>Ga0256837_1000151_pt1 | contig 64320 bp, 63 predicted proteins | sample 4562384metaG_FD_185976 | JGI IMG/M metagenome (GOLD analysis project Ga0256837, IMG submission 185976) | Hydrothermal vent microbial communities from Guaymas Basin, Mexico - 4561-384 | ecosystem: Environmental > Aquatic > Marine > Hydrothermal vents | place: Mexico: Guaymas Basin | collected... | reverse complement strand
GGTCAACCACAGGCACCTGCTGCTGGTCAACAACCTGCTGGTAATCCTACTTATGGAGCACCAGCCGGTCAACCACAGGCACCTGCCGCACCGCAACAATCTGCCGGCAGTCCTGCCGGTCAAGCACCTGCAGCACAGCAACAACCTGCTGGTAATCCAACTTATGGAGCTCCTACAGGACAAGCACCTGCTGCACCACAAGCGCCTGCCAATCAGGCGCCAGCGATCCCAGAGATCGACATCAATGAAGATGAGATTCCATTTTAGGAATCTCATTAAGGAGAAAAAAATGGCATGGAAAAAGCCAACACAGGCAGAATTGAAATCTATTCTGCAGAGAAAAAAGCTTTTCAGAAGTCATCTGCAAAAGCTAAAAGAATTTAAAAAGGATAAATTCATTGAAACTGGTAGAAAGTTCGAAATAGAACTTAATAATCAGTATTCAGTAGAGAAGGATGCATCTGGATATAATATTCAGATGCTAACAGGGACAGATTCTGATAAAGAATTGTGTCCAAAATATGCCAGATCAATTAGCGATATGGCACTCCTTCTGGTTTCATTTGATAGAGAACCAGTTGGATCAAGGGGGTAAGGAGGTAGTATATATGGCAACAAGACTGCCTCAAAGAAAAGATTATGAAACCCGTTTTACATCAAAAGCTGATTTCAGAGAATTTTTGATGCAACATTCTTCACAACTTGGCATCATCGCTTGGAAAAATGGTAAATTTGCCATTAGAGATGAAAAAACACCGAGTTGCTTTGTAAATGAAGGATGGTATTATGATTACGGGTTAGGTGAGTCTGGAAATATCATTGATCTAGTTATGCATGCGCATGGCTTGTCAAATGATATTGAAGGATTTAAACAGGCATGTAGGATAGCAGAAGAGCTACTTAATATGCCAAGAGTCGTTACTGGAAATTTAGAATACAATAATTCTTACATAGAAAAAGAATATTTGCCTGAACTTCCAGTTGAAAAGCTCAAAGAGTATGAAAACAATAAACAAAAAAACCAACAATTGTTTAAAAAATTATTAGATGGATTAGCAAGAATGCTTCCTGAAGATAAAAAACAATATGTTTCAGAAAAACTTCAATTATCTTTGATGATAGAGGAAGTTGAAACAAAAACAGGTTTTAAGTTTATTGATAAAAGAATTTTTATGCCTTTTTTTGATAAAAACGGTAAAGTGCAAAACTATTGTGCATATAACCGAGATTCAAAATTAAAGGCAATAAAAAGAAAAGATGGTCTTCCAATGCTTGCTGGTGTCAATCAGCTAAATTCAAAAAAAGTATTATTTGTAGAGGGGGATAGTGATTATGTTCATACACAAGCATATGATCTTCCATCAGTAACTGCGGGTAGTGCATCTATGAAAATTGGAAGATTTCTTTCAGAATTAAAAGGGAAAATCGTTTATTTTACACCGGATAATGATCGTGCTGGAGCTGAGGCAATAGCAAGATGGTCTCTTGAAATTCAAAAATTTAATGATGAACAAGAAGATGATGGTGACAAAATTAAAGCGATTTTCTTTTGGTGGAGTGATCGTTCTTTAAAAATTGCAAAAAAAACAATCAGAGAAAAGGTTGAAAAGCATTTTTTAAAAAGTGGAGAGCTTAATGTCGCTATGAAAACAGCAAAAACTATAAAGAGAATAACTATAAAAACAACACTAAATGATGGTATTGTTCGTAAAAAAGGTTATGATTTTGTAGACTTTTTAGAAGAATTTGGAGAATCTGGTATAGATTTCTTTAAAAAGTTCTTCTAATTTCCCTGATAACAGGGAAATTAAATAAAAAAATGCATTGATATTTTTATATATTAATTTTTTTTTTTGATATATAAAAATATCAACGATATGGTCATTTTTTTTTATTTTTTTTCTGTTATACTGTTATTTCAAAAGAAGATTAATCAAAGTTTTTGTAGCATTTTGTTGTGAATCTTTAATTAAGTCTTTTTTTAAAAATAAAGAAAAAAAAGGAGTCCATATATGTTAGTTGGATTTATTGCTGTTATTGTTATTCTATTAGTTATCGTTGGTCTTATGTCAGCTGGAGGAACTTCAGGTTCTGGTGGTGTTGATCAAACAAAAGCTACAAAAGTTGTTTCTGAAATTTCTGCTCTTGCTCAAAGTGCTGGTTTCTTTAAAACTACTACTACTCAAAGTAATTACGAAGGTATGAATGTTGCTGCTCTTATCGATGCAGGTATCATCGACTCTGCAGATGCAATCGTTTTCGTAGATGCTGATGGTTCTACTGGCCTTACTATTGTTGACAAGGATGATGTTGATATGATCGGTGAAGCTGTAGAGGAAGACGCTATTGCTGTTGAAGACGCACAATATGTAAAATCAAAAGCTGTTGCTGGTGTTTACTACAATGTTGCTGTTGATGCTGCAGATGCTACAAACAACACTATGATTATCGAACTTGATATCGATCAAAACCTACCTACTACTTTAAGAAAAGCTATTGACAAAGTTTCAACAAAACTTGACAACGTAACAAATAGCAACCTTGATAGTGATGGTGCTGCACGTCCACAAGATGGTGCGTTTACAGTTAGATATAAATAGATATAAATAATCTAACTTTTTCACAGCTTCGGCTGTGAAACCATATAAAAAAAGAAAAAGAAATATGTATATATTTTTAATATTATCATTCATAACTTCATTAATTATATTTCAAATATCTTATATAGAATCTTATAATTCAAGTTTACATGGATTTTGGAATAAAAATAAATTAATATCCTCTACCTTAAATAAAGAAAAAGATCTATATTATTCTATTGGAATTATGTGTGATAATAATTTAACATATTGCTTGAATAAAGATGATGGAACTGGAAATCTAGATATAACTTTAACAGATATTTCATCGAAAGGTTTTAATACATCTGTTTTTTCATCAACACAAATACAACCATTTACAAAAATAATAATAAATGACGACAATAAAACAATGACTTTTTATCATTCATTTACAACTAAAGATTTAAGAAAGGCATATGTAAATAACAATACTATTATAAAAGGAATAATAGAATGTGATAATGGTTCAGCATTACCATGTTCATCTAGTGTAGTAAAAAAAACAAGACCTATTTTAGAAGAATTCAGAATAGCTTTTATTGATAAAAGAATAGAAGAATTAGATGCTATAATAAGTGATCCGAATTCATCTATAAGTGAAAAAATAGCTGCACAAAATGAAAAAAATGATTTAAACGATGAAAAGGATCAATTGAATCAAGATATAGCCAATAGAAAAGATTTAGTAGACTAAGGAGATAAAATGTTATTACCATATATAATTACTTTTGTAATGTTATTAGTGTCATTTGCCTATATGGCAACAAATTCATCCGTTGCTGATGCATCAAAGACAAAGCTTGCTTTTACAAAGGTTAGTTTTATATATCCAAGAGAGAATGTTATAGTAACAGGTGTTGAAAATCTATGTCAAGCAGAACCTTCTACATGCGCTGGAAAGTATTCTGATGAAAAAATATCATTAACAATAAGTGATTTAAATGGCTATATACCTTCAAATTTTTCAACAAATAATGGGGTTGGAGGCTCTATCTCAGGTATAGTTATAAAAGACAATAATACGACAATAGAATTAAAACAAGACATTCCAGGGAAATATGATAGAAAAATATATTTACAACATTACAAAGGTGCTGAATATGGAATTTATCCAACGTGTGAAAGTGGATCTAAAACAACAAATCCACCATGTGATACAAATAATGTATTACATCAATATCCTACGAGTTTAGCACTAAGGATTGCTCTTGAAAACGCTTAAAAAATTATATAATTTATTTTATGAAAAAACTAAATTTAATGCAGAGAAAAAGCACCTTTTTATTTACCTTGCTCAAGGAACTAGAAAAGGTGGGAGTGTAGTAGCTTTATTAGAATCAATATATCCAGAATATAAAAAACTTGGATTGAAGATGATGGAAGAAAAAGTTGAAAAAGCTCTAGTATTTATGGAAGAAGGTGGATTAAATACAGCAGAAGCTTTTTTTCAGTCAGGATTATTTAGCAGCACAGACAAGACGGCATTTGAAGCAATAGCAAAAACATCAATGGATGATGCTTTTGAACACTTGATCTCAACAAATAAAAGTAAAAATGAATTTAAATATGCTATTATGATGCTTTTTACTCCAGTATTATTTGTTTTAATGGGATATATTATTTTTATGCCAGAAATAAGAGGATTTGCAGAAAGCCTGCTAGAACCAGTAAATGCCGTTTCTTCAACAAAAATAGAACTTCCATATTATTTCAAAGATAGAACTATATTTGTAATAGGTTTTTTTACTATTTTATCAATAGCGATTGGAGCAAATTATATAGTAGAAAGATTAAAAATAACAAATCCAGCATTACTTTTTAAATATATAAAATTAATAGAAAGAGAATTTATAGTAAATAATTTTACATTAATTATGCAATTAATGAATTCTGGCTTAAGTCTTGAAAATGCAGTAGAAGTTATAAGAAAAGAAACAAAAGATCCATTGGCAATTAGAATATTAGGTGATGCACAAAAAGATGCTATGTTGGGATATAGTTTTTCTCATACAATAGAAAAATATATTTCTGATTATGCAACTATATCATTTTTAAAATCAGGTGAAAAAACAAATCAAATAGAAGCTTCGTTAGATATGATTTTAGATCACAATAAATTATTATATGAAAAAACAATTGCCAGATTGGTTGTATGGTTGCCCTTAACAGGAGAAATTATGATGACAATTATTTTATTAATTCCATTAATAGAAATTATAAATACAACAACAATTAAAGCAATGAATTTTACAGTTTAAAAGGATAAGTGATGATAGAAAGAAGAAAGTTTTTTGAAAGAAAATTTGGATCAAATTGGAAAAGTATTAAAGATGTTGTAAATAATGAAAATATTAAATTTAAAGAAAATATTGATGAGTTTAAAATTGAGACCAACTTTAGTTTAGAAGAAAAAAGATTTTTCCTTCAATTTGGTATTATTCCTATATATGATAATCAAAAAAAAGGTATTGCAACAAAAGACCCATCATCAAGGATTCCAGATTTTATTCATAAACATTTTAATGATTTTTGTATTGTATGTCCAAATGAAGTTATTGAGAATCTAGTATTTGAATATTTCTCTGCTGGTATAAGAATTACAAAAGGTGATAATGAAACCCCTTCATCTTATGTTACTAGAGTAATTACAAAGATGGAACAAATAGGTGCATCAGACTTAACAATTTCTTGGGAAAAAGAAAATGTTGTTTTAAAATATACCCTTGGAAATAGAAATGCTCAAGAATATGAAGATAGTATTGATTTAGAATTTGCAGAAAAAGTTAGAGTTTCTTTAATTAACATGGCTTATGAAAGACCTACTGAAGACATGATTGATGGAAAATTCTTTGTTAGAATATCTGGAGAGAATAAAGAATATAGATTATCTGTAGTGAAAACAATTTTAGGATTTTCTATTGTTATAAGATCGTATCAAAAATTTAGAACAGATATGAGACTGGAAGATCTTGGATACAGAGGGAGAGTTTTAGAAGTTATTAATGACATAATGAGTGACAATCTGTTCGGAATGTTTTTAGTGTGCGGTCAACCAGGTTCAGGTAAAACAACAACTATATATACATTACTTCAACAAATGAAACAAGAAAAATATCTGAATATTAAGACTGCTGAAGATCCTGTTGAAATTCAATTAAATGGAATAGATCAGTGTCAAGTGAAAAAACATGGTGCTCCAGAACATCAAATAACTTATATTAAACTACTAAGTGCATTTATGAGACAACATCCAGATCTTATAGTTATAGGTGAACTAAGAGATAAGAATGTAGCCAAAGTAACAATAGAAGCATCTTTAACAGGAAACATGGTTATTTCAACATTGCACACAGGAAATGTAAAAGCAACAATTTCTAGATTGACTAATTCTTTTGATATAGATCAAAGTGAATTAGAAGATGTTTTAGCCGGGGTATTAACACAAAGACTTGTTAATAAACTTTGTGATTGTAAAATAGAAAATAATGATGGAACATTCAAAAAAAACGATGATGGGTGTGAAAAGTGTAAATCAAAAGGGACCCCTGGATATGATGGTTCAATTATCGCTGCAGAAATAGCTTCATTTAAAAAAGGTATGCCATGGAATGAAAAAAATCCATATAAAGATTATTATTCTTTTGAAGAGTGTGCTAACGATCTACTAAAAGATGGGTTAATAGATATTCCCACATCAAAACTAATAAAATCCTTAATGTAACAACATTTCAGATTAATACCTGAAATGTTGAAAAGTGTTTTATGTTATAATATAATAAAAATTTTCTTAAAATAGAAGGATAATAATGAGCCAATTAAAAGACAAATTAATAAAAGGGGATATAAATTTATCTAGTCATAAATTTGAATTAGAAATTGATAATAAATTTTTTCAATATAATGGAGAACTTGATAGAGCTTATTTTATTGAGGAAATAGTTTGGAATACACTAAAAGCAACTGGCGTAATTGGATCAGCAAAAGATAACATTATAGAAGTTGTATTAACATATGGTGATAAAAAATATTATATTGTTTTTGGTGATGATAACAAAATGGGAGGGGAGCCAACATTAGAATTAGATACAAAAGCATCTACTGAAGAACAAATTGTTGAAATGTTAAGCGAACAAGTAATTCACCCAGAAGAAGTCTTTATGATGGACATCAATGAAGATGAAAATAAAATAGAAATTGAAACACCAGAAAAAGATATTATAAAAGTAAAATTAAGCAATATTGATAAAACAGAAATGACAACAAAACTTCTTATTGTTGAAGAATTTTTAAGCCAACATAAGTGGAATATTATAGGAATTATATCAATTTTAATACTACCACTTGCAACATGGAAATTAGTTGATTCAAAATTAAACAACATGATTTCAGAAGACACAAAAACGATGGAAGCTATTTTAAAGAAAACAAATTCTGAGAGAAAATCTCTAAAAAAGAAAGTACAAGCTGTAATCAGAGATACAAATCAATTAAAAAATGCTAAAGATATTAGTGATCCAATTATATTGAACAAAAAAATAAGCGAAATATATTAAAAATATTGACTTTTTATATTTTATATTGTAGAATAATAAAAAAATATAAAAATAAAGAAAATAAAATGAAAAATGATATATCAGACTTATTAGAAAAAGAAAAGAAAAAAAGGTTAAGAAAAAAAGAACTTCAAAAAGCAAAAACTGATTCTATAATTGAAATTGAAATAGATAAATTAGTACAAAACCCATATCAACCAAGAATAAAATATGACAACATAGATGTTCTTGCAAATTCTTTAAAAAAGAATGGTCAAATTCAACCAATAATGATAGCACCAAGACCAGATGGAACTTATTATATTGTCGCCGGACATAGAAGAACAAAGGCCGCAAAATTAGCTGGGTTCGTTCGAATAAAAGCTATAGTGAAAAAAGTAACAGAAGAAGAATTGAGAGATTCTTGTATGGCTGAAAATATACATAGAGAACAATTGTCCCCTGCAGAAATATCTATATTTATAAAAGAACTTATTGCAAAAAATCCGAAAATTCAAAAACAAGAAATAGCAAGTATTTTGGGAATGAGCAATAGTGCTATTACAAACTACTATAAAACAACAATTATACCAGAAGATATTTTATTAAAATTAAGTGAATTAAATGTAACTAGGGATGTTATGCTGAAGATAGCAAAAATAAAAGATGAAAAAATAATGAATGAGATTGTTCTTCAAATAGAAAAAGGCAATATTGATCAAATTGAAGAACTTATCTCTATTAAAGCAAAAAAGAAATTCAGTATAGATTCGAAAAGAACTTCAATTAAAATATCTTATGGAACAAATTTAAAAAAAGAAGAACAAGATATCATGGAAAAGCATATCAAAATAGCTATTAAAAAAGCTGCTGAAGAAATTAAAAAGAGAGGAGACAAATGAATAATATTAAAATACAACAAATAGACTTAGAAAGAAGTTTGTGTCATTTTATTTATTATTTTTCAGTAAAAGGCCAAAAAAACAATTTAGCCAAATTAATAAATAGAATAGATACTGATTGGTTTACAAGCAAAGAGATAAGAGATGTTATAGGATATGCAAAAAAATCTGTTGAGTTTGGAACACCATTTGATTTAGCAACATTAGCACAAACAAAGCCGCAAACGACAAGAGAAATAGAATTTATAACAAACAGTAGACCAACATCTTCAGTCGATCTTTATATTAAAGAACTTCATAAAAATTATATGAAAAGAAATGTTTCAGAAGAAATAGGAGCAATTAAAACAAAGATTGAAAAAGGTGAAAATTTCTCAGTAGAAACAGAACTTTTAGATGTTTATAAAAAAATATCTGCATATACTCTAAACCAGGAGATACCATATACAAATAAATCTATTTTTAAAGAATTACAAGATGATCATAAAGAATTTTTAGAAGGGAAACTTGTTGTAAAAACAAATTTAGGCTCATTTGACACTAAATTTGGTGCATACAAAAGAGGAGAAATGATAATTATAGCGGCAAGACCATCGATGGGGAAGACGTCACTTATGTTAACAAATGCATTAAAAATGGCAGACAAAACACCAGAGAAACATATAAGTGATGATGTGTATGAAGGGATTGAGCCGGTTGTAGTTTTTTCTGGAGAAGTTCCAGCGAAAGATATGAGAAAAAAAATGATTTCAATATATTCACAAATTGAAAGTGAAAAAGACAAAAGTGTTGGAATTATACCATCATCGATATTAATGGATTTTGTAGACAATAAAAATACAAAAACTATTGTGGTAGATGGTGAAGAAAAAAAGACACAATTAACATTTATGGATTATCAAGAAGATATAAAATATATGGATAAATTAATAATAAATAAATTTGCTAAAACATTAATTATTATAGACACAATAGGGAAATCAATAGATTTTGTCAGAGAAGAGTTAATGGCAATCAAGCAAAAACATGGGAAAATAAAAGCAGTATTTTTAGACTATCTTCAAATATTGAAACTTCCAGGTAAAAAAAATAGGAATGAGGAAGTTGCAAATGTGTCTTTAGAAATTAAGACACTAGCCAGAGAGATAGACGCTCCATTTGTTGTTTTAGCCCAATTAAACAGAGAACTTGAAAAAAGAGAGGATAAAAGACCTATTCCATCAGATTTAAAAGATTCTGGGTCAATTGAACAAGATGCAGATAAAATCATTTTTCTTTATAGAGATGATGTTTACAATAAAGATAAAAAATCTATGCAGGATGAAATATCACCAACAGAAATTATTATGGCAAAAAACAGAAATGGAGCTACTGGCACAATAAGTTTATTGTTTCATAAAGAAACAACAGCATTTGCAACACCACCAAGTGGATATGGTCAAAAGAACAACAATGAAAATGCATATTTTAATAAAGAAGCCGCAAAAAATAGTTGTAAAACCAACATAAATATTCCAGAAGCTGAAAATAATAATGAAAGTAAAAATAATGTTATAATTGCAGACTTAAACAATGAAAAAAAAGATATGCCAGCAATAAATTCTGACAATCCGGAGGTAAATCAAAATGTTTGACGAAATGTTTGACAAACAACAATCAACGAATATGACTAATGATGAATTATCATGTGATAAATATCGATTTAATTCTTGTCCAAAAGAAATAATGGATTTTTTAAATCAAATATATATACAAGAAATAAAAAATATAAATCCAGGGAGAATGTTTTTTCCTCCATCAACTATATCTGACTTTGAAGACAAATCAAGAAGAAATGCAGTCAAACAAGTGTTTTTCCATGCAATATTATTATTAATAGAAATGATCTTAATTCTTTCAGCAGTAAATACATTTAATTTAAATAAAATGATAAACGAAGGTATTGTGCCACTATCAACAACAATACCATTCATAGGTTCAATTATTATTTTTGCAATTATATATACTCATTTTCATTGGTATGGGCAAATTAGAGCGATGGCAATAGGAGCAGCAACAAAACAAGTTGCCAACGCTACATTTCCTGTATTTAGAAGATGGTATCTAACGATTTTTGGTATAATGGTAACTTCTTTATTAATAATTGTATATACGCCAAATTTGGTAGTAAATATTATAGATTCATTTTTATCATGGGTTAATAGTCATCCAGCATTGTTTAAAAACATGTTTACATCATTATATGAATTGGCTCAAAAATATGCCGGAAATGTACAACTAAAAAATATTGAAATATATGTACTTGTTTCACAATATTTGGTTGTATTGTCAGCAGGTTTTATTTTTATAGCAGGAACAACAGGTTATAAAAAAGGTTACATTGAACAAACTCACAAAAATAAAGAAGAAAAAGAGATAGAAGAAGGAAAAACAGGATACATCTATGATAAGGCAATAAAAGAATTAAACGAGTTTTTTGGTGAATAAAAAGGAAATATAAATGATTAGAAAAATTATAAACGCTTTTGGAAAGCTGCCAAAGAAAGAAAGAGATAATTTGCTTCTCTATATAAAAGCTATTGACAAAAGTGGAAAAGATCCAAATCTAGCAATAAAAAATAAAATAGAAGAATATACTATTAGAAAAAAGAAAAAGTATAAAAAAATAATGGAAAGAGTTAATGATGTTACATCAAGAGGGGGAAGACTTATTGATGGATTAGAAAAAGCTGGAATCATAACTCAACAAGAGTATTTTATTTTATTAAATTCAAAAGATGGATTGGCAGCAGGGATAGATAAAATTATTGACAAATCAAAATCATCAAAAAAGATGCTAATGGGCGTTGTTATGTTTTTAGGTCCAATAATTGCAATTGCAACAGCATTACTTGTTTTTCACCCACAAGTAAAAGATATTGTTGTTGGCGTTACAGCTCCTATTAGAGATGCAGGTGGTACTCCAGCACCAATACCAGAGTATTTACTGGATCCACATGCATACATAATGTTAAATATAGGATTATGGTTTTTAATAATAACAACGGTAATATTTTTAAAATTCTTAAAAGCAACAAGACCAAAAGACTATATTAAAAGTTTTCCATTGATTGAACAAGAAATTATGATAGATATTTTGAGCTCTATACAAACATTAAGAGCTGGTGGAGGTATGAACTTAGCAAATGCTGCAGAAGCGCTAAGGAAGGGTGCGGATGATTCTATTAAAAGAAAAATATATGAAAAAATAGTAGAGCAAGCCAGAGACGGAAAAAATGATATGTCTAAAGTAATGAGTACATTTGGGGTATCATATAATACAATATCAGCATTAAAAATTGGTGAGGATAGCAGCGACTTTGATGCTGGTGTAAATATTGCCTTAGAAGATCTAATGGGGCGCTATGATAGAAACATATCTTTATATCTAAAAACAGCTTTTTGGGGTGGCCAGTTTGGGATGATGGGTATAGCGATGAAACCAATGGTTGATATATTGATGCTTATGTCGGTTGGACAAATGAACTTTCAAATTTAACGACTAAATAGAAGTGTAATAGAGTTTCTAGCACTTGTTAGAAATTACGATACTATGAAAGAAAGATATAGATTAGACTGAACTAACTCCGCCCAAAAGAGTAAAGTTTCCTAACTAACAATCTTTTTTGATTTATTAAACTTTATATACCCGCCCTGAAAGGCAAGGTCTTACGGTTTTTTGATAAACATTTTAATTATGTTAATTTTTAAGGCCAGAGTTTTATAGTTTTCAGCTCAACTACTAAAGACGATTGAGATTTCAGTTATTTAATTATTAAAAATTTTTCTTGAAATAGAAAACAATACTTCAAAAAAATCATTAAAAACTTCAACAATAAAATTTGTTTTAGTAGATGATTCTTCTTTTATAATTTTTTTTAAATTTTTATCTTCGGTCTCGTTTATTTTTATCATTTTCTTTTTTCTACATTCTGCTGATGGGTTTTCAACAAATTCTTGAATCTGCTCTAATATAATATGAATATTTCCAGACTCTTTTAAAAGAACATCATCTTTAAAAATTAAAAAGAACTCAGATTGAGGTAGCTCCTCTTCATTTAATTTAAAAGAAAAGAAGATTATTTCCATACAAAAAAAGAGACAAACTTTTTTCCACTCATATTCATTTGTTTTAGACAGTTCTTTTATTTTTTTAATAAAAATAGTGATTTCTGTGATTTTTGATTGTGGTATTTTTTTATATAACTCTAAACAAAATAAAGTATATGGTATAAATCCGATTTCATTATTCTTCAATAAAATAGATTGATATTTTTTAAATTTTTTAAATTCAACAAAAGGTTCTAGATCTTTATTGCTTTTAAAACAATATAAATGTTCATCAATGGATACAATTGCATAATATACAGAATATTCAGCCCCTGTATCATCATCAATTGTCAGTTCATCAAAAAAAGATATTTGATTCTTTTTAACAGACTCAAGAACTTCATTTGATATGTTGGATAAATCAATATATTGGATTGCATAATCACTTAATTCAAAATAATATAATAATTGTTCAAGAATACATTTTGGGCGTAATTGTTGTTTTTTATAAACAGTATCTAAATTTTTTAAAATATTATTTTGAAATTTGAGTATTGACATATTCTTTAATATCATTTGTTTTCTCTTTTATGTCCATTTTATCGAAAAAAGACTTTATAGTTGAACTAGATGAACCATATGTAACAATTGAAAAAATAAATGCAAAAAACAATACTTTAGGTAAAATTCCTCTAATTGCATTCCAAAAAACAATGCCAAGAAAAAAACCAAGAAAAAATACAGCAACTATTGGCATTCCGCTTGTTTCTAAAAAATTTGATAAATAATCCATATGCACACCCTTATTATTTTTTTATTATACCAAAAAAAATACAAAATTGACTTTATTGAAAAATATTAATATAATATGTTTAAAAAATAGGAATAATGTAGTGTATATTGTAGACTTTATAAAAAAAATAAAAGATATTAGGAAAATCGAAGATCTCTTTGAAAAAAATATTTTATCAAAAACAAAAAAAATAAAAATTTTAAGAAAAAATCAAGACGATATCTTCACTATTGATGATGTCATAGAGGATGAGCCTGGTATCATAGTCAACTTACCATATAAAGAAAATTTATATGAGATACACTCTGATCCGGATATTGTTCTATATAATGGAATACTGAAAGAAATATCCATTTATTCTGAAAAAATTGATGATGTTCAAAAATTGATTTTATTTGCAACGATGACAGATCGAATACAAAAACGAGGAATGAATGTTCCATTAAAATCAATAGATTTACAAAAAAATGATATTATTGTGCAAATTTTAAATTTATATGGTGTTATAGAAACAAGAAAAGAATTGGAAGACTATAAATTTTTATTGGAATAAATTATGTATTTAAAAAGAAATTCAGATATAAAAAAAATCCTCAGAATATTAAGCATCCTGTTTTTTGGGGCCATTATGACTTATACTTGGATGATTGTTTTTGATATTGGCCTAGATAATAAAAAGCTAGTGTATGCAGCAATATTAATATCTGTTTTTTGGGGAATTAATCTGGCACTTTATTTTAAGCAAGAAAAAAAGACAATGATTTTCACAAAGAAGGCTTTTGTTGACAAACTTACAGGTGCTTACAATAGAGAATATTTAGATTTTTATTTTACAAAAAATAAAACATCTGATTTTATATTTATAATTATGGATATAGATCATTTTAAAAGTGTTAATGACACATATGGGCATAACACAGGTGATATTGTACTTCAAAGGGTTGCTGCGCTTATATTGAGACTTATTCGACATGATTCAAGTGATCGTTTTATAAGATTAGGCGGAGAAGAATTTTTATTAATTTTAAAGAAAGATGATGTAAAGAACAAAGAATCTTTACTAAATATAGTGGAAAGAATGAGAAGAAATATCAATGAACAGATATTTGAAGCAGAAAATGGAAAAGAATTTTCAATAACCATGAGTTTTGGTGTAAACAGTATAGCAAATGAAGAAAATTATGTAGAGGCAATAAATTGCGCTGATCAAGCATTATATGAAGCAAAATTAGAACGTAACAAAATAGTTTTTTATGATGAGAGAATGATTGATGAAAAAAATTTAGATATAGATAAAGTGATATTATTGATCAAAAGGGGAAAAATGGTTTTATTGGTACAACCAATACTTAATTTAAAAACCGGTGATATTCAAAAATATGAAACATTAATGAGATTGGAAGATGAAAAGTTAACATATTTACCAAAAACATTTTTAAAATTAATAAAAAATGAAAAAGAAAAAATATTAATGTTAGAAACTATTCTTCAATATAATAAAAAAATAATGGATGCTGATAAAAAGAATATTTATACAATGAACATGTCTTCTCAAGAAATATTAAATGAAAAGATTTTAGAAAAATTAATAGAATTCATATCATTAAATCAAGAATATATAGGTAGGTTATGGATAGAAGTAAAAGATGAAGACGTTAAAAATATTTCTTTATTTAGAGAAAATCTAACTATTTTAAAAAATGTTGGATTTAAATTAATTTTAGATGATTATGGAAAATATTCTTCGTCTATTTTATTAACATGTATGGATATTATAGATGAAATAAAAATGTCTTCAGAAATAACAAAAGGTATTTTTTCAGAAAAGAAAAATACAAAAGAATACATAAAATCAGTTTTAATATTTGCAGAAAATAATGGGATTTCAGTTATTGCATCACATATAGAGAATAGAAAAACTGAAGAGTTTTTAATTAAAATAGGAGTTCATTATGGACAAGGATTCTATCTCGGAAAACCAAAAAAGTTTAAATAAAAAAAGCGTTTGACTTTTACGACAAAAGCTTATATAATTAAAAACACAAAAAAAGGATCGGAAAAATGAAAAAAACAATAAAAATGGTATTGTATAGTACAGTAGCAATTGCACTATTATCTGGCTGTTCTCAAAATAAAATTGAACCTAAAGAAAGTGTTATGTCAATTTATAATGTTCAGTGTTGTCAAAATAAAACAGATTTGAAAAAAGATTTTATAAAAAGGTTCTTAAAAGAGACAAGGTATCCATTTTTATCTGGAGATAGTTCATTTGGGATTCAAAAAATTGGTTTTATGAAAGCTAAAGATGGAACATTTTTCTTTGTTACATATGAAAATAACATAAAGAGAATAGATGGGGTTATAAAAACATATGTGACAATAAAAACAAAAGTAATTTTCAATGAATCAAACTTTAAAAAAGAGATTTTATTAAACAATAATTTAATTATTGAAACGGATGGGGATTCAGATTATTTTATAGACAATATAAATAATTTAAAAGATGATTTTAGATTATCTACAGGGATGAAAGTACAATCAATAAATGATTATACTTCAATTATTCCTTTTGATCCGAAAAGAGTTGAGTTTGGAACAGCAGTAGCTGTTGAAAATGGGGTATTAAAAAATAGAAGTTTTTCAAATAACGGGGTAGAAAGTATAGGTTGTTTATTTGAAAATAAGGAAAAGTGTAAAAATGCTTATTATCAATCTATATCTGTAAAACTAGACAATGGTATCAATATTAATATTATTCAATCAATTACAGATGCAAGATATCAATTTATCACAAATGGTGAAAAAGTAAATTGTTTTAAAACGGAGTATGGGAAATGGCTAGTTCTACCAAAACAATAACAGAAAAAAGATTTTGTGGATTTGATAGAGAGCTCTTATCACATTGTTTAAATGAAGAAGAGATAAATTCAATACTTTTAAATGCTGCAAACACAATCCTTTTTGATGAAAATTTGTGCCATCATGAATATAGTTCTCCAAAACATATTTCAGAAAACATATTTAAAAAAGCTTCAGAATTAATTTCAGAAAAACTTAAGCAACACAATGTGTCGTATAAAATTGCAGTAGCAAGAAAGTTATTAAGAGACTATTATGATCTTTTCGTTAAAAAACTTTCAAAAGGTTTATTTAATGAAATCAAAAACAATGGGAAGAATGTTCAAAAAGCAAAAATAATTTTACATGCGTCAATGTCTAATAAAATTGAATTTAAAGCAACAGAGAATAGTCTCTGTATTGATGATCGATTCTTATCTATTAAAGCAAAAAATATAGTAGAACGCATTAAAAAAAGCAAATCTGCAAAAGAATCAAGTGTTATTATCAAAGAAATAGCTGATAGCTTAAAAAAAATAAATAAAAGGTAAAAAAATGAAAAGAAAATCATATATGTTAGATACAAGTGTAATCATTGATGATCCATATAATATTATTAGATTCAATGATAATGGAAGTAATGATGTTTTTGTAAACAATGTTGTTTATGGTGAATTAAACAATTTGAAAAAAAATAAAGATGGTGATGTTGGTTTTAATGCAAGAAGTTTTTTTAGAGGTTTAGATCAATTAAATGTTAAAATTCTTGATAAAAAAGATTTACCAAAATCGATCAAAAAAATTTCAAAAAAATACAATGATTCTATTGTGAAATTAAATTTTACATCAGAGGGTGAAAGTTGTGAACTATTTTTAATCACAAGAGAAGAATTTGCTTCAAAAGATAAGCACTCTGCTAATATGGGAAAAGAAATTAATGATACATTTATTTCTGAAATAGCGTTAGACTATGATTTAAAACTCATAACTAGTGATGCTGGCTTAAGTCTATTTCATAAAATATCAGGAGGAGATTCGGAGTTTATTTTAAATGATAGTGTTGAAAATCCTTTAGATATGAAATTCTTAATTGAGGTTAGAACTCCTCCGAAATCTTTAGAAAAAGATGAAAACGGTAATATAAAAAAACTAGATGAATTATTGGAATTTATTGAAAAAGATAAAGAAACATATTCAAATTTTACTCAATTTAAGCTTATTGAAACTGCAGAGCAAGATGGTACAGTTTATGATTCTGGTAGAGTCGAATTTGCTATGAAGGTTAATGGAAAAATTGAAATTATTGATGTAAGCAATAACGACGAAGGGGTTATGAAAAACGCCATCATCAAACCAAAAAGTAAAGAACAAGCTTTATATTATGCTGCATTAGTAAACAAACACAATAAAATAACAGCTGTTTCTGGTTCAACTGGTTCAGGTAAAACACTAATAGCACTTGCTGCAGGTATAGAATTGTTTAAAAGAGGTGATATAGATGGTATTATTTTTACGAGAAATACTGTAACTGCAAATGATTCCGCTGCAGAACTTGGGTTTAGAAAAGGTGGAGAAGATACAAAGGTTGGTTTTTTCATGATGCCTCTTTATACAAGTATTAATGTAATCATTGAAGAGATGAAAAAGCATGATTCAAATATATCTACTCATGCTAGATATAGTGGCGATACAAATAAAATGACTAAAGAAAATGCTACTGAACAATTTATGAGAGACTATAATATCGAAGTCGTTGATATAGCGCATTTAAGAGGTGTTACAATCAAAAGAAAATTAGTTATTTTAGATGAAGGTCAAAACCTGTCACATGGTGGTTTAAAATTAATTGGAACAAGGTCTGGGGAAGATACTATTTTTGTCATTACAGGTGATGTTGGTCAAATAGATCATCCATTTTTAAGTCCCCACAGAAACGCATTGACAAAAATGCTAAATCTTGCGCAAAAAGATGATATGGTTGCAGGAATTAAATTGCATAAGACAGTTCGTTCTGAAATTGCAGAATGGTTTGATAAGGCATTATAACAATGGTAATGAACTTATCAAAAAAAGATTTCAACTCTCTTAAAAAAAAGGGAGTTGTGAAAGCATCAGATTTAAAAAACATAAAAAAAGAAAATAAAAAATATGAATTTAGCTATAAGGTTAAAGGTAAAAAAATAAAAGATGGTTATATTGTAATTGTCTATGGAAAACATTTCCCTAAAAACGTAATGAACACTTGGCACAAAGGTATTAAAATTAGACATAGAAAAGCAATATCAAATGCATTTTATGTGTTTAGACATTTATATAAAAACTTACCTTTTTTTGAAAAAGTGACATTGGAATATATTGTGTGTAATCCAAAAAGCAGGGATGATGATGCGAACTATGATCCAACAAAACCAATTCGAGATGAATTAGTCGAAGCTGGTTTCTTTAAAGACGACAAAAGAAAATTTATAAAAGATACAAAAGAAAAAGAAAAAATATCAAAAAAATATAGAATAGCAATTATTATAAGGAAAGCATAAATGGTTATTATTATTGAATCACCTGGTAAAACAAAATCAATTGAAAAATACACAGGAGCAAAAACAATTGCTACTATTGGGCATATTAAAGACTTACCGTTAAAAGAAATTGGTGTTGATCTAGAAAGTTTTGATCCAACATTTATTCCGAAAGATTCATCTAAACAAAAACATATAAATTATATAAAGTCTGTATGTAAAAATGAAGATGTGTACATAGCAACAGATGCCGATAGAGAGGGCGATGCTATTGCTGCTATGGTTTACAACGAAATAAAAAATGTAGCAAATCAATGTTATAGAATGACTTTTAATGAAATAACAAAAAGCACTGTTAATGAAGCTATAAAAAAGGCTGTTCCTTTTTCACAATTTGATTGGAATAAATATGATGCCTTTCTAGGGCGAAGAATTGGGGATAGACTTGTTGGGTACTTATTAAGTGGTATTGCACAAAAAGGAACTAATTGGTCGAAAGACGACTATATGTCTGTTGGTAGAGTACAAACGATTTCTATAAGAGCAGTTGTTGATAGAGAAAATGAAATTAAAAATTTTAAACCAGAGCCTTACTACAAAATAGAAGGTATAGGAGAAAAAAATAAAAGTGAATTTAAAATATCACATTCAAAAAACAACTTTAAAAATAAAGAATTTGCTTTCAATATATTTGAAAATATTAAAAATGAACCTATTGGAAAAATCGTAGATAAAGAGGTTAAAGAAGTAAAATCTAAACCAAAGCCTCCATATATTACATCAACTATACAGGCACATGCATCAACAGCATTATCATTGCAAGGTAAACAAACAATGTGGATACTTCAAAAATTATTTGAAGGTTTTGGTGATGGAGGTATGATCACATATCATAGAACAGACAGTCCGATGATAAGCAAAGAATATTCTGAAACAATTGGAGAATATTTAAAAGAATTTTATTCAGAATTTTATTCAGGTATTAGAGAGTATAAAAATAAAAAATCTCAAGCAGAAGCACATGAAGGTATTAGACCAACTATGTGTCCTAAAGAATATGATTCCGCAGCAAAAACAATTTTTGAGGAAATAGAAAAAATCAAAAAAGGAGTTGGTTCTAAAGCAGAAAAACTATTCAGAATGATATGTAATAGAACACTTGCATCACAATTAGATGATGCAAAATTTGAAAAGACAAATATATTAATTTCAGTAAAGGAAGAGGAGTTTAAAACTTCAGGGAGAATCCTCACATACCCTGGGTTCTTGGCAATAGATCAAAATGAAGAAGAAGGAGATGAAGATATAAAGGACCAGTCTCTCCCTAATATGGATATTGGTGATGAAATAAATATATCTAATCTAGAATGTAATGAAAAATTTACAACACCACCTTCAAGATATACAGAAACATCATTGATTAAAAAATTAGAAAAAGAGTCTATAGGGAGACCATCTACATATGCTTCAATTATAGATATATTATTTTCAAAGAAATATGCTGTTCTTAATAAAAAACAAATTATTCCACAAAAGAAAGCATTTGTTTTGATCGATTTTATGAAAAAAGAATATCCATTTTTAATTGATTATGATTTTACATCAAAGATGGAAGAATCATTAGATGAAGTTGCAGAAGGTAAACTAAAATGGAAAGACGAAATTGAAAGCTTATATAAAAAAATGGGGGAGCCACTTCCAGCACAGAGATCTGTTACTCCAAAAATGAAAAATTTTGCATACTCTCTAGCAAAAGAAAAGAATATAGAAATAGATGAAGCACAAATTGAAAATTATGAATATATTAAAAACTTTATCGAATCAAATATAAGTTACACTCCATCAGAAAAACAATTATCTTTTGCATTAACCCTTGAAGAAAAAACTGGAATAAAATTAACAGATAAAGAAAAAAATGATTATAGACTTCTTTCGAAATGGATTGACAAAGCAATTAAAAAGCAACAGTCTTCTAGACCTTTATCTGAAAAACAACTAGAAATAGTTAGAAACAATGCACCAAAAACAATATTGAAAATACTAGATGATGGTGGAGACATGAATAAAGTTCATACATGGTTACAAAACTTTTTTAAAAAGAAAAAAAAGTGATTTGCTATATAAAAAAAAATATAGTATAATTTTTTTATATTTTGAAAATAAAAAATAGGACATTAAGTGAACAAAAGAATAACTCTAATAATTTATATTGTGTTAGCATTAATATTAAGTGCTGAATTTATATATTTTGGTAATAAATACTATAATTTTAAAAAAAATATTGACTCAAAAAAAGAAAATATAAAAAAATACAATCAAGAAATATCTGTTCTAAAAAACAAAATAGAAAAAGGGGCCACGATACTTTCTCCCGATGAAGAACAAGAGATTATGCGAGAATTAACAAGAAAAGACATTAAATCAACAATTGGGGCATGTGTAAATAATACAATTGTAAGAAAAAAAGCGATTGACAAATCAAAGAGTAAAATTGTAAGATATTTTGATGTAGAATTAAGATACGAAGCTAAAGATGAGTATGCCGCAAGAAAATTGATTGCTTTATTAATGTTAAATAAAAATGTTTATAAAATAACAGATATAACATCAAGTAGCATTAGATTGATTTATAAAAAAGAGGGAGAATAAAATATGAATGATAATTTTGAAATATCTATGAAAGCAAATCATCTGCCACTAATATATAGTTTAATAGGTTATATATTTTTTAAAGTAGAGCCGGTTTTTTTTGGTTTTAATATAAATCCAATATATGCAATGATTTTTATATATTTAGCCATTACAGTTTTTTATTATAAATATGTTATAGCATATAGTAAAAATTTAAGTAAAAAAATTTTAGGAATAAAGGAAAATTAAATGAAAAAAATTATGGCAGTATCACTTGTAGCAGTTTCATTGCTAAATGCAGGTTTATTTGATAAACAAAAGAATGAAGCAAAGGAAAAAGTTTCAACAGAAAAGCAATCTGTTAGCGAAAAAGAAAAAGTAATTAAAATAGATAAAAAAGAAATTTTTCAAAACAAAAAACAAGACAGTGAAGTCTTAAAAGTTTCAAAAGATTCAAAAGATTCAAAAGATAATAGTGGACAAGATGATTATGAGAAAATTGTAAAAATTTTGTCAGAGAAGCCAAAAGAGACAAAACAAGAAAAAGAAGAAAGATTAACAAAAGAGCTATACACGAAAAAAGTAGAATCTTTAAATGAAGCTTCTTTGCCTGATCCAATTGGATACACGATTATTGGTAATAAAATTTCTGTTTACGGGATTCTTAAAAAACCAATTTTTGTACCAACAAATGACGAACTAAAAGGAAAAGATTTTTTTTCTGAAGATGCGGAAGGCATGGACCCAGAAGTTTTAAAATTGAATATAGTTGGAATTAAATTCAAAGAAAAAAGAGTTGAGATAAAAAAATGGACAAGATTTTCTCCGAATTGGCTAACTGTTTATGTTGATAAAAACAAAGTTATCTACAAAAATACAAAAACAAATAAAACAATAATTAAATACTATTAAAAGGATATACAAGTGAAAAGATTAAATATATTAATGACAAGTGCAGCAGTAGTATTATTTGCAGGATGTTCTGGGAAATATGATCCAACACCTAAAGAAGTGAAAGTTGAAAAATATAAATATAAACATTATTCGTCAGATGTCAATATTTCAATTAAAAAAAACCAAACATTAAAAGACTTAATTTCATCATATAAAAAGAAAGAGGCAGAATCTGGTAAAATTTTACTAGACAAAACAAGATCAAATATTGTTTTCAATGAAACAATAAAAAATATGTCTTTAAAAGATTTTTTATCTTACATTAAGGTAGAATACAAGAAAAATATTGTTTTAAGAAAATATACGAATAGAGTGTATGCTATAGAAGAAATAGTTAAAACAAAAAAAGATTTTAGAATTGATGGAGATATTAATAAAATAAAAAATATCAAATTAGAAGTTAAAGGCGATACAACATACAAAGAATTATTTGATCAATTAAGAGGGCAAGGTATAAATATTTACACTCAAATTGAGAGAATGAATACAAAGGATGATGAATTGTTTTCTGATTCAGAAAAAATTGGAGAATTCAAAGGGAACCTAAGACAATTCATTAAAGCTTTATCTGCAAAAGAAAATTTGTATATCACGATTAATGATGGAGCAATTTGTCTTAAAAACTTTGAAACAAAAACATTTGATCTTAAACTTCCAAAAATGGAAGCAAAACCAGTGTTAAATGCGACAGGTACAGCTTCTGCAATAACACTTTCTTCCGCATTATCAAGTGAAATCACAAATTCGAATGGATCTATTGATTCTCAAAGCACAAACAACACTAATGGAGAAGCTAATATGGATTCTTCCACAATGACAGCAGTAAGTCCACTCAGTGATTTAGAAGAAGAATTAGATGCAATTTTCAAGGACAATGATTTAGTAAGATATAATATAAATAAAAGTTCTGGTGTTTTAACAGCAAAGGCGAGTGCTAGAGATATGGAGACAATTCAGAGTATTATTCAAAAATTTCAAGATATCTACAGTAAACATATTCAAATAGAAATGCACGTATATGAAATTACACTCGATGATCAAAATGCATTTGGAATAGATTACTCTATGTTGCAACAAGAGCTTGTTGGAAATGGTCTTCAAATAACAAGAAACATTGGAACTACATTAGGCTCAATATTACCAACAAATTCAAGCTCTGTATCACTAACAAATAATTCAGGTGCGATATTAAAAGTAACCGATCCAGCGACAGGAGATATTACATCAGTTTCTGAAAAAACAGCAGGAGTAGTATTTAAATTTTTAAATAAATTTGGAAGAGCTGCAGTTTTAACTAAACCAAGTTTGGGTACAGTTAATAACTTTCCGGTCAGCCTAAATGTTGTTGATTCAATGGATTATGTTTATAAAATTTCACAAACACAAACAAATACCGCAACTAATGGAACGGCAACAAATGTTTCCACTTTAGATCCTGAAATCAAAACTGTTCAAACAGGTTTTTCTTTAGTTCTTCATCCAAGAATTGAAAACGACTATATTAAAATTGCAATGAAGAATGTTGTTTCAAATTTAAATGCTTTAAACAAATATACATATAATAAAACAGCGGACAAACCAGATGGCGACACTATTCAATTAAAAGATGTATCTGCAAGAGAGTTTGCTGAGACTGTAAAACTAAAAGAGGGCGAGGTTGCTATTATCGGTGGGTATCAATATGAAAAAAGAGTTTCAAATAAAAATGGGTTGCCATTCACATCCGCGGCAGATTCTGCATTTGATGCTTTGACTTCAGCTAAAGACACTCAAGTTAAAAAAGTTGAAATCGTTATTACTTTACAAGCAGTTGCTAGATAAAAGGAATATTTATGAGCGAAGAAATTAAAGGCAATTCTCTAAGAGAGTTGCTTATAAAAAAGACAACTGATAAAAAATTTATAAAATCTGAAAAAGAATTTTATGATAATTATGATCTTATTCAAAAAGACCATACTACAGAAGAAGAACAGGAAGAATTTAATAATAGTTTTTTTTATCCAGTAATAAACAAAGAAACTGGGAAAATGATGGTAGTCACAAAAGATGAAAATTTAAGAAAAAATCTTTTGCAAAAAAGCCAAAAATCATTCAACATTCTTCTTAAATATGCTGCAAAAAAAGAAGATGTTGTTTACGTTGAGTCAAACCTATATTTTTCATTAATTGGTGACACAGCCGTAATGTCAACTATTTATACGGATGAAGATGCAAAAACTTTGTTTAGAGACTTATTTACAGATGCAGGAAGAAAAAATGCATCAGATATTCATATATCATGGGAAGCAGGAAAAGTTGCTGTTAAATTCAGGATAGATGGAAAATTAAGAAGACAGTCAACAAAAATCTCTCCAAGTCTTGGTTTAGCTCTAAAGAATATTCTTGTAAATAAAGCTGGAGAAAGCGAATATGAGGAAAATGAAATTGCTGGAGCAATCACTGAAATAATTGATGGTGAAAAACAAGAATATAGGGTTTCTATCGGACCAACTCATTATGGAAATATAATAGTAATTAGACTTGAATCATCAATTGATAATAATTCAAATTTAGAAAGATGGGGATATTATCCAAAAGCTATAGAAGTAATCAGGGAATTGTATGCAGAACATCATGGCATTGTTTTAGTTACAGGAGCAACTGGGTCTGGTAAGTCAACATTGCTTTATACAATTATGATAGAAAGAAAAAATTTAAATCCAGATGAAGATCCTGAAATATTAACAGTTGAAGATCCTGTTGAGATACCAATAAGTGGAATTAATCAAGTGCAAGTAAATACAAAAGGTGATCCAAAAAATCATATGACATATGCGAGAGCAATTAGAATGTTTCTTAGACAAGATCCAGATATGATAGTTGTTGGAGAAATTCGTGATCAAGAGGTTGCTATTCAAGCAGTTACTGCAGCAAAAACAGGGCACTTAACATTTTCTACGCTTCACACAAATGATGTAAAGTCGACAATGACAAGACTTAATGAGCTTGGTATTGACAATACTAATATTGAAGATGCCTTAAAAGGAGTTATTTCACAAAGACTTTTAAACAAACTGTGTCAAAGTTGTAAAATAAAAACTATAAAAAATGGTGTTGAATATTATGAACGAAACGATGAAGGTTGTTCTGCCTGTAGAAAGTCTCAAATCAAAGGGTATGTAGGTCGTGTCCCTGTTGTTGAAATAGCTGTATTGAACAACAAAAAGGAAAACTATAAAAGAGAAAATTTTGAAAAATACCTATCACTAGAAGAAAATATTATTTGGCTTTTAGAAGAAGGAATTATTGATGAAGAAGAGGCTCAAAGATTTATAAAGATAGATGATGAATCAGATATAGCAAAAAGAAAAGAATTTCTATCTATATGGGGAAAAGCATCAATAGAAAAAGGGGATTCTCAAGACATATTCCCTGTTTATCAAAAAATATTTGATACTATGGAATATCCATTAGCTCAAGAAGCTTATGTTAGAATGAGAAGTTCAAATGGAACACTGATGACTCCAAAACAAATAATAGATATTAGTAGAGATTCTGATCTATTTTATAATTTATCAATATTCATTTTAGATAGAGTTATAGAAAATGTAGAAAAAACAAATTTACTAACATTTGTTAATATAAACAAGGAACTTATTGAGGCAAAAGGCTTTGTCGATGAAATATTTGAAAAAATAACATCAGTTGGATTGAAAGAAAAAATTGTATTTGAAATAGAATTCTCAAAAAATATAGCTTGGTTCTTAAAAAAATGCAACGAAGAGGGATTTTTAATATCTATAGATAATTTTTCTGGAAACATAACAGATATAATCTATATGCATAAAAACAATATTGAATTGGATTATATTAAGACAACAAAGCATTTAATTGAAGGTGTTGTTTATAAAGAAAATTGGATTGAAAATTATCTTGAAATTCTAGAAAAACAAAATGCAAAAGTTATAATCAATTATGTTGAAACAAAAGATATATATAAAAATATAGTTGAAAAATACAAAAATAAAATATTTGGGCTTATGGGATTTGGCTTACATAGACCAGAAAAAGGGTAAAAATGGAAAAAGCGACATTAATTATAGATGGTAGCTACATTGTAAAAGCTGCTGTTTTTAAAATTGATTATATAAAATTAAAATTAGCGATAGAAGATGAAATTGAACAAAAAATTGGAGATTCTGTATATTACAATTCAAAATCTCTAGAAAATGGTTCATTAGCAACAGATCAGAATAAATTTTTTAACTTTTTAAGATCTGCAGAACCTATGGGGCCAAGATTTGAAGTTAAACTATTTGATTTAAAGCACTCTTCAACACAATGTTATAGTTGTAAAAAAATAACTCATAGATCTATTCAAAAGGGTGTAGATGTTGCTATAGCTGTTAAAATGATAGAAAAGGCATATTTAAATAAAGGAAGTACAACTGTTCTTCTTGCTGGTGATGGAGACTTCATAGAAGCAATAAAATTTATTCAAAATTATCTAAATCAAAAAGTTGTCGTTGTTGGGTTTAGAAAAACAATGTCGGTTGATGTACAAAGTATTGCAGATCAATTGATTTTTTTAGAAGATATTAAAGATAAAGTTCAAAAAAAGTAGGCAAAAACTTGCCTACAATTTAAGATTTATAATAAAACTCTTAACATATGTTTTTGCAGTATCTAAAATTAGATTTTCAAAAAAATCTAATCCTCCACACCAATTAATAAATTTTTCTCGAATAGGTGATAATAAATTATAATAATTTCCTGGGTGTCTATACATGCTTTCTAAAAATAAATATAAATCATTTTCTATTTCTTTTTTTAAATACTCAATAAAATTTGTTAAACTAACAATATTTATATAAGCATATTCGTCATAATAAGACATATTAGAGGCTGTTTTACACAATATATCAATATAGTCTATATTGTTGTCAAAAAACTCCTCATAAGAAGATATGATTGCCTTATCAGGTGTGTTTTTAATAGAAGAAATATATTTAGTTAAACAATCATACTTTGTAGATAAATTAATTTTCGAGAAAACATCAATTTTTCTTTGCATATATTTTTCATTAAAAATATATGATAATTTCATATATGGAAGATTTTTAATATCCATCCCCCATATTGAAAATAACCCATCTATAAATTTCAATATTTCTTCTTCAGACTCATTATTGTTTAAAATCCAAGCAATTGCCTCAGAGTCTTCGATTGTAAATATATATTGGATATTGAAATGCTTCATATATAAAGATGAAAATTTATTAATAATATTATTAATTGAATTCTTATGATAAGATATAGTTGAAAAATATGTTCTAGCTTCATCAAGCCTTTCTTCAAATTTAGAATCATAAAGAACACCTGGATTTAAATATTTAAACATTTTTGGGTTATTCCATAATAAAAAAAAGTAAGAATTTACAGTTTTAAAATCATCATCCGAAATGCCTTTTGATCGTAAACTATTAATCTTGTAAGAATAAGAAGAAGCTGAAAATGTTTTACCTGTAAGTTCTTCCAAATGACTAATCATTTGTAGATTTTCTTTATTTAAGACAATATTCCCTTGGTGCGTCTTTGCTTGAATCTCTTTGCTTGTAATTAAAAAAGAAGTTGATATTGTAAGAAAAACACCATCTTTAACTAAAATATCACTATCGATTAAATTATTGACAATATTTTCAACTTCATTTTTTTCCAATAAAAGAAGCTCAAGTAATTCAGAAAATGTTGTTTGTCCACTATCATAAATTATAGAAACAACAGATGCTGATAAAACTTTATTATCTATTTCTTCTAAATCATGAATTTTATTCAATATTTCTAAAAACATATTATTTCCTTAAAAACTGTGGTATATCATCAAACTCTTCATAATATTTTGCTATTTTTAAAGAAATACCTATATCACTCATTGTATAACCTATTGTGGATGCTTTTTTTATAAAGGATTTTGTGATAGACAAAAAAGGAACTTTGATTTGCCCAGATATTTTTTGCAGCTCATTTAATTTTTCTAAAACTGTTTTTTTAGATAATCTTCTAACAACCATTTCCGGCATAGGATGCACAGAATAATTAAAATGATGTTCAGCACATTCTTCAGAACAAAACATTCCATCAATTAATTTTTGTGATTTTGATTCACAAAACCTACAAACATCAATCATTTCTTCTGATTTTTTAAATATTTCTTTTGTTTTATCTAAAGAGTTTTTAAATTCACTGCAAAGATATTGTTTTTGATTTTTCTTTTTATCGACTTTTTGAGTATTCTGAACTTCATCATCTTCAAATATAAAATTTAATTGTTTTTTCATGCTATTCCTTTTTTATAAAAATTCATATAAATCATCTGCAGGCTTATCAAGTCTAGAATGATTTTCTATATTTTCTATAATATAACGATACATGTCATTTTCTTTATCATGATACATAGAAACAACTTTATAATCATAAATTCCATTAACAAGAAATTCCTTTCCAACTTTAGATCTATAACGTTCATATCTCTCTTCATCTTGCATCTTTTGTAAAGTATTTTCTATAATATAAATAGTTCCAGGATCTCCATCCATATAATTATTTATTAATTTATGAACATAACCATCACCCTTGCTTCCAGACAATTTCTTAACGGCTTTAATTACGTCTTCTGTAATTTCTCTTTGAGACTCTTCATTTTTTTCAATAACGGAATTGGTTTTTATATCAAAGGTTATGCTTTCAACTCCACCATAATTTTTTGTAAGAATTGTTTTCACAGTGAAATCTGTTTTTTCATTAATTTCTTTTACTGCTTTAGATATAACTGATCTATTTAATGATTTGAATTCAAGGTATTTATCTTCTTCAACACCAAGAACAGATCGTAATTGAGAAACAGAGATTTTTGGAAAAGAAACTGATTTATAATCTGAAATTAATTCATAAAGAGTAACAGCATATTTATTTTTCAATTTTTGGAAACTAGATATATTTAACAGTCCATACATTCGAGGAGAAACTAAATTTTCCAATATTTGGTGAGGGAAAGAAAAAGTTAACATCCCATCATTTGCATTATAATCCATACCAGCCAATAAATTAAAAGCCGTCCAAGAGGAGTTTTTGTCTTTATTAAGAAAATTTGGAACGACAACAATATGCAGAAGATCAAAAAGTTGATCGTTTAAAGTTGAATTATTTGGAGTTTTTATGTTACAAAGATCTTTAAGCTCTTTGTATGATATTTTAAATATTGTAGAATCTGGAGAAACCGCCTTTTGTGCTCTGGCAACAAAAAGCAATCCTGTAAATGCCTTTCTCTGGACTAAAGTCAACTTAGCACCACCAAGTTGTATTAATGCAGAATGTTTTTGTATATTAACCGTTTCGATAGGTGTATCTTCCATAGTTATCCTTTTTTTTATTTTATTATTATACTTTAAAAATAATGATGATGTCAAGTTTTTTTGTAAAATTGCAGAAGTTTTTAAACATACACATAAAGAGCACACATCAGAAGCTCAGTCATAAAAAAGCTCAGTCATAAAAAAAGTACACCTAACTTTCGTTTTGCCCATAAAAAAAGTACACCTGAGAAGCTCAGTCATAAAAAAAAGTACACCTAACTTTCGTTTTGCCCATAAAAAAAGTACACCTAAGAGGCTCGATCATAAAAAAAGTACACCTAACTTTCGTTTTGCCCATAAAAAAAGTACACCTGAGAAGCTCAGTCATAAAAAAAGTACACCTAACTTTCATTTTTCCCATAAAAAAAGTACACCTAACTAACTTTTTTTTAGTTTTTTGTAAAAAATACCAAAAAATAGGGGATAAAAAAAGTACACCTCAGCCATAAAAAAAGTACACCTCAGCCATAAAAAAAGTACACCTCAGCCATAAAAAAAGTACACCTCAGCCATAAAAAAAGTACACCTGCACCCGTTTTAAACCCCAAAATTTAGGGGTTTCCAGGACCCCTAAATATATTAAATATACTAAACCTATTAAATAATTAAATTTTTAAAAAATAAAAAAGAAAAAAACACGCTTGCGCGTGAGGCAGCAAGAGATTGAATATTAAAGATACTTTTCAATGATTTTTAAAGCAGTATGAATTCTCTCATCATCAGAAACTTTTAATTTCACCAAATAATTTTGCTGCAATCTTGCTAATTCTATTTTATTTTTTGAAGATATTTTTTTCTCAAACTCAGATTCTCCACTAATTGATTCATTCTCTTTTTCTTCATATTTTTCTTGTATAATATGATCTCTTATTTCTCCAGTGACAGATATATCCACCATGGATTCTTCATTACCAACTGTTCCGATATCTAAACCTAAGTCTTTTTTCTTCTTTTTGAGTTTATTTTTTTCATCATCATTGTTATCACCAGAATTATCATCTTCAATAGATTCAGAATCTCCAGACTCGCTTGCAGCCTTTTCTTTAATCTTTTCTTCCAAAGCTATCTCATTTTCAACCCAAGTTGTTTGATCAACCCAATCTTCTTGTTGAGTCCAATCAGAATCTTCATCAACCCAGTCTTTTTCATCCATCCAATCTTCTTCATGCATCCATGCACCAGAGGCCTCATTATCATTAGGTGATATTTCACTTACTTCTTTTGATTGTGATGAGCTTTGTTCAGCAAATGTTTTTGTATCTGTCCAATCCTTTGTATCTGTCCAATCTTTTGCATCTGTCCAATCCTTTGCACTTGTCCAGTCTTCTTGTTGAGTCCAATCATCAAAAGAATCTCCATCGTCAAATGAATTTATTTCTTCATGAACGGAATCTTTATTAAAATTATCTTTTTCAGAATTATCATATTCACCACTTAACATTTTTGATGCAATACTTATTTGGTTAACTAATCCAAAATTAGATGCAAAATGTCTTTCCAGTATAAATCTATTGACAGTATCTAGTCTTCGGCCTATAATTTCATCCATAGGAGTGCCATCATCATCCAACATGAAATTATCTGCAAAATTTGTTTTCAACCCAGAGCTTTCACTACGAGCAAGATCATTTCTAAGAATTGTCTGCATTGCTGGATTTAACCCCATATATTCATCAACAAGCCCAGAATCATCTTTATCAAAAGCTCCGGTTCCAATATTACTACCAAAGTCTTCATTAAGGTCCTCTGACTCAACATACTGCTCTACTAAAGAAAAATCATCTATTTGATCTGGACCACCAGAATACATATCAATTAAAGATTCAGAAGAATCATTTCCATTAGAATACACATCAATTAAAGATTCTTGCCCTATTAAATCATTAGAATAATCCATATTGTTTTTTCAGCAAAAAAAATGCCTACTTCTCCATATTTTTTGTTACAATTATAACATAAAGGATTTATTTTTATTTAAGCGAATTGACTTTTTTAAAAAAATAAGCCATAATTTCTATTGAATTTTCTCAACCATGTAAATATTACTTATTTATTGAGAGAAGAATGATATAAAAAACGAGGAGGCGTACAATATGCCAGAAGGAAAAAGAGAATCTGACGATAGAATCTTTTTAATTGATTTAAAAAGAAAACTGTCTAATGAAGAATTTTTAAAAGTAAAAGAAGCTTTTAATGAAATGCAAGAAAAGATCAAAAATTCACTTGATGCAGAATTAGCTTCATCATTACTTTTTAAATTATCCATTTTAGACAAAGCAGCTAAGTTTTCAAAAGCGGCTAGATTAATTGATTCTGCTGCTAGTTTGGAATTAGCATATGATCCAGCTTTATCACTAAGATTGATTGAAGCGAATCCAGAGAGTGCAAAAGAGATTTCAAAAGACAAAGATGAACTTAAGAATGCAGTGTCAACAATCACCAAGATTGTTGGGAGAAGAAGAAGAATGAGAAATGCTATTTTTAAAAATAGAAAAAAGTCTTCTAAAAACGAATAAAAGGTTTTTGTTATGAATGGTATAATTTCATTAACAAATGAGTTATTGTTTTATGGTTTTATATCAATGCACAATATGCCTATGGTAGAAGATTGTAGAAATAAAAACTTATTTTTAAACTATATTTCTGAAACATATGTTTTAAGTAGAGATTTCGAACATAATGTTGATTTTAAACCAAAGGCAAAAGTTGATTTTGACAAAAAATTAATTTTAAATGGTGGTTACGCAAATTAAATTTTTCTGGCATCTATGGTTAATAGTTTGTAAGTCCAGGTTTGGTTGCGCAACAAAACCAAAATTTTCAATAAACGGAGGTTGTCTATGAAAGGCAAAAAAATAATCATTGGGTTATTAGGTTTAATGGTGATGAGTCAAGTAGCTTCAGCTGCTACTACAGTTGATGCTGGTTCATTTAACAATTTTTATGATGCAGTTGTTAGTTGGATTCAAGGCTCTCTTGGTCTTACTATTGCATTATTAGGAATGCTTGGTACGGTTATCGTTTATGCATTTACACATAAAGGGTCTACAATCTTTATCGGTATGCTTATTTCATTCTTTGTGGGTGGTATTGTAAGTATTTCGAATACAATGTTCCATATTGGTATGGATGCATTTACTACAACATAATCTATAAATGTTGTAATGCAGGGTTCCCCTGCATTTTTATAAAAAAAATATAAAAAATGGAGACTTAATGTCAATAGATTTTCTTATTTATGCTGGTATGGCATTAATATTTATAGCAGCTTCTGGTTATTTGTTTATTTATTTACAAGAGAGAAAAGTTTTAAATGAAGAAAAAAATGAAAATAATGAATTTTCTTGTGAAGAACCAAAAGGAAAAAAAATAAATGTATGCACCGATAATGAGAAATTAACTGATTTTGATAAAGAATTAAGAGAAGATCTTTTTTCTGAATATGTATTAAAATTAAATGAAGATGGTTTAGATGGATATATGGAAGGTCAAATTATTGTTCCATTTGAATCAACAATATTTTTAACAAAAGAGTATTCACCTATCGTGAATGAAAATGGTGAAATAATAATATCTATTCAAAAGAAAGATGGTCATTTAATTTTGGATGAACCAGGAGAAGTGGAAGAAAAAGAAGAAGATGTTTTATTAGAAGATTTGGAAAAAAGTTATATTGATGAAGAAGAGATATCTTTAAAAACAATAAAAGAAAATAATGATGAGGAAGTCAAAGATGATAATCTAAACGAGACTATAGTAAAAAACTATAAAAATGAAAACACTGAAGAAGTCAAAGAAGATAGCATTGTAGTTGACGATGGGTTTTTAACATCATCTAAACCAGAAGAAGAAGTTAACGAAGATATTTTAAATAAAAATTTCATGGATATTTTAAATGAAGAGGCTGATGATGATTTTGATCAGATAGCTGATTCAATAGACGAAGAAAATGACGATATCTTTGGTGATATAGATGAAGATTATGATGAAGATGTTGATAACTTTGTAGAGAAAAAAGATTTTGATAGAAAAAAAGTTGACTCAAGAAGTGATGCAGAAGAATTATATGCGACCATTTTTGATCAAGAATCTTTGCCGGTTATATCACAAGATGCAATAATAGGTTCAACAGTAGACCTTGATGATGCCATTGATTTTATTAAAGATAATAAAGATTCTATTCATGATATAATAGTTAAAAATATTTTTGCTTTAGATGGTGCTTTAACAACTAAAAATGATAAAAGATTTCTATTAGAAAAAAGAATGGTTGCAAAAGCAGTAGCTGTTTCTTTAAGTCAAAATTCATCTATTCAGAAATTAGTTGAAAAGCATTTATCTTCAAATAAAGGAACAAGAGATTTAGAAGATTGTGTTAGTTTTATATCTTCTAATGACAAATATATAGTTGATGTTGGAAGCAAGTATATTTTTTCTCCTTATGGTGTAAAGAAAGAAAATGATATGTGTAAAATTTTTGCAATGCAAGTTTCTTATGATTTTATAGAAGATTTTTTTCCTGATTATTCAGATGTTATAATAAAGTTTCCACCGTACAACATCGAAATAACTGAAATAAATTCACAAATAAAACCATGTAAATAAAAGGAAATATAAATGATAAATAAAAGAATCACTCAAATAAATTTAAAACACTTGATTTTCAATACAGAAGTTATTAGAGGTAGTGATGGATTTTTTGCTGGTGTGTCATTGAAATTTTTTGAAAAAGATTCTAATGAGGTCTACACAAAATCATATAGAAATAATTTTGAAGTTGCACATTCGTTCCATCATATTAAATTAAATTTTTCCATGAGAGAATTGATGTCGTTAATGACATCGTTTGTTGAAGGTGTCTCTCAATACCTATATAATATCAGATATGAACTTGTAGGGGAAGAACACTTAGAAACAAGAATTAAATTAAATAAAGAATTAAACAAAGGTGATGAATACGAGTTAGTTATCAGTAATAATAGAAAGAAGGTTCGTAAATTTGATAAAAATGATAAAGAGCATGGTCTTACAAGATATAAAGTAATGATATCAATACACAGAATAGTAGAGGGGAAAAGTATTGAGCTAGTAGAGTTGAGATTTACTAGAAGAGATGTTGTTTTGATGATGAATGCTATAAAATATATAGTAGATGGTGATGAAAGAGTATTTAACTTCATATATTCAAATGCAAAAGCTATTAATGATGACAAAGATGTATTGATGGATCCTGAATTAATGTCTATTTCGAAAATAGATAATTCTATTGTTTTTGGTGATATATTTTTACATGGGCAAGAAATATTAAATCTTTATTATCTTATAAATACACTCTTATTTGACCCAAAAGCAGATAAGATTTTAAATTCATTATCTGGCTATTATAGACAAGTTGAATTCTTTAAATATAATGACTTTATGATGGGAATCAGATTGAGAAAAATGCAAAGAGAAATTGTTAATTATGAAGAAAAATTTTCTATGGCAGATCAACCAGGAAAAGAATTAATGATAAATAATAGAATGATTGCAGGATTATTTTTATTTAATACAATGTCTCAATTAAAACATGCATCTATTATAGAGAATGAGAAAGATACTCAAAAATATGGTTCAAAAGTCAGCTATCATGTTAATATGATTGAAAGTGATGTGGCTGTTGGTTTTACAAAATCTAAACTGAAAAAGAAAAAAACAGATGGAGAAGAATATATGAGTTTCTTTTCTTTAGGAATTCTTTCTAAAAAAAGAATGTCTGAGGAAGGGCATGAAGGTTTTATAAAACATCACAACAGATTAACTAATAGAGAAGAATTAGTTCCTGTTTTGCAATCAGCTTCTTTAAGCCTTCATGGAAAGTGGATATATTTTTTAGAGACAATAACTAAAGCAAATAATCAAGAATTTGATTTAGATGAATCAGTAATCAGGAAAAGACTACATATTATTAAACCAGAAAATGGTGGTAGAAAAAAATATACTATAGGTTTATATTCTGATATCGAAAACAAAGCACCATTAGTTCTTTCAATTGAAAAATACGAATATGATTCTGATTATTTGCTTGAAAAATTCAGACAACCTATGTTTGAAAAATACATAAAAGAGTTTCTCTTTGTTGCAATGCAATCAGCCTATGATGTTGATAATTTTAAATTTTCAACGCAGAAAGAATTATCAGATATAATTGGTGTTGAATATAAAGATATTAAAACACATAATGTTGGAAATGTTGAGGTTCCATCAATTGAGTTAATTCCGTCTGGGCAGGTAATAAAAATAGGTATTGAAAAAATTAATAACACACTAGTCGTTATAGGAGAAGTTGATAAAAAAGAAAAAAGAATTGAATTAGATAGTAATGATATTTTTCTATTAAACATGTCTGCAGCGAATAGAATAATTTATGGAAAGTGGATTCCATTTGTTGGTGAAAATATTGCAATATCTCAAGATGGATTTTTAACAGATCTTTATTCAGAAGTTGATTTAGAGAGAAGAGGACTAGGTGCTTACCATGCATGGCAATACTTTTTTGGTACTTCAATTAAAAAGAGATAAAAATGGAAGAAGTAAAATATAATCCAAGAACATATAAACCAAATATTTCAAATGGATTATTTATAGGTTTTGGAAAATCATTAACAAATGAGAATGAACCGGTTATCCCTATTTATGTTCCTTGGAAAGATTTAAATGGGCACACCATTGTATTTGGGACAACAAGGGTTGGAAAGACAAGACTAATGATGAGTTTTGTCGACCAAATGATTGAAGCTGGAATGGATTTAATTATTGTCGACCCAAAAGGCTCAAAAGGTCAAGAAATTATAGGTTGGGTTCTTGAATATTTAGAAAAACATGGGAAATTGACATCTTTTAAATATACTTCTCCAATGTTTGCAGAAATGTCTATGCTATTCAATCCTTTATTTTACTTAACAAATGATGAAATAAAATCATTAGTTAAAAATATCATTCAAGCAGATGAAGAATTTTATAAAAACATGGGGGCTGATGTATCTTATGCTATTGCATTAGCATTAGAATATATAGAAAAAACAATGAACCCAGAATTAATAAAAGACAAAATAAGAGAAGCATATCTTGCATTAGAAAATCATGGCAACATTGCTGATGAAATCAACAACATCATCAATCCTGATTTAGCAGAAAGAGTTGCTAATCCTCAAAAACCAGAGGGTGGAGAGTTAGATACACCTCCTTTAAGAAAGCTAATGACATTCGCTGATATAGAAAGGTATTCAAGTAAAGAAGGATGTACTGAATTATTAGACTATATAAATGGTTTAAATGAAGAACTTATAGAGGTTGAGTTAACAGCAGAACTACAATCATTAAGAAGACAAGCTATTGTTAATTTAGAAAAGATCATAAAAAAACCGGATGATTATTTTATTAAAGTTGGTAGTTCTTACGAATCTGTAATATCTCAATTATCTAATGGTCAAGTTGGTAAAATTTTATCAATTATCAAAGTCAACCCTATTATAGATGCTCTTTATGACACAACTAAAAGTAGTGTAATAGTAGTTCAACCATTTCCTCTTGTTTTTTCAGAGGCATCAGACACATTAGTTAAAATGTTTTTCAATATGCTTTCTTCTTTATTTGGTAGAATAGGGGCATCAGGTAGAGGGCTTCCAAGACAAGTTGGTCTATTGGTTGACGAAGGTGGAGCAGTTTTATATGAAGGTGTTAAAGATTTGTTCAATAAAGCTGGTGGTTTAGGATTAAGATTAATGATTTTTACCCAATCTTTTTCAGATATAGATGATGCTGTTGGAGAAGATGTTTCAAGAATTATATCAGATAATTCAAATGTTAAAATATACCTAAGAATGAATGATGAGCAATCTAGGGAGAGAGTATCTAAAGCTTTTGGTGTAAAAAAACAATTATCTGATAGTTCTGGTGGTACAAAAAGAGATGTTAGATCAATGGTACAAAGAACTGAAGAAAATATTTTAAATGACTCTCATGTTTCAGAATTACCAAATCAAACATTTTTATTTCAGCATGGACCTAGAAAATATTTAATAAGAGGCCCATTTGTTCCAGATCCAAAATGTTTTATAAAAATGCCTAAATTGATTTCAGAAATAACGCTAGACGAAGCGGATTTAATAAGAGAAGAATTTTTAGCAAAAAAATTAACAAACAATTGACAGTAATTGTTTATTATAATATAATAAAAAATAAGAATAAGGATAAAAAATGAAAAAAATATTTTTTTTAATAATGGCTGCATGTTTTTTGTATGGAGATAATGGTTTATCGCAATATTCTGAATTTTCATTAACACATCCAACATATGATAAATTTTTAAAATTTGTTGAAGAATCTGGTTTAACGGAAGATGATTTAAACAATGCATATTCTGATTGTGAAGCATCTCCAAGAAATGCATTTATTTGTGCACTAGCATATGATTATGGGTATTCAACATCAGATCTTGCAGCAGCAGGAGCAACCGATAAAGTTAAACATCTATATTTAATGGCTGCAGATGAAGATATTCATATTGGTGCAAAATCTGCAAAATATGAATATGCAGACTACATGTTAAGAAATGGAAAATCAGGCAATATAAAATCTTTTTTCAAACCAGGAGAATGTTATACAAAAATGAATAAAGGGACATGTTTTTATTATCTTGGTGCATCTAGGTATTTGGATGATCCAAAAGATTGTAAATATTTAAGACAAGCATCTAGGTATGGAATAAAACCAAATTTTTATAAAAGATTATGTGAAAAATAATGGAAATATCACTTATATCATTTTTATATACAATATCATTGATTTTAATTGGCTCATTGAAAATAAAAGATGGTTTTTTTTGGGAAGACTCAATGATTTCATCAAAAGTTTCAAAAAAAATGACTAAAGAAGATTTGTTAATAAACCCCATAGAAGCAGGTAAAATAAATTCTATATACAGAGAAACAGGAATTGATACAATCCAAGCGTATGAAAATATATATCAAAAGATAAAAAAAAATAAAATTAATTATGTTATTCTTTTTGGACCAACTGCAGTTGTTCTGTTTTCTTCAATAAAATATGAAAATTTTATATTATTTTTTCTTTTTTTAATGCATTTTATAATTTCTTTGGTGTCAACAAAAGTTATACATGATTATTATAAAAATAGAATGTCTGGAATTCCCAAAGAGCAGTCATTAGAGCTTGTTATTGGCAAAGAAGATTTAAATAAAATCTCGAGTAAAAAAACTGATCCTTTTATAGAAATATGGGTGATTCCAATCATTTTAGGGATAGCTTTTGAGATTTTTTTATTTTTTTCTGCTAAAATATGAAAATCAATTAAGACAAGGTAAAAAAATATGGATGAGAATCAAATAGTAAAATTTCCAAGGTATGTGGATAAACCAAAAATGATAGGTATATTCGAGATGGATGAAGCTGTAATTGGAATGATCCCTATGTTTATAACAATCTTGTATGGTTTATTTAATAATTCAGATAGTTCTTTAACTTTAATGTTAGGGTTTGTGCTATGGTTTATTACTGGCATTTTAGTTCACAAATTTAAAAAGAATAATCCAAATGGATTTATGTATCACTATGCGTATAGAATTGGTTTTTATCATCCAATAAAATCAAATCCAAAATTAAAAGTCACAAGAAAAGATATAAGAGATGGTAGAAAAATAATACCAACAGGTATAGTTAAAGTATTTATAAACTAAAATAAGGAGTTTAAGTGAAGTTTTTTGATAATTTAGAAAATGTTGAAAAGGCGTATAAGCTATCAATATTTGCAAATATTGCGCAATTTGTAATTATATTATTTTCAATAATGATGATAATGCTAGCAACGCAAACAAAAGTAATTGAGGTTAAAATACCACCTGGTGATTTTGCTGGTGAAACATTTAAAATAGGGATCAATGATGCTTCAAATGAAACATTTGAAGTTTGGGGTGAAGTATTTGCAAATACAGGAGGTAGTTATTCTCCAGGCAGTATTGAAGACAAAGTGAAATGGTTAGAGAAATTTGTTGTTCCAGATAGACAATTTATTGTGAAAACTGATTTTGACAAATTAGTAAAAAATGTAAAAGATAATTTTATTACATCAAAATTTCATTTTAAAATGGCAAAAGTTGAAAGAAAACCTGGTTATGTTACTGTAAAAGTATATGGTGATATGGATAGATGGGTTGGAACAGATCAAATTATGGACAGAATCCCATATAGATACGAAATAGATATGGTTGTAAAAAATGGAAATATTTTATTTGGAAGATTTGCTGGAACTATTGAAGAAGATCGAAACTTAGGTGGTAATGAAAAGGGTAAAATACACAAAGAAGCTAGCGAATATGTTAACTTCAAATAAAGGATGGTAAATGAAAAAACTTTTAACTATGTTGGCTGCTTTCTTACTTGTGGCCTCTATGCTTCAAGCTCAAAAATTAAAAATTGATAGTGATAATGTTTTGTTTGTTAAAATATCAAATGAACAACCGACTGTAATGAATTTTAATTTCTTTGTTAAAAAAGTGAAAAAAATTCTAACAAGTAAAAATAAAACAGCAGTGAAATTGCTAGACAAAGGTGTTGTAATTATACCTGACAGAAAAGACACAAAAGGCACAATTGTTGTGACGAATGAACAGGGCACATCATATGTAATTAATTTCAAAGCAGATAAAGATGGGGATAGTGTATGTAAAATAGATGATATATCTTATTCAAAAGCAAAACCATCTAAATTAAATCTTGAAACTCAAGATATTGATAGAGATATTTCAAATATTATAAAAAAACTTGACAACATGAATGGTGAGTATAAATTAAATGGGTTTGAAACAACATCTGATAATTTTACAATATATAACAAAGATAAGACGTTTTCCATGACGAGAGTGTTAAGATTTTCAGGAAAAAAATATGTTGTAGATAGCTGGATTATTAAAAACATTTCAAAAAGCCCATTAGTTTTTGATAATAAATCATTTGCGACAAAAGGCGTTATTGCAGCTAGCATAAAGCCAAAATATGTTTACCCTGGTGAAACAGCTTCATTATATATTTTTAATAATAGAGCTGAGCTTTTAAAAAGCGAATAGGATAAGAAAATGAAAAAGATTAAATCAGAGACTATTGACACGCAACATAAAAAAACAAAAAACTTCTTACTTGTATTGGTAGCTTTAGGTATTGTTGGTGTTCTTGCCGGTTCTTTTTGGACAGCTTATTCTAAAAACAAAGAGGCTTTCAAGAAGAATGTAGAAGCAGCCCAAAATGACGATACTCAAACAGAAGTTATAGCTGATCAGGAAATCAAAGAAAGCTGGGCGTCTAGCGTTGAACGTCGCATTCAAGAAACTCAGTCATTAGTTGCAAAAGGGATAACGGCAGCTGAAAAAACTTTTAGAGAAGATGCCAATAGAAGAGAAGAAGCTATGAATAAAAAACTCGAAAAAATAACAGAGTTGATTAAAGTTTCTCAAAACGGAATGTCTGAAAAATTTAAAAAGATAGAAGCTAAAATAGACAATTCTGAAAGAAAGTCAAAAGAAAATATTGCAAAACTGGCTCTAGAAATTAAAAAATTAAAAACAAAACAAAGTATGATTGAGAGACAAGCTAAATTATCATTTAAGAGTAAAGATAAACTTCCTCCATTAGTTATAAAAAATGGTGCTAATACACAAAATTCGAAAAATGGAAGCTTAATAGATGTTAATAATCTAGTTAAGTCTAATTTAAATTCAAGTGAGAAACCATTGCTACCACCATTAATGGGACAAAAAAATGGAGTTTTAATTAAAAATGAACCCGCTATAGATCAAAACAAGTTATCTTTTGTTGTTGAAGATTCTGTGAATAAGTCTATAGAGAAAGCATTCCCAGTTGATAAAAAAGAAGAAAAAGAAGAGGAAGTTCTTCCGAAACAATATGAAATTGGTCTTGGTTTCTTTTCAGCTGTAACATTAACAGGTGCATATGCCCCTATTTTTGGCGAAGCAACAGATCAAACATCAATTCCAGTTCTTTTAGAAGTAGATGGTGATATGATTGTTTCAAATGGTTTCACAGAATCTATTGATAAATGTTTTGCATTAGGTGGTGCAGTTGGCAATCCATCAAGCAATACTGTTGATATTAGATTAAGTGTAATTGAATGTATTTTACCTGATGGAAAACATAAAATCAGAGGTAAAATAAAAGGATGGGTTATTGGGGAAAATGGTAAACCAGGCTTATCAGGAACACTAATACATAAAAGTGGTCAGTATATTTCAAGATTTATATTAGCTGGGCTACTTGAATCTTTATCAAGTGCTTTTGTAACTGCAGCTACACCAGAGAATACAAATGGTCCAGCAACAAGTGTGATAACAGGTGGGGCAACTCAAGGTGCTGCTCAAGGTGCACAAAATGCATTTACAAGATTGGCTGATTTTTATATTAAATTAGCAGAAAAAACACTACCGATGATTGAAGCTAAAGCTGGAAGACATGTATCTGTATTAGTTCAAGGAGGTACGTTATATGAGGTTAAAGAATTTAATTCATTAAATATAGATTCTTTAGTAGAAGCTTATGAAAACAGAGAGGAAATTGGAAATGAGTAAAAAAATATTAGGAACAGCTGTTGTTTTGGCGAGTATATTGTTTTCTGGGTGTAGTAATAAAAATTTACTCATGCCCGGTCAAGAAAAGTCTGACTGTGAGTTAAATAGTGGAACTCATGGTGTTTGTGGTTCTCCAAAAAGTATTTATAACAAAAAAAATGAAATAGATGGTCTTGGAAAAGGTACAGATCAAGCATATTTTGTTCATGACGATGGCACTATTCAAGAAATAAGCAACGGGGTTCTTGGCGATGAGGTTAAAGTTATTATTGGTTCAGACGGAAAAAAGATAGCTGTGAAGAAAGATTCTGAAGATGACTCTTTAACATCAACAAGAGAAGGTGTTGTAAGTCAAAATACAAAAGGGTTGAAAGGAACAAATTTAGTTGTTTCGGACAACTCTTATGTGTTTGGTGAGCAACAAAAAGATGTTGTAATTAGAAATCAGGAGGTTATTAGAGAAGCATGGATAAACACATATACTGACAGAAGAGGTAACTTAATTTTAGATCATAGAATAATGATTGTTACAAAAGAGGCTTCATGGGCGGTTGGTGAAGAAACACCTAAAAATGTTAAAAAAGCTAAGTTTATTCCATCAAGAATTGCAAAAGAAATACTTATTGGTTCAAACAGAATGGCTGATCCAAAAGATGATATTAAGTTAAAAAGATATGAGGCAAGCGTTCCAGAAACGCCAGAAGCAGATAAAATTCTAAGAGATTACTTAAAAGGAAAATAAAATGAAAAAAACACTATTAACAGTTGCAATTGTAGCAGGATTATCAACACAAGTTTTTGCAGCAGATACTGCATTTTTATCAAAAGCAATGGCAAAAATGGCCGGTGACATTCAAGCTATTAAAGCAGAACAAGTTTATTTAAAGCAAACAGCAAATGATGCTGAAAAAATTGGGAAAGAGTCAGCAGTAAAAGTTGATAAAGTTTCTAAAAATCTAACAAAAGAGTATAATGCTTTAAATGTTAAAGTTGATAAGAATACAGCAGAATCTGAAAAACTTAAAACAGAAATGAATTCTGTGAAAGCAGAAATTGAAAAACTTTCTAAAAAAGCTGCCGCTCTAGAAACTTCAAAAGAGAAAAGTTTAAATACTGAAAAATCTGATACAATTAAAAATCAAATTAAATCTGTTGAAGATAGATTTAAATCTTTAGAAAAAAGAGTTTCTGAATTAGAAGCTATTGTAAACAAAAAACCAGAGGCTATAGATCCAGAAGTTGAGAAAAAAATTCTTAAATATATCAATGATTAAAAAAGGATAAAGCATGTTAAAGAAAACAATATTATTAGGGATGATTGCTCTTGCATCATCATCTTTTGCATCTGAGAATGTGTCAGATGCTCAATTAAAAACAGCTATTGCAAAATTGATTGAAAATAAAGCAGATAAGTTTTATGTTGACGCTATAAAAGCTGATGTAGAAAAAAACACAAGAGCTATTAAGCAAATAAAACAAACAATTGAAACAATTCAATCTTCAACTGTTGTAACAAATGTGACAAATGTTACTAATATGGAAAATAGTTCAAAAGTTCCATTTATTAATGGAAAGGTTTCAAATTGCCATACTTTACATTTAAGAAAATCTTCTGGAATCAAATCTCCTATAAGAGGTTATTTAAAAAGAGGTGATTTTGTTAAAATCATTGATGGAGATAAAAATGGATGGTTAAATGTTGTAACTCCAAAAGGTTCTGGATGGGTTTCAGGAAAATATATCTCAAAAAGATAATTCATACCTAGCATGATGCCAGGTATGTTCATAAAAAATAAAATAAATATATAAGGTTTTAAAAATGATCACCAGAGAAGAGATGAATCTAATTTTAGAAAGAGAAGGAATATCTCAATTTATTAATGCAAGAAGTTTTGATAAAGAAACAGGTATTTATGAAACAGCAAATGGTTATTATGGGATGGTTTTTAGAATTTTCCCCTCCCCTTATCTTGGGGCAAAAACAGAAAGTAAAATTGCTTCATTTTTAAATATGAATTTTCCAAAAGATTCCGTTGTTCAATTTATAACATATTCGTCTAGAAATATCACAAAAAAAATCAAAGAGTATACTGAGTTGCACACAAATCCAACAAATAATATATTTAAAAAACCAAATGTAAAAAATGAACAATTTTTAAAAATTATTGCAGAAAGTAATATTGAGTGGACAAAAAAATATTCAAATAGATCTATTTTTGAAAAAGAAGGTCTTGATGTGTACTTAAGAGATTTTATTAACTTAGCTGTTTTGATGATCCCTAAAGAAGATGAACATGGTGCAAAAAGATCTATGAAAAGTATTATTTCTATTTTTGCTCAAACAAAAGGTTCTTTGGCGGAATTTAGACCTATGGTTTTTTCTCAAAAAGAATATGTAAAGATGTTAAGAGAAATATTAAATCCATCTTTTCCTATGTGGGATATGCATGAAGATACAATGTCAACGATAGACTCACAAATATCAGATATAAATTCTGCTGTTGAATTAGCTATTGATGGGAAAATTGTTTTTGGAAAATTAACTGATGATGATGGGAATAGAATTGAATTAGACAACCAGGTTGAACCACCAAAAACAATTAGTTACAAGCTAAAAGAGATGGCTGCTGAATTTTTTAAAATGGCTAAACCTAAAAAAGAAGAGCTTAAAATTAATCCAGAATGGTATTCGACAGTTTTGACTACAAAAATTTATCCTGAATATATGAGTTTGTATAAAATGTCAAATATTTTTATGGATTATTTAAATAAAAAGCCTCAACCTTTAATTCCAATTCCATTTTTATGTTCATTAACAATTAGTATTGGAGATAGAGATAAGCTTATTGAAAAAGTAAAAGCAGATGCAAAGTGGAATACATTTCAATTATCTGGTGCTTCAGGTGCTGCAAAATTTATGCCTGAATTAAAAGATAGAGCGATAGAAGCAAGAGAAATTATTGGACTTAGTTCAAAAGGCGAAGTTCCATTTAAGGCAATGTGGAGTCTTTCTCTTTTTTCAAAAGATGAAAACAAATTAGATGAATATACGGCTTCTGTGCAAAAAGAATTTCTTGAAAACAACAACTGGTTTTTGCAAAAAGAAGACGGAATTCAATTGCCTGTATTATTATATTCACTACCATTGCAATATGACAAAGAAGTTGAAAATTGGTCACAGAGATTTAACACACTATTTAAATCCAACAATACTGCAATTACGCCAATTATGTCTGATTCAAGAGGATTTGGTAAAAATGTAATTCAATTGATTGGTCGTAGTGGGCAGATGCAAGGTTTAGATATTTTTGATAAATCAGCAACAAATAAAAACTTTGTAACTGTTGCTCCATCTGGTTCAGGTAAATCATTCTTTATGGCTTATTTCTTCTTGAATTATTTAATGACTGGTGCAAAAATTAGAATTATAGACTCTGGTGAGTCGTATTTGAAACTATGTGAAGTTGTTGGTGGTAGGTATATTAGATTTGCTCCAGAATCAAATACTTGTTTTAACTTCTTTAGTACAATAGCAACAGATAGCCTTGGTGAAATAACTGAGGATGCTATTGAAAGTATTGTTCCTATTATTGGGATGATGGCGAAACAAGATTTAAATAAGCAATCTAATGAGAACACAACATCTCAAGATGATCTAGATAGAGCTGTTTTATATTCATATGTTGCCGATGCAGTAAGGTCTGCATATGATATGGAAGGCATTAATGCAGGGATGAGAGAGGTATATCTTTCACTTCAAAATGAATATAACAAGCAAAAACGTGGAATAGATTCAAAAGATGGAGAAAACCATGATGTTGATAAAAAATTAAGAGACATTATTATCGCTTTAAAACAGTATGGTGAAGAATCTGGTGAGTATTTTAAATATTACAATGGACGAAAAAATGTTCATTTTTCAGATAATGATTTTGTTGTTCTTGAAATGAAGGAACTTGAGACAAAAGGTAATTTTAGAAATGTTGTATTGATGACATTAGCCTTTGATGTTGAAAGTGAATTTTATTTTGAAGATGAAAGAAAGAAAAAGATATTCACTATTGATGAGGCGTGGTCACTCATAGACCATCCTATTGTTGCAAAATTTGTAGAAGGTCTTTATAGAAAGTCAAGAAAATTTGGTGGGGCTGTTGGTACAATCACACAAGGGCTTGCAGATTATGACAAAAATGATTCAACAAGAGCTATGTATCAAAACTCCTATTGGAAATTTTTCTTATCAACAGATCCATCTGAGTTAAAGAAAGCGATCACAGAAGGAACTTTAACAATGGATGAATTCACATTTGAATTAGCATCATCTGTCAGAACAGAGCCTGGTGTCTATTCTGATGTTATGGTAAGAACAAAAAGTGGTGCTATGAATATTGGTAGAGTTGTTTCCAATAGAACGCTTTATTGGCTATTTACAACAAGTGATGATGATAAAGCTGTAATAAAAAATGTTAATGAAAATTTTGGTTTGGATAATGAAACAATAGCTGCTTTATCAATAGGATATGCAGAAGATAGTGAACTATCAATCGAAGATGCAATTAAAGAAGTTATGAGTGCTAATATATACAATGATATTGATCATAGTGAACAACCGGTTCAAAAAGCTGAAGAAGATGAACTTCTAGAGTTATTATAAGAGGTTTTTTATGACGAAAACAAAAAGAGTTGCTGATCAATTTAAAAATGATATGGATTCAAATGGAAAAATAGATTTTTTAGATGCATTGTCAGATGATGAAATATATGAGATAGTGTCAATTGCTGCTATCTCCATGGGGCATTCTGACACATTGATAAAAAAAGCTTTTTTTTCATATGCATTTTTCAATAAGGATAGAATGGTTTTAAAAAAGACAATAGATTCTTTATTAGAGATGGTGGAGTTTAAAGATTCTTTATCGGTAACAAGAAAAAGAATGGTTAAGTTTTTTCTACAAAATGGTATTGTTTCATCAACATCAAAAGCTAGAAATGACTTTTTAGCTACATATGGTTATAAAAGTAGAACCATGGCTATAAAAAAACACTCTACAATGGATAAATTAAGTTTTGTTAGTTTCTATCAGGGATTTATAAAGACTATAATCTCTAGTATTAGAAATTCAAAAATACAAAGATTTCCTTATATAGGAGGAAGTAGAGATGATTAAAACAATTGATCAAATGGTTTTTTCATATTATGTAGCAAAAATTATTTATGATAAAAGAGAAGGGGGAGAGATAGTAACAAAAGATGATTATTTATTTATGAAGACTTGGGCTCTCGAAGGGGTTGATGATGAACGAACTCAAAAACTATATAAAAGAGCCATAGAAGCATCAAGAAAGAATGTTAAGATTGTTGCTATGTTAAAAGTAGCGTTAGAGCATATGTTTGAATATGATTTTAAAGACAATAAATCTGTTTCATCAAATCAAGTTGATAATAAAAACATTAGGAATGCATCAGCTATAAAATTTGAAAAATTAAGACAGGTAAATCTTTTAGATCACACATTGAATGTTCTTGAGGCGATATTGCAAAAAACGGAAGAGAGAGAAATTTATGGTGTCGGACAAATATTGGTGGCTTGCTTGACACATGATTTTGGTAAAGCTAAAAAAGTAAGAGAATTATTAACACCAGAAGGAGTTTCGGAGAGTTCATCTAGATATAGACCTCATGCAGAAGTCTCAGGATTGTATGTTGAAAATATATTAGGTGAAGAAGCAAAAAGGTTGTTATTAACAAAAGATCAAAATAGTGAGATTTCAATGACAATTGAAAATATAGCAGAAATTGTTAAGAATCATCATAATCCTGCAAAAAAATATAAAAATAAAATTGAAATGGTTGTTTTAGCTGATGCCAAAGCAAGAGAAAAAGAACTTAAAAAAATAGATAAAGAATTGGGACTAGAATAGAAAAACTATTCTAGTTTTGATTTTACTTTATTTGCAAAGTTAATCATTTTGTTATTGATTTTAATGTCATAATCTTTTTTCTTTGTAATAAGTTTTAAAAGAGTAGTTTCATATAAAATATCAAAAAGATTATCTTTTAATATTCTATCAAGATCTCCTTCAGAAAAAAGAGATTTGATTCTAGACTGACTTTCTCCAGAAAGTTTTGTTAAATCGGGATTATCTTTTAGTTCTTTTAAATCATTAAATAAATTATTTAAAAAAACAGCAGCTTTATCAGCAGAATAAATTCTTTTTTTTGCAACAACTACACTTGCACCTTTTGTAAAATAAATATGCATATCAAAACCATGTTTCAATGCACCACTTCTAACTAATCCAACCAAGCTTTTCACAGCACTTACCATATATATCCTTTTTTTTGTTTTTATGATAAGTTTATTATATCATAATTTTTTAAAAAAAATATCTTGTTTTTTTGGTTTTTATTTGATATAATATCATAAAGGAAATCAATGAAAGAAATTATATCTTTAATTAGAATGAAACAATATATTAAAAATTTATTTATATTCGCTCCAATATTTTTTGCTGGAGAAATTTTTAATATAGATAAAACTATCAATGTTTTTTTTGCAACTATACTTTTTTCTTTATTAGCATCATCAATTTATATTATAAATGATATCATGGATAAGGAGGATGATGCTCTTCATGACAAAAAAAAGAAAAGACCCATTGCTTCAGGTAAAATAAGTGTAAATAAAGCATTAAAAATTAGCTTTTTATTATTCATTGTAGCAATGATAGGGTTTATTTTAATGGATCTCTATTTATATCCATTAATGTATTTTATTTTAAATATATTGTATTCTTTTGCAGGAAAACATAAAGCACCATATGATGTCTTTTTTATTGCGATAGGTTTTGTTTTAAGACTTTATTTAGGAGCATCTGCAGCGGATGTTTATCTATCTCAATGGATGGTTGTAAATGTTTTCTTTTTAACATTGTTTTTAGCTATAGGAAAAAGATATAGTGAAGTAGTAAAAAAAGATGATGGGTGCAGTTCTGTTGTAAGAAAAAGCATAGATGGGTATAATAAGGAATATATTTATATCTTATTGGCAATTTCATCTGCTGGAGTTATTTTTTCATACCTAACTTATATCATTGTGGTAAATCAAAATTTATTGACCACAGCAATATTTGTTGTTCTTGGTCTTTTTAGATATCTTCAAATTATAATTATTGAAAATAAATCAGAGAATCCAACTGAAATTTCTTACAAAAATATTTCTATGGTTGTTATATTTTTATTGTGGATATTAACATTTTATTGGATGTCAAATGCATAAATACTGGTATTCTGTTTTAATTTCGATTTCTGGGAACATCACCTTGCAATGGGCCCTATTGAAATATGTGTTTCCAAACAACGAAACAGGTATATTTTTATCATATTCAATAGCTGTGGTTAGTATTATGATAGTAAGATTTTTATATGATAAATATGTTGTATTTCAGTCTAATAATTGCATAAAAAAAGAATTTGGATTATATATTTTTACAAGTATAATCACAACATTAACTGCATTATTACTACAATTCATATATTTTTCAATATTTAAGGTTGTAGATATTTATGCTATTGCTGGATCTTTAATTATTGGATATATTTTAAAATATACCTTAGATAAGAAAAAAACATTTAAAAAGGAGATTTTATGAAAATAACAAGTTGGGGTAACTTATTTAAAAAAAATATAGAAGAAGTATCATTAGATAATATTAGTGATGCATCTGTTGTTGGGAACCAAAGGTCTTACAACAATATTGCTTTTGGAAACAAAATTGTTTTTAATAGAAAAAATGGGATGAAAATCGATGATGATATTTTAACGGTAGATTCTGGAGCTTTAATGGAAGATGTAATTGAATATTGTTTAAAGTATAATTATTTCCCATATGTCACACCCGGAACAAAGAAAGTGTCAATAGGAGGATGTGTTGCTGCAAATGTACATGGGAAGAGTCATCATGTGTATGGCTCTTTTTGTGATCATATCGTTGAAATGCTTGTTCTAAAAAGAGATGGAAGCAAACAAACTTTAACAAGAGATAATGAGGAGTTTTTTGACCATTGTGGTGGTTTTGGTATTCCAGGCATAGTTTTAAAAATAAAAATGAAAGTAATGGATATAGGCAACAACAAATCTTTCAAGACAAGACATTTGTCAATTGATTCAATTAGAGAAGCCATGTATCTTTTAGAAGTATCTGACAAAGAATATACTGTTGCATGGATAAATACATCATCAAAAAATGGTGCCGGGTTTGTAATAGAAGGAGACTGGGGAGATCAAGAAGCTCTTTCTTCAAAGAAGAAAATAAATATTCCTGTTTTACCTTCATTTATATTAAATAACAAGTATGTTTTTTCTATTTTAAATCATTTACAGTATTTTAAAATGAAAATGGAAAATATGCATAAAGATGCTGTTTCAATAGATGAATTTTTATTTCCTTTAGACAAGTTTAACAATTGGGATAATGCATATGGAGAAAAGGGGATGATGCAGTGTCAAATAGTGACAGATGGAGCGCATTATGCCTTAATTGAAGACATCTATTCAATGATCAAAGATTGTCCATACAAACCATTTATTACTGTATTGAAAAAATTTGGTGGTTATAAAGTTAGTGATTTCTATGGGAAGTCGTTAAACTTTCAAAAAGAGGATGGTTTTACTTTAGCTATAGATTTACCAGTTAATAAAACAACATTAAAACTAGTTTCAGATATAGAAAACTTAACTAAAAACAACAATGGTGGTATTTACTTAGCAAAAAATCCACATTCGTCAAAAACAAAAGAGTTGATCAATAAAGATTTTTTTGAAAAATACAGTATTGATCATATGGATTACTTTAAGTCTAAAACAGAAGCAAGAACAAAAATTGTAGTTGTTGGTTCAAATTCCACAATCTTTAAAGATATGCTTTTAAAAACAGATTTTCTGAAAAATATAGCAAAAGGTGCTGAGTTTATTTTAGCTTCTAAAGACAAGACTGTAGATGATGATGTAAAAAATATAGAATCATTAGGGTTTTTAGTAAAATCAGTAAAAATGGATTTAACAAATGGAAATTCTGTCAATAATTTTTTAAAGTATTTAGAGGATGCCAATATGTTGATTATTGCTGCAGGCCTTTTGGACCAAGATGCTAAAGAAGAAGATGATGTAATTAAAGTAAATCAAACATCTCCATTGAAAATTATAAACAAATTCATAAAGAACAACCAGACTCATCAAGAGATAGTTTATATGAGTTCTGTGACATCTATGAGAGGTAAAGCATCAACAATCAACTATTCAGCTTCTAAGCGCTTTATGGAGATGTATTTAGAAGGATTGATGATGAGTAATGTAAATTTAAGCGTTTATATTCCTAGATTTGGTTTTGTAAACACAAATATGACAAAAAACATGGATCTTCCTAAATCATTAACGATTTCAAGTGTTAAGGCTGCAGAGTTTACATCGTCAATGATTAAAAATGAGAAAACAGGGTTGAGGACTCAAAGTGTTAAATGGATCGTACTAGAAGCTACATTCAAATTGTTGCCATACTCATTATGGAAAAAAATTGACAAGGTAAGAGTTGGTGAATAGTTTATTTGTTTTAGATTTTGATAAAACACTTTTTAAAAAAGATTCTATGTTTTTATATTTTAAATACATGTTAGGGTCTTTAAATTTTTATATGACAATGCTTTATTTTGCAACAAAATATCCTTTTATTAAAAATAGAAAAGAGTTTTTAATAAATACAATGCTTTCAAAAATGGGATATTTTAATGAGAATTTTGATCATAGGAAGCATTGTTTGTTTTTTGAGGAGCACAAACACTTATTAGATGATAGATTTAGTAATATATTAAAAATGAGTGAAATAGGTATAATAGATTGTGTTGTTGTAACTGCTTCATTAGATATATGGGTTTCTGATTTTTTACCTAATCATATCGAATTAATTTCATCTGACTATAGAATTGTTGATAGAAATTTTTTATTAGATGAGAACAATAAAGGGTGCGTGAAGGTGAAAAATATTCAAAGAAGGTATAATTTGAAAGATTATTCTTTTGTTGTCTCATTTGGTGATTCAAAAGAAGATGAGTGCCTAAGCAGAATATCTGTGTTTCAAAAAATAAACAAATATACTAGAGTAGGATTTTAAAAAAGGAAAAAAATGATAAAAAAAGATTTTCTTAAATTATGGATTGTAGGAGTAGCAGTATTCCTAATTCAATGTTATATATTTATAGATCATTATAAAGAGTCTGGGGTTTGGATGACGTATATGTTAGATGATGCATATATACATATGGGAGTAGCAAAAAATTTAGCGGAATATTTAATTTTTTCATCAGATGGTCACACTATTTCTAATCCATCATCATCTCCATTATGGACAATTTTATTGACAATTTTATATAAAATTACACCAAATGAATCTTTTTTATATGTTCCATTGGTTTTAAACTTCATTTTTATTATTGGGAGTATTTATTTATTATCAATATTTATTGAATTATTGTTCAAAAAGTATGAATTTTATAAGAAAGCTATAGTTTTAATAACATTAATATTGATTGTGCCTTTATTTGGTGTAATGATGATGGGGATGGAACATTCTATGCAAATTTTTTTATCATTGGCTTTTACAATGATAGTTGTTTTTAGATTAGATAAAAAATATTTATTAATAGTTGGCCCATTATTAGTGTTAACAAGATATGAGATGGGCGTTTTTGTGGGTGTGGTTCTTTTAACAGAAGTGTTGATGATGAAAAATAATGTAAATAAAGATTTTTTAAAAAAGAGAATTTTATATTACATAAAAGTTTTAGTTGTTTCAGCAGCACCAATTGTTGCCTATGGGTTATTTACTAAATTTGTTTATGATATCGGTTTTTTTCCAGATTCTGTGATTTCAAAATTAACAGGAAATGATCAAATTATAAATATATATAGACATATTTTAGTAAATAGTGTCAACTATAATGTTAAAGTTATATTTTTCTTGACATTTGTTTATATAGCATCCATGTTTATATTGTTTTTAAAATCAATAATGGCTTTATCTAGACCAAATCAATATATTGTAAAATTAATATATATTGCAGGAGGAATGTCGTTCTTTCATATTTTATTTTCAGGAGTTGCTCCAATTAGGTATGAAGCGTATTTGTCTCCATTCATTGTTTTTGTTATTTTTTATTTTCTATTCAGGAAAGACGAACATATGACAAATATATGTGAGAAGTCAATTATGAGCATGCTTCTTTTCTTGTTTTTTATATCAAAAGTTTTATTTGCCAATATTACAACTTATAATGCGCCATTAAATATTCATGATCAACAAATTCAAAATGCAAATTTTATTAAAAAGAATAATATAAAAGCAGTCGGGTTGAATGATCTAGGAACTATTTCTTATTTTACAAATGCAATGATTCTAGATCTTGAAGGATTGGGTACACATAAGATTGCGAAATTAAAAGAACATGGTGAATTTTCGCCACAAAAAGTGAGAGAGTTAATTAGCCAAGATAATGTTCAATGGGTGATTATATATGATGAATGGTATAAAGATGGTAGATATGTACCAAACAAGTGTATTAAAATTGGCAAAACAAAGCTAAAGAAAAATTTCATATGTGGTGATGATGAAGTGTCTTTTTATTATTGTGGGAACAATGTGTCATATGCACAATTGATTTTTGACAAATTCAAAAAAGAATTAAAGGAAAATACAAATGGTAGAGCAGAATAAAGCAGATGTTATATTAAAGTATTTACTACTATCTGCTGTTTGTTTATACTTATTAGTATTTTCACATCTTGGATTTTCTGTTGATGATGGTGGATATTTATATGGTGCTGGATGGCGAATTCTGAATGGCGAACAGATATATATAGACTATATATATGCAAGAACACCATTAAGCCCATTTATATCAGCATTTTTACAACAAATCTTACCTGATGTTGCAGAATATCTAAACATTAGAAAAATATTTTATATTGAGGTTTATTTATATTCATTTTTTATGATGATGACTTTAAACTATTTTTTAAAATATGATCTGAAAAAAATAGCATTGATATCAATAGGTGTTGCTATGATAAATGCTCATTTCAATAATTATTTATGGCACACAACAGATGGTCTACTATTTTTGTCAATAGGAGCATATTTTGCAATAAATAGGAATTACATGTCATCAATTTTTATAATTTTAGCTTTAATGACAAAGCAGTCATTTGCTCCTGCGGTATTTTTGATTCCATTATCTATATTTTTAATTGATAAAAAATTTTCCGTATTTTTATTTTTAAACAATGTTGTGTTTTTAATTCTTTTTATTGCTCTATGGTATATTGTAAGTCCTGAGACATTAGAGGCATTTATGAATTTAAAACAAGAGACATCTCAGATTTCAGAAGGATTAAGAGCTGGTGTAGTAGTCTATATTGTTAATGCTTTCTTTGCAGTTATACCGGTGTTTTTGGTTTTTATTATTAAGAATAGAAAAAGATTTGATGTTCTTAAAAAAATAGGAAAAGATTCATTTAGTGGATTTTTTATTTTTGCAAAATATGTAAATCTATATATTTTAATGTTTGGTTTAGCTGGGGTGGTATTTACAACTGTGTTTTTTGCAAAAATAATTCATATAGAGTATTCATTAATCATGTTGTTAGTGTTTATTGAAAACTTAATAGATATAAAAAATAGGAAAAAAATTGTAGTTGTTTTAATTATATTATTTATTGCATGGATGTCTTCACTGTCATGGGGTTATCAAACTCCTGCTTTTGCAATAGGGCCAGTATTGTTTATATATTTTCAAGAGATTTATCAAAATATAAAAAAACAAATTGTTGTGTTGATGTTATTAATGTTCATAGCATTACCATCTTTACTTTTACAAAAATCGATTGAAATAAGAAATCTTGGTGTTATAAGTGAAAAATTAGATGGGATATATGTATCAAAAGATAAATTTGAAAAGATTTTAGATATAGATAAAAGAGTAGAAGAATGCAATGGTTCTTGGATTGTGTTTCCAGATTATACATTTATTAAGTATGCTAAAAATTCCACTCCAGAAGCAAAATTAGACTGGATATCTAATGTAGAAGCAATGAACAAAAAGAAAGATATTTTGGAAGAATTGAATCATATAGATTGTTTAATTACAAATGAAAATTATAGATTTAAAGATGACAAAAAGTTTGGCTGGAACTGATTTTGTTATTTTTAAAAATTACGGTAAAATATTGAATTAAAAAAGGAAAGATATGAAAAAAATTATTTTAGCATTAACGCTTGCGTTTTTATCAACATCTTTGTTTGCTGTCGGTATCAAGATAATTGATAAAAAAAGCAGGCTATACAATGAAATAGATCAGACTTATGATATTCAAAAATCATGGTGGTGGTATGAAGAAGAAATTCCTGTTGTGGATAAAAATGGAACTACTCCAGTTAAAAAGATTGAAAAAGTAAAATACAAGGTTACTCCTGCAGAACACAATCAATTAAAGATGATGTCACAATTAATAAAAACAAATCAAGATGTTGTGAAAGAACTCAAAAAAATGAACGCAACATTAGATTATAATTTTCCAAGAAGATTTGAGAAGTGGACAACAAATAAAAAAACAGGTGAAAAATGTCTTGCTAATTCATCAGCAGATTGCTATGTTCCTATTTTAATTCCAGAAGCACAACAAGTCCCTGCTATGGCTGCATTTCTTAAGAAGCCAAATATGAAAAATGCTAAAAATTATCTTGGTTGGCAGTCTGCTCATTTTAATCATGTTATGAAAGTTGGCTATGGTTTATCTTTTGCATATAAACAATTTGGTAAAAATGCTTATAAAACATCATCGATTTTAGAGACAGCGTCTCCTTTAGGATATGCCTCAAAAGCAAGAGTCGGTGCAAAAGTAGCAATGTTACAAAAATTTCAGAATCATTTACATTTTTATATCTTTTTAGGGAAAACAGAATGGCTTGAAAATAGAATGCAATTAAAAAGAATAGGTATGACTGGCTTCGGTGGGTTTGAAGCATTTGATAATTTCGATTATGTATTCTTAACACAAAAGAGAATGAAAGAAATGGATGAAGCCCTTAAAAAACTTGGTGGAAATATTTTTGATAAATACAAAAAACGAAAACATGAAGTAGATACAAAGTTATTTAAGAAATTTAAAATAGAATTGACTCCAACTGTGGTTGTTGTTTTTGATGATGGAAAAGGAAATCAAATTTGGCAAAAACTTGGGCATGATCTTGGTTATGGAGAGTTAATGACAAAAACTTTTGATTTCTTAGAATATAATGGAGTTTTAAATCCAGAAAATGTAGATGAAGCTGTAATAGCTAAATTAAAAAGTTATCAATTGACAGACAAAAATGTTTTAGATGCTGATGCTGCTGGAATGCAAATCAAAATGAATGATTTAAATATGGATAATGTTGATGAATCTCAAATTTTAAAAAGAGCAAAAAAAGGAAAGAAAAATGAAAAATAAAAAGATGATAATGAAAACAAAAAAAGTTGGAACTTCTATTTTAGCTGGGTTATTATTAGTAAATTCAATAACAACAACAACATCATTGTCAGCATTTGATTGGGGAAGCGCTGCTGATTATGGTGATTATGGCATTGGGAATGTTGGTAAAAAACTTTATGAATCAGGTGATAGTATTGGATATCAAATGTTTGGTAATTATAATTTTAAAGTTAATCAACAAAGATCTATCCCATTATGGAATATTCAGCCACCAGAAGCATCAGTTGGGTGTGGTGGTTTAAGTTTTAAAGGTGGGTTTATGTCTTTAATCAATATAGATCAACTTGGTGATCAGTTAAGAGATGCCGGAGCAGCTTTAGCATGGGGTATTTTACTTGGTTTAGTGACATCACTTCCTTCAATTAAAGAAGTATTTGATACTATTAATAAGTGGGCTAGAATGATCCAAGATCTTTTGGCTAATGCCTGTAATGTTGGTAAAAAATTAGGGAATACTATCAAAGAACAAGGTGTAAATTCATTTTTAAATTCAGCTGCAGAATCAGCTACAACTGCTGCGAGTTCTACAAAAGAATATTTTAATAATGCACAAAACACTGGTAGTGATTTTATGGATACTATTACAAATGGTTTAGCTTCAGCAAATGCATGGGCATCATCACCAATGACACCAGATGAGAAAAAAGACTCTATGTCATCAATGATCAATGCCTTGATCCCAGGGAGAGCTGGGATGCTAATGGCAGATGCTGTAACAGGAGCTATTAATACATATAATATCAAACCAGAAGATTTATTTTCAAATGGAGTTATTATTACTGATGACAATTATATGGTTGGGCCGTTAGGATATCCAAAGCCAGTTAATGATCTTCGAGATTATAATTTTAAAATGTTAACCGCATTTATAATTGCAGCATATCAAGCAGATGGGGCCGCATCAAAAGGTATTACATCTAGTGGAATAAGCGTTTTAAATAACTTTGCAGCTTTATTGAAACAAATTAAAGATGGCTCATTGCCACAAGAATCTGGAAAAGAAAAATTAAAAGAGATAATTAAAAACAACAAACATGTAACAGCATCAAAACAGTATGCTCTTGATTATAATGGGGTAAATTTAACTACTGCTATAGTTGATTGGGCAAAATGTGGAATGAGAGATACTGATGATTGTGCGAACTCTCAAGCTGAAGCTTTATTTGAAATTGGTCTTCCTCAATTTTATATGATCAAACAAGATTTTGTTGCTACAAAACCAAAATCTATTAAAGTTGTTGAAATAGCCGATAAGGATGCTGCAAGTGCGAATACAATTGGCGATACATTATGGGGCTCATATGTTATATCAACAGGAGACTTTAAACAAATTGCAGAAAAACAACTAGCATGTGTTACAAGAAAAAATATACCGGCTGGAACAACATGTTCATCGCTACCTCCTATTACAGGAAAAGATCTAAAAGATTGGATTTATATATATTCACAAAGTTCACAAGCTGATCAGTATAAAGTAGAAGAAGCTCTAAAACAGAAACTTGAAGAAGATTTAAAAAGAACTTTTGTAGAGTATTTAGAATATCAATGCTATTCTTCAACATCAAATGCGACAGCAACAATAGATGCTAAGGTTACTACTATAAATGGGAAAAAGGCTTTAGGTCAAGACAAGCCAAATAGCGAAGAAAAAACTCAAAAAATTGTAGTAAAAGCTTGTGAAAAATTAATTAATGATATAAAGAAAAATGATTTCTTTAAATTGGAAGAGGATAAGTTTAGATTATCAGATATGATGAAGAAAATTAATGAAAATAATCTTGAAAGATTAAGAATTAACATTAGGAAGTAGTATGAAAAAAATATTATTTTTAGCGACCTTTTTGGTCGCATCATTGTTTTCAATGGATTTATCTGGATTAAGCAATCCGTCTCAAGTTAGCAATATGATGCAAAAATATAATCTAAACAATAATGATGTAAAACAATATATAAATTCTATAGAGAAAAATGGAGTACATAATCCAGGTGAATATATAATGCTTGGTATTACATACGAATATGGAATTGAGAAAGCCGGCATTAAGCAAGATAAAAATAAAGCAAAATTTTACTACAAAAAAGCACATGAAAGCAAAATAACATATGGAACTATAAAATACGCTATAATATTATTAAATGAAGGTAAAATTAAAAAAGCCGACAAAATGTTGATGGATCTTTATTTTTCAGACAGGAAGAGCGACACAGAAGCAAAAATTATTATAGCATTAAAAAAAGAAACTTCTAAATTTTTAAAAAAGAATGATGAATATTTGTTTTTTTTAACAGAAGGTGCTGAAAAATATCACAACGATGATGATGCATTGGAATTGTTTTTCGTAAAATTAAATGGAACTAATGGTGTGGAAAAAGATGTTAAAGAAGCTGAAAAATATTTAAATATAGCGTGTAAGAATATAAAACACAAAGAAGTGTTTGAATTTTGTAAAAATTCGAATATGATAGTAAGAATAAAAAATAAGGATTAATAATGAGTGCAGATACATACAAAAAAATATTTATTTTTTTATTATATTTTATAATAGGTTTATATGCGTATACTTTTTTTGCAACAGATAGTTCTATTTCTGGAGCAGAGATCGTCGGTATAATAATTTTAATTTTCCTTGTTGTTAAAAGTAAAGCAACAAGTCAAAGGGATAATGGATGAAAAGAATTTTTTTATTATTGATGATGTTAAGTGTGTCATCATTCGCGACAACATATGAGCTTTTAGTTAATACACCACAAGAAGTAGATATGTATACGGCACTATTTAATGCAATACATTTCTTTTTTTATGGGAACAATCAAGATAATTATTTTTCTTTATTAAGACTTATAGTAATCTTTGGTGCGATTTTAACTGTAATTAAAGCAACAGCAGCAGCAGCAGAAGCTGCAACTTCAGGGGGAAGTTCTGGATTTGGCAGCATAGCAAGTATTGCAGTATATCAAGTTTTTGTTGTATTTATGCTTACTACAATGTTTGGGAAAACAGCAAATATTGTAGTAAGGCATCCAGAATCATTAACAGTTAATGTAACTCCATTGATTCCTGATATTTTTGCATATACTGTTTCTTTTTTTACAAGATTAAATTATTCTATGACAAGATTAGCAGAAGGAACATTTAGCAATTTAAGAGGGCAAGATGGTAGTAGAATATATTCATCTGATACATATATGGAAAATCCAACATATGGTATGACAGGATTAGGATTTGCAGGGTTGCCAAATGCATTAATGAATATTAATTCGACAAATTTAAACGATCTTAAATTACCAGATGGAAGAACAATTCAAGATGTTGCAAGATCATATATGAAAGATTGTGTTTTAATGCCATTATCTGCATCAAGCCCAGATGACATTCATAAAGTTTTAAATTCTGAGAAATTCTTTGATGCAATAAGTCCATCCAATATGCAAACAAATTATGGTGTTCAAACTGGAACACTAAGCATGAAATATGGTGTTAATGACTACATCACATGTGATCAGGGATACACAAAGATGACAGATTTTATTAATGAGTTAAAACAAAATTTTCCAAAAACAGAATTTGGAAAATTAGCTGGTGTATATTATGCGAGTTTAATTAATCAAGGTGATTTTAGTTCTGGCACATTTCAAACATCAGGAACAACAACGGCTTTAATAGCGGCATCAGCTAGTTCTCAAGATGTTCTAATCAATTCAGCAATGAATCTTTCTGCGTTAGAATCTTATAAAGACCTTGGTTCTCAAGGTCTGATAGCAGCATCTGGCGAATCAGCTGCATTAACTGATATTCAATTGAATGGGACAACAACTGGTGTTTTTATGGGTAAATATTTACCGGTATTTGCTTCTTTTATATTTATGATTATGATCTCGGCATTTCCGTTTATGTTTGCATTTGCATTAATGCCTGGTGGTTTTCAAATATTGGTACAGTTTGTTAAAACTTTAGCATGGATTTCATTATGGTCTCCAATGGCAGCAATTTTAAATTTCTTTTTAGATTATAGGATGATGGAAAGATTTAAGGAGACTACAACTGGTCCATTAACTATAATAGATCAGGCACCACCAGTGTCTGTGTTGACAAATTTGTCATCCGAAGCTGCTTTTATGGCTGGACTTGCCGGATATTTATATCTAATGGTTCCAGCATTATCCTGGATACTAGTAACAGGTTCTGGTGTAATGCTTAGTAATATGACGCAATCTCTAGGTGGAGCGTTTAAAGCACATGGTAATGCAGGGGCTGTTGAGGAAGCAGCGACTGCTAAAGGTGCAGCAGAACAAAAAGACACTTCTGTTGCTGAAATGCAATATTATAGAAGTGGAGCTAAAATGGCTGCAGCTTCATCAGAATTTGGTGCGCAGAAAAATGTCTATGGTGGAGATTTTGGTCAAATGAGTTCTGATATGGAGAAAGCAGGAACAGTAAACCTTGCTCAGCAAAGAGGGGCTGGTTCGATGATGACAACAGATGAGGCTGTCTCAGGAGGTATGGTTTCTGGTAAAATAAGTGGTGCACATACAGCTGCCATGGGTCACGCTTATGATGGAGTATCAGATCAAGAATTTGCTGGAGCTGCTAGTTTTGAAGCTAGACAGTCTGCTTCTGCAACAAAAGCTACAGCTGTGGAGAATGGTAGAATTTCAGATAGTGAAATGCAAGCTGCTGCAAATATGCAAGCAAGAGAAAGAGCATCAGCAATTAAAAGCGCTGATGATGTTTTAGCAGCTCATGGAGGATTAGATGGATATGGTGCTGATAAAGAAATATTAGCTAAAAAAAGCGCACATGCTGAACATGGTTCAGCTAATGCTGCTAGAAAGTTAGAAAAAAATGGTGGTTTTGAAAATTATAGTGCTGGTATTGAGAAAAAAGAATCAGAGCAATTAGGAAATACAGCTTCTATTGGTAAAAATGGAATGAGTTCAGATTCATACTATGACAAAGGTGATAGTATGGGACAAATCGATTCATCATCCGATAGAAGGAAATTAAAAGAATTAAATGAAATGAAAAATAAAGAAGGAGGATTAAATAAAGTTGGTGAAATATTAGGTGGTAATGAAATGGCTGCTATGCAAGCATCATTAGATTCGACTGATAAAAACAAAAATAAATTGTCAGCTGAACAACAAATTTATAATGCTAGAAAGAAAGCTCAACAAGGTATTCAAGATTTAAATGATAGTTTTAAAGGGAAAGGTGGAGCGGATGCTGTTTTAAATGCATCTAGAACAGAGGCTTATCATTCTGCAGAAAAGTTAAAAGATATGGCTGAAGAAACTCAAAAAGCAATTGATAAAGGAACCCTTGGTGAAGTTGTAGCAAGAGAAAATCAAAATTATGCAGATTTAGTTGGCGGTGTAAATAAAATACATGATGCGAAAAAAGTTATTAAAGACGCTATAGCAGCAAAAGAAGAATTAAAAAAGAAAGAATCTTCTGCAGGTGAGGTAAAAGATGATTTAAATAATACAGAGTTAAAAGAGGCTCTAAGCGGTAAAACAGAAAAAGAAATGAAAATGGCTGCACAAGAAAAACACAAAAAAAGGCTTAAAGAGTTAAGTAGCAAACTAGCAAAAGATCACAATCAAGATGAGTATAATGATGGTTTGGCAGAAGCGCGTGAAGAACTAGATGCAGCTTACATAAAAGCAGAAAGTGTTACTGCAAATGCAAAACAAAAGATGGCAGATTATGTAAAAAGTATTAAAAGTGGGCATGGTAGTGAAATTGGGAAAAAAAGAGGTGAACAATTAAAATCTTTAAGAGAAGCTGAGGCAAATGTTCAAAAAGCTGAAGAGAAATTAAAGTCAATAACAGGGACAAGTAGTGTTAATGAAGCAACAGCAAAGATAAAAGCGTTAGAAGATACAGTTCAAAAGTATGAGGACAGGAATGAAGCTCTAGCTATGAAGAATTTAAATTCTTTCATGAGAGAGATTGGGGAAGGTAATGAACAAAAAAATGCTGGCCTAGTTAATTCAACAAGTGTTAGCTACACATCAGGTGGTATGAATTTCGCATCAATGGCTGGACAAGTTCATCAAAGGAGTATGGCTCCGGGAGGCGCTATAGCAAGTGCATTTGCTGGAGGAAGACAGCAGGTAGCTCAACAGGTAGCTCAGCAGGTAGCTGCTCAAAGAATGGCAAATACAAATGCGATGATGTTGCAAAAAGCTGGATATGATCAAGGAACAATAACTCAGCTTGGTGGTGGGTTAGATCCATTAGGGTTATCATTAGCCGCTCAAGGTTCTAATCAATTTCATGCTGGTTTAACAGATTCAAACACAGGAATGGAAGTTGATTATACTTCTGGGAAATATGGTGGATTAACAAATGTGTATGGACATCAAAAATCTGGTATTAAAATGCAAGCATTTGGTCAAGTTGATTTAATTGGAAAACAAGCAGCAATGACTGGTTATAATATGTTTGATACTAATCAAGGTGCAATGTATGCTGGATATGGATTTAATTTAGGAAGCAACGCTGTTAATGCTGGTATTAATATGGTTGGTGGAAAAGGAATTCCAGGAATGCTTTTCAAAATGAAAAATGGAGGGAAAGATTATTTTAAAGTTAAATTTCCGGAAGGCAGTAATTCTGGTGGGATTAGTGGTACAAACCACTAATCTCCACCTAATTTTAAAAAACCACTAACTAGTTTCATGATTGCTGTTCTATTAAGTAAAACATATTCAATAATATCTTCAATCATTAAAATCGCATCATCATCAACACCATGATCTTTAAGATCTTTTAAAATTTTTGCTTTTTCATCAGGATCTAAAATATATCTTTCTGGTGCTTGAGCGATTTTTGCATCTCTAGTTAAATCAATCAAATAATCAATATCTATTTTATTTAAATCAATCTCTTGGTTTTCCATTTCTTTTTTTACATCGTGCATCCCCCAAAGAAGACCCAACATAAATGGTAAGTTTGCCATAATTTATCCTTTTTTTGTTTATTATAACATACTTTTAGATCAATGTCAAGTTTTTTTAAAAATTCTTTTATGATATAATTCATACAAAAAAAAAGGATCAATTATGAGACAAGAGTCAGAATTAGAAGAATTGTTTAATTCTTTTTATAAAAAAAGAGATATTTTAGAATTAGAAGATCTAAATAAGATTTTGATGTTAGATATTGATGAGAAATTACTAGAAAAATTGAATAGTAATTTTGGCTTGAATCTACAATATAATAAAGATGAAAACATATTAATCAATAAAGAGTCTATATTTAAAATCAATGTTTTAATATTGTATGCAATATATGAAACAGATGATACAGGGTTTTATTTTAATTTTTATTTAGATGATGATAGAAGTTTTATTAAATTTACAAAAGTTGAAAATGGACCTATTGTAAAATTAGAAGAGTTTTTATTTAATGGGCAATTAATTAATATAGATGTAGAAATTAAGCTTGATATATTGAAATTTATTTTATCAATTGAAGATATAAACAGCATAGATGATCTTTTATGTAGGATAAATGATGCAGCGTTTGAATATGTAAAACAAAATGTTAAGGTTAAAGAAAAAGACAATGAAGTTATATTTCAGGGTAGTAGAGAGCTATTGTTGTTAAAAAGAGATGATGGGGTTTATATTGAAAAAGTTTTAATTCAATATGACCCTAACTTAAAAGATTTTTTTTATGAAAATTAAATATTATGTTTTTTTGTTGTGAACCTCACCGCTCAAACTCTTACAAGTTATGAACGGGGCTTCTTTGTCATAAATACGAGATAAAAAAAGTGACATCGACATAATCAACAAACCTCTCTTAACTTAATTAATGAAGACAAA
>Ga0256837_1000150_pt1 | contig 64398 bp, 61 predicted proteins | sample 4562384metaG_FD_185976 | JGI IMG/M metagenome (GOLD analysis project Ga0256837, IMG submission 185976) | Hydrothermal vent microbial communities from Guaymas Basin, Mexico - 4561-384 | ecosystem: Environmental > Aquatic > Marine > Hydrothermal vents | place: Mexico: Guaymas Basin | collected... | reverse complement strand
CTAGTTCGTTATGTCTAGTCTCTTACTTGCTTAGTTTTCAATGATCTCAAACATTTCTAAAAACTTCAACTCGAAGTCTCTCTACCTTTTAAACAAGGTGTCTTTGTTTGTGGAGGGGAATTATAGGAGATTTTATCTTTAATGTCAATAGTTTTACGAAGAAATTTCACATTTCTTTTTAGAATGTTTACTTTAGAATTTGTTTTTCTTATCTCTTAAACCATTTTTCGCTTTATATTTATAATGTAAGCACTTTTTAGTTTACAAAACGTTGCTATTCATTAACTCTTTATGTATAGAATTCACTAAATAAAAAAATATCTTTTCATAAGATTATTTAAAAAAGGAAAAAATATGGGACTTTATGATCGTGACTATGCAAGAGGTAACTCTTATGCTTACGAAACAGCACATCGTTCAGAAGCACAGATTGTATCTTTTGTAAAAGAGACTTACAAACTGTTTGCTGCTTCTATGATGGCAGGTGCTGTCGGAGCATACGTGGGTGTACCACTTGCAGCCAGTATAGCAACTATGATGTGGCCACTCTTCTTTTTAGAGATTGGTCTTTTAATTGCTCTTCAGTTTGCAAAGAACAAGCCGGGCATTAATCTTTTAGTAATGTTCGCTTTTGTTTTTGTTACAGGACTTACTACAGCACCTCTTCTTGCATATACTTTAGGTATGGCAGGCGGTGCTACAATTGTTGCAAATGCCTTTGCAATGACAGCAGTTGTCTTTGGTGCAATGAGCTTTTTTGCAATTAAAAGCACAAAAGATTTTACAGGCTATGGAAAACCACTTATGATTGCACTTTTTGTAATCATCGGTTTTTCAATTCTTAATATCTTTCTTGGTAACCCGATGATACAAATTATCATTGCAGGTGCGGTGGTAATTCTTTTTAGTATCTTGGTTATTTATGATACACAAAACATTATGAACGGAGCATATCAAACTCCAATCGATGGTGCTATCGCACTTTATTTAGACTTTCTAAATATTTTTATAGCGCTTTTACAACTTTTTGGTATCTTTGGAAGTGATGACTAACACTTCACTCTCACCCGAAATCTATCGGGTGATTGATGCTAACCTTAACCGTCTTAAAGAAGGCATTCGTGTTGTTGAGGACATTATGCGTTATCGAGACAACAACAAAACACTCTCAAGAAAACTCAAATCACTTCGCCACCAAGCAAAAATCAACGAAACAGTAGAACTGTTAAAAAATCGTGACAGTATTAATGATGTACTTCGTAGTTCTACAAAAAGTGAACAAACCCGTACAGATATAATAAGTATCTTAACTGCCAACTTCAAACGTGCAGAAGAGTCAGCAAGGGTTTTAGAAGAGATATTTAAACTCCAAGATATACCACAAAGTGAAAACTTCAAAACAATCCGCTATGAGCTTTATAATCTAGAAAAAGAGATTATTCTCAATGAGCAATAAAAGCCACCTCAAACTCTAAATAGTTCGTAGGATACGTTTGCATCAATCTTTTTGTATCTTTATAAGAAAGCACTCTGCGTGAGCCGCTTACTCCACTCTTTTTTATATATTGCAACATATCTCTGCTGCTCTCAAACTCCAGTTTATAGCTAACAACTTCAAATTTTGCATCAGGGAAATAGCTTCTTTGCAACTCATTTACTTCCTCACGTGAGCGAAGAAGCGGTTCAAGTCCTGCTGTAATATTAAGCGTTTTAAATGTATCTGCTGTAAAAATAGCAAGAGCCACAGGTGCTTTTAAAGCTCTTATCTCTTTAAAAACATACTCCAAATCATCTGCCCATTGCAGTGCAGAAGATGAGATAATATAATCAAAACGATAGGTGTGAAGATGTTCAAAAAGCATTCTATCGTTAAAATTTCCATAAACACACTCTATATGTTTGCCTTTTGGATGCAACTCAAGCATTCCCGGAGCAAAATCAACACCCACAAAATGTTTAAACTTCCAGTCTATTTTTTTTAGAACTGCTCCACTGCCACAACCTAAATCTAAAATTTTCTTAGGTTTACTTTGTACAAAGGAGAGTAATTTTTCAACAACTCTGTTTTGAATGATATTATAAGAGCCATAGTGAGTGGCATATTTTGAAAACTCTGCACTTATTTTCATTTTTTGTTAATAAGTAGCGAAATAATAAAGATAGTAATCACAGCAAGCACAATTGTTGCGCCCGAAGGAAGTGAAAAATAATACGAGAGCATCATACCAAAAACAACGCTAAAGAGTGCGAAGAAAAGTGAGATAAGCATAGTAGAACGAAAACCTACTCGATACTGCAGTGCTGCAACAGTCGGAATAACCATAAGCGCTCCAATAAGCAGTGAGCCAACGACACGGATAGAAAGAGCAATGATAATGGCTACAACGGTTACAAGAAGAAAATTCAAGAACTGTACCTTGACACCGCTTGTCTTTGCCACCTCTTCATCATAGGCTATAAAATAGAGCTCTTTTGAAAAAAGCAATAAAAAAGCCAGAGAGATAGAACCAAAAATGACAATGGTCATCACATCGCTGTCACTGACAGATAAGATAGAACCAAAAAGATAAGAGAAGAGCGAGTTGTTAAAGGCTCCGCCAAGTGAAACTATAATGACAGCAACAGCAAGAGAACCTGAAAGCAAAATAGCCAAAATCGCATCAGAATAAAGCGCAAAAGAGCTTCTTAAATACTCAATAAGCCAAGCAGATGCAACAGCAACACTCACTGCCATCCAGAGGGGATTGTACCCTGCAACAAGACCTACTGCTACTCCAACGAGTGCAGAGTGCGCTAATGTCTCACTGATTAAGGAGTATCTACGCAGCACAACAAAAGTTCCACTGAGTGACGCAAGCGTTGCTATAAAAATACCGGCGATAAATGCTCGTTGCATAAACTCATATTGAAACATATCTAACATATTTTCATCCTAATGCTCATGTCTATGATTATGAATAAGGTGAGCCTCAATACCATAGAGTTTGCTCATATCTTCGCATGAGAGGGTTTTCTTTGGATCATTACATATTGTCGCTTTTTGATTAATCGTAAAGAGCCTACCAATATCATCTGCGATAACACCAATATCATGTGTGATAAATAAAATAGTAATGCCTTCTTCTTTGTTAAGTTTTGCAAGTAATTTGTAAAAACGCTGTTGTGATTGTACATCTACACCGGTATTTGGTTCATCCAAAATTAAAATCTCTGGGGATGATGCTAAAGCGCGAGCAATCATAACACGTTGACGCTGTCCACCTGAAAGCGTACCGACCATCTTATCTTTTAAATCGACTATATCCATCTTTTGCATTGCATCATGAACTAACTGTCTGTCCTCTTTACTCATCGTAACAAAGAGTTTTCGCTTTGCAATACGCCCCATTTTAACAATATCTTCTACTGTCGCAGGAAAGTTTGCATCAACATGGGAGGCTCGCTGAGGAACATAACCGATTTTATGCCACTCTTTAAAATCTTTCAGTTTTTTACCAAAGATTTTTATCTCTCCGCTTGTTGGTTTTTCAAGCCCCAACAGCATACGAATCAAGGTTGTTTTACCACCTCCGTTTGGTCCTATTATGGCAATATATTCACCGTTGAAGATCTTAAAAGAGATATTTTGTAAAATAGTCTGTCCACGCACAATAAAACTTAAATTATTGACATCAAAGATGGGAACTTTGAAATTTACTTGCACATAAGAGCCTTAGAGAGTTTTTTAAGGTTTTGCTTCATCATATCTTCATAATCAAGATGGGCATCAGCTTCATCCTTTGTAATATTTGCCAATGGTTGAAAAACATCGATTTTAATATGCGTATCTTTTGCAATTCTTTTAATCACTTTATCATTTACAAAATGCTCAAAGAAAATAGTAGTGACGCCCTCTCTCTTAATATCATTCATAATGCGTGTCACATCTTTTGCGCTGGGCTGGGCTTCTGGAGAGAGTCCTGTTAATGATTCAACATGAAATCCATAGTTGCGTGAGAGGTATCCAAGAGCATTGTGACTAACAACCACTGTATCAGCCTTACACGATGAGAGTTTTTCTTTATATCTTTTATCAAGGTTTTGCAACATAGCAATATATCTTTTTTCATTCTCTTTATAGTATGCGCTATTTTTTGGCAAAAGTTCGCTCAATGCCTCTGTTATAACTTTTGTTGCTCTTTGCATATTTGAAAAATCAAGCCAATAGTGCGGATCTGTTGCTGTATGAACAGCGTGAGCATCATGATGATTATGAAGTTCATGCTCATTAGCGCCTAATGTTCGAAGTTTTACATGCTGACTCATATCTATTACTTTTGATTTAAAGTGGAAGCCCTGTGTCCATGGTTCAAGACCTGCCCCGCTATAGATAACGAGAGCACTCTTTTCAATCTTCGCCATTAACTGCGGTGTCGGTTCAAAGCTGTGAGGATCAACACCAAAAGGTAAAATATGCACAATCTCTACCGTATCACCGGCAATATGTTTGACAATGTCATAGAGTGCAAAAGTTGTAACAGCAACTATCGGTTTTTGCTTTTTGGGTTTTTCTTGATTATGAGAGATAAAAAAGAATAAAACTGCCATTGCTATTGCTAAAATAATTACTATTATTTTTAAATTTTTCATTTTTTCTCCGTATTAAGCTATGAAAGAGGTCTATTTTTATAAGTGTAATTATACCCTAGAAATAGATTGGTTTGATAATATAAGTTTTTTTAGATATAATTCGCCACTTTATTATAGGAAATATATATGACTACAAGTCTTTTACTTATTGTTCAAATCGTACTCGTTATCATCTTGGTAATCGCTGTACTTTTACAAAAAAGCTCAAGCATCGGTCTTGGTGCGTACAGTGGCTCTAACGAATCTGTATTTGGTGCAAAAGGTCCAAACAGCTTTCTTGCAAAAGCTACTTTTACTATTGGATTTTTATTTGTTATCAATACAATTACTTTAGGGTATATGTACTCAAAAGCTGCACAATCATCAGTTGTTGATGAAGTTGTTGAAGATACAAATGTTGCTGCACCTACGCTACCAATCACAGCACCGACTGCCAAAGAAGAAAATAGTTCAAAATAGGGAGAATAAGAGTATGCTAGAAGAGATATTTAACGAATGTGAAACAAAAATGCAAGGCTCAATTGAGCATATGCTAAGAGAGTTCAAAACGCTTAGAACAGGAAAAGTTACTACTTCTGTTTTAGATAATGTGAAAATCGATTACTATGGTACTCCGACACCGCTTGATCAGGTTGGTTCTGTTATTGCGACAGATGCAACGACTATTGTTGTCAATCCATGGGAGAAAAATCTTCTTGGAGATATTGAAAGTGCTATCCAAAAAGCAAATATTGGTGTAAATCCAAACAATGACGGTGACCAAATCAAACTTTTCTTCCCTCCAATGACTGTTGAACAGCGTCAAGAAGCTGTAAAACAGATGAAGGGAATGGGTGAAAAAGCAAAAGTTTCTATTAGAAATGACAGACGTGATGCGAATGACAAGGTGAAAAAACTTGAAAAAGATAAAGAGATTACCCAAGATGACTCTAAATCTGCACAAGACAACATTCAAAAAATTACAGACAAATACATTGCAAAAGTTGACGGCATCTTAAAAGATAAAGAAGCTGAAATACTAAAAGTTTAATCCGATGGATATTAAAAAAATATACATGGATGCAGATGCTCTCTTAGAAGGGCATTTTAAGCTAAGTTCTGGAAATCATTCTCAATTCTACCTTCAATCTGCAAAAGTTTTAGAAGATCCAAAAACTGCAAAACTTTTAGCTGATGAACTGGCAAAACAGATAAAAGCAAGCGGTCTAGAAATTGACACTGTATGTGCACCTGCACTTGGTGGACTCATTGCCGGTTTTGCACTTGCAACTGCACTTGATGTTCGCTCTATCTTTGCTGAGAGAGTTGATGGAAAGATGACTATTCGTCGTGGTTTTGAGATAAAACCTGGTGAAAAAGTATTGATGTGTGAAGATATCATTACAACAGGTGGAAGTGCAATGGAAGCAGCCGCTGTTGTAAAAGAGCTTGGTGGTGAGATTGTTGGTGTTGCAGCATTGGCAAACCGTGGTTTTTGTCACCGTGAGGGTAGTAATGTTGAGACAAAACCAAACTGTAAACTTCCACAAGATATTCCGTTTTTTGCACTGGCTGACTTTACATTTGAGATGTATGCTCCAGAAGATTGCCCACTCTGCAAAGATGGCAGTGAAGCTATCAAACCGGGCTCACGCGGAAACTAAAAGCATCTTTATCTATAGTTGAGCTGACATGTTATCATGCGCTCAACTAAAACACGTGCCACTTCTACTTTTGCATCAACAATTATTGTAATATCTAAATCTGCTAACTTCTCTTTCTCTTCTAATGAAACTACTTTTACAATAAGATTTGCATTTTTTGCCACTTTTAAGATAGCTTCACAGATCAGTCTCTTTTTTGTAATATTATCAAGCGTTACAATAATTGCCGAAGCTTTTTCCACATGCAAAGCCTCAACAATTGAGGATTTTGAGGCATCACCAAGATAACACTCTATACCATCATTTAAGGCCTCACGCACATGTTTATTTGAGTTATCAATAACGACAAAAGGAGCATCAAGATCTTCAAGATACTTTGTCACGAACTTACCTACAACACTATATCCACAAACAACAACATGGTTCTCTCTGCCTGCAAGTCCGGAAAAGTCTGTTACTATATCTTTTTCTTTAATCCATTTGTCAACCATAGGACTAATGCGAGCAATGAAAAATGGCGTAACAATCATAGAAAATATAACTATCAAGACCAATAAAGAGGCAAGTCCTTTTTCAATAATACCTCCTGATTCTGCAAGAGCAAAGATAACAAAAGAGAACTCACCAACTTGAGAGAGAAACATAGCAGTTTTTAATGAGTCTGCACTTTTAGAGGTTAATCTTAGGAGCAAAAACATAATCAATATTTTTATAACTAAAACCAGAAAAAAGAATCCTACAACCTCAGCCATATGTTCTAGAAAAAGAGAGAGATCAATCTTCATGCCCACAACAACAAAGAAAGTACCAAGTAAAATATCTTTAAAAGGAGCAATGTCGGCTTCGACTTTATGATGGTATTTCGTCTCTGCAATAATCATTCCTGCTACAAAAGCGCCCAAAGAGTAGGTAAACCCCATGGAAGAAGCAAATAAAGAAGCTCCAATGACAATAAACAGTACTGAACCCATAAAAAGTTCATCTACATCTGAAGATGCCGAGAAATGCAACAGCCATGCAACTAGCCTTTTTCCAACTGTTAAAAGTACGCCTACAACAATAATCGCAGAACTAAAGGTATGCCATAAAATTGTACCGACACTCTCATTTGCCTCTGTCGTTAAAAAACCGATCAATATAAGAATAGGAATAACAGCAATATCTTGAAAAATGAGTATGCCTGTCGCGCTCTGTCCATATGTTGTATATATCTCTTTAGAGGCTTTGAGATAAGAGAGTACAACTGCCGTTGATGAGAGAGAGAAGGCAAGTGCAATAATCAAAGAGGATTGAATTGGTAATGCAAAGAGATAGTGTGCGATAGCGTAAATAACCAATGAGGTAAAACCGACCTGCATCAATCCATTACCAAAAATATCTTTTTTCATATTACCCATCTTGGCTAATGATATCTCAAGCCCTATCGTAAACATTAAAAAGACAATACCAAAATCAGCTATCATCTCCAACTCATGAGAGTGTCCAGCCTCACGCAGATCAAAGGCATAAACAATAATGGTCCCCGTTACAATATAACCAATAATCTGTGAGATACCTATCTTTTTAAGAAAGATATTAATAACAATAGAAATACCAAGAGCAACAATAATATAAAATAAAATGTTTTCCATATAAAGCTTTCATAATTTAATAAGTGATTATATACTATAATCGCGTTAATTAAAAGAAATGGAGATTTTTATATGACGAAATACATTTTTGTTACCGGAGGCGTTTTGAGCTCTCTTGGAAAAGGGATTACAGCTGCGAGTGTTGGTACACTTTTGAAACACTCTGGGAAAAATGTCGGAATGTTAAAAATTGATCCATATATTAATGTTGATCCTGGAACAATGTCGCCACTTGAACATGGTGAAGTTTTTGTTACCAAAGATGGTGCAGAAACTGATCTTGACATCGGAAACTATGAGCGATTCTTAGATACATCATTTTTAAAAAGCTCTAACTTCACAACCGGACAGGTTTACTCTTCAGTTATTGAGCGTGAACGTGCCGGAGGATACCTCGGACAGACTATTCAGGTTATTCCACACATTGTCGGAGAGATTGTCTCACGCATTAAAAAAGCGGGTGAGGGGCACGATATCTTAGTTGTTGAACTTGGCGGAACTGTCGGAGATATTGAAGGGCTTCCTTTTATGGAGGCGATTCGCCAGATGAAGCATGATGATGAAGTAGCAGGCACATTTTTCATCCATGTAACACTTATTCCTTACATCAAAGCAGCAGGTGAGCTTAAATCAAAACCGACACAGCACTCGGTTCAAGAGCTTCGTCGTATTGGAATTACTCCGCAAATGATTATTGCAAGAAGCGAAAATGCACTGCCTAAAACTTTCAAGAAAAAACTTGCAATGAGTTGTGATGTCAGTGCGAACAGTGTTGTTGAAGCATTAGATGCTGCAAGTATTTATGATGTGCCTATGAGCTTTTTACGTCAAAATATTCTCAAGCCTATCGCTAATAAATTAGAATTAGGCGATATAGATCCTGATATGCAAGAGTGGGATTCACTTGTTAAAAAAATTGTTCAGCCTAAAGGACGCGTTGTTATTGGCTTTGTAGGAAAATACTTAGCACTTAAAGAGTCTTACAAGTCACTTACAGAAGCACTTATTCACGCAGGTGCTCATCTTGACAGTAGAGTAGAGATCTGCTGGGTTGATTCTGAGGAAATTGAGGAGCGTGGCGCAGAAGAGTTGCTGAAAGATTGCGATGGAATCCTTGTTGCAGGTGGATTTGGCAGCCGTGGCGTAGAAGGTAAAATCAAAGCTATTGAGTATGCAAGAGTTAATAAAGTTCCGTACCTTGGTATATGCCTTGGTATGCAGCTTACACTTGTTGAATATGCTAGAAATGTACTTGGACTTGAAGATGCGAACTCTGTTGAATTCGACGAAAATACACCACATCCTATGATTTACCTTATTGATAACTTCTTAGACCAAAGTGGTGGTATGCAACTTCGCACGCACCAATCTCCAATGGGTGGAACACTTCGTCTTGGAGAGTACCCGTGTGATACAAAAGAGGGATCACTCCTGCGTGAGGCATATAATGGTGCAAAAACAATATATGAACGTCACCGTCACCGTTATGAAGCCAATCCGGCATACAGAGAACAACTCGAAGCGGCGGGTATGATTGTTACTGGAGAATCAAATGGGCTTATTGAAACAGTAGAGGTAAAAGATCATCCATGGTTTTTGGGTGTTCAATTTCACCCTGAGTTCACTTCACGTCTTCAAACACCAAACCCTTCCATTCTCGCGTTTGTAAACGCTAGTTTGAATGCTGAGTAATCTACCACACCTCAATAAATCAGATCTCTTTGAGCTTCTCTCTTCGAGATTTGAGAGCGACAAAAAACTTTCTCAAATCCCAGATCCTAGCTTACTGCATGATGGTATAAAAGCTGCAAAACGCATTGCTCACGCAATACAAAACAGGCAACGTATTGCACTTGTGGGAGACTATGATGTTGATGGGATTAGTTCCACTGCAATTATGGTTGATTTTTTCAGACAAATTCCCTATCCTCTTGTTGCTATTATTCCAAACAGATTTCATGATGGTTATGGTGTGAGTCCAACTCTTCTTGAGCGTATTGAAGCAGATCTTGTTATTACAGTTGATAATGGTATTACTGCTATTGAAGCAGCAGAGATTTGCAAACAAAAAGGTATGAATCTTATCATTACCGATCATCATACACCAGGAGAGATACTTCCTGATGCTTATGCGATTGTAGATCCAAAACTTTCTGCATGCAACTACCCTTTTCAAGAGATATGTGGAGCAGAAGTTGCCTGGCTACTTTTAGCGCTACTTAAAAAAGAGCTATCACTTACGATTGATATGCGCCAATTTTTAGATATCTTGGCGATTGCTATCATTGCAGATATTATGCCACTTATTGACATCAACAGAACACTTGTCAAAGAGGGTTTAAAACTCCTTCAAAACACATCTCGACCTGCTTCTGTAATTATTAGAGATTTTCTAAATAAATCAACTATCAACAGTGAAGATATAGCTTTTCAAATTGCACCCCGCATAAACTCTGCCGGACGTTTAGAAGATGCCTCCATTGCACTTGATTTTTTTACGGCAAAAGATACCCATACTGCCTATAAGCAGTTTGAGCTTTTAGGAGAACTCAATGAGCTCAGAAAAGAGACCGAAGCACAAACGACCAAAGAGGCAATAAGCTGCGTGAGAGAAGATGATGCTGTTATTGTCGTTGCAGGAGAAGATTGGCATGAGGGTGTTGTAGGTATTGCCGCCTCACGCTTAGTTGACAGATTTGAAAAACCAGCAATAGTTCTCAGTATCAATGGTGAGCATGCAAAAGGAAGTGCCAGAAGCATTGGAAATGTCAGTATTTACGAGCTTATCAAAGAAAATGAACACTTGTTAAGTAAATTTGGAGGGCATAAGATGGCCGCAGGTTTAGCTCTTGCTACAGACTCCATAGCATCTTTTCGAGATGCCATTAACAAGAGCGCACAAAAATTGGATCCTAAAGATTTTTTACCCTTAGAGAAACTGACTGGCATCTTGGCAACAGATGATATTGACTTAGAACTTTTAGAGCTTTTAGAACGCTTTGAACCCTATGGAGAGGCCAATACAAAACCCTCTTTTTTACTTCATGAAGCTGAAGTTATCAGCATAAAACTGATGGGTGCAGATAAGTCACACTCACGCATCGAAGTAAGGCAATATCCACACCAAAGAAAAACAGTTGAGCTTATCGCTTTTCGTACAGTTTTTGAGATGCCAAAAGATAGAAAAATTACCTGTTCTTATAGTGTTACAAAAAATGAGTTTAATGGCAGAATCAATCCGCAACTTTTAGTAAAGAAGATCTACGATGCGAATTACTAAATGTACAAAAGTACACTCAACTCTCATGGATATATCTCCTACAAATCAAGATCTCATTGCGCTTACATCCACAAATAAAAAAATTCAGATTATCTCAGCAAAAGAGTGTAAAAACAGACAAAATATCTATCTTGATCTTCTTGGAGAGAAGACAACAGCTATCGCATTCCATCCACAATTAAGTCTCTTGGCCATAGCTAATGGAAACTCTCTTTTTATTCTTAACATTGCTCATCGTAACATTATACAGACCTTTCAAAGTTACGATGGTATTATTGATTCTCTCTATTTTCTGCAAAATACACCCTATATTATCAGTGGAACACGCAATGGAAGAGTTGTCCAATACCGATATGAAGGAAAACTTCACATATCACGTCTCTGCTCATTCAAAAAAGAGCTTCATGGGTATGTCAGTGCCTTTACAGACAATCAAAGATATCTGGCATGCAGCGGCAGTGGTGGAGATGTTATTCTCATAGAGTATAACTCTCACGCAAGAAAAGTTATACTCAAAAACTCAAATAAAAAAGTCACTGCCATCACTTTTCTTTCTCAAAATCGTATTATCTATGCCAATGAAGATGGAACTCTTTTTCTTGCAAATATAGAATATAATGGTGTTTTTAAAGAGATAGAGACAAATCAGAGGGATATTTGTAATATTTTTCTGCTCAAAGAGAGCTCATTGGCACTTATTGTCTCAAAATCTGAAAATATTATTCTCTTTGATACTCAAAACTTTACCATTGTAAAATCAACATTCTTACATTGTAAAGAAAAAATACAAAAAGCCCTTTTACTTGAAGAGGATACGCTTCTGCTCTATCTTGATGATAACACACTTGTAAAAGTCAGTTTAGATATGAGAGAAGAGCTTCAAAAAGCCTTACAGGAAAGTGCACTATTAAGAGCATTTGAGCTTCTTGAAGAGAATCCGCTCTTACAAAGAACCCCACAAGCGCAAGAAGCAGAAATACTATATAATAAACTATATAAAAAAATCTTTTTAAAAATCTTAGCGACCAAAGAGCTTCACCATCTTAAAGAGATTGAGGCTTTTGAATCTTTTAAAAACAAAAAGGGGAATGTAAGAGCTTTAGAGCTTGCTCTGCAAAACTATGAAAAACTAAAAAACTTCACAAAAGAGTACAAATATACTCTGGCATATGCCCTGTGTGAGAAGTACCCTCCCCTAAAAATGACAACTCAATACCGTGTAATGGAGGAGTTTTATAAAAAAAGTTTCACGCAAGCTCAAAAACAACTTTTACGAAACAATACGCAAGAGGCAAAAGCACTTCTTGAACCGTTTGCGACAATTCAGTCAAAACATTCAATGGTACAACTTCTTAGACGACAAAATCAAGAGTTTGTTGCTTTTTTGAAAGCAATATCTAAAAAAGAGTATGCAAAAGTTAGTGCATTAGCACAAATAAGCCCCGTATTTAAGCAGGTACCCTCATATATTGCTCTTCAAAATGAAGCATATAGACATCTTCAAGATATAAAACAGCTGATTGATATAGGTGAAGTGACAAAAGCACAACAGAAGATAAAAAAGCTACAAAATATCAGTTTTATAAAAGAAGATCTCCAGCAGCTCTCCCATATGGCCAAAGATGCAGCAAAACTTCTGCAAAGTTATGAAAATGAAGCATTTGCAGAGTGCTATTGCATCTTAGATAAAAATATAGAACTTGCCTCCATGCAACTTGCACAACTACTTGAAAAGCACTGGAGAAAAATCATCCAAGAGTGTGAAATTTATGCACTTGAAGGTAATATCAAAGAGATTAAAGCAAAACTTGGCGAACTTATAACCATAGAGTCTCGAAAAAATAAGATAGGTGATCTTTTACGCTTGAGTTTTTTAGTAAAAATAGACACAGAACTTGAAGCAAAAAAATACAAAACAGCCGAACATTTCATCTACTTCTATATAGATATTTTTGGAATAGACAGTGAATTAAAACAGTTGATGAAAAATTTTGAAAAAGTATCTAAACAAAAACTAGCACTGACACCTCCTACACAAAAATACAAAGAACGTGATGCTTGGCTAAAAAGTGATATGTTTATTCACACACACCACTCATAAGCGCTATTAACTCCTCCACTGTTTCATTAAAATGAACAATAAAGGTCGCACCTTGAACAATAAATCGCATCATTGCATCTTTTTTTTCTATAGCTTCATCTAACTCTGCATCGCTTCCCTGCACATACGCACCAATACGAATAAGTGTCTCATTCTCTTTGAGCAGCGTGTAAAGACGACGGAACTTCATAACAGCTTGAAAGTGTTCTTTGGAGATAATATCATTCATCACACGTGAGGCTGAGTTTAGTATATGTACCGGTGGATAAACACCAAAATCTGTCATCTCACGTGAGAGGACAATATGGCCATCTAAAATAGAGCGTGACTGATCGGCAATAGGATCACTCATATCATCTCCCTCAATTAAAACCGTAAAAAAAGCGGTGATACTCCCCTTGCCCTCTTCTTTTCCTGCACGCTCCATCAGTTGCGGTAAAAGTGTTAAAGAAGATGGCGGATAACCTTTTGATGTCGGTGGCTCACCAAGAGCCAATCCAATCTCACGCTGTGCCATTGCAAAACGTGTTACGGAGTCCATAATAAAAAGGACATCCTGTTTTTTATCTTTAAAATACTCAGCCACGCTCATAGCAGCAAATGCCCCATACTTTCGCATCAAAGGAGAGTCATCTGAAGTTGCTACAATAATGACCGTATTTGTCAGATCGCCACCAAGATTTTTTTCTATAAACTCCGGAACCTCACGTCCACGCTCACCTATAAGAGCAACCACTTTAATGGGTGCATCAGCCCCTCGGACAATCATTCCCATTAATGTTGATTTACCAACACCACTTCCGGCAAAAATACCGAGTTTTTGCCCTTTTCCACAGGTTAAAAGCCCGTCAATACTCTTAACACCCACCGAAAAGACTTCATCTATCATACCACGTTTCATTGCCGCTATCGGAGCTTTTATGATGGGGGTGAGTTTAGAAGATTTGAGAGGGCCTTTACCATCAATGGGACGCATAAAAGGATCTACAACGCGTCCTAGCAGTGAATCACCCACGGGAATATTAAGGCCGGTAGAATCTAAAAAGACTCTGTCGCCTGAGCGAAATCCTTCTACAAAAGAAAAAGGAGTGATATAAAAGACCTCTCCATCTATCTCAGTTACCATACCGACTGTTTCCAATGCACTCTGATTTGAAACAATCTTTACCATATCGCTGATACTTACATTGAGACCTTTGGCTGTAATAACCGTTGCATTTATCTTTACCACTTCACCAAAGGCTACAGAGTAGTTTTTTTGAGAAATTTTTGCTTTGAGTGAAGAGAGTGGCATCGTTAGTATCGTGTCCCTGTGGGTGAATTAATAAGAGAAAAGAACTCCGCACGTGTCTTTTCATCTTTTTTAAACAGCCCACGCAGAGCTGAGGAGGTCGTTGTAGAGTTAATCTTTTCAACACCACGCATCTCCATACACATATGACGCGCCTGAATAACAACTGCCACACCTTTTGGCGTAATTGTATCCATAATGGCATCTGCAATCTGTTCTGTAAGCTGTTCTTGTATCTGCATACGACGAGCAAAAACATTGACAACACGAGGGATTTTTGAAAGCCCTACCACCTTACCATCTGGAATATAAGCAACATGAACACGCCCAATAATAGGAAGGAGATGATGTTCACACGTAGAGTAAAACTCTATATCTTTTACCAAAACCATCTCATCATTACTTGTTGTAAAGAGTGCCTTTTTAAGGATAGCCTCTGGGTCTTCATTATACCCACCATAAATAAATTCAAACGATTTTCTTACACGCGCAGGAGTATCTAAAAGCCCCTCACGTGAGGGATCTTCGCCAACATGTTCCATCATAGTTTTTACTGCATTTTCAAATGCTTCATTTTTTTCTGACAAGATTTTTGCCTTTTATAATTTTATTGATGATAGGATATCAAGAATTTGCTGAGAAAATGATTTGTAAAGAAAAGTAGCTCACCAATAAAAGGTGAGAACTTTTTCTTCTCGTTCCCATCGTCCTCGATGGGAATGAATACACCAATAACAACTGCAGTAGGAGTTCCCAAGCTAGAGCGTGGGAACTAGAAAAATATGCCAATATGTCATAAAATCAATATTTATATAAAATATCTGCTAAGATATAAATAAAAAGGCAAATTATGGGTAGAAGCAGATATAAAGTTTATGAACCAACTCATCCACATTTTATAACTCTTACAGTATTGCATTGGATACCACTTTTTACAAATACCAAAAGCGTAGATATTCTATTAGAGAGTTTTAGATATTTACAACAAAATGATAATCTAAAAATATACTCATATGTAATACTTGAAAATCATCTACATTTAGTAGCAAGTAGTAACGACATAGTAAAAACAATCAAAAAATTTAAAAGCTTTACAGCCAAAAAACTTTTAGAATTATTACAAAAAGAAAATATAAAAACCATACTTGAACAGCTGGCATTTTATAAAAAAGCTCATAAAAAAACAACTACTTATCAGGTTTGGCAAGAGGGTATGCAGCCAAAACTTATACAAGATGAAAAAACTATGATACAGAAGATAGAGTACATTCACAACAATCCTGTAAAAAGAGGCTATGTGGATAGTGCTGAAGATTGGAGGTACAGTAGTGCTCGGGATTATGTTGATAAAAAAGGGTTGTTGGATATAGAGAAGATGTTTTAACTCGTTCCCATCGTCCTCGATGGGAATGCATACATCAGTAACAACTGCAGTAGGAGTTCCCAAGCTGGAGCTTGGGAACTAGAGAAGTAAGTCACCTCAAAGGTGAGAACTTTTTAGTGAATAAAGATATGTGGAACGATAAGAGGGTATTTTTTCATTTTGCGATAGATATGCTTACGCACAACTTGACGCAGATCTCCCTCTAGTGTTTTTGGATTACCAATAAGTCCCGGCTTCATATTGATAAGGAAATTTTCAATAATCTCTTCCATCTCTTTTGCAAAAGCTTTATCACGCTTATCTGCAACAATACCAAATGTTGTCACTTTTGGTTTATCTATCATTTTACTTGTCTGTTCACTTACCTGTGCAACTATCATAACGATACCATCATTTGCAAGTTTTTGACGATCAAGAACGATATCATCTTCGATTTCATAGTTATTTTGATTATCAATATATGTTTTACCTGTTTTAACAGTTTTAACTTTTCTCATATATTTTGGAGCAACTTCGATCTGCTCGCCATCTGTCATAAGTAAAATGTTTCTTTCAGGCACACCACATAACATTGCTGTCTCTTTATGTTTTACAACATGGTTATATTCACCGTGAACCGGTAGGAAGAACTTCGGATTTACAAGACGAAGCATCAATTTTTGCTCTTCAATAGAAGCATGTCCAGATACGTGAATATCTTTATCCATTGCTACTTTTGCACCACATTTTTGCAAGTGATTGAGCATTTGAGAGATACTTCCTTCATTTCCTGGAATTGCACGTGATGAAAGAACAATCAGATCATTTGGTTTAATCTTTACATGTCTATGTTCGCCAATACTCATTCTAAAGAGCGCCGAGTTTGCCTCTCCTTGAGAACCAGTTGTTACAATAAGGACATCTTTATCGCTCATGCGTGAGACTTCGTCTGCATCAATAAAGATATTTTTTGGAAAACGAATATAGTCATACTGCATTGCAACTTCAATATTTCTCTCCATTGAACGCCCAATAACACACACTTTACGTCCATACTTAATACCATACTGAATAGCTTGATAGACACGGTGAATGTTTGAACTAAATGTTGAAAGAATCACACGCCCTTCAGCTTTACTAAATACACGGTCAAGTGCAGGTGCAACGCTGAGCTCTGATGGAGTAGGGTTAGGGTTGTGTGAGTTTGTTGAATCTGAAAGCAGACAAAGCACTCCTTTATCTCCGTAGTATGCTAAACGATGCAGGTCAGCAGTATAACCATCAACCGGTGTATGGTCGATTTTAAAGTCACCAGTATGGATGATAGTTCCCGCTTCTGTTGTAATGGCAATAGAAGAAGAGTCTAAAATAGAGTGCGTCATATGCATCCACTCAATCTCAAAATCATTCCCTATTTTATAAACTTCACGTTTGACAACTGGATTAAAGTATCTTCTAAACTCTTTTAAATGGTGTTCATCAAATTTATTACCAATCATTGCCAAAGGAAGCGGTGTTCCGTAAATTGGAAATTGCATCTCTCTAAATAAATATGGAACAGCGCCAATGTGATCTTCGTGTGCGTGCGTGATAACAATACCGACAATTTTGTGTTTGATCTCACGTATGTAAGAGAAATCAGGAATTAAAATATCGACACCATGCATCTCTTCATCAGGAAAACTCATTCCTACATCAATTAAAATCGCCTCTTTTTCTGTCTCAAAAACAGCAATATTTCCACCAATCTCACCAAGTCCGCCAAGCGGTGTAATACGTATTTTTGCTTTTGAATTAAGATCTAGTTTGTAATGAGGATTAAGTCTTTGCTTGTGTGCCTCTTGATTCTTTACAACAAAAGATTTAAGGCTTTCATCTGTTGGGGCAGGACCTCTTTTATGACGATTGCGGTTTTTATTACGATTATTGTTTGGTTTATTGTTATTTTGATTACTATTGCTTTTATCGCCAGAATTTCTATTTTGATTATTATTAGGTCTGCGATTATTGTTTCTTCTATTATTTGGTTTGCGATCTGTTTGAGGCTTGCTCTGTTGTGCTGCCTCTTTTTTCTCTTCTGCCATCCAAACTCCTTATTGTTTATATTAATTTATAGAGTTGGTGATAGTCCTTCGTGCTAACTTGATGAGGGCGAATTGTTAATGTAAGGTCAAGCTCCTCAAAAGCCTCTTGCAGCTTTGCTTTCTCATACTTAGAAGAGAGATTTTTCATTAAAGTTTTTCGAGGCTGCGTAAATGCAACTCTAAGCATATCCTCGAACCCTTTTTCACTTCTATCTCTACTCTTTTGTATAAGAAAAACAGCGGAATCAATTTTGGGCTGTGGATCAAATGCGGTTGGGGGAACTTTTGTGACAATTTTTGCCTCACCCACACTCTGAGTAATAATACCCAAAGAACCAAACACCTTCTCTCCACTTGTTGCACAAAACTTCTCTGCTACTTCAAGCTGTACCATTACAAGTATATTTTTACACATTGGATCTGCGAGTGCTTTGAGTATGATGTTCGTAGCTATATAGTAGGGCAGGTTTGCCACCAAGTCATACGGCTCATCAATCAAAGAATTCTTCCAAGCTTGTAAAACATCTCCACAATGTAAGTGGAGTCGCTTGGTAGCGATCTCTTCTTTAAATGTACTTTGTAACAGTTTACATAAATCGGTATCTACCTCAAAAGCTTCTACACTTTTGACATCAACTAAAAATTTAGTTAAATCACCTAAGCCAGGCCCAATCTCAACGATTTTATTATCATTCTTGGGCATCGCTTCGACGATTTTTCTTAAAACGGACTCATCTTTTAGAAAGTTTTGTCCAAACTTCTTCTTTGCTACAACACTTTCTCTATTCATATGGGTAGTGTATAGTAAAAATACTTACAAAAAGGTAACAAGGAGAAAAAAAGCAAAAAATTGTCCCCTTTTTACCCACTCCACCCCTCCAAAACAATGTTTCACGTGAAACCCGTTAAGAAAACGACAATTTCTTGTCGTTTTTAGGGTTGGAACCGCAGGCGATGTCCGAAGGACCGACGAGGACTCACAACTTGAAAAAGGGTTGGAACCGCAGGCGATGTCCGAAGGACCGACGAGGACTCACAACTTGAAAAAGGGTTGGAACCGCAGGCGATGTCCGAAAGACCGACGAGGACTCACAACTTGAAAGAATATAAACTATTAATCCCAGCTACAGCAATTTTAAGTATAATTGCATCATATTATAAAGATAGAGAAAGCTATGAAAAACTACTTCGCAAAAAGAATTATTCCCTGTTTAGATGTTAAAGATGGGCGTGTTGTTAAAGGTGTAAACTTTGTTGGGCTTAAAGATGCAGGAGATCCTGTAGAGGTTGCACGCCGCTACAATGAAGAGGGCGCTGATGAACTTACCTTTTTAGACATTACAGCTTCATCTGACAATCGCGATACTATTGTAGATATAGTAGCTCAAGTTGCACGTGAGATATTTATACCACTTACTGTTGGTGGTGGCATTCGTAAACTTGAAGACATCTACAAACTTTTAAATGTCGGTTGCGACAAAGTAAGTGTAAACTCTGCAGCTATCAAACGTCCAGAGCTCATTGATGAAGGTGCAAAACGTTTTGGTTCACAGTGTATCGTAACTGCCATAGATGTAAAACGTAATGAAAAGGGCTCTTACAATGTTTATCTTAATGGTGGACGCGTTGATACCGGCATAGATGCACTTGAGTGGGCAAAAGAGGTAGTAGAGCGGGGAAGTGGGGAGATACTCCTTACTTCCATGGATGCAGATGGTACAAAAGCCGGATTTGAGCTTAACATTACCGAGCAAATATCTAAAGCTGTTCATGTACCCGTTATTGCTAGCGGAGGAGCTGGAACAATGGAACATATAAAAGAGGCATTTGAACATGGTGCAGATGCAGCACTTGCTGCTTCGATCTTTCACTATAAAGAGATAGATATAATGGATTTGAAACATTATCTGCATGATAACAACATTCCCGTAAGACTTTAAAATGATAATTTGTGCAGGAAACAGCGAAAATTTTTCATTCGCGACTCCCATGGGAGTCGGACTCATCGAGACAGCAATGAACCTCACGCGGCTTTGTCTTTTTGATAAACCGGAGTTTTTACTCTTTGTAGGAACAGCAGGAAGCTATGGAGATGCAAAAATTTTTGACATCATTGAGAGTAAAACGGCAGCAAATATTGAACTTGCATTTTTAACAAAAGATGCTTATACACCACTTGAAAATGTTATAAGCACAAACACAACAGATAAAACTGACATTGTAGTAAACTCTTCAAACTATATCTCAACAAATGAAGCACTAACAAAAAAGTTTCTGAACTTTGGTGTAGGAATTGAAAATATGGAGTTTTTCTCAGTTTTAGCCGTAGCAAAAGAGTTTGACATACCCGCAGGAGGAGTCTTTTGCATAACAAACTACACAAACAACAATGCTCACGCAGAGTTTTTAAAGAACCACAAGCAAGCAAAAGAACTTTTAGAAAAGCATATAGAAAAACGTATTAAGGAGCTAACAAGCATATGAATACTCAAAACAAACCATCACTCTACGATTTCACTTTAAAAGAGCTCAAAGAGCTAGTAAACCCCTCTTTTCGTGCCAAACAAATATATGGATGGTTATACCACCAGTATGCACAAAATTTTGAAGAGATGAAAAATATTCCAAAGGCTACAAAAGAGGAACTTAGCGAGAAATATCTTGTCAATCCTATGAAAATTATTCGCAAAGAAGAGTCAAGCGACGGAACAATCAAGTATCTTTTTGAACTACAAGACGGTAAAACCGTAGAAACAGTTTGGCTCAAAATGAAAGATGCTCAATATGATGAAAACGATAAACTCATACAAGAAGCAAAATATACCATCTGTGTTTCCACGCAAGTAGGATGTAAAGTAGGATGTGCCTTTTGTCTAACAGCCAAAGGTGGTTTTACAAGAGATTTAACTGCTGGAGAGATTGTAGGGCAGGTTGTAGCACTCAAACGAGATAACGAGCACAAACACAACCGTAAGATCAATATTGTCTATATGGGTATGGGTGAACCACTTGATAACCTCGACAATTTGGCAAAAGCAATTGAAATTTTCAAAGAAGAAGAGGGGCTTGCTATCTCAGGTAAAAGACAAACTGTTAGCACAAGTGGACTCAGCAATAAGATAGATCAACTCGGAAAAATGGATCTGGGTGTGCATATAGCTATCTCACTTCACGCAGTCGATGATAAACTCAGAAGTGAGCTTATACCAATGAACAAAGCACATAACATAAACTCTATCATAGAAGCTGTAAAACGCTTCCCTATTGATACACGTAAACGTGTTATGTTTGAGTATCTTGTTATTAAAAACAAAAATGATGATCTTGGCTCTGCAAAAAAACTTGTCAAACTACTAACAGACATAAAAGCAAAAGTAAATCTCATATATTTCAACCCATATCCGGGTACACCTTATGAGCGTCCAAGCTATGAAGATATGTTTGCCTTTCAAGAGTACCTTGTAAAGCATGGACTACTTGCAACCATTCGAGACTCCAAAGGAATAGATATCTCTGCTGCATGTGGACAACTCAAAGAGAAAAAAGAGTCTGAAAATAAATAGTTTACTAACAGCCGTAGGAGTATAATTGCGAATATTTTCAATTAAAGGCTTGTAATGGGTGATTTAAGTGGTGTAGATATTGCAGAGGTTATTTTATTGGTTGTTGTTTTTATTGTTGGTGTTGGCGGTTTTATCTGGGCAGCAACTAAAGATGATGATAAATAGAAAGTAGTTTAAAAGAGGTGACGACCAACACACCAGGGAGGTCGTCTATGAGTGTAATAATACCCTACTAATCTTAAAAAAAATCCACCTTCACAAAAAACCATCAAAAATTTATTTTATTCTCTTAAATAAAATTATAATAGTAAAAAAATTATAAAAATTTTTAAAAATGTGTATTATTCACACATTGTTCTAACTTGTGAATATCACACTATCTTTTTTCAAATAAATTACAAAATTTTCCTCTTTTTTAAGAAATATTTTATATAAATAATAACTGAAATTAACACCGTAAATTTACTTAAACTCGCTTAAAGCCCTAAAAACAGGGCTTTTTTATTTTATGGAAAAAAATTTGCTATTAAAAGAATAATTTTTATTATTTAGATAAAAAGTTATTCACATAGAGAGATAAAAAGTGAGTAATTAGTTAGTTTTATAAATATTACTTAAAGCTATATCTTTAAAATTCACATTACTTTTTATATGATATTTTTTACCATAAAGTTCAAACTCAAGTTCACTTGCATGCAATAAGAGTCTTTTTGAACCTGTATTGATTATTCGTTCTTCAAGAGGAAGCTCCCTATCTAAAAAGCGTACTATATTCTCTTCATTCTGTCCATAAATCGGATCACCAACAATTGAATGTTTCACGTGAAACAGATGAACGCGTATTTGATGTTGTCTTCCCGTATGTGGTTTACACGCAACTAATGTTACATCAAATTGTGGAAAATATTCTAAAGGCTTAAAATCAGTTTTTGATGTTTTGCCACTTTCGTGAACTCTTACAACCATACGAACAATAGCGCTCTCATCTTCAGCTCTTAAAAGGGGTGCTTCTACACATAGCTCTTTTTCAAGCTTTCCGTGTACTAAAGCTAAATATGTTTTTTGCATATCACGCTCTTGAAACATCATCTTTATATCTCGCTCGCTCTCTTTATTTTTCGCACATAAAACCAAACCGCTTGTCTCTTGATCTATTCTGTGAGCAATATTAGCATCTCTTCCAAATTGATATTTTAATTCATCTATAAGAGAGTAGGGTGTATTTCTATTTTGTGGATGAATGAGCACTCCACTTGGCTTATCAAAAACTACAAACTGTTCTTCTTCAAAAGTAGCTTTGAGCCCTTTTGTAATTGGCTCAAAATAGATAAATTCAAATGCACCCTCAATATCTGCTCCAGCTTTTGTAAGCGGTTCTCCATTTACAAGAAGCCTTCCTTTTGCTATTAAACGTTGTGCTTCTTTTTGTGTATAACCAAATTCTCTCATTAAATAGAGAAAGGCTCTCTGTTTTGTTTTAGCGTAAAAATTTTTCTTTACAAATGGCAAGGGAGATCCTTTAATTACTTTATTATATAGATTGCTGTAGAATGTCAGACATAATATTAATGCGAATTTTAGCACAATAAAGTGCTAATATGAAAAGGGTAATAATGGTAGATAGATATGCACGCCAAGAGATGGCATCAAAATGGACATATCAAGCAAAGTATCAGGCTTGGCTTGATGTAGAGAAAGCAGTTGTGAAAGCTTGGGCAAAACTTGGAAAGATTCCTCAAGATGATGCGGATAAAATTGTAAAGAATGCAAAATTTGACATAAAACGTATAGATGAGATTGAAGCAGTAACGCGTCATGATCTTATTGCATTTACAACTTCAGTTGCTGAGAGTCTTGGAGAAGAAAGCAGATGGTTTCATTATGGTATGACATCATCAGATACAATCGACACCGCAGTAGCTCTTCAAATGAAAGATTCACTTGCACTTATCATCGAAGATGTGAAGATGCTAATGGAGTCAATCAAAAAACGTGCGATGGAACATAAAATGACTTTAATGGTTGGACGTTCTCACGGTATTCACGGTGAACCTATCACTTTTGGTCTTGTGCTTGCTGTTTGGTATGATGAGATGGCTCGCCACTTGGAAAACTTAGAACAGACTATGGATGTCATAGCAGTTGGTCAAGTAAGTGGTGCAATGGGTAACTTTGCTCACGCACCATTAGAGCTTGAAGAATATACATGTGAAGAGTTAGGACTAAAGCCTGCCCCAGCATCTAACCAAGTAATCCAGCGTGACAGATATGCTCGTCTGGCAACTGCATTAGCTTTAATGGCAAGTTCTATTGAAAAATTTGCTGTTCAGGTTCGCCATTGGCAAAGAACAGAAGTTTATGAGTGTGAAGAGTATTTTGCAAAAGGACAAAAAGGTTCCTCTGCAATGCCACACAAGCGTAATCCTATTCTTACAGAGAACATCACAGGCCTTGCTCGTATGATTAGAGCCTACGCTAATCCTGCAATGGAAAATGTAGCACTTTGGCATGAACGTGATATTAGCCACTCTTCAACTGAGCGCTTTTGGCTTCCTGATGCTTTTGTAACAAGTGACTTTATGCTGCACCGTATGAATAACGTTATCGCTAACTTAACAGTTTACCCTGAAAATATGATGAAAAATCTCAATCTCACTGGTGGATTAGTATTTTCTCAACGTGTTCTGCTTGAACTTCCACTGCAAGGTGTCTCACGTGAGGATGCTTATAGAATTGTTCAAAGAAATGCTATGAAAGTTTGGGAAGAGATTCAACAAGGACGTCCAACAGTTAATGAAAAAGGTGAGTCGCTCTATCTTAACCATTTACTTGCAGATGAAGAGCTTAGAAGTAAACTTAGCGAAGAGCAAATTCGTGAATGTTTTAACTATGACTACTACACTAAAAATGTAGATAAAATCTTTGCAAGAGTTTTTAAATAGTGAAGAATTGGTGAGTTTTTTAAAGAAAAAAACTCACTCTTTTTTCACTTCTTCACAAAATAATTTTATTACTTTTTCTTATTTAATTTAATTTGTAACAAAAGTTCATTATTTCTATTTTTTCTTCTCCACTTATTTCTGATTTTAAGAATTTTTTAGATAAAATCAAGTTCTATTTAAAATGATTTTTTATGTAATTATTTTTCTAATAATTATGTGAAAAATTTGCAATATAACGTCAGGAAAAGATATGATAACAGTTATTAAAAGAAATGGGCGTACAGAACCATTAGATATTACAAAAATTCAAAAATACACTTCTGCTGCAGTCAAAGATTTGGAAAATGTAAGTCAAAGTGAGCTTGAAGTAGATGCTCAGATTCACTTTAGAGATGGCATAACATCTAAAGAGATTCAAGAGACACTCATTAAAACAGCTGTTGACAAGATAGACATAGATGCACCGAACTGGACTTTCGTAGCTTCACGTCTTTTTCTATTTAATCTTTATCACCAAGTTAATGGTTTTACAGGATATTGTTCACTAGAAAAATACTTTGACAGAGGTGAAAAAGAGGGACGCATACTTTTAGGTCTGCGTGAGATGTATGATTTGGAAGTTCTTGAAAAGCACATAAAACCCGAACGTGATCTACAGTTTAACTACCTTGGTATTAAAACACTTTATGATCGTTATCTTCTCAAAGACAGAAATGGTGACCCAATAGAGTTACCACAACATATGTTTATGGCAATTGCAATGTTCTTGGCTCAGCGTGAAGAGAAACGTGAAGAGTGGGCTATAAAATTCTACGATATGATCTCTAAATTTGAAGTGATGTTAGCGACACCAACACTAAGTAATGCAAGAACACCAAGACACCAACTCTCATCTTGTTATATCGGTTCAACTCCTGATAATATCGAAGGTATTTTTGATGCCTACAAAGAGATGGCAATGCTTTCTAAATTTGGAGGAGGAATCGGTTGGGACTGGACACAGGTTCGCTCAATGGGAAGCTATATCGATGGACACAAAAATGCAGCAGGCGGTACAATTCCATTCTTAAAAATAACAAACGACATCGCCATTGCAGTAGATCAGTTAGGAACTCGTAAAGGTGCTATTGCGGTTTACCTTGAACCATGGCATATCGATATAAATGACTTTTTAGATCTTAAGAAAAACTCTGGAGAAGAGCGTCGTCGTGCACATGATCTCTTTCCTGCAATGTGGCTTAATGACCTCTTTATGCAGAGAGTTCAAGAAGATGGTATCTGGACACTTTTTGATCCATATGATGTACGTGAGCTTAGTGAACTTTATGGTGATGCTTTTAACAAACGTTATGTTGAGTTAGAACAAGATGAAACACTTATTAAAGAGCGTGTCAAAGCAAAAGATCTCTGGAAAAAGATTCTTACATCTTATTTTGAGACAGGTTCACCTTTTCTTTGCTTTAAAGATAATGCAAATCGTGTCAACCCAAATGATCACTTTGGTATTATTCGAAGTTCAAATCTCTGTACAGAAATATTCCAAAATACAGAGCCTAACCACTACCGTATCAAATTTATCTTTGAAAATGGTGATAGCATCAGCTATGAAGAGGATGAAATTGTCACTGTTGACAGCGGCATAAGCAAACCGGCAAAAAAAGTTACTGCACTAGATTCACTCGGTGGTATGCCAATCTTTGTCGTTGAAAAAGAGAAGATTGACGGAGCGACTGCAGTATGTAACTTGGCTTCTGTAAACCTCTCACGTATCAATACAAAAGAGGATATTGACCGTATTGTTCCTACTGCAATTAGATGTTTAGACAATGTTATTGACTTAAACTTCTACCCGGTTGAAAAAGTAAAACGTACAAATATGCGAAGCCGTTCTATTGGTCTTGGTGTTATGGGTGAAGCGCAAATGTTAGCAGAAGCCGGCATTGAGTGGGGAAGCCAAGAACACTTTGATAAAATAGATGAAGTTATGGAAGCTGTTTGTTACAATGCCATCTCTGCCTCTTCTAATTTAGCAGTGGAAAAAGGAAGCTATCCTGAGTTTGAAGGCAGCAAATGGAGTCGTGGAATTTTCCCTCAAGACCATGCAAATGCAGAAGTTATCAATCTTGTTGATCGTGGCGGACTTTTTGCTTCAACATATGAGTGGGATGAACTTCGCTCACGTGTAAAACAACAAGGAATGAGAAACGGTTATTTAATGGCCGTTGCACCAACTTCATCCATCTCTATTTTAACAGGTACTACGCAGGCAATAGAACCTGTATTTAAGCGTAAATGGTTTGAAGAGAATTTATCTGGTCTTATTCCTGTTGTTGTTCCAAAGCTCTCTCCTGAGACATGGAGTTACTATACACCTGCATATGATTTGAACCAGACTCTACTCATTAAAGCTGCAGCAATTCGTCAAAAATGGATAGACCAAGGACAATCACTTAATATTTTTATCACACTTGACAAAGCAAGTGGACGTTACCTAAATGAGATATATATGCTTGCATGGAAACTCGGACTCAAATCTACCTACTATCTAAGAAGCCAATCACCTGAGATGGCAAATGATGTAGAAGACAGATCAATGGAGTGTGTAGGTTGTCAATAAGATGAAACCTTTAGATGCATCACAAATTACTAAATTTTTAGAACGATTTGACGATTTTAAAGAGAGTGAAATTCGCTCTTTAGAGATTATATCGCCAACAGAGATAGAGATAACACTAACAGCACAAGATAAAGCACGTGCATTTGACTGGATAACAGTTACAATGCTCTTGAGTGGCGTTAGTGATGCAAAACTAATTGATACAAGCAAAGTGGGATTTGTAGATATGGACAATGGGATAACAATTTTAAAAGAGGGAAGTAATTTTGCTTTTGGAGTTGGACAGTATAATAATATCTCTGCATTAAAAGATGCACAACTCTACATTATCTCTCAAACCATAAAGCACAAAGAAGGTGCATTTTAAAAAGGAAAAAACAATGAGCTATAAAGTAAAAGGTGAAATTTTAGGATTTCAAGACACAAAAGAGGTAGATATTAATGAAATTGATCCCCTCTTTTCAACAATGATAGACACAAACAATGAAAATATCTCTTTTACTTTGGTAGATCCTTTTTTATTAAGAGACTATAGTATTGACATACCGCTAGATGTAAAAGAGCTGCTTGAGATTGATGAAAATTCTCAGGTGGGTGTCTATAATATTTTAATCATTCAAAAACCTTTAGAAAAATCTGTTATCAACTTCTTAGCTCCTATTGTCATCAATCTAGATAAAAAAGTTTTAACGCAAGTTATACTTGAACCTAAAAAACATCCTGATTATGGAATGGCAGAGACCATAGAATCATTTAAAGAAAAATAGTAAGAGATTATTATTCCTTTATAAAAAAGTGGAACTAAAGTAGCAATTAATTTGTCTAAAAAAGTATAAAATACGCTTAAAAAAGGAGAAATTATGAGAGTTGTATGTCCTCACTGTTTGGCAGTAAATAATGTAATAAAAAAAGATTCTTATAAAAAAGCCAACTGTGGAAAATGTAAAAATTCACTTTTAGATACAAAACCAATGGAGTTAAATGAGCGAAATTTTGATGAAGTTGTAGCTAACAGTGACATTCCTGTTATTGTAGATTTTTGGGCTCCATGGTGTGGACCTTGTCAAATGATGGCACCAAATTTTGAACGTGCAGCAGAACAGTTCCCACTTAAAGCAAGATTTGCAAAAGTAAATACTGAAAATGAACAGAATTTAGGAGCTCGTTTTGGTATCCGCTCAATTCCAACTATCATTGTCTTTAAAGATGGACGTGAAGTCGATCGCGTGAGCGGAGCACTCGATGTTAATGCGTTAGCATCACTTGCTGCAAGATACGCTAACTAAGAAACTATTTTATATAAGAGCAGCAGTAGTCTGTAACAGTTTTAATCTTAAGATCAAATGAGCTGTTTGCAGGCACTTCAAAAGTCTCAGGAGTACAGAGAGTTTTAAAATCTTCTCCTGGGAGTCTAATCTCAAGTTCACCACTCATTATCTCCATTATCTCTTTATCTGCAGTGTTAAAAGTATATTCACCAGGAAGCATTATTCCAAGTGACTTTATCTCGCCATTATTAAATTCTACAGTTCTACTTGTTACTTTTCCATCATAGTAAATATTTGCCTCTTTAACTACTGTTACATTTTCAAATTTTGTCATATTTTTTCCTTTACATTTTTTATGATTTTCTCTAACTGTTTTAGAAGCTCAGACCAAAGGGAGGATTTGTCCTCTAAAAGAGTTAGATAAAATCATCTCATAAAAAATTTACTCTATTTTTTTAATTTTACCCGCTGTGAATGTGTAATTGCCACAGCCATAGCATCGGTAATATCAAGCGGTTTTATCTCTTTCTTAATGCCCAAAAGCCGCTTAACCATAAAAGCAACCTGTTCTTTTTGGGCTTTTGCCTTGCCCGTAAGTGCTTTTTTTACCTGTAAGGCAGTGTATTCATGAAACTGTCCAAACTCTTGCAGTAGTTTAAGCATTATTGCTCCCCGAAACTGTGCCAGTTTTATTGTTGTTGCAGGATTATGTGCATAAAAGATATCTTCCATTGCTACTTCATCTATTTTATGTTTAGAAAAGAGCATCTCAATACCCTCTACCATCCGTGGTATTTGAAACTGCAAATTTTCAGCTTTCATTTTAATAAGCCCCGCCTCAACAAGAGCAATTTTACCATTTTGTAGTGAAATAAGTGCATATCCAAGATTTCTTGTCCCAGGATCTATTCCAAGTATTGTCATAATCACATTATAGCAAAGTAGTTATTCACATCTCTTTAACCATATTTTATGGATAATCTTTGTATTATTCACATATAAAAGAATAACTAAGGTTTTTATGTGAATATAGGTCAAGAAGTTTTAGAAGCACTCAAAGGTGAGATTACAGAGATAGAATATAAACGCTATATCAAGCATCTCACATACGATAGTAAAAAGTCCACCAGTGATATGGCAATTTTTTATGCACCCAATGCTCTTGTAGTAAACTGGATAAAAAATAAGTACAAAGATAAAATAGCACATCTTTTTGAGATAAAAAATGGTTCAAAAGTCACTGTTTCAATCACACTCAAGAATTTTGTTGAAAAGAGAAAAAATAAAAAAGTAACAGAAGTAAAACAGAATTCATCACTCTTAAATCCTTCTCACTCATTCGATAACTTTATGGTAGGTGGATCTAACCAATTTGCCTATGCAGCAGTGAAAAGTGCCAGTGAAAACCCTGGAAAAGTTTATAATCCTGTCTTTATATATGGTGGTGTCGGTCTTGGAAAAACCCACCTGATGCAAGCAGCAGGAAATGTTTTACAAAATGCAGGAAAAGTTGTTATTTACACAACAGTAGAACAATTTTTAAATGATTTTATTCGTCATGTACGTAATAAAACAATGGAGCGTTTTCAGGAAAAGTACCGCAAATGTGATGTACTGCTTATTGATGATATTCAATTTCTCTCAAACAAAGAGGGAATTCAAGAGGAGTTCTTTCACACTTTTGAAGCTCTTAAAGGTGCTGGAAAACAGATAATTCTCACAGCCGATAAACACCCAAAAAAGATAGGTGGCTTAGAAGCTCGTTTGCAGAGCCGTTTTGAGTGGGGTCTTGTTGCTGATATTCAACCACCAGAACTTGAGACAAAAATTGCTATCATTAAGAAAAAATGTGAAATAAACAAAGTAAAACTCTCCGAAGATATTGTCAACTATATTGCAACGGTTATTGAGAGCAATGTACGTGAAATAGAGGGAATTTTATCAAAACTCCATGCCTATTCACAACTTATGCACGTTGATATCGATCTAGAATTTACAAAAAATGTACTAAAAGATCAGATGAATGAAAATCGTGAAAATCTAACAATGGATAAGATAACACAGATTGTTGCAAAAGATCTAAATATAAAACCAAGTGAAATTCGTTCTAAAGGACGCAGTAAAAATATTGTCTATGCACGTCGCATAAGTATCTATATCTGTCGTGAACTGACACAAAATACAATGCCACAACTCGCACAGTATTTTGGTATGAAAGATCACACTGCTATTAGTCATACCATTAAAAAAATCAACGATCTTATTAAAGATGATGAGGACTTTAGAGTAAAAATAGAAGAGCTAACAAATAAAATAACAGCTTCTTCTTAAGTTTTATCGCAAAAAGTTTAAAAAAAAAGATATAATTGTAAAAGTGAATAGATGTGAATGCTGCTTCGATGCTTCATCACATCAAAAAGTATGTTGTATCAAGGGTTTGAGTAGAGTTTTCACCTATTCACTTCCCCCTACTACTACATACTAAAAATTATTAAAATAATAGGGATTTAAAAATGAAGATTACTATAGCTAAATCAGTCATAGAAAACATCTTATTACATGCAGGACCTTTCTTAGAAAAAAAAGATACTTCACAAATTACTTCTCATGTCTATCTTAATGCTAACGACTCTAAACTTACTGTAAAAGCAACTGATTACGAAATAGGTTTTTGTGTATCTACTGATAATCTCTCAATAAGTGAAGATGGTACAGTAACAGCAAATGGTAAAAAATTTCTTGATATTGTCAGAATTTTAAAAGATGGAGAGATTAATCTTGAAGTTATTAAAGATACACTTCATATTTCTCAAGGAAGTTCAAACTTTAAATTACCTACATTTGCATATAATGAATTTCCTGAGTTTCCTAGTTATGAAGGTAAAGCTCGTATCTCTATTGAGTCACATACTCTTATTGAATCACTTAAAAAAATTACACCTGCAATTGATACAAATAACCCTAAATTTGAACTCAATGGTGCACTTATTGATATTAAAACAGATATTATTAACTTTGCTTCTACCGACACAAGACGTTTAGCAGTTGTTACAGTAAATAATCAAAGTGACAAAGAACTCTCAATAATTATTCCTAAAAAAGCTATTATTGAAATTCAAAAACTCTTCTTTGATAATATTGAACTCTATTATGATGAGACAAATCTTATTATTCACTCTCAACAGTATACATTTTTTACAAAACTCATCAATGGTAAATTTCCTGAATATTCACGTATTATTCCTAAAGAGATAGCACATAATCTATTGCTTCCAAAAGCTACAATGATTGATGCTCTTAAACAGATTACTACAATCTCAACAGATGTAAAAATCTCATTTTTAAATGATACAATTACTTTTGAGAGTTTGAGTGATGATAACATTGAAGCAAAAACAGAGTTACATTATCCTACAAATTTCACTGAAATATTTTCTATTGCAATAAATTCAAGATATCTTCTGGACTTTTTAAATTCTATTAATTCTTCAGAATTTACAATAGGACTCAATGAAGGAAATCTTCCATTTATTCTTCGTGATGAAAACTTCATCACAGTTGTTATGCCAATAGTTATTTAAACTGTTGGCAACTCTTTTTTAAAGTAATTTTATACACCAAAACTTCTTTTTAGATTAATTTAGATAAAATATCTCTAATTATGCCAATATGGCAATAAATGGAGTCTATTTATGGAACAAAATTACGGTGCAAGTAATATTAAAGTCCTCAAAGGTTTAGAGGCAGTTCGTAAACGTCCTGGTATGTATATTGGAGATACCGGACATCGTGGTCTTCACCACCTTGTTTATGAAGTTATTGACAACTCAATTGATGAAGCAATGGCAGGGTATTGTGATACTATTACAGTAACACTTACAAAAAATGGTTCTTGTCTAGTAAGTGATAATGGTCGTGGTATTCCAACAGATATGCACCCAACAGAGAATATGAGTGCTGCTACTGTTGTTTTAACAGTACTTCACGCAGGTGGTAAATTTGATAAAGATACTTATAAAGTCTCTGGTGGTCTTCACGGAGTTGGTGTTTCTGTTGTAAATGCACTTTCAGCTGATCTGAATATGACAATTTATCGTGAAGGTAAAATTCATCAACAATCTTTTAAAATGGGTATTCCACAAGGTCCGCTGGAAGTTACTGGGACAACACGTAAAACAGGAACAACAATTGAATTTTTTCCTGACCCTTCTATTTTTACTGAAACAGTAACTTTTGAATATGATTATTTGGCAAAACGTTTTAAAGAACTTGCATACTTAAATCCATTTATTACTATTAAGTTCAATGATGAGAGAACAGGAACAAAAGAGGTTTATCATTTTGAGGGTGGAATCGCTCAGTATGTGACTGATATGAACAAAAGAGAAGTTGTTGCAAATGTTTACAGTTTCTCTGCAAAAGTTGAAGATATTGAGTTTGACATTGCTCTAATGTATAATGACGCATACGAAGAAAAATTGGCATCATTTGTAAATAATATCCGTACTCCAAACGGTGGTACACATGAAGCTGGTTTTAGAGCAGGTCTTACACGTGTTATCTCTAACTACAATGCCAAAAATGGTGCTGCAAAAGAGAAAGATGTAAAAATTTCCGGTGATGATGTACGTGAAGGTCTTATTGCAATTGTTTCAGCTCGTGTTCCAGAGCCACAATTTGAAGGGCAGACAAAAGGAAAACTTGGAAATACTTATGTACGTCCTTTAGTACAAAAACAGACCTATGAGATTCTCTCTAAATATTTTGAAGAAAATCCTATTGAAGCAAAAGCGATTGTCAGTAAAGCTCTTATGGCTGCACGTGGTCGTGAAGCTGCAAAAAAAGCACGTGAATTAACACGTAGAAAAGATAATATGACAGTAGGAACACTTCCTGGTAAGTTAGCCGATTGTCAAAGTAAAGATGCTTCTATTTGTGAACTTTATCTAGTGGAAGGGGATTCTGCAGGCGGTTCAGCTAAAATGGGACGTGATCGTGTTTTTCAAGCGATTTTACCGCTTAAAGGTAAAATTTTAAATGTTGAAAAAGCACGTCTTGAGAAGATTTTAAAATCGGATGAGATTACAAATATGATTACGGCTATGGGCTGTGGAATTGGCGAAGAGTATAATGAAGAGAAGCTTCGTTATCACAAAATCATCATTATGACCGATGCCGATGTTGATGGAAGCCACATTCAAACGCTTTTACTAACATTCTTTTTCCGTTATTTCCGTGATATTGTAGAAAAAGGGTATCTCTATCTTGCACAGCCACCACTCTACCGTTATAGTAAAGGTAAAAGAAAAGAGATATACTTTAAAGATGACAGAGCTATGAATGATTTTTTAATTGATAATGGTATAGAGTCTTTAGAGGTTGATGGAATAGGGCATGAAGATTTGATGGCCTACTTTAGAATGGTGGATCACTATGCAGGTTCACTTGAAGCATTGGAGCGTCGTTATTCGTTAGTAAAACTGATTCGTCACTTTGTTGAAAACCCTAATCTTATTTCACTGCCGGCGCGTGAGATGTTTGAAGAGATCAAGAAATTTTTAGACTCAATTAATAATAACATACTTACATATACAATCAATGAAGAGTCAAATGAAATACATCTTTTTGTACAAACAGAAGGTGGTATGGAAGAACTTCTGATTAATGATGATCTCTTTGGTGCTCCACATTTTGCAGAGGCAAGTTTTGTTTATAATAAAATCAAGGAGTGGGATATTAACTTTGATAAAGATTTTATTGAGGTGCTTAATGATGTGAAAGAGTATGCGAAAAAAGGTGCATATATTCAACGTTATAAAGGTCTTGGTGAGATGAACCCTGAACAGCTTTGGGAGACTACAATGAATCCTGAAAACCGTGTACTTTTACAGATTACTATTGAAGATGCTGAAGCGGCATCTGATGCATTTACACTCTTTATGGGTGATGAGGTTGAACCACGTCGTAACTATATTGAAACGCATGCAAAAGATGTAAAACACTTAGACGTTTAGATGCTATTACCACAAACCAAAGAGAGGGAGTACCGTTTTAGACTTGCACTGCGCATTGGTCTTCCTATCTTTGCGCTTATTCTTGCTTTTATTTCACACACATTTATAACAAACTATCAAAATCTTCACAGCTCTTTTTATATTGAAGCAGTTTTAATTATTTTGGTAAGTATTTACTTTATCTTTTATCTTATTTATAATGGTTTTAGTGTAAAAATTACTGATGATGTAACAAAAACATTTAGCCGTGAATATCTTTATAAGTATTTAAGAAATGAGATAAGAGAGAAAAAGGAATATACCCTTATTCTTATCAGTATAGACAATTTAAATGATATTAACAATCTCTATGGAATAAAAAACGGAGATAAGGTTCTGCGTGAGGTTGCTTTATGGATAGGAAAATATCTCAAAAGTGAAGGAATTGAGAACTTTCCAATGGGACATATCAAAGGGGGTGATTTTATTTTGGGGTTAGAAGGTCTTAAAACAAAATATACAACACTTTTAGAGTTAATGTATCTCAAATCAAGTGAATTTAAAGTTGACGATATAGAGGTAAAAATATCAGCTGCTCTAACAGATACAAGTTATTCACATGAACTTGATTATCTGATAGAAAATCTTTTTGAAACAGTTGAAAAAAATAAAAGTTCAAAACAAAAAGAGGCTGAAGAAGAGTTAAACCCAAATGAGTTGGAATCAGCAGTGATTCATGCTATACATAACAGAGAACTTATTATTATGTCGCAGGATGTTTATGAGCATGAAAAACTTGTTTTTAATGAGTGCTTTGTTAAATTAAAAGCGCAAAACGGTAAAATCATCTATCCAAAGGCATATTTGAAAGTTATTAACAAGCTTGGTCTTGGTATAGAATTTGATATGGCTGTTTTAGAGATGGTTTTATTAGAGTGTAAAGAGAAACATTTTGCTATAAATATACTGCCGACATCACTTAGAAATGAGAAATTTTTATCGCGTGCAAAAGAGCTTCTAAAAGAGAGTAAAAATAAAGTTATATTTGTTTTATTTGAGATGGAATACTATTCACATATCAGTCGATATAATTCCATAATAACTGCTTTAAAAGAGTACGGAGTACTTTTTGCAGTAGATAGAGTAGCTTCAATACATACAAGTTTTTTATATCTGCGTGAGCTTGATATTGATATAGTGCGATATGATACCTACTACTCACGTCCAGAGAAATTAGAGAAAAATCATAGTATAATAGAAGGATTTAATTTTATAGCCCATGAAAAAGGGCTTAAAACCTGGATAAAGAATATTGAAGATGAAAAGAGTTTACAATTAGCAAATGATTTAAATATTGATTATTTGCAGGGAAAATATCTTAGTGAATTACAAGAGATAAAATTAGGAGAAAAATAGATGAAATATGGTGAGAAAATTGTTAATGAATTTGATGTAGAAAAAGATTTGGAGATATGGCCAAATGAACATGAGAGAGAGTATCTTATAAAAATGACGCTTCCGGAGTTTTCTTGCCTCTGTCCGCGTAGCGGATATCCTGACTATGCAACGATTTATCTTGAATATACTCCAGATAAATGGGTAGTAGAGCTCAAAGCCATTAAACTCTACATCAACTCTTTTAGAGATAGACATATCTCTCACGAAAATACGGCAAATGAGATATATGGTGTTTTAGAAGAGAAACTCAAGCCAAAATATATGAAAATTACAGCTGATTTTAACCCACGTGGTAATGTACATACGGTTATAGAGATAGATAGCTCTAAAATAGTAAAAAAATAAGGATTTTGCTGTGTTTAGTAATATTTTAGGAAGAAAGAAAGATAATACAAATCAAGAAGATGAGGCTCACGCAGCTTTGGTTGAGAAAATATCAAAAATGAATCTGACTGAAATGCGCTCTTACATAAAAAACAATATGAAAGATTTTGAACTCTCTGAAGATGGACTTATAGAGGTTATGAAGCGACTAACAACGCAAGATGAAAAGACAAAGCTTTACTACATAAAAAGTGATGATATGGATTCTAAAAAGAAAAAAGCTTTTGATCTGATTTTAGCAGTAGCAGAGAGTAAGAAAATAAATTTTACAGTAGTTGATTTTATGCAGAAGTTTTTAGAGGTCTATAAAGATATTATTGCTGCATATGACCAAGAACATAAAGAGATATATGCTTCACGTTTGGTTGATGCTGTTAATCTTGCTTTAGTAAACATCAATGAAAAAGCAGCACTAAAAAAGAAGATGGATATTTTAGGAGAGAATGAGACTTCTATTTAAATATTTTATAACTTCTTCTTTAGTTGTAAACTCCTCACGCATCTGTTTTTCATATACCTCACTTACTATTTTAGAAAACTCTTTTGAAGGTTTTAATCCTAAGCTTATAAGATCTTTTCCCTTTATGAGTGGCTGAAGAGCTTTATGAAAGACACCTAGTTCTTTTGCTCTTTGCGTGAGGCGTGTTATTTCTGTTTGTTTGTTTGGATAGCGTGCTAAAAGATAGTGTGAAAAAAATGCAATTTCTGTTCGTGTTGCTAACTTATAGACAGCATAGTTAGTTAGCTCTTTTAGATTAAAAGAGATATCTGTTAGTTTTTCTACTTGTTGTAAAATCTTTTTTTCATTGGTCAGTTTTTGTAAAAAAGAGAACTGTTTTTCTTTTGAGAATTGTGATGTTAGTAGTGCTAACATAAGTACTAACTTCTCTTTTTCTTGAAGTTTGAATGATGCTGCAATATCCAGGGATGAATAGATTGTATTGAGTTGATCTTCACGCAGGTTTTGAAATTCATCAAAAAAACGAAAACCACTAAACGCTTTTAAAAGTTTGATGCCTCTTGATGGTTGCTGTGATTTTAAAAACAGCTTTTTAAACTCTTCAAATATTCGCTCTTTTGGAAGTTCTTCTAAAACATTTGACTCTATCATATTTTTGCAGAGTAAAAAAAGATTTTTTTCTATCTCTAAATCAAATCGCGTAGCAAAGCCAATAGCTCGTAAAACACGCAAAGGATCTTCTGTAAACTTCTCTAAATCAACAGCTCTTAAGACTTTATTTTTTAAATCAGCAATACCGTTATAAGGGTCAAGAATCTTTTTGTTGATGACATCATAGCCGATGGCATTCATGGTAAAGTCTCTTCTTTTAGCAGCGGATGTAAAATCAAACTCTGTATGAATGGCAACTTCAAAGCCTCTATGTCCCACTGCTGTTTTACTTTCACTACGAGGAAGAGAAAAATCCAGATCCAAATCTCCATAAAGCAGTTTGACAACACCAAAACTTTTACCGACACTGTTTACTTTACCAAATTCACATAATATCTTTTCTACTTTTTCCAAAGCGTTTATATTGTAAAGTTCTATATCAATATCTTTGGATTTAATTCCTAAAAAGGAGTCTCTGACATATCCACCGACAATAATGGATTTTATATGATATAAGTTCAGTTTATCAAAGATTTTATTTAATTTATTTGGATATTCAAACATTTAATTACTTTTTATAGTGTAAGAGAATTTTTAAATTGCTGCTCTTAAGAAGCAATTAGGGACTTACTCTGGAAGTATATCACTTATTTTACAAGTATGTAACATTTATTTGGGTATAATTGCGAAAAATTTTTCCGAATTTATGGAAAAAAAGCATACTTTAAGGATACACCCACAATGCAAAAAATTAGAAACATTGCAGTTATTGCACACGTTGACCATGGTAAAACTACATTGGTTGATGGGCTACTAGAACAGTCTGGTACATTTGGTTCACACGAACAACATGATGAGAGAGCTATGGATAGCAACGATTTAGAAAAAGAGCGTGGAATTACGATTCTGTCTAAAAATACAGCTATTCGTTATAAAGATTACAAAATTAACATTATTGACACTCCGGGCCACGCCGACTTTGGTGGTGAGGTTGAGCGTGTACTTAAAATGGTAGATGGTGTTTTAGTACTTGTTGATGCATACGAAGGTGTTATGCCACAAACTAAGTTTGTTGTTAAGAAAATGTTGGCACTTGGTAAAAAACCAATTGTTGTTATTAACAAAATTGACAAACCTTCAGCGGAACCTGATCGTGTCGTTGATGAGATGTTTGACCTTTTTGCAGCTATGGGTGCAACAGATGAGCAACAAGATTTCCCTGTTATCTATGCAGCAGCACGTGATGGTATTGCAAAGTTAGATATGGATGAAGAGGGTGGAGATTTTCAATGTATTTTTGAAACTATCATCAATGAAGTTCCTGAACCTGAAGGTGATGCAGCCAATCCACTTCAAGCACAGGTTTTCACACTTGACTATGACAACTATGTAGGAAAGATCGGGATCAGCCGTATTTTTAACGGTACAGTTCGTAAAGGTGACAATGTAATGCTTGCCAAAAGTGATGGTGAAATGATTAAGGGTAAAATTTCTAAACTTATCGGATTTCACGGACTTAATCGTATGGAGATTGATGAAGCTGAAGCTGGTGATATCGTAGCATTTGCTGGTATGGAAACTGTTGATGTTGGTGATACTATCGCAGATGTTAACAACCCTGTAGCACTTGATCCTATGCATATTGAAGAGCCAACTTTAACAGTTGTTTTCGCTGTAAATGATTCTCCACTTGCTGGTCAAGAGGGAAAACATGTAACTTCGAACAAACTCAAAGACAGACTAGAGTTTGAGATGCGCACAAATGTTGCAATGCGTCTTGAGACTGTTGGTGAAGGTAAATTTAAAGTAAGTGGACGTGGTGAACTTCAAATTACTGTTCTTGCTGAAAATATGCGTCGTGAGGGCTATGAGTTTAGTATTTCTCGTCCGGAAGTTATCGTTAAAGAGATCGACGGTGTAAAATGTGAACCTTTTGAACATCTTGTTATTGATGTTCCTGAAGATTTAAGCGGTACTGTTATTGAGCGTCTAGGAAAAAGAAAAGCTGAGATGAAATCTATGTTACCAATGGGTCAAGGTTTCCAACGTATTGAATTTGAAATTCCTGCTCGTGCTTTAATTGGTTTTCGTGGACAATTCTTAACAGATACAAAAGGTGAGGGTGTAATGAACCACTCTTTCTTAGAGTTCCGTCCATTTACAGGTTCTGTTGAATCAAGAAGTTATGGTGCGCTTATCTCTATGACTGATGGGGAAACATTAGCATTCTCTCTCTTTGGTATTCAAGATCGTGGTGTTCTTTTTGTTGGTGTTCAAACAAAAGTCTATGAAGGTATGATTATTGGTGAGCATTCTCGTTCAAATGACTTGGTTGTAAACCCTATTAAAGGAAAAGCACAGTCAAATGTTCGTTCAAGTGGTGCTGATGAAGCGATTAAACTTGTTCCACCACGTGATATGTCTCTTGAGAGAGCATTAGAGTGGATTGAAGATGATGAGCTTCTTGAAGTAACACCTGAAAATATTCGTATTCGTAAAAAATACCTTACAGAAAACGAAAGAAAACGCCACTCTCGTAAAACAAAATAATTATTTATAGATATCTGCAATAAATATTGCAGATATCTCTTTTATTGTGATTTTTTTATCACACAATTCTTCTCTTTTCTCTCTTTTTTCATTTTTTTTCTTTAATGAACAGTTTTTTCACCAGTAACTCACTTATTATTTGTATAATTTTGAATAAAATCTTATAAGGGTGTATTGTGATAAAACTAAATTCTAAAACATTGCAAAACAAGTTAGCAGATGTTAGCAAAAACATTGATTTAGCAGATAGCAATATAGAGATAAACGAACAGATAGAAAATCTACTTATATCATTTTTTGATGTAGAGTTTGCCTCGCTTTGGTTTTATGACGAGCACAATATGACACTTTTACGTGAGCGTGGAAATGCTGCAGTGAGAACACTCTCTTTAGAAGAGAAAAGAGGAATTATGTATAAGTGTTTTATGACTCAAGAGGCAAAAATTTATAACTATTTGGCAAGTGATAAAGATTATATTGCTACTATCGATAATCCTGATGATATTAAAATAAAATCAAAGATTATAGTACCTTTGATTGATGATGAGAATTTCATGGGTATTGTAACGCTCTACACTTCTGTAAAAAAAGCTAAAAAGTTCACAAAAGAAGATATGAAAATGCTTCAAGCTCTCTCTAGCTATCTCATAGAGGTTATTTATAAGATGCATCCATGCAATAATAAAGAGTGTAATTGTCATAATCACAAGCCACAAGAAGCAGAGAATAAAACTGTGCAAGAGATGCAAAGATTGGAGAGCTCACATAAAATAGAGAAAGATGAAAAAGCGATAAGTAACAGTATGGCAAATTTTATTCACGATATCAGAACACCGGCAAATACTCTAGGGGGTTTTTTGGAACTCTTAGAGGATCAAATAACAGATAAAAGATTAAAAGAGTATCTTATTAATGCAAAAGAGAGTGCGGCTTTTATCAATCAACTGACAACAGAAATGTTAGATAGAATATCATTACAGGTGGAGCAGGATAACTCTCAAATAAAAGAGATTGAAAGTGTAAGATTTTTTGCCGGTATAGCAGAGATGTTTGTTTCAAATATGTATGAGAAGAGAATAAATTTTAATGTATATATTGATCCTTTATTGCCAAAGACCATTAAGGTTGATGAGTTAAAACTAAAACGTGTCATCATGAACCTAATAAGTAATGCCTATAAATTTACACCATACGGAAAATCAATAGAATTTACTCTTAAATATAATAAAGAGAGTAAGAGTGCGACTATTTATGTAAAAGATAAAGGCATTGGAATTGCAAAAGATAAGCAAAAACAAATTTTCGAAGCTTTTAAACAAGCAGAAGAGAATACATCATTAGAGTATGGTGGTACAGGCTTAGGGCTTGCAATTTGTGCAGAATATGTTGCTGAATTTGGAGGTACTTTAGAGCTTGAGAGTGAAGTAGATAAGGGGAGCAAATTCTTTTTTACACTCCCTTTGAATATTGTAGATGAAACACCTAGTTTTGAAGCAGTTGAAAATAAAGATGTTAAGATTGCCGTGTTAATGTCTTCAAAAAACTCTTTTTCTCTTTTAAATATCGCTCGTAATTTTGTTAGAATGAGTGTAGATAAAAATAACATCATTGCTATAGCATCAGCTTCAGAAATTCCAAAAGATGCAACACATCTTATCGTTTATCAACATAAATTTGCCAATGATATACAAAAATATATTACTAAGAGTACAAAGGTGCTAATTGTTGAGGAAGAACTTTTTTCTATTAACAGCGATGAATTAGACGAAAACTGCGAAGTTATCTCTCAGTATGGCTATTATGCAGAGAAGCTTTATAAATTTATCAATAGTAAAAAAATTCCAAAAGTGTTGATTGTAGATGATGATGAAACTTCTGTTTTACTTTTAGAACATATTTTGGAGAGTGAATATTGCGAAGTTGAAGTGGCAAAAAATGGAAAAGTTGCTTTGGAGATGATCATTGATTCTCATAAGCGTGGAAGACCTTATACGGTCATATATATAGATAATAATATGCCTCTTATGAGTGGTCGTGAGGTTATGCGTCATGTACGTGAGTTTGAGCAAGATAATAAGCTCAGTCCAATTTATGCTGTTTCTACATCAGGTGATTTGCTTGATTTAAAAACGAATGGGCGTGATTTTAATGAGTATGTCGGCAAACCTTTTCGTGTAGCAGAGATACGAAAAATTTTATATCGCTAAAAGGAGATGAGATGACGAGACCGACACCAACAGAAGTGGAACATGAGGTAAAAAATGTAGATTTGATTGTATCAAAATCAGATGCAGAGGGTAATATAACCTATGTTAACCCTATATTTGTTAAGATATCAGGTTATTCGCAGGCCAGTTTGCTTGAGAAGCCTCACGCAATACTGCGACATCCTGATATGCCAAAAGCTATTTTTAGATATTTGTGGGAGAATATTAAAGAGGGAAGAGATGTTGTTGCATTCGTAAAAAATCTTTGTGCAGATGGAGGTTATTACTGGGTTCTTGCGACTGTAAAAATGGCAAAAAATCCCGATGGTTCATTTCGTAACTATATGTCCACAAGAAGAGCTGCTACAGCTGTAGCAAAAAATCAGATGAGTGCACTCTATAAGACGCTTTTAGATATTGAAAAAGATGAGGGAGAAGATGCTTCTTGGGAAGCTTTTAATAATTTTTTGAGTAGTAATAATATTCAAGAGAGTGAAGCTTTTAATAGTTTTATGAAAAATTTAAATAAGGAGGGTGTATAAAATGATAGACTTTAATGCACGCATGGAAAAACTTCGCAAGGTAAATGGTTATTTGGGCTCTGCTATACTTAACTATTCAGGAGAGACACTTTATATAGATGAAGAGAATACAGGAGCAGATATAGGATATGCAGCAGCAATCTTTAATGACTCTTTTCGTCAGATTAATGAGGCCTCATTAGATGTTGGTTTTAGTGATATTGCCTCATTTGAGACAAAGACAGAAGATGGACATGTCTTTTTAATGAAGAGTGCCGGTACACATTCAGATGAGAGTTATTCAAAGATCGATATATTTTGTATCTTTCGTGATGATGGAAATATTGCATTGGCAAAAATGATAATGGATAAGTCATCAAAAGTTATCTCTGATGAGTTAGCACAACTCTAATATTGGGACTTGATGAAAAAAATATATTTTATTCGACATGCAAAAGCAGAAGATTTTTCAGAGGGAGTCAGTGATTTTGAAAGAACTCTTAAGAAACGTGGTTTAAAAGATATAAAGACCATAGGTTCTTACATGGCACTGCACAATATATCACCTGATGTTATTCTCTCTAGCTGTGCAATGCGTGCTGAACAAACTACTTTAGAACTTGCAAAAAAAGTGGATTTTGATGGCAAAAAATATTTTTTTAAAGAACTTTATTATGCTCCATATGAAGAGATTTTAAATATTATCATGATACAAGAGAATAGTGATGATTCTATGTTTGTTATTGGGCATAATCCTCAGCTTAATGAACTACTCAATAGTTTATCATCACAACATATCAAAAAAATTCCAACAATGGGTGTTATTGCACTCTCTTTTGATATTGAAAGCTGGTCAGAGATTGAGGATGTAAAAGGGGAATTAGACTTTTTTATCTATCCAAAACAGTTTCGATATTATATGCCACAGCAGATAAGAACAAAACTAACTTTGTAGTTTTTTCTTATTTATTTTTTTACGCTTGAGAAGTTTTTGTGCTAGTTGGAGTGTCTCTTTTGATTGTGTTATATCATCAGGATAGCTAAGCAGTATATTTGTGGCATGAAATTTTATGATGTCCTCACTGCTATAGTGCAGAGGATTTTCTATAAAAAGCGTAGTGAGTTTTTTGAGCAAGATATCGATGTATTCTCTGTTCTTTTCTGCTTCAAAAACAATGACAAAAGTATCGCCATAAAGCCGCATTAACATATCATCATTATCTATAAAAGTTACAAGGAGTTGGCTGAAGTGTTTGAGTAGCATATCAGCAGCATGGGCTCCATACTCTTCATTAATAATCTTAAAATCATCAATATCGATAAAACAGAGAAAGAACTCTCTATCTTGCTCAATTTTTTTATCAAGCAGTTTTAAAAAATGATGTCGATTTGGCAATCCTGTGAGTGTATCATGCTCTTGAGCAAATTCAAGTTCGTGTTGCATCTTTTTAAGATGTGTAATATCTTGTGCAATGATGATATTTTCAATAACTTTTGCATTGTTGTTGGTAAGAGGAATAATGTCTGCATGAAAAAAGATATCTTGCTTGGAAGAATTTTGGGCTATAAAGATATTTGTGTGTTCTAGTTGTGATTTTTGAGGCTTTAGGAATGTAGAGAAATGTTTGCCGATCATCTGCTCTCTATCAAGATTGAAAAAATATAAAGAGGCTTCATTGACCATCGTGATATAGCCATCTAAATCAACATGCAGTGTAATGAGGTGTTTGTTGATCTCTTTATAGGATCCATTTTGTCTCTTTTCATCACTGAGTTCATAGATAAGCGTTTTGTTGTTGATTTTTTGCAGTACACTTGTATATTCTTGTGTATGTCTGGACTTTTGCTGCATTGTGATTATGAAAAGTGCTTTGTTGTCTTGATGTTCTATATTGCTTATTTCTAAGTCATAGTAGAGTTCATTATGCAGTGTCATTGGAATTTGTATAGATTCGCTTTGTGGTGTGAGCGCTAAAATCTCATCTTCAAGACCTACAAGTTCCCATAGATATTCACGAATATCAGAGTTATTTTTTATATCTTCTTTATTTGTTTGAACAATTAAGAAGTTGGTATCAAAAATAATATAGGAGAGTGCATTTTTATGGCATAAAAATTTTAGGAGATTTGTTTGCATATTGCCTCATTGAGATGTAAAAAAAGTTCTTCTACGGCACTACCGCTTTTTGCTGATGTTTTGAGCACTTTTATAATAGCAGGAGAGAGGTTTTGAATATGGTGCAATGCATCATCATCTAATTGGTGGGGCATATCACTCTTATTGAGCGCGATACATATAGGAGCATCTTGAACAACTTCATGAGAGAGCTGTATGTGCTTTTGTATGGCATCTATGCTCTCTTGGCGTAAAAGATCAGCAACAATGATGAAGCCTTTTGCTCCTAGAAGGTATTGCTTGAAAATAGGTTTAAATTCAGTATGCCCCTCAATATCCCAGATCATAATAGTAGCATCTCCAATGGTTTTTTTTGAGATGCTTACACCAATGGTACTGAGATATTCCTCACTAAAAGAGTTCTCTACAAAACGGCGGATGAGACTTGTTTTACCAACACCAAAATTTCCGACTAAAACGATTTTATAACTAATCATCACTTTTGTCCTGTTTTAGCGTGAGGATAATAGCGCGCGCTTTTTTGGGCTCTTTTGTTGCATCAATGCCTGGTGGTGGTGTATCAAAAATAGAGTAAATTATTTTGTTTTGTACATTTGCATCTTCTAAAAGATAGCGGCGTATGCTCTCTATACGTTTTTTTGCCAGTGCACGATTTGTTGCTGTATCGCCTATCATATCGCTGTAGGCATTGAGAGTTACAACAATATTTTTATCTGATTTGAGATATTTGATGATGGCATTGAGTTTTTTAGTATTATTTTCATTGAGCTTTGTAGAGGCTGTATCGAAGAAAACGGTTTTTGAAACAGGAGCTATTTTTATGGTTACATTATCTTCGATTGCAGAAATACCTTCAATCTTATGAAGTTCCTGGAGTAGTTTTTCTTTTATCTTTTTATCTGTAACATAACCCTTGAGTGTTAGTTTGTTATAATCAAAGTCATAGCTTATGTTCGCTTTGGTGCTGAGGTTAACCCCTTTTATCAGATAAGCAATATTTGCGCTTACCTGCATTGGGTCTGTTAATGTCGGTGTGACTTGAACTTCATTATTTAGAGTTTGAAGCTCTTTTATATTGCTGAGCTCTTTATCTAAAAGCTTTTTATGATAAACAAAAGGGACACGACCTTTGATGGTAGCTATTTTATCTTCTACATTGACATCAATTCTATAAGGGGAGAGTTGCGGCGTGTTTTCAATACGTGTCTCTATCTTTTTTTGGAGTGTTTCATCTATGTAGTTATTATAAAATCGATAGCCAAGATATGCAACTAAAAAGAGTGGCAACAGCATTAAAAGTGGGGATTTGCTTTTTTTCTCTTCAACATTATTCTCTTTGTGAATAAGGAGTTTTTGTAGCTCTTCTTCGACAGAGCTTTTTGGAAAACTTTCCACATTTCCCTGAAACTTTTTGATATCATCACCATACTTTAAGACGATATTTTCCAGAGTTGAACGAATCTTCTCGTACGTTTTCGTGTAAGCAGCTCCTTCAACGATAATGGCAAGATAGCTGTAACCACTGGCTTCAATGATGATTTTGTTACCACCATACTCAATTTCACCAAGTTCTTGGTGGTTGGTACTGTTAGCAACCCAGTCATTAACAAAGCTGCGAATAGCTGTCATCATAGAGGCAAGCATATCGGCATCACTTAAAGATTGCCCATCATCTTCAGCCTTTGCAAGGAGTGTTCCGCTCTCTTTGTGAATGAGTAGTGCAGCTTTTATTTTTGCTTCACTGCTCTCCTCTAAAAGCAGTTCTGTTTCACTGACACCTTTTAATTTTGCTTTTATTTTTCTTTTGATGGCTTTCGCGGAGAGACCGTTTTGTATCTGATCATTGATCTTGTTAAGCAGCTCTTCGAGAGATTTTGTCACAAATTTAGAGATCATGTTACCCATAACAGGGTAGAGTGCATCGACAACATCATCTTTTTGACTTTTAATCTGCTCTCGGATAGCTCCACCGATCAGGGGTGCCATTTGAGAAGCGATTTTATCGCCTGAATTTTCAAAATTTTTATCAATGAGTCTGTTGACTATTGGGGAGAGTGCTCCCTCTAATGCCTCTTCTTCATTGATAATCTCTTTTTTTTGTGACATAAAATTAACTGCTATTTATTCTCTTGCGTGAGGGAGAGTTGTTCTTTTATCTGTGTGCCTTTCATTGCCATTGCCGCTTCCATTAAAATATCTGCTGCATCATCACGTGAAAGTTTCACGCCGTTCATTTCACCTATTTTATCGTTGAGTGCTTGAAGAACCTCATCTTTAAGTGAATCCATTTCATTGCGAAGAGCACTGTTGTTTTCAATTTGTTGTTTTTGGAGTTGTTCACGCTTGGCATTCAGTTCTTCTTCCAAGATATCCATAGCATTTTGTAAACGTTTCTCCTGTTTGAGTGCACTGTCTCTAACATCCGAGAATTCATCTTGCTGCTGCGTGAGCATATTTTTCATCTTGCGTGAGAGCGCTTCTAGTTCACTGTCTATACGGATATTAAAATCATTTTGTGTCTGTTCTATTTTTTTGCGCATCTCTTCATGCACTGCTCTTATGGACGCTTCAAGCTGTTCAAACTTCTCTTTCATCTCACGTGACTGTGATCCAAATAGTATCTCACGTATTTGATCTACATTTCCGAGTTGCGATAAATTGTTCTCTTTTGCTTTGTTTTTATTACTCATAGTTCATCAACCTTACTTTACATTTATCTTATTGTTAGAGATTATATTTAATTTAACTTAATAAGATAATTAATTTAAATATTTTTGTTATAATATTTGATATTTTAATTAATTGGATAATAGTATGCTCGAAGTTGAGATGGATCTAGAAAAGTCTTTGGATAATGTGCCTTTACTTAAAGAGGTTTTTGCATCTATTGCACATCAATGGAGGGGACCACTCTCTCAAATAAATTCGATTATTGGAAGTATTGACAACAGACTCTATGAGTTAAATATAGATGATCCTTTTATTACACAAAACTTGCTTCAGGTTGAGGCAATTACGAAAGAGATGTCACAAAGTATTGACGATTATCGAGGTTGTATCGGAGGGGTAAAAATAAAAAGTTCCCTACAAGAGTTGCTTGTTACAACCATAAAGAGTGTGGCAGCAGGGCTAGAGTCTAATGGTATTGCGCTAGAGCAAGCTTTTGAGAAGAGTGCAGAATTCCATGGAGATGAACAGTTATTAAAACAGGTTGTTATAACACTTGTGGATAATGCAAAAGATGCACTTGTCAGCAGGAATGTTTACAAACCTTTCATAAAAATAACGAGTGAAGCAGATGAAGACTCTTTGTTTATTAAAATATGTGATAATGCGGGAGGTATTAGTAAAAGTGTTCGGAGTAAAATATTTGAAGCTGATTTTACTACAAAACATAACTCTGAAGGTACAGGACTAGGATTGTTTATGGCTAAAAAACTGTTAAGTCAAAAGATGGATGCAAAATTGAGTGTAGAGAATAAAGAGAGTGGTGCCTGTTTTACAATAGAGATTCCAAGGAATGAAAATGAGTGAAAATAAAGCAGAGTATTCTATACTGTATGTAGAAGATGATAAAGCTGTACGAGAGAACTATGTAGCTTATTTCAAACGCTTTTATAAATCTGTTTATGAGGCATCAAGTGCTGAAGAGGCGTATGAGATTTTTAAAAATAAAAAACCAGATATTTTAGTGATTGATATTAATCTTCCGGGGAAGAGCGGTATAGAGTTCTTAAGAGATATTCGTAAGTTTAATCACTCCGTAAAAGCTATAATGCTTACAGCTATGAGTGATATTGAGACACTTATGAGTGCTTCAGAGCTAAAATTAACAAAATATCTAGTAAAACCAATATCTAGAAATGAGCTCAAAGATGCCTTGACAATAGCAGAAAAAGAGATTGTCGATTATACTGTTTATGCAAATAGAGTTGTTTATGTGCAGGATGGTGTCTATTGGGATCACGACAAAGAGAAGCTTATAGCAGAGGGTAAAGAGATATTTTTAACCCGTAAAGAGAGAGCTTTGTTGAGTCTTTTATTTGCGAGAGTAAACAATGTGGTTAAAAGTGAAGATATTATTTATGAGCTATGGTATGATTATGATAATTCAAAAATGACATCGCTTAAAACATTGGTGAAGACCTTAAGAAAAAAATTGCCACAAAATTTTGTAAAAAATGTTTTTGGTATTGGTTATAAAATAGAGGTGTAAAATGGATGGAATGTTATATTACGGAGTTTTGGCACTTCTTATAGGTTTGGCCTATATGTTTTTTCAGCACAACAGTACAGGACTCCTGCTTATTACGGTTGTTGTTGGTATTTATATTGTCTATTCTCATACTACGGGACATACGGCTACCGAGTTTAAAAATGAGATGGTGCATTCAATTAATGAAGAGGCTGAGGGCTTTAGTGAAAGAAAAGGGATAGATCGATTTGATACCCAAAAGATGAAAAAAGAGGTTGAAAATTCTAGCTACTAAGGTGTGTTTTGAAATAGCTTGCTACTCTTTTGTCAAGCCAATACTCCGGATGAAAAAGTGAACCTGCAATAAACCCGACATGTCCTCCGTAATCTAAAATCTCCAAGGCTACACTTTTTGAAACCTCTTCCTTGCTAGGAATAACTTCTTGTGTCATAAAAGGGTCATCTTTTGCATGGATGATGAGTGTCGGTATCTTTATGCTTTTGAGATACTGTTTTGCAGAGCTTTTTGTATAGTAGTCTTGCGCAGAAGCAAAACCATTTATTTTTGCTGTATAGGTTTCATCAAAAAGCCAAAAATCTTTTAATTTTTTAATATCTTCTCGCTTAAGACCTATAAGCTTTTGCATATTATGTTTGTCATACTTTTTATCAAGTGCCAAGCGGAGATCTTTTAGGAGTATGTTCTGGTAAAATTTTGAAAATCCGCTGTTCATTTTACGAGCACAAACATCTAAGAGCATAGGTGCTGAAACAGCTACAGCAGCATCCAGCGGAGTATTCTCTTTTGTTTCGCCTAAAAGCTTTAGTAGCATATTGGCACCAAGTGAATAACCAACTCCAAAGAGCTTTGCGTGAGGATAACGTTTTTTTACAGATCTAATAAATTCCAGTGCATCTTGAGTGTCGCCACTGTGATAAGAGCGTGCCTTGAGATTGTCTTTGCCGGAACACCCTCTAAAATGCATTAAAACAGAGGAGATGCCTTTCTCTTGCAAAGCTTGCATTACTCCTTGGATATAGGGTGATTGAAAAGAGCCCGCAAGTCCGTGAAAGAGGATAACAATTGGTGTTGTGTCTGTGTGATGATTTATTTTATGCCAGTAGGCTTCAACAAAATCACCGTCACTTAGTTTGAAGTTTTCGACCTCAATGTCGAGTTTTGGGAGCTTTCGAAATAGGGAAGCATAAATAGTTTGAATATGTCTGTTCTTGAGTCCAAAAGATGGTTGAAATTTCATAGAGTAATCTTATCAAAGTTTTATATATAGATGGCTATAATCATACAATAATTATAATCAAATGGAGCCACAATGAATAGAAAACAGATATATAATCCAGACTCAACTGAAGATGTGAACGGCAGGAAAGTTTTTGGTGGTAATCCGACGGGAATCTTTGAGCTTAACAACATCAAATATCAGTGGGCATATAACCTTTGGGAGATGATGTTAAATAACACCTGGTTTCCAAAAGAGGTTGATATGACGCGTGATGTCAATGATTATAAACAGCTTACAGATGCAGAAAAAACAGCGTATGACAAAGCACTTTCTCAGTTGATTTTTATGGACTCACTCCAAACAAATAACTTAATTGATAATGTCAATCCATATGTGACAGCACCTGAGATAAATCTTATTTTAGTACGTCAATCTTTTGAAGAGGCACTGCATTCACAAAGTTATGCCGTTATGGTTGACTCTATCTCTACAAACTCAGCAGAGATTTATGATCTTTGGCGTCGTGATATGATGCTCAAACATAAAAACGATGCTATTGCGGCAGTCTATCAAGAGCTTGCAGATAATCCGACCGATGAGAATTTCTTAAAAGCCTGTTTTGCAAATCAGATTTTAGAAGGTATCTACTTTTACAGTGGATTTACTTATATCTATACATTGGCACGTGCAGGGAAAATGCTTGGATCTGCTCAGATGATTCGTTTTATTCAACGTGATGAGGTAACACACCTTGTACTCTTCCAAAACCTTATTAACACACTGCGAAAAGAGCGTCCTGATCTCTTTACAGAACAGTTAAGAGCTGATGTTTACGATATGTTTAAAAAAGCAGTAGAACTTGAGAGTGGCTGGGGTAAATACATTACACAGGGGCAAATTTTAGGGCTTACCGATGAGATTGTAGAGCAGTATATAAAATATCTTGCAGATGACAGATTAACTTCTGTTGGTTTTGATAAACTTTATAATGTTACCAATCCAATTAAATGGGTAGATGATTTTGCACAATTTAATGATCAGAAGATCAATTTCTTTGAAGGAAATGTAATGAACTACTCAAAAGGCTCTCTCTCTTTTGATGATGATTTCTAGTTAGATTATGATAAAATATGTCCATTAACAAATAAAATGGATATATTATGAAAAAGATTCTCTCTTTTGATTTAGGTATTACTTCTATTGGTTATTCTGTTTTAACAGAAGATGAAGCACAGAAATATTCACTTCTTGACTATGGAGTGAGTATGTTTGATAAGCCGACCGATAAAGATGGCAACTCAAAAAAGCTTCTTCACGCACAGGCACTTTCTACAAAAAAACTTTATAAATTACGTAAAGAGCGTAAAAAAAATCTTGCTTTACTTTTTGAAAAATATGCTCTTGCAAAGGCTTCAAAACTTCTTGAACAAGAAAAGAAAAATCTCTATATGTATAAATGGCAGCTTCGAGCAAAAAAGGTTTTTGAAGAGAGACTCTCTATAGGGGAAATATTTACTATTCTTTATCACATTGCAAAACACAGAGGTTATAAATCCCTTGATAGTGGAGATTTGCTTGAAGAGCTTTGTGTGGAACTTGGCATTAAGATTGATGTTAAAAAAGAGAAGAAAGATGATGAAAAAGGAAAAATAAAACAGGCTCTTAGCACTATAGAGTCTCTCCGAAAAGAGTATCCAAAAAAGACAGTTGCGCAGATTATTTACGAAGTTGAGTTGCAAAAAGAGCGACCTGTTTTTAGAAATCACGATAATTATAATTATATGATTCGTAGAGAGCATATCAACGATGAGATAGCGACTATTATTCGCAAACAAAAAGAGTTTGGGAACTTTGAAAATATAGATAGTGAGGTTTTTATTGTTGATATTATAGCTGCTATAGATGACCAAAAAGAATCTACAAATGACATGTCTCTTTTTGGAAAGTGTGAATATTATCCAAAAGAGCATGTAGCGCATCAATACTCTCTTTTGAGTGATATCTTTAAGATGTATCAAGCTGTTGCCAACATTACTTTCAATAAAGAAAAAATAAAAATTACCAAAGAACAAATTAGACTGCTAACTGAGGATTTTTTGAATAAAATCAAAAAAGGTAAGAGTGTTAAGGAGTTAAAGTATAAAGATGTGCGTAAGATTTTAAAGCTGGATGAAAGTGTAAAGATTTTCAATAAAGAAGATAGTTACCAAAGAGCAGGTAAAAAAGTAGAGCACACGATTACAAAATTTCATTTTGTAGATAACCTCTCTAAGATAGATAAATCCTTTATAGAGGATATTTTTAATGCTGATGAGAGTTATGTACTTATGCGTGAGATTTTTGATGTGATTCATAAAGAAAAATCACCTAAACGCATTTATGAACAGCTTAAAAGTAAAGTAAGTAGTGAGGCTGTAATAATTGATCTAATTCGCTATAAAAAAGGATCATCACTTAATATTTCTTCTTATGCAATGGCAAAATTTCTTCCATATTTTGAAGAGGGAATGACACTTGATGCTATTAAAGAAAAATTAGATTTGGGTAGAAAAGAGGATTATAGTGTTTACAAGAAAGGTATAAAATATCTTCATATTAGTACTTATGAAAAAGATGATGATTTAGAGATAAATAATCATCCTGTCAAATATGTTGTCAGTGCAGTTTTAAGGGTTGTGAAGCATCTTCATGCAAAACATGGAACTTTCGATGAGATAAAAGTTGAAAGTACAAGAGAATTAAGTTTAAATGATAAAGTAAAAAAAGAGATAGATAAAGCCAACAAAGCAAGAGAAAAAGAGATAGAGAAAATTATTTCAAATGATGAATATCAAAAAATTGCTAAAGAATATGGAAAAAATATACATAAATATGCTCGTAAGATTCTAATGTGGGAAGCACAAGAGCGATTTGATGTGTATAGTGGTAAATCGATAGGGATAGATGATATTTTTAGTAATAGAGTAGATGTAGATCATATTGTGCCTCAGAGTTTAGGTGGGCTTTATGTGCAACATAACTTGGTACTTGTTCATCGTGATGAGAATCTACAAAAGTCTAATCAGCTCCCTATGAATTATATAACTGATAAAGAGGCCTATATTAATCGTGTTGAGCATCTTTTTAGTGAGCATAAGATAAATTGGAAAAAAAGAAAAAATCTTCTTGCATCAAATCTTGATGAAATTTATAAAGATACTTTTGAGTCAAAAGATTTGAGAGCGACAAGTTATATAGAAGCACTTACTGCAAATATACTAAAACGATATTATCCATTTATAGATGAGAAAAAATCAGTTGATGGATCTGCTGTTAGACACATACAAGGAAGAGCAACTGCAAATATACGTAAAGTTTTAGGTGTAAAAACAAAAAGCAGAGAGAGTAATATTCATCATGGTGTAGATGCTCTGCTTATAGGAGTAACCAATCCTTCATGGTTGCAAAAACTTTCTAATATTTTTAGAGAAAACTTTGGTAAAATTGATGATGAAGCACGTAAAAATATTAAAAAAGCACTCCCTTACATAGATGGAGTAGAAGTAAAAGATATAGTTAAAGAGATAGAGCAAAAGTACAATAGTTATGGAGAGGATTCTATTTTCTACAAAGATATATGGGGTAAGGCTAAAACAGTAAATTTTTGGGTCTCTAAAAAACCGATGATTTCTAAAGTGCATAAAGATACTATCTATGCCGATAAGGGAAATGGTATCTTTACTGTGCGTGAGAGTATTATTGCAAAGTTTATAAACTTAAAGATTACACCGACAACATTTCCTGAAGATTTTATGAAAAAATTTCATAAAGAGATTTTAGAGAAAATGTATCTTTATAAAACCAATTCAAATGATGTAATTTGTAAAATAGTACAACAAAGAGCTGAGGAGATAAAAGAACTGTTGTGGAGTTTTGAATTTTTAGATGTGAAAAACAAAGAAGAGATGCAAGAGGCAAAGGCAAATTTAGAGAGTTTGGTGCATCGAGAACTTTTCGATAACAATGGTAATGTAGTGCGAAAAGTGAAGTTTTATCAGACTAATTTAACAGGTTTTAAAGTACGTGGAGGATTAGCAACAAAAGAGAAAACTTTTATAGGGTTTAGAGCGTTTAAAAAAGATAAAAAACTCGAATATAAGCGTATTGATGTGAGTAACTTTGAAAAGATTAAAAAAAGCAATGACGGAAGCTTTAAGGTTTATAAAAATGATATTGTCTTTTTTGTGTTTGATGAAGAGAAGTATAAAGGTGGCAAAATTGTAAGCTTTTTGGAAGATAAGAAAATGGCTGCCTTTTCAAATCCTAAATATCCTGCAAATATTCAGGCACAGCCTGAGTCTTTTTTAACAATATTTAAAGGAAAAGCAAATAGCCATAAGCAAGTGTCAGTTGGAAAAGCAAAAGGCATAATAAAACTCAAAGTAGATATTTTAGGAAATATAGAGTCTTATCAAGTTCTAGGTAATGCAAAAAGTAAACTATTAGATGAGATAAAGAGTATAGTGAGTCACTAATGGGCTTTAAGATTATACATCTCACGCGTCCTTGTAAGATAAATATAGAGGTTTCTAATATAAAACTCTATTTTTATGATGATGAAAGCGAGGTAAAAGTAACACTCAGAGATGTTGATTTTATACTTTTTGACAATACACAGTTTTCTATAACAGGGAAAACACTCCAGTTTTTGGCAAAGCACAGTATAGCCACTCTCTTTATAGATGAAACTTATCATCCAAGTGCTATTTTAACACCCTATCATCAACACTCTACGATGAGTGAAATAGCACATACTCAAGTAAATTTGGCATATGATTTCAAAAGTGATGTATGGCAGCAGATTGTTATAGCCAAAATTACAAATCAGGCAGATGTTTTGGATTTTTTAAAGATTGAAGGGAGTGAGCAACTGCAAGAATTTACTTCAAAAGTGGCATTGTATGATGCAAATCAAGATGAAGCTCAAGCTGCAAGGCTTTATTGGAGAGCACTTTTTCGGATGCAGACTTTTCGTCGTGAGCAGGGGAGTGAAGATATTGTCAATGTAATGCTTAATTATCTCTACTCTATTATACGAGCTTGTGTAGCACGAGAAGTAAGTGCAAGTGGAATGCTTCCTGTATTTGGTATCTGGCATAAAAATAGATATAACGCTTTTGCATTAGTAGATGATTTGATGGAGCCTTTTCGTCCGGTATGTGATTTATATGTAAAACTTTTACTCAATAAAAAGTATCATGGTGCAAATAATCTCAGTACCAATATTAAACGAGATTTAGTAAGTGCTTTGAATAGTGAGTGTATTGTTATCAAAGACGGAGTTTCCACACTTGTCACGGCTATTGGCGTATTTGTTAGAGAATATAAAAAAGCAATGATGCAAGGGGATGCCAAACGTTTAGTATTTCCAAGCATAAATCATAAAAAGTTTAGAGATGAGTTCTTTTAGAATTATGTGGCTTATGATAATGTTTGATTTACCAACAACTACAAAAAAAGATAGAAAACGCTACCAATGGTTTCATAAAGAGTTGGAAAAAGAGGGTTATATGATGTTGCAGTACTCTGTTTATGGTAAGATTTTTTCTTCTTCTGACTCAGCAAATTATGGAAAAAAGCGAATAAAAGATTTTGTAGAGAGAAATATAAAACATGGAAATATACGAATGTTACTTTTTACGGATAAACAGTTTGCAAATATGGAAATAATTATAGGTCAAGAGAGTATTGAAGAAGAAAATGAACCAAAACAGTTATTACTTTTTTAAAAATGGAGTATAGCCAAAGCCATACTCTAAAGTCAGCCACTAAAAAGTGACCTTAGTTTAATACCCCTATTAAACTTGTGTGTCATACAACAGAAATATTGTATCTAAAAGTATATAAAAATGTGCAAAATATGTGTAAAATTTACAAATTTTGGAAAAACTTATCGGTTTTAATACCCCTACAAACTTGCGTGTGATACAATCTAGTAGAAAAAGCACAAGAACTTCAAGCAGTTTTAATACCCCTACAAACTTGCGTGTGATACAATTAACCGTTCTAAGTGGATGTTGGATTTGATGTTTTAATACCCCTACAAACTTGCGTGTGATACAATAGCGTACAGAAACACTTAACAACTTCCTTGTGTTTTAATACCCCTACAAACTTGCGTGTGATACAATATGGAAAACAGAGTAGCAGTATTGATGCTTGTTTTAATACCCCTACAAACTTGCGTGTGATACAATCAGCCAAAAGAGGCTATTATCGAAAAATTAGGTTTTAATACCCCTACAAACTTGCGTGTGATACAATAAGTTTATCACAAGTTGTTATGAAGGCATTTGTTTTAATACCCCTACAAACTTGCGTGTGATACAATCTTTTTTAGAAACAGCTATTTTGAAAGCTTGTTTTAATACCCCTACAAACTTGCGTGTGATACAATATTTTCATTTTTAGCAATTGTTTTGTTGTATGTTTTAATACCCCTACAAACTTGCGTGTGATACAATCGTCATACTCTTTCCCTTCAACATACTTTAGTTTTAATACCCCTACAAACTTGCGTGTGATACAATTTCATACGTGACTCAGTGTAATACATATAAGTTTTAATACCCCTACAAACTTGCGTGTGATACAATCTTTGTTGCAAAGACTTTAACCTATCAATCGTTTTAATACCCCTACAAACTTGCGTGTGATACAATTTACGAGCTCTACGCCAATTACAAAACGCAGTTTTAATACCCCTACAAACTTGCGTGTGATACAATTACAGAATAAAAAAGCTTAATAAACAATTAGTTTTAATACCCCTACAAACTTGCGTGTGATACAATTTCTTTTTTTATTCCTACAATTAAAAAGCCGTTTTAATACCCCTACAAACTTGCGTGTGATACAATACAAAATATGATAAGAAGTTATCTAAAGCAGTTTTAATACCCCTACAAACTTGCGTGTGATACAATCATACAAACAAACGTCAGAAGAATAGATCTGTTTTAATACCCCTACAAACTTGCGTGTGATACAATATATGTAACACTTGTATCATTCACATCATGGTTTTAATACCCCTACAAACTTGCGTGTGATACAATGCTAACTGCACAGGAGAAACAAGCTCATTGGTTTTAATACCCCTACAAACTTGCGTGTGATACAATAAAATACTTTTTTGATGTCTAACTCACTTAGGTTTTAATACCCCTACAAACTTGCGTGTGATACAATAGTGTAGATATAAATGCAAAAATACAAGCTAGTTTTAATACCCCTACAAACTTGCGTGTGATACAATCGTCATACTCTTTCCCTTCAACATACTTTAGTTTTAATACCCCTACAAACTTGCGTGTGATACAATCAAACTCATAGGATTTGGTGGAAGGATTATGTTTTAATACCCCTACAAACTTGCGTGTGATACAATAATCGGTCAAGTGCTTGTATTGAGTGGTATGTTTTAATACCCCTACAAACTTGCGTGTGATACAATAGAAGATTTTAAACAAGCACTAGAAAATATGTTTTAATACCCCTACAAACTTGCGTGTGATACAATTTTAGAGAAATATTTTTATTACTTGAAAACAAAAAAAAGAACGATGGTAGAAAATATTGAATATCATATAAAAAAGGTGTAAGATAAATTTAGCATAGTAAAACAGCTTTTTTGTATATTGTTCAAAGTATTGATTTAATATAAAAGATAGATAGGGTATAATTCATTTAAAAAAGGGTCATTATTGCTAAAACAATATACTCTTTGTTCGCTTCTTTTTAAAACAACGCAAGATTATGAACAAAACCTTCAAACTCTGCTTGGGCTTATAAACCAAGCAGAAGTAAACACGCTTATTGTTGCTCCCGAAGTCTGTTTGACGGCTTATGATTATGATAATTTTGAAGCTGTTTTAGACTTTGCACCTCACGCAATCGAAGCTATTAAGCAGGCTTCACGCAATAAAATCATTATTTTGACAATTTTAGAGCGACGTGATGGAAAGGTTTTTAACTTTGCTAAAGTTTTTCATAATGGTGCAGTGGTGTATGAGCGGGCAAAAGCAAAGCTCTTTCGTTTTGGCGATGAACACAAGTATATGCAAGAGGGAAGTGTAGAAGATTTTAAGATAGTTGAGGTAGATGGCATCAAGATAGCGCTCTTTATCTGTTTTGAGCTTCGTTTTAAAGAGTTGTGGTGTAAGAGTGAAGGAGCAGATGTTATTGCAGTACCTTCATGGTGGGGAGTTTTACGACGTGAGCACTTTAATATCTTTACACAGGCTCTTGCACTTACAAACCAATGTTATGTAGTGGCAAGTGATAGTTTAAATGAAGAGTGCACGGCTCAGAGTGGGATAATAAATCCTCAGGGAGAGGCCCAGAGAAATGGGAATAAGCCTTGCTTGACGCAAGCATATAATAAAAAAGAGATTAGCCTTATGCGGCGATATATGGATGTAGGTATTGGATAGATTAAAAGCGACAAAAACAGCACGTTTGGCAGAGGAGTGTAATGCACAGTTTCCATTATCCCCTGAGATAAAAGAGGCAATAGCCAAGACGGACAGAGAGGCATTTGTGCCGATGGGATTTCGTCATCAGGCATATAAACTTGATGCCCTTCCTATTGGAGCTGATCAGTACATTAGTTCGCCTCTTACGGTGGCAAAGATGACCGAGTATCTCTTTCCGCGTGGGGCTGATAGAGTTTTAGAGATAGGGTGTGGAAGCGGTTATCAAGCAGCGGTGCTTTCCCATCTTTTTCGTGGTGTTTTTACAATAGAGAGAATAGAGCCACTCATTTTAGAAGCTAAAAAACGTTTTCGTCAGCTTGGTATTAATAATGTTCATACACGTACAGATGATGGACAAAAAGGGTGGATTCAGTATGCTCCTTATGACAGAATTCTCTTTTCGGCAACAGCTAAAACAATTCCGCAAAAACTCTTTGAACAGTTGGCTGATGGCGGTATTTTAGTCGCTCCAATTGAAAAAAATGGGAAGCAGGTTATTACAAGATTTTTAAAAGAGGGCGATAGAATCATAGAAGAAGAGCTTGAAGATTGTGATTTTGTGCCGGTTCTTGATGGTGTAGTAAAATAAAAGCTTCATTATTGTAAAATAGAGTAATAAAAAATGAGGGTGTAGAGATGGAAGAGATGTATGGTATAAAATACAGCCGACCGCAGGTTGTTTTGCTTCAAGATACAGGTATTGGTGTGGCTGAAACAGCAGCACGTACCTGTTATGACAGTTTTTCTAACAGTGAAAATGATGTTATAAAAGAGTTAGAACACAAACTACCTGATGCAAGTATGTGTGATACACTCAATGAGATAGAAGATTCAGCCCTTTTAGAAGATCTTGCATGGACCTATTTTCACCACTCTATTCTTGAACATGCCAATCTATCCTATCTTGTCCGTGGTACCTCACGCGGTGTCTTACAAGAGCATGCAAGACATCGTATTCAAGCTATTTCTGTTCGTTCTACCCGTTATACTATGAGCGGAATTATTAATGCTTTCGTTGCCGCAAAACATGGCGGGGATAGAGATTTTTTTATCGATATTGTAGCGTCGTATGATATGTTAGTTACGGTAGATGAAGCCTACAACCGTCTTGAAATCGGTGCAATGTATGATAAGTTGGATTTTCAATTTCAAAGCGTTGAAGATTTTTATTCTATTGCAGTTGCTAAAAGTTCTCTACCGCTTTTAGAAGAGTTGCAGGGAAAACCAAAAGAGCTCTACGCGGCACTGCAAGCAGGAAAGAAAAAACGTAATGTAGGTGATGCTTTTAAGCATATTATTACAGATAACGTAAAGGTTGATATGGTTGTGACTTTTAATCTTAGAAGCCTTAAAAACTATTTCAACCTTCGTGATAGCGGAGCGGCTTATTTTCAAATTCGATGGCTGGCTCAAGAGATGATGCGTGTTACTCCAAAAAAATATCTTGATTTAATTATCAAACAGAAATAGGAAAGATGATGATAAAAATTTTATGGGCTGTGGTCGCAGTTATAACTGTAAGTGGATGTTCACATATAAAAATAAGTGCTGCAATGTGTGACCAGATAGCACAAGATCCAAATGCGCAGATACCTCAAGAGTGTAAAGATTATAGTGAAAAAGAAGCTGACAAAGCATTTAATAAAGTTGTTGATGAGAAAAAAGTATCGAAAAAAGATATAGAATTTACTAGAGAAAAGTAGTATAATTCGAAAAATTTTTAAAGAAGGAAGAGTCTATGGCAAGAAGTGAAGTTTGTGAGCTGTGTGGTAGTAGTGAAGATGTAGTTTTAATGGAGTTACCTGTTGGTGATGGTAGTGAAGATCAAAGTATTTATGTGTGTGCAAATTGTAAAGCACAAATTGAGAGTGGTGAGCTTGATGAAAATCATTTTAACTGTTTAAATGACGCAATGTGGTCTGAAGTTCCTGCTGCTAAGATCATGTCATATATTTTATGGAATAAACTTGGTCGTCAAGATATGGTTGAGATGATGTACTTAGAAGAAGATGAGCTTAAACTTGCTCAGCAGGCAATCAATGCTGAAGCAAATAAAGTGGTCTTCCGTGATGCAAACGGTGTTGAGCTTCACGCAGGTGATAGCATTGTAATTTTAAAAGACTTAGATGTAAAAGGTGCAGGGTTTACCGCAAAACGTGGAACAACTGTTACAAAAATTGCCTTGCCAAATGATATGGATGACCATGTTGAAGGGCGTGTTAATGGGACAAAAATCTACTTAAAAACAGAGTTTATTAAAAAAGCATAATGCAAGAAAGTGAACGATTCCATAAAATAGATAAGGATTTTAGAAATCCTTATGCCCGTGATCGAGACAGAATCATTCACTCTGGGAGTTTTAGAAAGCTTGAGTACAAGACACAGGTTTTTTTAAACCACGAGGGTGATTTTTTTCGTACACGTTTGACACACTCCATAGAAGTTTCTCAAATAGCTCGTTCTATTACTAATCAGCTTGGCTTGCGTGAATCTTTGGCCGAGGCAATAGCTCTTGCACATGATTTAGGGCATACTCCTTTTGGACATATTGGGGGTGATACGCTTGATGAATGCCTTAAAAGTGATGGATATAAAAATGGTTTTGAACACAATTTTCAGAGCTTTCGTGTTGTAACAAAACTGGAAAAACGTTATAGCAGTTTTGATGGGCTTAATCTTACTTTTGCTACTTTAGAGGGAATACTCAAACACTCATATCCGTATAAAAAGCCATTTTTACCAAAGAGTATTGATGAGCAGTTTGACTTGGACAAGCACCCAAGTTATGAAGCAATGGTTGTTGACCGTGCCGATGAGATTGCCTATATGAGTCATGATATTGATGATGGAGTGAACTCTGGGCTTATAACTTTTGAGGACTTGCGTGAGAGTGAGTTAGCCGTAGAGATACTTCAAAAAGTAGAAGCGGAAGGTGTCACAGATGCAAATGATGAGATGTTTCGTTATCGCTTTAGTTCGCATCTCATTAACCATCTTGTTTATTCTCTGCTAGATTACTCTAAAGAGCGAGTAAACGATAAAGAAGAGATGCCGATTGGTTTTGAGAAGGATTTGGAGACAAAGATTAAAAAGCTTAAGAAACTTCTTTTTAATAAAATGTACCAGCATAAAAATATAGTGCGTCGTATGTATGCAGGAAAGCAGGCCGTAAAGGGTATTTACAGAGGCTTAATGGAAGAAGAGAAAATGCTGCCTAATTTCTATTATAAACAGCTCCAAAACAGAGCAAAACATCGTGTTGTTGCTGATTATATTGCAAGTATGAGTGATAGGTATGCGCTAAATTTTCATAATGAAATGTATGGAAAGCTCTAAATTGTTACGCTATTTATTGCTATTTTTGTTTACAACAGTTTTTTTGGCTGCAAATGACACACAAACAGATACCAATACTACAATTGTTGATCCTAATGAACTAATAAAAATTGAAGATACTTCAGGATTTTCAGAAGATGAGGTTCGTCAAGTAGCAAAAAAGATAGATAAAAAAGAGCAGCAAAAAAAAATAAAACAAAAAGTTCGATGGGAAGAGCTCTCTCCTACACCAATTAAGAGTGACTGGATACAAACGAAATCAGGAGAGTGGTTTCGCGGTGAGATAAAAGCACTCTATGATAACAAACTTGAGTTTGACAGTGATGAGATAGGACTTTATACATTTGATTTTGATGATATAAAGGCAATAAAAAGCCATCAGGTTATTAGTGTAAACGTAGAAAATCTAGCTTCAATCAGTGGGATATTACGTCTTTATGGCGATAAAGTCAGCATTATACAAGGTCAAGAGAAATATGAATTTAAAAAATCAGATATTGTCTCTTTTGCCCCTGATGCAAAGCTTGAAAAAAAATATTGGTCAGGAAAAATTACCCTTAACCTTGATGTACGAAGAGGAAACAGTGATCAGCTTGATTATGGTGCACAGGCAAATTTAAAGCGCCGAACAGCAATTTCTAGTCTCTCTTTGGATTATTTTGGTAGGGTGTCTTACAAGGAGAGAGAGGAAGTAGCAAACGATCATCGTATTAATGAAAAGTATGACAGATATATAACACGTAATTTCTTCTGGACACCAATCTCTAGTGAGTTCTATACAGATAAATATAAAAATATTAAAGAGCAGATAACAGTAGGTATGGGACTTGGATATACAGTTATGAACACAAAAGATCTTTTTTGGAGTTTTTCAGGTGGTCCGGCTCTTATTTATACCCGATTTCATACAGTTGAAGATGGTAAAAACAGTGAAAACTATTCACCTGCATTTGAACTGAGTACAAAGTATGAAAAACAGCTTACGGCTATTACCGATCTTACCTTTAACTACAAATTGACAGCTTCAAATAAAGAGTCTGGTGTATATAAACATCATATGATCTTAAAATTTGAAAATGAGCTTTTATCATGGTTAGATATAGATATTACGGGAGTTTGGGATTATGTAAAGAGTCCGCAGCGTGATGAAGCCGGTGTTATACCAAAAAGAAACGATTACCAATTTCTTCTTGGTTTGGGTATAGAGTTTTAAATTTTTGCTATTTCATTAACAAGAGCATTTGTTGATGTTTCAATAGTTTCAACTTTAACTTTGATGTTATTGATGGCTTCTTTTGTATTTTGCATTGTTTCAATTTGCTGGTGAGTGAGATCTTTGGAACTATAAGCCTCATTTTTAATGATTTTCGAGTTTTCTGTATCGGCAATACTTTTTTGATGGGTGTCTGTAATCTCTTGATTGGCATCCATAAGGCTTGATTGCATCTCTCTCGCGGTATCTACAAGTTTAAGTGCTGTTTGTGCATTTTCATTTACACTTCCGCTAGCATCTGCGATGCTTTGAACGATTACATTTACACTTGCATTAATCTCCGTTAGAGATTTTTGTGTGCTCTCGGCAAGTTTTCTAACTTCATCAGCTACGACAGCAAAGCCACGACCATGCTCCCCAGCGCGAGCAGCTTCAATGGCAGCATTGAGTGCAAGAAGGTTCGTTTTATCTGAAATATCGGCAATAATATTTAAAATTCCTTTGATATCTTCAGCATTTTCTGTAAGTGATTGTAGTGTATTGCTTACTTCTATCTCTCCTTCATGTGTATATGTAATCTGCTCTTCAAGTTGTGTCATCGTGCCAACAGAGTTATTGAGTTTTGTGGTTACATTTTCTAAACTCTCCAAGACCTCTGCTGAAAATTCAAGATTGCTGTCTGATTCTTCTGTAATAACATCAAGTTTTTCATAAACTTTTTCACCCATCTGTTGAGAGTTTTGAAAATTATTTTCAAGCGTTTGTAGATTCTCTTTGAGCTGATTGAGTTCCGTGTCAAGCTGGTGAGAAGTCGATGCCAAATGTTTTGCTTCTGCAACTTTATTTGTAAACTCGTTTATTAGTTCTACCATCTCCGCATACTCTTTGGAGAAGTGAAGCTTAATATCGATTGTATCACCTGCTTTAAAGTTTGTAAGTGTGGCAATAATTTTTTTAGCTATATCTACACCATTTATTTTTTCGTCCATATCATGAAGAAAAATGACAATGGCAATAACAATTTGAATAACCTGAGAGATAATATTGTCGGTAAAAATAAAAGCATTTAATAAAAGAAGAACTATGCCAACCCAGTGAACAAAACGCATACGAAAAAAAAGTGA
>Ga0256837_1000149_pt1 | contig 64766 bp, 66 predicted proteins | sample 4562384metaG_FD_185976 | JGI IMG/M metagenome (GOLD analysis project Ga0256837, IMG submission 185976) | Hydrothermal vent microbial communities from Guaymas Basin, Mexico - 4561-384 | ecosystem: Environmental > Aquatic > Marine > Hydrothermal vents | place: Mexico: Guaymas Basin | collected... | reverse complement strand
TAAATATATCTAATTTAGATATATTTAATTCAACCCTTTTATAGGGTTGGATAGAAACTTATATTTAACTCTTTTTTGATATAATCACTCTATGTTATATCTACTTAATAAACTATCATATCTTATATCTGTGCTATTTTTTATCTCAATTATCTCATTTTTAGCTATACATTTAGCACCAAATAGTTTCTTTGGAGCGGGTGAATTAAATCCAAATATGACAAAAGAGGCTATTAGTCAATTAAAAGCTGTTTATGGATTAGATAAACCTTTATTGGTACAATATATAGATTGGGTTAAAAATATAGTAACTTTTAACTTTGGTATCTCGTTTGTAAGTGGTCAAGATGTAGCTTCTGAAATCTCAAAACGGCTTCCAATTACACTTTTTATGAATCTTATCTCACTTATAATTGTTTTTATTTTATCTCTCTATTTAGGGATTAAATCAGCATTAAATTTTAATAAAAAAGTAGATTATCTTATTAGACAAATCTCACTAATCTCTTTTTCTATGCCATCTTTTTATTTGGCACTTATTTTTATAATATTTTTCTCTTTAAAACTATCTATTTTACCTATCTCTGGATTACATTCGATAGATGAACAGTTTGGAATTAATTACTATTTAGATATGGCTTGGCATTTAATATTACCTATATCTGTTATGGTATTTGTTGGTCTTGGAAGTATGATTATATATATCCGTTCACTCACTTTAGAAATTTTAAAAAGTGATTATTACTATTTTGCTTTAACTCGTGGAGTTGATAGAAAAAATTTACTTAGATTCTATATCTTACCAAATTTATTACCACCGATAGTTACGCTACTTGGTTTATCTTTACCAACTTTGATAGGTGGTAGTGTTATTTTGGAATCTATATTTGGGATAGATGGTATGGGTCAGCTTTTTTATATGAGTGCTTTGAGTAGAGACTATCCTGTTATTATGGGAATCTTGATGATAACATCATTCTTAACATTAGTTGGAAATATGGTTGCTGATATTATTTTAATGAGGTTAAATCCATATATGGATAGGGGATAAAAAAGGGTTTTATAACCCTTTTTTAGTATGTAAAGATTAGTTAAATAAAGCCTCAAGAGCATCAACACCATCTTTAGATTCTTCAACTTCATTGTTGTTTTCATCTTCAGTTGCTGAATCTGATTCAACCAGTTCTATATTCATACCAGTAAGCATAGAAGCTAAACGGATATTTATACCACTTTTACCTATCGCTTTTGATTTTTGATCAGATGGTAAAGTGATAATCGCTTTTTCATTTTCACCATCATCATTTTTGATAATTTCAACATGAGATATAATAGCTGGACTCATTGTTCTTGATACAAAAAGTTCAGGGATACTAGTATATTCGATACAATCGATATTTTCACCTATTAACTCTTTACTTACAGAGTTAATACGAACACCTTTTACACCAACAGTAGCACCAACAGCATCAACTTGAGGGTGTGTTGAGATAAGAGCAATTTTGGCTCTCTCACCTGGGATACGAGCAGATTTTTCTATGATAACACTACCATCAGCTATCTCTGGAACCTCTAATGCTAAAAGTTCCTCTAAGAACTTAGGACTTGTACGAGATAGTTCTATTTGGATACCATCTGCTTTATCCATATTTACACGGCGAACAACAGCTTTAATATGATCACCAACTTTAAAAAACTCACCTTTAATACGACTTTTCATTGGTAAAATAGCACGAATCTCATCAACTTCTATGTAAGTTGAGTTTTTAGAATCTACACGGATAACTCTTCCAGATACTAAAGTACCTATCTTAGATTTGTACTTATTATATAGTTCATCCTCTATAAGTCTTTGTATATGGTACTCTATCTCACGATGAAGTTGAGATGCTCCCGTTCTACCATACTCTTCTAAATCGTGTGGAACTTGTAGTTGATCATCAAGCTCAACTTGATCATCATACTCTCTAGCTTCAGTGATTGAGATATAAGCTGGTGCTATCTCTTCATCTTGAAGTTTTTCATCATCATCTGCTACAACAGTGATAGTTTGGATAACCTCTATACTTTTTGTTTGTTCGTTAATAACTGCTTCAAAAGCAAAGTTTTGGTTAATAACTCTTTTAGCAGTTTGCACAAAGGCAGTTTTTAATGCTTCTAACACTTTTTCAGGAGCAAGCCCTTTTTCATTTGCTATCGCTTCTGCTATATCTAAAATTTTTTCCATTATAGTGTCCTTTAGAGGGTAATCTCATAAAAAATAATATGTATTAAAGGGGGAGATTTCTTATGAAGTGATAAAATTATACCAAAACACTATAAAGAATAGTTTAATATCTAAAAATTTGAGGAACCCTTAATCAGGTTTTTAGTATAATGCGAAACTTTTATAAATCAGGGTTTAGATAAAAACCCAACAAGGAAGATAGATATGGATTTAAAATTCGCAAGAACAGAGATTAATGTTAAACCTAAAAAAGCTGAACTAGCTAAGATAGAAGCTATGAGTGAAAAAGATGATAGCGTTATTATCTACTTTGATAGAGAAAATTCACATAAAGATCTACTAGAACTTCAAGACCATTTTGAAGCTAAAGGTAAAAGCTTTTATATGAGTGAAGTTAAATTTGGTTTAGCTGATAATGACTATATGTACCAAGTACACATCATAAACTAGGTATTAAATTATGTCAAAAAAGTTATTTATTGAAACTTTAGGTTGTGCTATGAACTCTCGTGATACTGAGCATATGATTGCTGAGTTAAGCGAAAAAGAGGGTTATGAAGTGATTAGTGACTTTAAGGATGCTGACCTTATTTTGATAAATACTTGTTCTGTTAGAGAGAAGCCAGTTTCTAAGCTTTTCTCAGAGCTTGGCGTATTTAACAAAAAGAAAAAAGATAGTGCTAAGATAGGTGTTTGTGGTTGTACAGCTTCACATTTAGGTAAAGAGATCATAAAAAGAGCTCCCTATGTTAATTTTGTTTTAGGTGCTAGAAATGTATCTAAAATCACGGAAGTTTTACATAAAGATAAAGCTGTTGAGATAGATATTAACTATGATGAGAGTCAGTTTGCTTTTAAAGATTTCCGTTCATCAAAACTAAAAGCTTTTATAAATATCTCTATGGGTTGTGATAAATCTTGTACATTTTGTATAGTTCCAAAAACCCGTGGTGAGGAGGTATCTATCCCTGATGCCCTTATTTACAATGAGGCTAAGAGAGCTGTTGATGCTGGAGCAAAAGAGATTTTTCTTTTAGGTCAGAATGTTAACAATTATGGTCGCCGTTTTTCTGGTGAGCATGAAAAAGTTAACTTTACTGAGCTTTTAAGAAGACTTAGTAAAATAGATGGCTTAGAGAGAATCCGTTTTACATCACCACACCCTTTTCATATGGATGATGAATTTATAGAGGAGTTTGCTTCTAACCCTAAGATTTGTAAATCTATGCATATGCCACTACAAAGTGGATCAACTAAGATTTTAAAAGATATGAAAAGGGGTTACTCTAAAGAGTGGTTTTTAAATCGTGTTGAAAAACTTAGAGCTATGTGTCCTGATGTAAGTATATCTACTGATATTATTGTTGCTTTTCCAGGTGAGAGTGATGAAGATTTTGAAGATACAATGGATGTTTTAAGAAAAGTTAGATTTGATCAACTTTTCTCTTTTAAATATTCCCCTCGTCCAGAGACAGAAGCTCAACACCTACCTATGGTTGATGCTGATATAGCTTCAGATAGATTAACAAGATTACAATCTGAACATACCAAAATTTTAGATGAAAAAAATGCTACCCATTTAGGTAAAATTTATAGAGTATATTTTGAGGAACTTTCACAAGATCTTCATGTATCTGGTAGAAGTGATAATAATATAGTGATAAAAGTTAAAGGTTCAGATGAACTTTTAGGTGAATTTAGAGATGTTAAGATAACAGCTATTGGAAGAACTATATTGACTGGTGAGATTGTTGCGTAAAAAACTTTTTCGTGCTTTTGCTTTAGTGGTTATCCCTTTTATAGGTTCAACACTTATAAGATTGTTATATATCACTAATAAAAAAAGATTCCATGCCCCTAAAACGATAGGTGATGAGCCTATTATTATGGCTTGTTGGCATGGTGAACTTCTTATGATTCCATATGCTTATACTATTTTTAGAAAAACTCCCCATGTAAAACTTTTAATATCTGAACATTTTGATGGAAATCTTATAGCAAAAACTTTATCTTTTTTTAAATTTGAAACTATTCGTGGCTCTAGCACTAGAGGTGGAGCTAAAGCTTTGATAGAATCGATAAAAGAGCTTAAAAATGGTTACGATTTAGGAATCACACCAGATGGTCCTAAAGGTCCTAGGCATGAAGTTTCTAACGGTATCGTTGTTATGGCTCAAAAATCTAAAGCTAAAATTGTTCTTGTGGAGATAAAACCATCTTCATATTGGCAATTTAAAAGTTGGGATAAATTTATTGTTCCTAAACCTTTTGGAACTATCGATTATTATATTAGTGATTTGATTGATGTTGATGGTATGGAACTTGAAGATGCTAAAAAACTTATAAAAGATGGTTTATTAAAACATGACAACTAAAATTATACTTTTTAGTTTCGCTATAACTGCTGTATTAATTATGGGGATATACTTTTTATCCAATCCATCTTATGAAAAATCTATCCAAGCTAAATATTATTATGAGATGGGTGATTATAAAAAAGCTTACTCCTTAGCTAAAGATTCATTTGATATAAATCAATACAACCGTATGGCTTCTACAATTATGGCTCAGTCTAAAATCTCTTTAGAGTATGTTTTATTTATAGATGAAGCTAAAAAATATATGGATGAGATAAATCAGATAGCTACAAATGATATTATCTCATCTTCAGATAAAGCAAAAATTAGGATGATGTGTGAGATTATTATAGGTAATTACCCTAAACTCGCTTCAAGTGTTATAACAGATTCTAATCTTACTAATGATGCTAAAAAATATAACGATATGTTTGAGAAACTTCTTGAAAAAGTCAATAAATAAAAAAAGGGTTGAGTTTTTAGAATCTCTTGAAAAACTAAGAGGTTATTCTGATTTAACTATTAAAACTTATGATGAATCTATAAAAGAATCTTTGAGATTTATAGAGATTTTAGAGGAAGAGAACCATATAGTTTTTAATCTCATGCCTTATCGTATTAAAATCTCAGAATTAAAAGCTAAAACTATCAGTAAAAAGCTTAGCGCTATTAGAGGTTTTGTTGAGTATCTAAATGATAATGGTATGAAAGTTATACTTAAAGCAGATGAAAGTATTAAGGTAGCAAAAACATTACCAAAGCCTATCTCTCATAATCATATCTTAGAAGCATTAGAAAAAGCTACACTTGATGAGAAACTTGTTGTTGTGATGTTATATACATTAGGGCTTAGAATCTCAGAACTAAATTCATTAAAAATTGATGATATATCTAGTAGTTGGGTTAGAGTACTTGGTAAAGGTAATAAACAAAGAGATATACCATTGTTGGAGCCAACTAAAGAGTTGCTTGATAAATATTTGTCTTCAAATAATGTAAAAAAATTTCTTTTTGAAAAAAATGGCGAAAAATTAAGCGAAAATAGTCTAAGATATATCGTAACTAAGGTTTTTAAACGGGTTTCATTAAAAGTAACTCCTCACCAACTGAGACACTCCTATGCGACTGAGTTATTAAATGGTGGTGCACCAATAGTTGATGTTGGGGAGTTACTTGGTCATTCATCTATGGCGACAACGCAAATATATACAAAATTAGGAAGTGCTTTGAAACAACAAAACTATAACAAAGCACATCCTCTTTCTGGAGTAGGTAAGTAGTGTTAAATAAACTTTTAGAACTTTTATATCTTAAGGTGTATATTAATATTGTTGTAAAACAAGTAACTACTGTTATATATGTTGAGGTTTTAAATAATAATGGTACTGTTGAGACAAATGAAAAAGTTTTTGAAACAACAGAACTTAGTGATAAGATGTACGATTTTATAAAAAAGTATAAAAAACTTTCCCCATACTATTATGTATCTATTTTAGATAGCTCTGGATCTCAAGGTGCTATTCCCACTTGTGATAAGCATGGTATATCCAAGTTTATAGAAACAGAATCTCTAAACCATATATGTTATGAAAATAGATGGACATACTACACCACTAAAGATGAAATAAAAAATATACAAAAACGATATAAAAATATAGGTATAGATTTTATTTTCTCACCTATAATAGTGTTAAATACATTTTTTAAAGATAAGATAGATACAACTTTAGCACTTTTTATCTTAGTGGAAGATAGTTACCTTAGTGTTTGTGTGTTTGATCATTCAAAACTACTTTTTTCATTACATCTTGATATTGAGCATGATAGTGAAACACATGATCTATTTGATGATAGTTTAGACAAGATGGATATGGATATGGATCTTGACTTAGATCTGGATATTGATGAGGATAGTATCGATTTAGATGACATGGATTCTTTAGATGATATGGATTCCCTTGATGATACAGATCTTCTTGATGGTATGGATGATTTTGGTGATATTGAGGATTTAGATTCATTTGATGAGATAGATGAGTTTTCAGAAGCTAAAGATGTTGAAGAGGAGTTATCTGAAGAATTGGATAATAGTGATGTATCTTTAGATGATGATGAAGAGTTTACTGAAGATTATCATAGATTTGGAATGATTCAAAGTGCTGTAAATAGTTTTTATAAAGATGATAGATTTGATAGTCAATTTATAGAAAATATATATATAGCAGATGGTGTAGGTGTTAGTCATGATCTTAAAAAATATATAGAGGATGAGATGTTTCTAAATGTTTATATAAGACAGATAGATATAGCTGTTGAGTTGTCTATTCTAGCTAAGATGGAGTTAGAATGAGATATAGTTATATAAAACATAGAAGAAAAAGTGCTTTTACAGAAGATATGCAACTTTTACTTATCTTTTTCTCTATAACACTATTGATGCTTTTTTCAACATATCTATTTTTAATCTTTAAAGAGTACCGTTTCTCTGAGGAGAAAAAAGCTTTACAACAGGAGCAAGTGGATCTAAATAATAGTATTAGCAATATGAAAAAACAGATAACACTTATAGAAAAACAAAATATATTGGCTGAAAATATCCATACTCAAAATGCTGTTTTAAAAGATTCTATAAGTAATCTTTTTGATTTAGTTCCACAGAGGATAACTTTGTCTGAAGCTACTTTACTTGAAAATGGTTTGATTTTACAAGGTATAACACCAAATAAAGATGTATATAGTTTTATGTTACAAGCACCTTTGCGTTCTATATTTCATAGGACATATAGTAGTTTTTACCCTGCTAAAAATGGTTGGTTAAGATTTGTATCTACTAACTATATAGATAAAGAGGAAGATGAGGATATGCTAGATGAAGAGTAAAGGTTTATCTCGCCAAAATATTTATATAATGGTAGCATCGTTACTATTGTTAATTCTTGTTTTATCTTTTTCGTTCCTTGTACTTATACCTAAAGGGAAAGAGTATAGAATCAAAAGATCAGATATTATAAAAGTTAGAAAAGAGGTTTCTAGGTTTGAAAAGTTTAATAGTGATACTCTTTCACTTTTAAAGAAACTACAATCTGATAACAGATACACTATAACAGCACTTACTACACCATTTTCAGAAGATAGATTTTTGAAGCAACATAAAAAATATTTTAATACTTTGATCTTATCTAAAAGAGTTGTTAGTGAAAAAGAGGGTGTTTTTTTAACTTATGATGTAAATACAAGTTCAAAAATATCTTCACCAAAAAGTATATACGATTTCTTAGATGCTATAAATAAAAGTGATTGGATAATAGGAGTTAATTTTCCTATAAAATTTAAAAGAGAGGGTGATACGATCTACTCAACTTTTAGTATGAAAGTTTATGAAACAGATAAAAAAGATTCAAATAATAGTAAGTAACTCTTTTACTTTATGAAAAATATTTTGATTCTGATATAAGTAGGATCTTAATTTTGGTTCTATTTTTAAAACTCTACACCTCTCTTTAAACTCTTTATCCATAATAGAATCTTTTATATATGGTGCTATAAATATAAATTTAGCATTTTTATTTACAACAAACTTTCTACCAACTATGAGAGTTTTTTTATCTTTTAAAATCTCTCTTTCGTTAGAACTCATCATAAAACCAATAGATTTTAGATACTTATCTATATGATATATATCTACTCTATCATCTTTTGAGTTTATAAAATAGGCAAAATCATCAAGTTTATTTATAGTTACATCTTTTATAAGTCTATCTCTATCTTCATCTAGGTAGTTAAAACTTTTTTTGATTCCACTTAAATATTTATCTAAAAGTGGCTTAGAGAAGTTGTGTCTAAATGAGTTTCTTTTTATAGATTCATCCAGATTTGTTTCATCTTCAAAATATTTTATATGCTTATCATTTAAATAAACTAACAACTCTTTTTTTTCAAGGTGAAGAAGTGGACGGATAATGTTATAGGAATCTCTGCTCTCCATCATTCTCATTCCAGCTATCTCAACACATCCAGCACCTTTACAAAATTGCATAAGCATCCATTCAAACCTATCACCTAAGTGGTGAGCAGTTAAAAGATTTTCATAATGGTTTTGATATATCAGTTTCTCAAAAAAATTATATCGTATCTCTCTAGCACTAGATTCAAAGTTTTTTGTGATATTTTTGGCCTCATAAACATAACATTTAAAATTATATAAACTAGCCAACTCTTTAGCATAAATCACCTCTAGTTTACTTTGCTCTCTTATGTTGTAGTTTACTATCGCTATATCAAACTTGATGTTATGGTGTAGAAGTAAAAAAAGTAGGGCAGTAGAATCTCCCCCAGCAGAGAAAGCAAGGAGATTTTTTTTGTTTTGGAGTAGATTTAGTGAATTTGTATCAAGCATTATCAACCGTAGCAGTTAAAATAGTACCAACTAACTCTGTAACTTTAGCTTTGTAGATTTTTCCAAACTCTAAATCTTCATCTTTTGTTCTATCATTTACATATATCTCACCATCTATCTCTGGAGCCCAGATAGTTTTTCTAGCACTTAAAAGATACTCATGTTCATCAGATTCACCATCTATCACCAGTTCTATCTCTTTGCCAACTTCTGTTTCAAGTGACTTTTTCATACACTCATCTGTTATAGCACCTAGAATCTCTGCTCTTTTGGCAATAACTTCAGCTGGTATTTTTTCACTCATATCGTAAGCAGAAGTTGTCTCCTCATCAGAGTATGAAAATACATTTACTCTATCAAAACCAAACTCTTTAGCAAACTCACACATCTCATCAAACATCTCTTGAGTTTCATTTGGGTGACCAACTATAAAACTTGTTCTTATAAAAGAATTTGGAAGTGATTTCATATAGTTTAGAAGCTCAAGAGTTTTCTCTTTCCCAAAACCTCTTTTCATCATACGGAGCATATCATCATTTATATGTTGAATCGGCATATCAAAATAGTTGTGAAATAGTTTACTTTTTGCTATGTTTTTAAGTAAAGAGATTGTTGTTGTAGTTGGGTAAAGATAAAGGATTCTAGCAGATTTTATACCCTCTATAAGTTCGATTCTTTGAATCAAAAGTGATAAACCATCTTTGATATTTTGGTCACGAAGGTAAGAGCTAGAATCTTGAGATACAAATGAAAAATCGTAATACCCTTTTTTCACAAGCCCCTCAACCTCACGAGCGATAGAATCTAAATCACGAGAGTGTAGTTTACCTTTAAATGATGGAATCGCACAAAAACTACAAACTTGGTTACACCCCTCACTTAGTTTTATGTAAGCGTGGTAAGATGAACCTGTAACAACTCTTTCTGCTCCATCTATTAGGTAAACTTCCTCTGAGAATCTACTTTTTTTCTCAGCTAAAAGTTCATCAATATTTTCATAATCACCAACACCAGTAAAGATATCTACTTCTGGAATCTGCTCCATTAAATCATCTTGGTATCTCTCACTAAGACACCCAGCCATAACCAAAACAGAATCCTCTTTTCTAGCTTCATGTAAAGAGAGAACGGTATTTATCGATTCCTCTTTAGCAGCATCTATAAAACCACAAGTATTTACTATGATAACATCGGCATCAGATTCATCACTTGTAAGTTCAAAGTTTTGAAGTTTACCCATCATAACCTCTGTGTCAACAAGGTTTTTTGTACAGCCTAAAGATACTATGTGAAGTTTATTGCTCATTTTCAATCTCTTATAATTATTTTTGATATTATACTATAATTACAGAATGAAAATATATGATGTAATAATTTTGGGTGCTGGAGCTAGTGGTTTGATGTGTGCTTCACATCTTGATAATAGTTTAGATGTGTTGATAATAGATTCAAATGAGAAAATAGCAAAAAAACTAAAAATCTCTGGTGGTGGAAAGTGTAACATCACAAATGTTGATGTTAGCATAGATAATTATGATGGTGATGAGGTTTTAGTAGCTAATGCTTTAGAAGTTTTTTCTAAAGATGATTTGTTGAAATTTTTAAAAGATAATGGTGTAAAACCAGTTATAAGAAAAGATAGATATTACTTTTGTAAAAATAGTTCTGATGAGATTATAAATATACTTAGAAAAAAAAGTGATTATGCTAAAACTTTACTAAATTGTGAAGTGAATCAGCTTAAAAAAGAGGAAAATACTTTTATAGTTACTACATCTAAAGGTATCTTTACTGCTAAAAAAGTTGTTGTAGCTACTGGTGGAAAAAGTTTTAAAAATTTAGGTGCTAGTGATATAGGTCTCAAAATTGCTAAAGATTTTAGTATAGAAACTAAGGAGTTTACTCCAGCATTAGTTGGTATGACACTACAACCAGATCAGTTTTGGATGAAAGAGCTAAGTGGTCTTAGCTGTGAAGTTGAGATTATGGTTGATGGTAAAACTCTAAAAGAGGAGATGCTTTTTGCTCATAAAGGTATAAGTGGACCAGCTGTATTATCTGCTTCTCTCTACTGGAGAAAAGGGAGTATAGCTATAAACTTTTTACCAAATCACAATATTTTTGAATTGACTAAAAATAGTAAAAAACTTATAAGTTCAGTGATTCCACTACCAAAAAGATTAGCAAAATCGATTTTACAAGCATTAGATATAAAAGATGTAGAATCTAAAAAACTAACTAAAGAGATGAAAGAGAGATTACAAAAGATTCATAATTATGAATTTGCCCCAGCAGGAAACTTTGGTTTTACAAAAGCTGAAGTAAGTAGAGGTGGAATAGTAGGAGATGAACTAGAACCATCAACCTTAGAATCTAAAAAAGTAAAAGATTTGTACTTTATAGGGGAAGTGGTTGATGTAACAGGTGAGTTAGGTGGTTACAATTTTCAGTGGGCATTTAGTAGTGGAATGGTTTGTGCTAACACTATCATTAAAAAAGGTAAAAAATGAAAAACAGTTTAATTAAATCTATATTATTTATTTTGGTTACATACACAACGCTACTTGCTGATGAATATAGTAGTTATAAAAATAACTCTTTAATAGGTTTTGAGAGTAGCTTTAGTTCATTAGGTGTTAGTAATGATGATACTCCAGCAGTCTCAGATACATATAATTTTTCATCATTTGGTTTAAAGATTGGCGCTCAGATGGAGTATTATAGACTTTTCTTATCTGCTAGGTATCATTTAGTTTCAGATTTTGATTATAGTTATACATTAGGTGCTGAGTTACAGTATTTGGTTAATTTTTCAAAATCTACTAACTTTTTTATTGGGCTTAATACAGGTGTAGCTGAGATGAAGTTTTTAGATTCGAATAATGTTAGTCGTACTATCTCTGATCCATATTTGGGTGGTGATATGGGAGTTAATTTTCATGTTGCTAAATCATTTGATTGGGAAGTTGGGATGAGAGTTATGGGTTTAAATGCTGAAAATGAGATAAATAATGTAACCTATACTTTAGATAATATGCTCTCAGTATATACAAGTATAATTTTTAAATATCAAATAGCTGATTAATTAACCAGCTAAATCTCTACAATCTAAACTTAGAAGTTTTATCATTTTAGATAGATAAATCACTTCTGAGTTATATACTCAAATATTTGAGTTTGATCCTATCAAAAAAATCTCAAATCAGTTTTTTCTAAATAAATTCAAAAAACTTAACTTTTTTTATATGTAATTTAGGTTTAGTAAGTGTATAATTACATCATATTAAATATACCGTTGAGGGTAAACTATGAATTTAGCAGAACTAGAAGATTTAGGACTTAAAAATATTGGTGAGGTGTACCACAATTTAAGTTATGATGAGTTAATTAAACATGAACTTGAGAATGGTGAGTGTGCCTTGACAAAAAAAGGTGCTACTGCTGTTGATACAGGTATTTTTACTGGTAGAAGTCCAAAAGATAAATATTTTGTAGATAGAGATCCATCAAACAAGTATATCGCTTGGGGTGATGTAAATAAAAAAGTTAGCGCAGATATATTTGCTGAGCTTTTAGTTGTTGCGCAAGAACAACTATCTAACAAAGATCTATATATTACAGATGTTTTTTGTGGTTCTAGTGCTGCTTCAAAAAGATCTGTTCGTTTCGTTTCAGAGATAGCATGGCAATCACATTTTGTTAAAAATATGTTTATCCGTCCAACAGAGCCAGAGCTTGAAGTTTTTAAATCTGATTTTGTTGTTTTAAATGCTTGTAAAGCAGTTAATGACAAATGGAAAGAGCATGGTTTAAACTCAGAGGTTTTTGTACTTTTTGATGTTGAGAACAATATCGCTATTATTGGTGGTACTTGGTATGGTGGTGAGATGAAAAAAGGTATTTTTTCAATGATGAACTACTGGTTACCATTAGAGGGTAAGCTTTCAATGCACTGTTCTGCTAATGTTGGAGAAGATGGTGATACTGCTCTTTTCTTTGGGTTAAGTGGTACTGGTAAAACTACACTTTCAACTGACCCACATCGTGCTTTAATAGGTGATGATGAGCATGGTTGGGATAACTATGGAGTTTTCAACTTTGAGGGTGGGTGTTACGCTAAAGTTATAAACCTTGATGAAAAAAGTGAACCAGAGATTTATAATGCTATTACAAAAGATGCTTTACTTGAAAATGTTGTTATGTATGGTGAGGGTGAAGTAGATTATGAGGATGGTTCAAAAACTGAAAATACTCGTGTTTCTTACCCAATAGAGCATATTGAGAATCATAAGCACGACCTAATGGCTGGTCATCCTAAAAACATCATCTTCTTAACTGCTGATGCTTTTGGTGTTTTACCTCCAGTTTCTAAACTTACTCGTGAACAAGCTATGTATTACTTTTTAAGTGGTTATACAGCTAAAGTAGCTGGAACTGAAAGAGGAATTACAGAACCAGTTGCTACTTTTAGTGCTTGTTTTGGTGAAGCTTTCTTACCACTTCATCCAACTGTTTATGCTAAACTTTTAGGTGAAAAAATTGATGAGCATAATGTAAATGTTTACCTTGTTAACACTGGTTGGACAGGTGGTAAATATGGTGTTGGTCATAGAATGAGCATCAAAGATACTCGTGCTTGTATCAATGCTATTTTAGATGGTAGTATAAATGATAGTGAGTTTGATGTAACTAAAACATTTAGATTACATGTTCCAAAAACATTAGGTGATATCGATCCTGAAATTCTAAACCCTCGTAATGCTTGGGCTGATAAAGCTGAATTTGATGCTACTCGTGATGAGTTAGCAGAGATGTTTATAGAAAATTACCATAGATACCAAGATGCAGACCACGAAGACTTCGCACCTTATGGTCCAGTAGTAGGAAGTTAATAAACTTCCTTTCATAAGTGGGATTTCATAGCCCACTTATAAAATTACTTTTTCTTTGTAGCTTTTTCCATATAAAACCACAACCCACCACCTAATACTACTAAAATAACAGGCGCTATCCAAGGTTTTCCACTAATCAATTCAGCAAATTTAACTAAAGCACTACCAGAGTAGTAACTACCAAGCCCAAAAGCTAATGCCCAAACAGCAGAACTAAGTACATTTAAAATAGCAAACTTTTTAAAGTCATATTTTGTAAGACCAATAGCGATAGGGATAAGTGTTTTAATCCCATATACAAACTTTTGTATGAGGATTATCCAGTTTCCATTCTTTTTCATCATAATATGAGCAAGAGCTAATTTTCTTCTATGTTGTTTCAAACCCTCCATCATCATACTCTTTTGGTATCGTGCCATATAAAAGAGCATAACATCACCAAGGGCATTTGCTATAAATGCTATGGCTATAACAAGTGTTAAATCCATCTTACCCATAAAAGATAAAACACCAGCACCTACAAGTGCTACAAATCCACCACCAAGTGAGTAGAGAAAAAGACCTATATATCCATAGGTTGCTAAATTACTAAAAGTATCTTCCATATATTAAAATCTCCTACAATTTTTTTATTTTCATAATCTCATCACGAAGTCTAGCTGCCTCTTCAAAGTTTAACTCTTTAGCAGCTTGTTTCATCTTTAGAGATAACTCTTTTACAATCGCTTTTCTCTCAGTAGCTGGCATTTTATCTAGTTTTTTATGTTTTTGGTAAATATTGCCATGCTCTTCAAGTTTTAGATTCTCATCTAGTGTACGAATCGTAGTTGTTGGTGTGATTCCATGCTTTTTGTTATAAGCCTCTTGAATCTTTCTTCTTGAGGTTGTTGTATCTATCGCTTTTTTCATAGATTTTGTGATTTTATTGGCATATAGAATCACTCTACCGTTTGAGTTTCTAGCACCTCTACCTATTGTTTGAATAAGTGCTGTTTCACTTCTTAAAAACCCCTCTTTATCAGCATCTAGTATAGCTACTAAAGATACTTCAGGTAGGTCTAAACCCTCACGAAGTAGGTTAATCCCGATGAGAACATCAAACTCACCAAGTCGTAATCCTCTTATGATTTGGTTTCTCTCTATGGTGTCAATATCTGAGTGCATATACTGAACTTTTATACCTAAATCTGCTAGGTATTTGGTTAGTGCTTCTGCCATCTTTTTAGTTAAAACAGTGATTAAAACTCTCTCATTTTTTGTTATAACTTTTTTAATCTCATCATGTATATCTTCCACTTGATTATCTGATGTTTTTATCTCTAAAATAGGGTCAAGTAACCCTGTTGGACGGATGATTTGATGAGCTACTTCGCTAGAGATCTCTAGTTCATACTCTGCTGGTGTTGCCGATACAAAAAGGTAATGGGGAGCTTTATTTATATACTCCTCTATTTTTAGTGGTCTATTATCTAGTGCTGATGGAAGTCTAAAACCATAATCAACTAAAACCTCTTTTCTTGCTCTATCTCCAGCATACATACCACGATATTGTGGTAATGAAACATGAGATTCATCTACTATAACTAAGTAATCTTTATGATTTTGAGCCAAATAATCAAGTAAAGTAAAAGGCGCTTCACCAGCTTTTTTGTTTGTAAGTAGTCGAGAGTAGTTTTCTACACCTTTACACATTCCAGTAGTTTCAAGCATCTCCAAATCAAACTCAACTCTTTGTTTAAGCCTTTGATACTCTAGTAGTTTACCAGCTGATTGAAAGTATGCTAACCTCTCATCTAACTCCTCTTCGATTCTTTTTATAGCGATAGCCATCTTCTCTTGAGATACACTAAATTGTGAACAAGCATAGATTGTAAACTTTTTATGCTCCTCTAGTTTTTTGTTATCTATAACTTCAAAAGTGTATATAGCCTCTATCTCATCACCAAAAAACTCTATGCGAATCGCCTCTTGTTCAAAGTAGGGTGGGTATATGTCCAAACTCTCACCATTTACACGGATATGTCCAGAATCGAAGTAGTTATCGTTTCTACTATACCCCATCTCAACTAAACGAAGAAGTAATTTTTTTTGATTTATCTCATCCCCAACCTCTAGTGCTTGAACCATATTTAGGTACTCCTCAGGGTCACCTAAACCGTAGTTAGCAGAAACAGAAGCTATAACGATAACATCATCATAAGAGAGAAGATTTGCCGTAGCAGAAAGTCTCATCCTCTCCAACTCATCATTTATAGCAGAATCTTTCTCTATAAAAAGATCTTGACGAGGTATGTAAGCTTCAGGTTGGTAGTAATCGTAGTACGATACAAAATACTCAACATGGTTATTTGGGAAAAATTGTCGAAACTCAGAGTATAGTTGAGCAGCTAAAGTTTTGTTGTGTGTCATAATGATAGTAGGCATATTTACTTTTTCTATAACTTTAGCCATAGTATAAGTTTTCCCACTACCAGTTACACCCTCTAGTGTTTGGTAACGGTTACCTTTTAGTATAGATTCACTAAGTTTTTTAATCGCTTTTGGTTGATCACCTGATGGTTCATAAGGTGTATGTGCTTTAAAATTTATATCTTTTTTCATTGATGGAATTATATCTTTTTATTAGAAATAGTAGCTAATAATTTTTTTGTTTAAAGATAGAGAGTATATGTACATTATCATTTATAATTTGAAATACAATAGTATATTTTTTATATATTAAATCGTGAGTATTTATTTTATTTGTATAGTAACTTTTTCTACATCTTTGAGGCATTGAGTTTAATGTTTTGATCGTTAGTTTTAATTGTGATATAAAATTATTAGCTTTATATATTGTATCTTGTTGAGTGATATATTTTTTTATAGAGAGTAAATCTTCTAAAGCTTCTGGTTCAATTATTATTTTATATATCATTTAAGAATCTAAAACTTTATCAAATGCTTCATCTATATTTAATCCACGATTTTCATTGATACTATTTATAGCTTTTTGTACTTTTGTTTTAGCTTCTTCTAATGTTATAGCATTTGAATCATTAGAAATAAAAATCTTTTCTTTTGGTAAAATATCTAAAAGACCCATAAATTTATCGAAAATAGAATCGTCTATCTGAAGTTGTAATGTTCTCATCATAATCCCTTTTCATTTTATTGTATTATATCTAAATAACTAAAATGAAGATACAATATGTAAATTATTGAATAGGTAATATTATGAAAAAAAGAATCTTCGTAACAGCGACAAATACTGATATTGGTAAGACATATACTACTAAGTTACTTTTAAAAGAGTATGCTTCACAAGGGTATAGGGTTGGGGTTATTAAGTTGATTGAGACTGGTGTTGTTGATGGTGTTATGCCTGATGGGGATATACTTTTATCTTTTGTAAAAGAGTTAAATGATGAGTTTAGAAATTTAGATTCTAACGATATTGTCCCTATCACTTACGAGCTTCCATCAGCACCTTTTGTGGCTTCAAACAACACACCACTAGATTTTAAAAAGTTAGATTTAGCAGTAGAGAAGTTAGAGAAACTTTGTGATATTCTCATCATTGAGGGGGCAGGTGGGTTATATGTTCCTATCGATTCTAACACTATGATGATAGATTTGATAGATTATTTTAATGCTGTTACACTTTTAGTTACACATTGCTCTTTAGGGTGTATAAATGATACTTTACTTAGTAAAAAAGCTTTAGAATCTAAAGATATAAAACATATAGTTGCTTTTAATTGTAGAGAATCTGATGAGAGTTTTAAAACTGTTTCTGAGCCATATTTTAAAGAGATAGGTTTTGAGGTGTTAAAAGTTAGTAGAGATATTGACACCATCTGTAATCTCTTGTATAATTTGTAAAATTAAAAAGGGTTAGTTTTGAAGCATTTAATAAGAACAGATGATTTTACAATAGAAGAGATTGAAGAGATTTTAGCAGATGCTAAAAGATTTAGTGATGGTAGATTTGATAGAATCTTACAAGATAAGATAATCATCACACTATTTTTTGAAAACTCAACCCGTACAAAAAGCTCATTTGAGATAGCAGCTAAAAGGCTAGGTGCCGAGATAGTTCATCTTGATGTTGTAAATAGCTCTACAAAAAAGGGTGAAACTCTTGTAGATACTGCTATGAACCTTGATGCTATGGGTCCTGATGCTATCATTGTTCGTCATCAAAACTCTGGTGTTCCTAAAATCTTATCAAACAGTACAAGAGCATCTATCATAAATGCTGGTGATGGCGCTCATGCACACCCAACTCAAGCACTTCTTGATCTTTATACTCTAAGGGAACATTTTAGAGATTTAGAGGGTAAAAAAATCGCTATCGTTGGTGATATAAAAAACTCAAGAGTTGCTAACTCAAATATAGAACTTTTAACCCGTTTTGGTATGGAGGTTACTTTAGTTGCTCCACCACACTTTTTACCAAAAACATCACTTAAAACTACACACTATTTAGAAGAGATAGTTGATGAGGTTGATGCTATTATGAGTTTAAGAACTCAAACAGAGAGACACTCTTCACAAAGTTATGCTTCACTAAAAGATTATGCTAGTGATTTTTGTATCACAACAGAGTTAGTGGGTGATAGAGATATTATACTACTTCACCCTGGACCTGTTCATAGGAACATAGATATTTGTGATGAGCTTTTAGATGATGAGCGATGTAAAGTTTTACAACAAGTTACAAATGGGGTAAACATAAGAATGGCGATACTTAAAAAGTTGATAGCTGATAAAAGCTAGTTGATGGAGTTTAAAGATTTAAACTCCCTTGGTTCAAAGAGAGAACCTTTTTTATTTATCACCGATTTTAAAGCTTCAAAGTTAGAGGTTATTTTACTTAAAGATTTAAAAGATTCAGATGTTGAGTTTATGATAGATGAAGATTTTAAGCCATCTATACATAAACATTTTTTACAAAAAATGGCGATTCCTTTTAGTGAATATAAAAAAAAGTTTGATGATGTTATAAAGAAGATACAATCAGGTGATACCTACTTATTAAATCTAACACAAAAAACAAAAATAGAAACAGATTTAACATTAAAAGAGATTTTTAGAATCTCAAATGCTCACTATAAACTTAGATATAAAGATAAGTTTGTTTGTTTCTCCCCAGAAAAATTTATACAGATAAAAGATGATAGAATCGATACTTATCCGATGAAAGGTACTATTGATGCTTCACTAGATGATGCTAAAAATCAGATTTTAGATGATGAAAAAGAGATGGCAGAGCATATCATGGTGGTTGATCTACTTAGAAATGATATATCTATTATGGCAACAGATGTTAAAGTAGATAGGTTTAGATATATCACGGAGATTGGGGCAGGTGATAAAAAGCTTCTTCAAGTTAGCTCACACATTAGTGGTTGTGTGGGTGATGATTGGCATAGTAAGATTGGTTCTATTTTAGAATCACTACTCCCTGCTGGTAGTATAACTGGAACACCAAAAAAAAGCACCATAAAGATTATAGAAGATATAGAAAAGTATGACAGAGATTTTTTTACTGGTGTTTTTGGTGTTTATGATGGTGAAAAACTAGATAGTGGGGTTATGATAAGGTTTATAGAGAAAGATGGTGATTCTTTGGTTTATAAAAGTGGTGGTGGTATAACTCTTGATAGTGATGCTATATCGGAATATAATGAGCTTTTAGATAAAGTTTATTTACCATAAAAAAGGGGTGAAGATGAAAAAATTAAACTATTTTTTTACAAGTGGCATCGATCCAAATAGTATGTCAGAGGAGTTAAAAAGTCAGTATCAGATGTTAAATGTAGGGTTTATTTTATCCTCATTAGGTCTTATTTTTGGTATGACAACAAATTATTTAAAAGGTAATTCTGATTTAATTTATGTAGAAACAACTCTTGTTCTGATAAATATAGTTTTATTTTTATTACTTAGAAGAAGTAAAGAATACTCAGAGTGTGTTGCTACATTTTTTACAGGTTTATTTACTGTATTTTTTCTTTATCTAATGTATAACTATAATCCTGATGAGATGAAGCATGTTTGGTTGTTTACATACCCTATTATAGTGCTTTATTACCAAGAGCTTAAAAAAGCATTACTTTGGCTTTTTGTAGTTTGTTTTATGATCCTTATCGCACCTTTTCAACCTTTTTTTGAGACTTTATACTCACCCTATCAAGCATTTTATATACTCTTTGTTGTTTTGATAGTCGCGTCAACAATGTATTTTTATAAGATGAAAATTAATGAAGCTAGAAGATTGATTTTAGATCAAAAAGAGCAACTAGAAAATTTTAATAAAAAGTTAGAAGAAGAGGTTGAGTTAAAAACAACTGAACTTAGAAATATAAATGAATCTTTAGAGATTACAGTTGAGCAAAAAATAGAGGAGTTAATACAAAAAGATAGATTGATATGTGCTCAATCAAAACAGGCTGTTATGGGTGAGATGATAACGATGATAGCACATCAATGGAGACAACCTCTCTCAACGATAACACTTCAAATATCTAATTATCAGTTTAAGCAACTTTTACATAAAGATTTTAAAAAGAGGGAGATAGATATTACACTAGAGGAGATTAGTGATACAATTATGTATCTATCAAATACGATAGATGATTTTCAAACATATTTTCACCCAAATAAAAAAACAACAGAGATAGAGATACATGAATTAGTACAAAAATCTATAAATTTCATTATCCCTAGATTAAAAAATACGAAGATTGATGTTAACCTCAATAAAGGTGATGATATTGTTGTGAAAGTTTATATGAATGAGCTTATACAAGTTATACTAAATCTTTTAAATAATGCAATAGATGCTTTAGTAGAAACAGATAGAGATGGTTTAAAAGTTACATTAGATGTAAAAGATGAGGGTGAAACTATCTTAATAACAGTTTGTGATAATGCTAATGGTATAAACCCAGATGTTGTGGATAAAATCTTTGAACCATATTTTAGTACAAAAGGTAAGAATGGGACAGGATTAGGTCTTTATATGAGCCAAATGATTATTCAAAAACAGTTTGAGGGTATTATAAGTGTAGAGAGTTCAGAAAATGGTTCAACATTTATGGTTAAGATTCCTAAAATCCTCTCTTAGTGTAGGGGTACTAACCCATATAGTATTTACTATCTCCCTTATCTTTATAGGGGAGTACACCACAACTTTACTATTACAGTTTATCTATATCATCTCTTTTAATAATAGACTATTTATATATATTTACCTACCAATTATCAATTTTATTTTAGTAAAACTTTTTAGCTCCTCAAACTATATATTATATTTTTTCAATCTTTTTACTACACTATTTTTAATCAATAAACTTCATCTAGTTATAACTTTTAAAGCTATACTATTTTTTATTATTTTTGTTAGCTTTACATACACTTTGATTTGGTGGTTTGAACAATTTTTATATGATATATATCTTTTGATAGATATTGAGGATAGTGTTAATTTTATAACTTTAGAGAGTATAACTCTTTTATCTTTACTACATACTTTAATTTTATTTATATATATGTATAATACATCAAAACGATTATAGGGGATTTGTATGTATATTGAAGATTTGAAATTTTCACTTTGGGCTGATTTTATAGAGAGAGATTATTTAGATGGTGAGTTTAAAGATTTGATAGCTAGAGGTGTTATAAATGGAGCTACATCTAATCCAGCTATCTTTAAAAATGCTATATTAAACTCTTTGGCTTACAAAGAGCAACTAAGTGATTTAAAATCTAAAACAGCTAAAGAGAGATATGAAGCAGTAGCTATTTACGATATACAAAAAGCTGCTGATATACTTAAACCCCTTTATGAAAATTGTGATGATGGTTATGTAAGTATAGAGGTTGATCCATACCTTTGTGATGATAGTGAAGCTACGATAGCTGAGGGTAAAAGGTTGTTTAAAGAGATAGCTAGAGAAAATGTGATGATAAAAATCCCAGCTACACCCGCTGGATATATCGCTATGGAGGAGTTAACATCTTGTGGGATTCCAGTAAATGCTACTCTGATTTTTAAAAAATCACAAGCTTTATCTTGTGCTGATGCGTTTAGTAAAGGTGTTGAGAAATTTGGTTCAAAAGTTGATACTGTTATAAGTGTTTTTGTTAGTAGAATCGATAGAGCTTTAGATAAACAACTTTTAGAGAATGGTGTTGAGGTCGCTTTGAGTGGAATCTATAATAGTTCTGAGATATATAGTGCGATTGAGAAGTTAGATGTTTTAGGGTGTAGAACACTTTTTGCGAGTACAGGTGTAAAAGATGATTCTTTAGAAGCACATTATTACATAAAAGAGCTTTTAGCTTACAACAGCGTAAACACAGCACCGATAGATACAATAAAAGCGTTTGAAAAAAATTCATCGACAAAAAAAGTTTTACCAATATCACAAGAGATTATAGATAAACATTTTTCAAAAATAAAAGATTTAGGTATAGATTTTAATGAGGTTTTAGATAAACAGATAGTTGATGGATTAGAATCATTTAAAGAGGCATTTAAAGATATTATGGAGGCAGTATAGATGGAAGATGGTGTAAAAGAGTTACAAAAGGTAAGAAAATATTTAGAACATATGGTTAAACATAGAGGTAGTGATCTACATATAAAATCTGGAGCAGTTTTTAGAGCAAGGATTCAAGGAAATATAACTAGACTTGGAAAAGATATATTTACTCCAGAACAAGCTGATGCTTTTGCTAAAGAGCTTTTAGGTGAAAGATATGATGAGTTTGTTGAAAATAAAGAGATGGATATGGTTTATCCATTTGATGAAAAGACCCGTTTTCGTGTAAATATGTTTTACCAAATGTATGGAATCTCAGCAGTATTTCGTGTGATTCCTGTTGAGATTCCTAGATTGGAATCTTTAAATGTTCCAGATATTGTAAAAAGCTTCGCATCTAAAGAGAGGGGTTTAGTTTTAGTTACTGGTGTAACAGGTAGTGGTAAATCAACAACTTTAGCAGCCTTAATAAGAGAGATAAATGAGCATCGTGAAAAACATATCATTACAATTGAAGATCCGATAGAGTTTGTTCATAAAGATGATAAGTGTATAGTAAATCAACGCTCAGTAGGGCAAGATACACTATCGTTTGGAGCTGCTTTAAAATCAGCACTTCGTGAAGATCCTGATATTATTTTAGTTGGTGAGATGAGGGATATGGAGACTATAAACTTAGCACTTCATGCTGCTGATACTGGTCACTTAGTTTTTTCAACTCTACATACGATTGATGCTAAAGAGACGATTAACCGTATCATCTCAACATTCCCAACAAATGAGCAAAATCGTGTTAGATTATCTTTAGCTGGTGTTATCCAAGGGATAATATCTCAAAGGCTTGTAAAAACTGTTGATGGTGGTCGCCGTGCTGCTATGGAAATTTTAGTTCGTACTTCAACTATTGAAAAATTGATTATGGAAAATGATGATTTTGGAATCAAAGATGCGATAGAAGAGGGTAAAGATATATATAAATCACAAAGTTTTGATCAAGCACTTATGGATCTATATAATGAGGGTGTTATTACTAAAGATGAGGCTAAGAAAAATGCTACAAGTGCTTCAGATCTTGAGCTTAAAATTAGTGGGTTGAATGGTGAAGAGGGTGAAAAAGCTGAAGATGGAACTATAAAAGAAACATCTCAAGATGATATTATAGGGTTAAAGTAGAGTTTTCAACTCATATTAAATATTTAAGGGTATAATTGCGAACATTTTTTTAATTAAGGAATTAATATGTTAGAAGCAATCGTTAGAGAGAGTACAAGTAAAGCAGCTACAAAAGCGCTTCGTCGTGATGGTTATCTAATTGCTAACATTTATGGTAAAGGTTTTGAGAATATCAATGCCGCATTCAAAATGAATGAATATATCCGTACTGTTCGTAAAAAAGAAACAATCGCATTCCCAGTATCAGTAGATGGTAAAGAGTTAAATGTTGTTGTTCAATCATATGAGTCACAAGCAGTTACAGGTAACCTTTTACATGTAGATTTAATGGTAGCACAACCAGGTGTTGCGACTAAATTTAATGTACCAATCATCCCAGTTGGTGAAGCAAAAGGTCTTAAAAATAAAGGTCTTGTACATATGGCTAAACCTCGTTTAACTGTAAAATGTACTCCTGAGAATCTTCCAAATAGCATCGAAGTTGATGTAACTGAGATGGATACAGGTGATTCTAAACTTGTTCGTGATCTTCCAGAGATCCCTAATGTTACTATTTTAGATGCTGATCGTGTAGCACTAATCAGTATCATCAAAGCTAAATAATTATGCTTATAGTCGGACTAGGGAATCCTGGTTCCGAGTATAAAATGAATCGCCATAACATCGGTTTTATGGTAATTGATGAGCTAATCTCAAGAAATAATGCTCAAAAACTCTCATCTTCATCTTTTAAAGGTGAACTTTTTAAATTCTCAAACCATTTTTTATTAAAACCACTTACATTTATGAACCTTTCTGGTGATTCTATTGTCGCTGTTAAAAAGTTTTATAAAATAGATGAAGTTGTTGTAATACATGATGATTTAGATCTACCTTTTGGAACTCTCCGTTTTAAACATGGTGGTGGGCATGGTGGACATAACGGGCTTCGCTCAACTGATGAGCGAATCTCAAAAAGCTATGCTAGAGTTCGTATGGGGATAGGGAAACCAGAACACAAGGGTGAAGTTGCCTCCTATGTTTTAGGTGACTTTAATGATAAAGAGATGAAACATCTACCAACATGGATAGAAAACTGTTGTGAAGCTGTTGAGTTTTTACTTGAAAACTCAATAGAAGATACAAGCTCTAAATATACAATTAAAAAATTTCAGTTAAAATAGCGATTATGTTAGCATTCAAATATGTATCTTTTCATTATATCAAATATTTTTTAGTTATCCTGATAGCATTAGTTTGTTTTATCGTTGGTTGGGATTATATGTTTGACCCACAAAAACTTTTAACATCAGCCAACCTAATTATTATCTACCTTGCATATAAATTTTTTTTTGCGATAGATATGCTCCTCCCTTTATCTCTTATCTTTGCGATGATAGCAACAAAAGTTTATCTCATAAAATCGAATGCTTTAGTATCTTTTTATTCACTTGGTTACTCTAAGGTTGATATACTAAAACCGTTTGTTGTTGTCTCATCTACGATTATACTGTTTTTTGTATATCTTCACTCACTTCCTAGTTTTTCAAGGGCAAATGAGTTTGCTAAAAATATCCGCTTAAATGGGGAGTATTTAAGCCCTACTAGGGACCTTTTTTTTACTTATGAGAATCAATATATCTACTTTTCAAAGATGATTCCACTTCAAGAAAAAGCTGAGGGGATAAGAGTATTCTCTATGAAAAATGATACTCTAAAAGAGGTTTTAGTAGCTAAAGTAGCTTACTATAAGGAGAACTATTGGCATATAAAAGATGCTGATATAATCATAAAACCAGATAGATTAGATTTTGATTCTAAGGGTATTAAGGTTGTTAATAAAAAAGATTTAAAGATACTTCAGGGGTTTAGACCTAAAGTTTTAGATCAGGTTTATGAGGGTAAAGTAAACTTTACTATTGGTGATGCTATCGATGCTTTTTCATTACTAAAAGATCAAAATGTAAATACAGATACGATAAAGGGATCTTTATATAAGATCTTTGTATATCCACTTTTTGTACCTTGCCTTATAGTTATAATCTTCTTTTTTGTACCTATTAGCTCAAGATCTTTAAATGTATCTCTATTTAGTTTTAGTGCTGTTTTAGCAACTTTGATAGTTTGGGCTATACTTTTTGCTCTTGTTGAACTCTCAAATAATAAAACGATACCTAGTGAAGTTGGTATAGTTCTTCCTGTATTTATCCTATTTATTATAGCTATTAGACAGTGGCGAAAATATCGTTTATCTACTTAGGTTTCTCTAACCAAAACATAAGCACATTTTAGATAAAATAACCAAAAAAATATTTGGAAATTTTATGATAAATTTTAGAGAATTGGCAGACAAATACAAAACACCTTTATATATTTATGATTTGGATCATATGAGTGATCAGTATAACCAACTAAAAGAGGCTTTTAAAGCTAGAAAATCGATTATGGCTTATGCTGTTAAAGCAAACTCTAATCTTAGTGTTGTTAAACATTTCGCAGATTTAGGTGCTGGGGCTGATTGTGTTTCTATCGGTGAGGTTCGTCGTGCTTTTTTAGCTGGTGTTCCATCTTATAAGATTATCTTCTCTGGTGTTGGTAAAAGTGATGATGAGATTCGTGAAGCTATCGAGAGAGATATTTTATATATCAATGTTGAGAGTGAAGCTGAACTTGGTCGTGTAGAGCTTATAGCAAAAGAGTTAGATAAAAAAGCTAGAATCAGCATAAGAGTAAATCCAAATATCGACCCTAGAACACACCCTTATATCTCAACTGGTTTACATGATAATAAATTTGGTGTAGATTTAGATAGTGCTAAGAGGATGTATATCAAAGCAAATAACTCTGATAACTTAGACCCTGTTGGAATCCATTTTCATATCGGTTCACAACTAACAGAGCTTAAGCCTATCTATGAATCTGCTGAGATTGTTGCTGATTTAGTTCGTTCATTAACAAAAATCAAAATTGAACTTAAGTTTTTTGATGTTGGTGGTGGTCTTGGAATCAAATATGATGATGAAGTAACTATCTCACCTTACGATTATGCTCAAGCAATTTTAAGTACACTAAAAGGTCTTGATTTAACTGTTATCTGTGAACCAGGTAGATTCTTAACAGCAAATGGTGGTTATTTTGTATCAAAAGTTCTTTATGAGAAACAAAATGGTGCTAAAAAGTTTGTTGTTGTAGATGGTGCTATGAATGATCTACTTCGTCCATCTTTATATAACGCTTACCATAAGATAGAGACAATTACAGATTCTACTAGTGAGCCTAGAGAGGTTGATATAGTTGGTCCAGTTTGTGAAAGTGGTGATTTTTTCGCAAAAGATTATAAACTTCCTGAATTAGCTCATAATGATTTGATTGTTGTTCATAGTGCTGGAGCTTATGGCTTTGGTATGGGTAGTAACTATAATACTCGTGGTAGAAGTGCTGAAGTAGCTATAAAAGGTTCAGAGATTAAGCTTATCCGTAAGAGGGAAAGTTTTGATGATATTATCGCTCTTGAAAAAGAGTTTTTAGATTAGTAGATAAAAGGTGTTTATTTGTATTTTATAGATGTTCAAGGTACTTTGATTAGTGATAATGATAAATCACCGATTGCTGGAAGTATAGAGTTTATCGATATGTTAAATAGTAAGAACATACCATATATGGTTGTTACAAATAACACTAAAAAATCTAGTGAAAACTTTTATAACTTTTTAAAAGATCAAGGTTTTAATTTTGGTTTTGATAAATATCTTGATCCTTTGATGCTTTTAGAGAGTAGGGTTGAAAAAGGTAGTGTAGCTGCTTATGGAGCTAAAGAGTTTTTAGATACTTTAGTGGTTATGGGTTATAGGTTAGATTATGAGAATCCAAAAACAGTTTTAGTTGCTATAAAAGAGGATTTTAGTGCTGATGAGTATGCTCAGATGATAGATTTTTTACTATCAGGAGCATCTTTAGTTGGTATGCACGAAACATCTATCTATGCCAAAAACTCTAAACGCTACCCTGGAGTTGGAGCAGTTTTAAAACTTTTAGAGTTTGCTACCTCTGTATCTTATGATGTTGTTGGTAAGCCTAGTATCTCTTTTTACAATGAAGCTTTAAAACTTATTCAGATTCAAAAAGAAGATATAAAGTTTTCTGATATTGAGATGATTAGTGATGATGTTAAAGGTGACCTAGGTGGTGCTAAAGAGCTTGGTATGAAAACAACTTTTGTAACAAGTGGTAAGTATAAAACCAAAGAGGAGATTGTTCCTTTTTTAAAAGATGAACTAAAACCAGACCATATATATGCTGATATGAAAGCTATACTTGAAGATAAACTCGCTAAATGAGGAGAGTATGATGAAAACTTTAGATGATTGTAGATTAGCTATCGATTCTATCGATAATGAGATTCTTGAACTACTTAACAAAAGGATGAGAGTTGTTGAGAGAGTTGGTGAGATAAAAAACGATTCTGGTGGAGCTATATATAGACCTGAAAGGGAAAAAGCTATCATAGATAGACTCACAAAATTAAGTAAAGAATCTGGTGGTCTTTTAAATAGTAGTGCCATAGAAGCTATCTTTTTAGAGATTTTTGCTGTTTCAAGAAACTTAGAGTTACCTGAGAGAATCGCATATCTTGGACCTGAGGGGAGTTTTACCCATCAAGCAGCAGAGAGCCGTTTTGGAGCTATGAGTGATTATCTATCTTTGGGTTCTATATACTCTGTTTTTCAAACTTTAGAATCAAAAAGAGCTAAGTTTGGTGTTGTACCTATTGAGAACTCTCGTGATGGGATTGTTGGTGAGACTTTAGATCTTTTAGCAAAATCATCTGTAAAAATTGTTGCTGAGTTATATATGCCGATTCATATGTCTTTTGCTACAAACTCTAAAAAGCTTGAAGATATTAAAAAGATATACTCAAAAGATAAAGGTTTTGGGCAATGTAGAGAGTTTTTATCTCAGTATGGTTTAGTTAATGTGGAGCAAATTCCAGTAGAATCTACGGCAAAAGCTGCTATCTTAGCGTCACAAGAGCCAAATTCAGCTGCTATCTGCTCACATATCGCAGCAAAGCTTTATAAAGTTCCTACAATGTTTGAAAATGTGGAAGATGAGCATGATAGCTCTACCCGTTTTCTTATTTTGAGTGATTTTAAAAATGGTATCAGTGATAGAGATAAAACATCTATCCTTGTAAAACTTCATGATGCTCAAGAACCAGGTTCTTTAGTACATTTTTTACAAGATTTTGATAATGAAAATATTAACCTTTCAAAGATAGAATCTCGTCCGTCTAAAGATAAAAGTGGTTTTGGTTACTGGTTCTATATCGATTTTTATGGTCATATAGATGAGCAAAGAATCCAAAATGTTTTGAAAAAACATGAGGGTGAAGTTACTTGGCTTGGAAGTTATGTAAAGGGTGAAGATTGAAATTTAATAAAAAACTAGAAAGTATAAAAACTTATGAGGCTGGTAAGCCTATCGAGTTAGTTGTTCGTGAGTATGGAATCGAACCAAAAGATATAATTAAACTTGCTTCAAATGAGAACCCTTATGGTTGTTCTCCTAAAGTTCAAAAAGCAGTTGTAGATATAGTTCAAAATATGGCTCTATATCCAGATGATTCTATGACAAAACTAAAAACAGCACTTAGTGATAGGTTTGCTGTTGATGGTGAAAATATCATTATCGGTTCTGGTAGCGATCAAGTGATAGAGTTTATTATCCATGCTAAAGCTGATAGTGATTCTAAGATTCTTATAAATAGTGTTACTTTTGCTATGTATGAGATCTATGCTAAACATGTTGGTGCTGAGATTATTAGAACTTCATCACAACATCACGATTTAGATCAGTTTTACAAACTATATCTTGATGAAAAACCAGAGATTATATTTTTATGTACACCAAACAACCCAACAGGTGATGCGATAGATTCTAGTGAGATGTTAGAGTTTTTAGCAAAAATTGATTCTGATACTTTAGTTGTTGTTGATGGCGCTTATATGGAGTATGCTTCATTTAAAGATGATAGTAAAAAAGTTGAACCAAAAAGTTTGATAGAGAAGTTTGATAATGTTATCTACCTTGGTACATTTTCAAAAGCTTATGGTCTTGGTGGTATGAGAGTTGGTTATGGTATATCTAACTCTAAAATCATAAAAGAGCTTTATAAACTTCGCCCACCATTTAATATCACAACTCTATCTCTTGAAGCTGCTAGTGTCGCTTTAGCTGATGAGGAGTTTGTAAATAGATCTATCTCTTTAAGTTTTGATGAGATGAAAAGATATGAAAAGTTTGCTAAAGAGAATGGTATAGAGGTTATAAAAAGTTATACAAACTTCGTAACTTTATGTTTAGCTGATAAACATAATTCAAGCGATATAGCAACTAAACTACTTAAAAAAGGGATGATAGTTAGAGACCTTAGTGGTTATGGTATGAATGCTATTAGAGTTACAGTTGGTTCATCAGAGCAAAATAGCCGTTTTTTTGAACTAATGTTAGAAATTATATAGTTATATAAAATAGTTGGAAGTTAATGGATTTTAAAGCACTCTTTTCACAGTTATCGGTACTTTATTCGAAATTAACTAAACAACAAAAGATTATTATAAGTGCTGCTGTTGTTGGTATAGTTGGCTTTATTATATTTTTGGTTGTCTATACAGCTAAAAAAGAATCTAAATATGAGGTTTTATTTGAATCGTTAAATGCTGAAGATGCTGCTAAGGTTGTAACACAACTAGAGCAAGATGGTACACCTTATGAGCTTCTTGATAATAATGTGATAATGGTTCCAAAAGATGTTGTTTATAAGCAAAGGATAGCTATAGCAGCATCTCAAGGAATCACAAAAGATAAAGATGGTGTAGGATTTGAACTATTTGATAATCAAGAGTTTGGTGCTACAAGTTTTGATCAGCAGATAAAACTGCTTCGTGCTAGAGAGGGTGAACTCTCCCGTACTATAAATGCTTTAACTCCCATAGAGAGTGCTAGTGTTAGTTTAGCTATGCCAAAAGAGACACTTTTTGTATCACGACAGCAACCCCCAACTGCTTCAGTTATGGTTACTTTAGTTGAGGGTAGAGTTTTATCTGCTAAGCAAATCAGAGGTATAAAAAATCTTGTTGCTTCTGCGATTCCTAAAATGAGTCCACAAAATGTTACCTTAATCAATGCTTCAGGTGAAACACTTGGTGATGATGATGAGATGGTTCAAATGGGTGAATTATCTGTTGTTCAACTAAACTATAAAACTAAGCAAGAGAGAAAAAAACAGCAAAAGATATTACAAGTTATAGCACCATTTGTTGGTGGTATGGATAAGGTTGTAGCTCAGGTAACTATTGAGTATGATTTCTCTATTAAAAACTCAACTTCTGAAAAATATGATCCTGAAAATGTTGTAAGAAGTGAGCAGATAAAAGAGGAAAAAAGGGAGGGTGGTACTCCTGATGTAGTTGGTGGTGTACCTGGTACGGTGAGTAATATTGGACCTGTTCAAGGTTTAAAAAGTAACGCTACAAAAGAGAAGTATGAAAAAAATGAGGGTACTACAAACTATGAGGTTGGTAAAACAGTATCAACAACAAAGTCTCAATTTGCTAGAATTAAAAGAATTACAGCTGCTGTTATAGTAGATGGAAAATATAAATTTAAACCAGCAGAGGATGGAGGGGATAGTGAGATTGTGGAGTATCAACCCCTTGGTGAAGCTGATTTAGAAGCTTTAACCTCATTAGCTAGTCGCTCTATCGGTATAAATGAGGAGAGAGGTGATTTAATCAGTGTAAAAAATTTACAATTTAAGAGAGAGGGAATCTCAGCTGGTGCTGATAAGGTTTCAAAAGTTCTTAGATTTAGTGAAGTATATTTAGCACCATTCTCAAATCTATTTAAGTATATTTTTGTACTACTATTACTTCTTATTGTTTACAAAAAAGTTATCTCACCATTTGCTGAGAGGATGCTTGAGGTTTCACAAGAGGAGGATGAGTTAGTTAAACCTGTTCTTGATATAGAAGATGATGATGATGAAGATCTAGTAGAAAAAGTTCAAGCAATGCGTAAAAAAGTTGAAGATCAACTTGGTGTTGGTGATGGATTTAATGAGGATGAACTTAAACATGATGTTTTACTTGAAAAAGTAAAAACTATGGCAGAGGATAATCCAGAAGAGATAGCAGCACTTATTGAGGCACTACTTGGTGAAGAGGCTGAACAAACAGGTGATATTAAAAAAGGATAGTATATGAATTTATCTCCAGCACAACAAGCTGCTTTTGATGAGATGAGTATGGCAGAGAAAGTTGCTATACTTTTTATCCAAATTGGTGAAGATAATACAGCATCTATATTTGCTAATCTTTCTGTAAACTCAATTACAGAGATCTCAAAATATATTGCTGGTGGTAAAACTATTGAAAAAGCTGTGGCTACTGCTGTTTTAGAGGAGTTTCATGCTATTTTCCATTCTGGTCAATTCCTTACAACTGGTGGTTTAGAGTATGCTAGAGAGTTACTTTACAGAACTTTAGGACCCGAAGAGGCAAAAAGAGTTTTAGATAAACTTTCTAAAAGTATGCAAAATACTCAAAACTTTGCTTATCTTTCTAAAATCAAGCCTCAACAACTTTCAGACTTTATTGTTAATGAGCATCCACAAACGATTGCTCTTATCTTAGCACATATGGATGCGACCGAAGCAGCAGATACTATCCATTTCTTCCCTGATGATTTGAGAAGTGAGGTTGCTATGAGAATGGCTAGACTTGGTGATATATCACCATCAGTTATTAAAAGGGTTTCAGCAGTTCTTGAATCTAAACTTGAATCTCTTGCTTCTTACAAAGTTGAAGTTGGTGGACCTCGTGCTGTTGCTGATGTATTTAACCGTCTTGGTACAAAATCATCTAAAGCTACTCTATCTCAAATCGAGCAACAAGATGAGGAGCTAGCGACACTAATCAAAGATATGATGTTTACATTTGAGGATATTGTATCGTTAGATAAGGCTGCTATATCTGAAACATTAAAAGCTGTGGATAAAGCTGAACTCATGTTAGCACTTAAAAGTTCACCACCTGAACTTAAAGAGAAATTTTTCTCTGCTATGTCTGAAAGAGCTAGAGAAGCGTTTGAAGAGGAGATGCAATTCCTTGGTGCTGTTAAGATGAAAGATGTTGAAAATGCTCAAAGAAAAATTGTTGAAGTTGTTAATGGTCTTGCTGAAGCTGGAACAATTCAGATGGGTTCAACAGAGGAGATGATTGACTAGATATGGCAACTATTATCTCTAAAGAAACTATTGGTGAACATCTCATTGATAAATATAATTTTAAAATTTTGGCACTTGGTTCAAATAGTGATGATAGTGAAACATTTCAAAAAACATCCTTAGTTAAGCAGGAGTATTCTGAAAAAGATAATCCTGGTAGAAGGGTGAGTGATCCTCAAAATAGTGGTGATAGTAAGAGTGAAGCCAAAGATAAGCTTATAGAATCTTTGATGCAAAAAACAGATGAGATGTCCTCTAATTTTATTAAATTACAGATGAAGTTAGAGGAAAAAGAGGCTGAGTTTGAAAAAGAGTTAGCTAGAGTTAAAGAGGAAGCTTTTAAAGAGGGTGTTCAAGCTGGTATAAAAAAAGCGAATGAGGATGGTGCTAATAGTATAGCAAAAAGTATAGAGCAATTTGCTTTATCAGTTAAAACTCTTGAAAATAGTGCTAAAGAGTTTGAAAAAGCTTTAGAGGGTATTAAAGATGGTTTGGTTATGGCCGCTGTCGATATATCTAAAGAGGTTATTGGGATAGAGTTATCTCAAAACTCTAGTGAGATAGCTAAGGTTTTAGGTGATGAGTTGATTAAGGAGCTTCAAAGTGCTTCCAAAATTACACTTAAAGTAAATCCAAAAAATCATGGTGCTATATCTGAGCATGTTGGTTCTTTAGAACATGTTGAGATATTATCTGATAGTGCTGTAAGTGAAGGTGGTGTGATAGCCATTAGTGATGCTGGAAATATAGATTCCCAGATAGCTAAAAGATTTGAAAGAGTAAAAAAAGCAGCTTTAAGTGAGTAAAAAATATGAATATTAAATCAAAAACTATACCAGAGTTAGAGATAATCTGTAAAGATATAAGAGAAGAGATTTTAAGAGTAGTAAGTAAAAATGGTGGGCATCTTAGTTCAACACTAGGAGCAACAGAGCTTATAGTTGCTATGCATAAGGTGTTTGATTCTAAAAAAGATCCTTTCATCTTTGATGTATCACACCAATCTTATGCTCATAAACTACTAACTGATAGATGGGAAGCTTTTGATACTCTTCGTCAATTTAATGGTTTATGTGGATATACTAAACCTAGTGAAAGTGAAGATGATTATTTTGTAGCTGGACATAGTTCGACATCTATCTCTTTAGGTGTGGGGGCTGCTAAAGCTATCGCCCTAAAAGGTGAGGAAGATTCTCGTATCCCAGTTGTGATGATTGGTGATGGTTCTATGACTGCTGGTATGGTTTATGAAGCTTTAAATGAGTTAGGTGATAGAAAGTATCCTATGATTATTATCCTTAATGATAATGAGATGAGTATCGCCAAACCGATAGGGGCTTTAAGTAGGATGTTAAGCTCTGCTATGGCTGGTTCATTTTATCAAAAATTTAAAAAACATACTGAAAATTTTGTTGATAATTTTGGTAATGGTGCTCATTATGTAGCAAAAAAGATGGAGGAGAGCTTAAAGCTTATAACTCCGGGGATTATGTTTGAGGAGATGGGAATCGACTATATTGGTCCTGTTGATGGGCATAATCTTGAGCAACTTATTGATATTTTAGAGAAAGCAAAAAATCTTAAAAAGCCAGTTATTATCCATGCTCAAACACTTAAGGGTAAGGGTTATAGTATCGCAGAGGGGCATGAGGAGAAGTGGCATGGTGTAGCCCCTTTTGATGTACATGATGGTAAATCACTTAAAAAATCTTCAACTAAAAGTGCTACACAAATATATACAGAATCTTTATTTGAGTTAGCAACAAATGATAAAAAGATTGTTGGAGCAACAGCTGCTATGCCTAGTGGAACAGGGCTTAGTAAACTTATGGAGAGTTATCCTGATAGATTTTGGGATGTTGCTATCGCAGAGCAACACGCAGTTACAAGTATGTCAGCTTTAGCAAAAGAGGGGTTTAAACCTTTTTGTACTATCTACTCGACATTTTTACAAAGGGGATATGACCAAGTGATTCATGATACTTGTCTTATGGATCTACCTGTTGTTTTTGCTCTTGATAGAGCAGGGATTGTTGGTGAAGATGGTGAGACACATCAAGGTGTTTTTGATATATCTTTTTTAAGAGCGATTCCAAATATGACACTTTTTGCTCCAAGAGATGAAAAAAGTTTCCATCAAGCTATGAGATTCGCAGCAGAGTATCAACACCCTTGTTCCATTAGATACCCAAGAGGATCTTTTATTGAAACATCTTTAGTAGAATCTACCCCTTTTGAGTTGGGAAAATCTCAATTACTTAGTGAATCTAATGAAGATATACTTTTTATTGGTTATGGTAATGGTGTTGGTCGTGCTTATGAAACTGCTAATCTTTTAGATAAAGATGTTGCTATTTTAGATTTAAGGTTTGTAAAACCTTTAGATACAGAAGTCTTAAAAAATTTAGCTCAAAAGCATTCAAAATGGTTTATATTTTCAGATAGTTCAAAAGCGGGTGGTGTTGGTTCTGCTATTTTAGAATTTTTAGCAGATGAGAAAATTTTAAATATAGAGTTAGTTAGCTTTGAGTATGATGATAAATTTATAACTCATGGAAACACAAAGCTTGTAGAGGAATCTTTAAACCTTTTACCAAAGCAGTTGGCAACTAGAGTTTTAGAATCTATTTAGATGAAAAATAGATCTTATAGCTTTAAAAACTCAGCACCAAGAGAGGGGAGTAATAGTTTAAAATATACTATGAGAAAAGAGTTGTTTCAGACTGAAGATCTTATCCCTGCCTGGGTTGCTGATATGGATATAGATACTCCAGACTTTGTTCTTGAAGCTGTAAAAAGTAGGTTAAGTCATCCAAATTTTGGTTATGAAAATATAGCTCATAGTGTTTATCAATCTCAGATAGATTGGATGAAGAGGGAACACTCCTTTGAGTTCGAGGTGGAATATATTTTATACTCACACTCTGTTGTTGCTAGTATGGGTGTAGCGATAGAGGCATTTAGTGATGTTGGAGATAAGGTTATAGTTCAAACACCAGTATATCCACCATTTTTTCATAGTGTATTAAACCATGATAGAAAACTACTCAAAAACCCACTTAAACAGCTAGAATCTGGAAAATATAGTTTTGATATAGAGGATCTAAAATCTAAAATAGATAAAGATACTAAGCTTTTACTACTTTGTTCTCCACATAATCCAGTTGGTAGAGTTTGGAGTAGGGATGAATTAGCGGAGATTTTAGAGGTTTGTTTAGAAAATAATATAGTTGTTTTTTCAGATGAGATACACTCCGATTTAGTTTACAAGCCATATAAACATATAACATTTGCTTCATTGTCACAAGAAGCTAGAGATATAACAGTTACAGCTTTAGGTGTTGGAAAAACTTTTAATATGGCAGGTTTTGCTATAAGTACAGTTGTGATTCCAAATGAAGATTTAAGAAAAAAGTTTAAAGCTGTTTATGATAAAAACCATTTTGGTGAGGGTTCTATCCTTTCACAAGTGGCATTTGAATCTGCTTACAGTGGTGGTAAAGGTTGGATAGAAGATCTAAAAATACATCTTTTTAATAACTATAAGATGCTAAAAAATGTTTGTGATAAATATCCACAATTTATAAAAATTGTGCCTATTGAGGCTACATATTTGGCATGGTTAGATTGTAGAGGTTTAGCTCTTAAGAATAAAGCTTTGAGAGAGTTTTTTATAAAAGATGTAAAACTTGGTTTAAATGCTGGTATCAGTTTTGGTAGAGAGGGTAGTGGATTTATGCGTTTGAATTTTGCCATCTCTTTTGCTAAAATGTCGGAAGTTGTTCTACGGTTAGAAAACGGATTAAAAAATAGGGATAAAATTTGAGTGGATTTGATTGGAATGAATATAAAGAGTATAGGAAATATAGTACAAAAGAGGATAAGCTTCAAATAGCGATAGATTTTATCAAAAGCTATTATAATATGCAAAGTCCATCATCCATATTTGATCTACTTGTAAATGATGATATAGGTAAGATGATGTTAGATAAGAGATCTATTACAACAGCTGAAGATTTAGAAAATTTTATGTTTTTATAGTAAATGTCACTTAATAAGATAGAGAAATTTTTAGAAAAACATCATGTTTTGAGTTTAGCTACATCTAATCAAGATGAGATTAGTGTTTGTAGCCTTTTTTATACATTTTCATTAGATAGTCTATCTTTCATAGTTGCTAGTGATGATAAAACTACACATATTAACCATATAAAAAAAAATCATAAAGTAGCTGGAAACATAGTTTTAGAGACAAAAATTGTTGGTAAAATTGAGGGTGTTCAATTTCGTGGTAAATTTATGGAGTTAGAAGATTCAAATTTAAAAAATCTCTATTTTAAAGCTTTTCCCTACTCTAAACTTTTAAAACCTAAACTTTGGCAAATTAAGGTTGATTATTTTAAGATGACAGATAATAAACTAGGGTTTGGTAAAAAGATTATTTGGGAGGATTCTTCTCAACAAACATAGTACACTCAGTTGAGCTACTTTGAAAAACTACCATAGATGGTATCTGTGGAGATTTAAAACCGTACGCTTTACACCCATGAGGCTGTTTTGGTTTCCAAGTTACAAAATAGTGTTTACATCTTCTACAATTAATTCTTTTCATAAATCTCCTTTTTTAAGTGTGAAATACTACCATATTAGATAAAATAATAGAATTAAATTTAAAATATATTGGATATAAAATGGATAAAATATTATTGATGTTACAACTTCAGGCTCAACTAAATGAGGCTACAAACGGTGAAAAATGGACAGATGGAATCACAAAAAATGGTAAAGTTATAAACTGGAAGCGTTGTATCTATATGGAGTGTGCTGAGATGATAGATTCTTTTTCATGGAAACATTGGAAAAGTATAAATCAAGAACCTGATTGGGATAATTTACAGATAGAGGTTGTTGATGTTTGGCATTTTATAATCTCCTTAGCGATAGAGAATTACTCTAGGGAGTTAAAGGGTGGAGTTGAAGATTTAGCTCTTAATATTTCACTTTTAGAATCGTTTACTAAGATAGATATAGATGAGAGTAAGTTTGCTACACAAGATGAGGTGATAGAGAAAGTTGAAAATGTTATGAGACTTGTTTTAGCTAAAGATAGTCTAGAGTTAGAGGATCTTTTAAGTGAGTTTTTTGACCTTGTAGTTATGAGTGGTTTAAATCTTCAAACACTTTATAGATTATATGTAGGTAAAAATATCTTAAACCAATTTCGTCAAGAGAATGGATATAAAGATGGTACATATATAAAAGTTTGGGATGGTGAAGAGGATAATGTTGTTATGAAAAGAATTTGGGAAGAGGATTCTAACATCAAACCAGATATGCTTTTTAAAGAGTTAACTAAACTATATTTAGCTTTAAATAAGAGCTAATATTTGAGTTATGTTTTAGAGGTAAATAACTTATCTTTTGGTTATAAAAAAGATAGATTGTTGTTTGATGATTTTACACTTAATCTTAAACGGGGTGAGTTAAAAGCTATTGTTGGGGAGAGTGGTATAGGTAAAAGTACCCTATTTGAGTTGATTTTAAAAAACTTGAAGCCACACTCTGGTTCTATAAAAAGTTTAAAAGCTTCACAAGTTTTTCAAGATCCATATAGCTCTTTTCACCCAAGCTATAATTTAATAGACCAGATAAAAGATGTTACCCCTTTAGATGGTTTAGAAGCTATGTTAGAGTTAGTAAATTTAGATTATCAACTACTTTTAAAATTGCCACATAAATTATCTGGTGGAGAACTTCAAAGAGCCTCTATCGTTAGAGCTATGCTTATGAAACCAGATCTATTACTACTTGATGAACCAACATCAGCATTAGATAATGTGATTGAGCTTGATGTTATGAAGATGCTTATGAAGAGTTTAGGGAGTATGGGTATGCTACTTATAACCCATGATATAGATCTAGCCAGATGGTGTGCTGATGAGGTTATTGAACTTTAATAGATTCAAGAGCATTTGCTAGATCTTTTGGGTCTAAATTAAACTCAGCTAGTAGAGGAAGTATCTCATCTGGTATCTCTTGTGCTATGTTTCCTTGTAAATCGATAAGTGTATTTACTATACTGTTTGCCACACACAGTTTTCTTATCTCTTTTGGAGCATCCTTAGGGTAGTCGCTATACTCAATAACATCAACTATATCTTCTGATAATTTCCAGTAATTTAGAATCTGTGAACTTATTTGGCAAGTTGTTGTATGGAGTAGAGATTCCTCTGCGTATTTTATATCAAATGCTGAACATAACTCTATAAACTTATCATCTATATCTAACCTTAGTAGCTCTTTGGAAATAAGTAGTTGCCCAATATTTCCAAGTGAAGCGGTTGATGTTAGTATGGAGAGATCTGCGATAGATACTTTTGAGTACCATTTTAACATTAAAGATAATCTATTTAGAGATATTTGTGAAAAAGTATCTTCTGTTATCTCATACGCAGATATATCTATTTTACCAAGTGAATTATGAACACCACTTGTTGCTAATGCTTTTATCGCTTTTTTACCAAATTTTACAACTGCTTGATCTATCGTTTTTATCTCATTTGTTCCATAGATTGGACTATTAGCAACACTAAGAATATTAGCAGAGATGATAGGATCAGCTTTTACAACTTTAATTAACTCTTTTATAGAGATCTCTTCATCATCACAAATTTGCATAATTTGAAGTATTGTGTTTGGTAAAGGTTGTAGTGTTTTGATGAAATCATTTATTTTTTTATGGGTAATCATTATGTTGTTAGATGAGTGAAAAACTTTTACTATCGATAAAAGTTCCCTCTCTATAATTTTACCATTTAGTGGGTTTTGTATGGCATGACTAATCCCATTCTCTAGTAGTTTTTTAGAGCATAGATTTGATATTTTATTGAAGATAGCTATGATAGCTAAGTTTGGATAGTTGTTTTTATAATAATCTATCACTTTATGGTTATCTTTATCTAAGTTAATTATAGCAATATGGTAGTTATCCGTATCTAGTTTTTTTATCTCTTTTATATCAGAGATAAATTTTACAGATGGTGTATATTTTTTTAAAAAAGGTACAACTTTTTTTGCTCTTTGTATATTTAGGTCTATATATATAATCGATAATGTTTTTAATTTATCGATAGGTTTGATATATGATGGTGTTATTTTGATTTTATTTAATAACTCTTGAGGTAGAGATGGCAAAAGTGTTTCCCTTTTTTCCATAAGTGAAGAGTATAAAATCATCTGATCTTTTACTTGTAAAAGCCACTCTATTATATCATCTTGGATAGGTTTCTTAGAATCTTTTAATGAGCTAATAACAGTTTCAACTTTACAAACAAGTGTATGTAAAGGTATAAGTGAAAGATAAGCACTAGTAGCTTTATATGTATGAAAAAATCTAAAAAGTTCATCTAAACTACTATCTATAAAATCTTCATTTTCAAGAGCAAGTATATGCTCCTCAATATGTGGTAGTTGAATATCTAGTTGCTCTTTAAAAACATCATAAACATCCCAATCATACTCTTCACTCATCTATATATCCTTTTAGTTAAACACTGTATAAAACTTTGTTTATTCTAGTAAAAAAATAGTATATTTTAGATTAAATTATCATAAGATTTTTCTATATCAAATCTATAAATAAAAAAATGTTTAGATTTTATTATATTTTTATACAATAAAACCTATAATCTAAATAGGTGAGATAGTTTATAAAAGGAGTTTATTATGAAACGCTTTATTAAAGGTTTACTAGCTTTAGTTCTAGTGATGTTTATAGGTTGTGGAGGTGGTGATACTACACCTGCTAGTGTTGATGAAAATAGTAGTGAAACGGTTGTTATCTCTACCACAGATGAGGTTGATAGTTATCTAATTGTTAAAAGATTTAGTGATATTGGTAATATAAAAGTTGTTAATGAATCTGAATCTAAATTATATGTTGCTAATAGTGATGGTGTTGTTTATATCTACTCTTTAGATGACCCAGCGAACCCTACATATATAACTAGTTATGAAACTGATGATACGGTAGAAGATATAGAGATCTATAACGATAAAATTTATATCGCTAACAACCAAAATGGTTTAGTTGTTTTAACATTAAATCAGGAAAATGTTTTAGTTAATACAGCTACTTTAGCAATGAGTGGTTATGCTAGAGGTGTTGATATTTATAATGATGTTATATATGTAGCTAGTGGGTATGGTGGAATAAATATGTTTAATTTAACAACCCTTGAAAAATATGAGCCTATTAATGTTGATGGTGATTATACTGATAGTATAGTTATAAAAGATAATTATGCGATAACATCTGATGCTTATAGTAATTTTACGACAATAACTAACTTAACAACAAAAGCTAAAGTTACAGAGCTTGAAAAAACTTATCCATTTTATGAGGCTAGAGATGATATTAGTTTAAGTAGTGATAAAAATAGTGTTTTTTTAGCTGATGGGATTGGTGGTTTTAAAATTTTTGATATAACTAATATTGAATCACCGATTGAGAGATCAACAACACAAATCTTGGATAAAGATGCTCAACATATTACCCTCTCTAAAGATAATAGTTTAGCTTTTATCTCAACATTAAATAGTGGTATATATATCTATGATGTTTCAGATACTTCGTACCCAAATTTTGTGAACCATATCGATCTAAACGAATCTGAAAATCAAGTTGTAGGATCTTCAGATAGTGTACTTAGTGAAGATGGTAACTACCTCTATATCGCTGCTAACAATGGTGGTTTGATCGTTTTATCTATACCATCTAATACTGTAACTGCTACAACTACAAGATCGTTATTATATTTAACAAACTGGGATGCTTATGGTAGTGCTAGTATAGTTGATAGTAATTTAGTTGTTGGTGATAGTATAGGTTATGATAGTGATGATGTAGATTCGGATCTAAATATGTGGAATCTACTAGCTGATGGTTCGACACAATATGATTATGATGTTTTAGTATCAAAAATAGATTTAACACCACCTATTAAACTAAATTTTACAGCTACTATTCGTGGTTCACAATATGGATATAACGAGATTGGTATAGGTACAAAATCTGCTAATTTTACAAATATAGTTGGTGAGGGGTTACCTTTAGATTCTAAAGCAACATTTAATATGAACTGGGAAAAACCAAATCAACTTGAACTATTTGTAAAAGGTGATGGTTATATAGATACAACTTTTGTAGAATCTGATTCATATAGTGGTGATTTTAGTATATATTGGGATGGTGAAGTTGTAGAGTTTTACTATAACAACTCTTTAGTTGGTAAAGAACCTTTAGTTTATAGTGAGGGTGAAGAGTTTAAAATATTTGTTAAAACTTATGAAACTAGCTTTGATATATCTAAAATCTCTTTAGACTAATTTTATCTATAAGATTCTTTTTTAGAATCTTATAGGCTACACTTTGAAAAATGATTTTACTATATAAAAACCACTACCAGCCATAAACACTGTTCCAAAAACATTTAGTGACATATTTACTAATGCTAGGGCTATATGACCACCCTCTAGTAACATAAAACTCTCAATAGCAAAAGTGGAGTAGGTTGTTAATGCTCCTAATACACCTGTTGATAGAAACGATTTAGTATGTAATGAAAATAGAGTTGAATACATAAAGTATGCTACTAAGATTCCCATTATAAAGCTTCCAAGTAGATTTACACCAAGTGTCCCAAATGGTAGCTCATGGGGTAGTTTATGTGAGATTAGACCATTAAGATAAGCTCTTAAAATAGCTCCAATAAAACCACCACTACCTATGGCTAGGATTGTTTGCCAACTCATCATCATACACCTTTTGCATTTTAGTTCTTAACTCATTTAGCCAATTTTCATCATCTTTATTTGCTATAAAAGAATCCATAAAAATAACTTTTATTTTTCCAGGTTTATAGTAAAACCTTTTTATATCATAATATTTAGCTGTTTGCATCAATACAATAGGTTGAACTTTTAGTTGATATTTATCTGCTACAACTTTAGCACCACTTTTAAAGGGTAGTATTCGCCCATTTCTTGAACGAGTACCCTCTGGAAACATAGTAATAACTCTACCTTTATTTAATCTATCTCTTGAGTTTTTTAGAAGTCTAAGTAGTGATGTTTTACTTTGTCTCTCTATCGGTATATCCTCTGGCATACTCATAGCAAGACCAAAAAACGGCACATCAAAAAGCTCTTTTTTAGCAACCCAAGATAGATCTTTTTTAGATATTGTTTCCATTATCCCTATATCTAAATCACTTTGATGATTTATAAGATACATCTGAGCAGCAGGGTCTTCCTCACCTACAATTTCAGTAGAGAAAAATGTAGTCAAACGGATAATCCAAGATGATATTTTACGAGCATATGGTCTAGGTAAAATAGGGTATAGAATTATTGATATAGTTAATGATATAAAGATTATGGTGGTTGCTATTAACCAACTAATATGCGCAAATATCTTCATCTCTTACCCAACCAATTTTATCATTTTGTAATTTCACTTTTATAAAGTTTTTTACACTTCCCTCTTTAAATAGAGTTTGTTTATGTGTTGTTGTCTCAAATATCGTTCCATTATAAACAGGAAGTAGGTGTATCTTAGTACCTTTTTTTATACATATAGCTTTTGATGGTATAGCTATATAACCTATGTATATCAAAGGAATTATGATAAAAAATAGATAGATATATTTTTTTCTCCAAACTATAAATAAAACACCAACCAAAGCTATAACACCAGCGATACTCATCTTTAATTTCTCTTTGGATTGATCTTTTGGTTTTAGATCTGTTTGTGTTGTAACACTATCATCATCTACAACTATCGGTATATCTATCCTAATAAATCTATTTTGTAATAGATTGAAATATGAAAAATAAAAATTTTCTATCTTTTTATCTATAATAGCATAGTATGTTATTCTTGATATGTCGATAGATTCTGTTATAGATTCTATCCCTTGTTTATAAACATTGTTTAGTTTAAATGAGCTTAAATCAGATTTTTTTGCTCTTGCTGTAAAAACTATAATATTATAGTTTTGATCAAAACTTGTAGTTTTATAATCAACAACCTCAAATAGATCAGCAATTATATTTGCGAACTCTTTTTTTGGGTTTAGGGTTATGATATTTATTTTAGAACCATGGATAGTTGTTTTTTTATATATATCACCATTTTCAGTTACAAGTGAAGCTGTAATATCTGGAATCTTGGCATATTTAGATGTTGCTAAAAAATAAAAAGTGTCATAATAGTATTTATCAGTCTCTTCTCTATAAGGAATCTCTGTTAAAGATTTTAAACCTGAATAGTTTGTAAACTCATAACTAATATCTTGAAAATTTTTAACTGTTGATAATGTTCTTAGTGTAACAGGAAATATTTCACCTTTTAAAACTCTCGATGGTATATCTTTAAAGCTAAGGTATAAAACTTTCTGTTTAGGAATCTCAACAGCAGTTAGATTTCCATCTAAGCTACTATTGAGATCATTAGCAAGTAGTGTTGCTATAAATATAAAACTGATAGATAGGAATCTAAACACTACTTGAAAAAACCTTGAAGCATAGCTACACCATCATCTGAACCAAGTAAAGATTCCATAGCTCTTTCTGGGTGAGGCATAAGACCAAACACATTTTTCTCTTTATTACAAACACCAGCGATAGATTCTACACTACCATTAGGGTTTTTAATCTCACCATTTTCATCTGTATATTTTAAAAGAATTTGGTTATTAGCCTCTAGCTCTTTTAAACCATCAGCATCTATAAAATAGTTACCATCGTGATGTGCGATAGGGATATTTACAACTGAACCATTATCTAGTTTTTCTAAGAAAATATTATCATTGTTGATAACTTTTAGATTATGGTGTTTAGAGATAAAGTGTAAGCTTTCATTTCTTTTTAAAGCACCTGGTAATAAACCAGCTTCTGTTAAAACTTGAAAACCGTTACAGATACCAAGAACTTTACCACCATTTTTAGCGTAAGTTGTTACAGCTTTCATAACTGGTGAAAATTTAGCGATAGCACCACTTCTAAGATAATCACCATAAGAGAAACCACCAGCAACAACTAAAAGATTAGTGTCCTCTGGAATAGTCTCAGATTTATGCCATAAAATCTCTGTTGTAGCTCCTAACTCTTCAAAAGCATGTTGTGTATCATACTCACAGTTAGTTCCGGGAAATTGAAGAATCGTTACCTTCATTATACTAACTCTATCTCGTAATCTTCTATAACAGTGTTTGCTAAAAGCTCTTCACACATTTTAGTAACATCTTTCATAGCTACATCTTTATCATCAGTATCAAGTTTTAAGATAATTTGTTTACCAACACGAACATCTTCAACATTTGAAAAATGAAGAGAATCTAAAGCATGATGAACTGCTTTACCTTGAGAATCTAAAACACCTGCTTTAAGTGATATATTTACTATTGCTTTAATCATAATCTATTTTCCTAAAATTCTATTTAATACTTGCTCGTAAGCTACTTTAAGTCCACCAAGACCTTGACGAAATCTATCTTTATCCATTTTTTCACCACTATCAACATCCCAAAAACGGCAGTTATCAGGTGAAATCTCATCAACTAAGATGATGTTTCCATTTCTATCTTTTCCAAATTCAAGTTTGAAATCTACAAGATTTAAACCTTTTTCTAAAAAGTAAGGGTGAAGAATATCGTTGATTTGTCTAGCCATTCTACGAAGTTTATCTAACTCATCTTGATAATCTACAAGCCCTAAAATTAAAGCGTGTTGATCGTTTAGTTTTGGATCACCTAAGTCATCATTTTTATAATCAAACTCAACTAAAGTAAAAGGTAAAACTGTACCATCTTCTATACCAAGGTTACGAGTTAAACTACCAGTAGCTATATTACGAACAATAACTTCTATAAGTATCACATCAGCTTTTTTATGTAGCATATGGTTATCATCTAACATCTCAACAAAGTGAGTTTGAATCCCATTTTCCTCTAGTAGTTTAAACAGTTCAGTTGAGATCTTATTATTTAAAGCACCTTTTCCAGCTTCATTTGATTTTTTTTCACCATTAAATGCTGTTAAATCATCTTTAAATTCTGAAATTACTAGGTTCTCATCATCTGTTAAAAATAGTCTTTTTGCTTTACCTTCGTACAGAAGTTCTCTTTTTTCCATGTTTCTTATTATCCTTTTATTATTACTAAAGCTTTTAAAATATCAACAGCTTCTTTTAGTTGAATATCTTTGTTGAGCATCTCTAGTGTAATTATATCTTTTTTATCTTCTTTCTTTTCTTTTTTAGGCTTTTTATTGTCAACTTTTGCTAACTCTTTTTCTAAATGTTTCTTTAAATCAGCCTCTTTTATAGAAAAATCGTTTTTATGAGTTTTGTATTCACCGGGAAAAACCTCAATATCAGGTTTTACACCAACCGCTTGTATAGTTCTTCCACTAGGTAGATAGTATCTAGCTATTGTTAATTTTATAGCTTCTGTTTTTGTGATTGGTAAAACAACTTGAACGCTACCTTTACCAAATGTTTTAGTACCAACGATAACTGCTCTTCTATGATCTTGTAATGCTCCACTTACAATCTCAGAAGCACTAGCACTTCCACCATTAACAAGTACAACAACAGGTACATTTGTAATTGTATTACTTGAACTAGCACTATAAACTTGTTTGTCAGATTCTTTTCTACCTTTTTGAGAAACTATATCACCAGAATCTACAAATAGATCAACTAAACCAACTGCTTGATCTAGTAAACCACCGGGATTGTTTCTTAGATCTAAAATGATAGCTTTTGTATTTTCTTTATGCTTTTTTATAGCACTTTTAACATCTTTTACAACTTTTTTATCAAAGCTAGTAACTCTTACATATAGTAGGTCTTTAGAGATAGTTTTTGTGTAAACTGATTGGATAGATATAATATCTCTGATAATATGGATATGTAAAGGTTTTAACTCCCCTTTTCTAACGATAGTTAAATCGATAGGATCACCAACTTTACCCCTCATAATAGATACAGCTTCATCTATGGTCATACCAAGTGTAGAAGCATCATTTATCTTTAAAATTATATCTTCAGCTTTAAGACCCGCTTTATCTGCTGGAGTACCTTCGATAGGTGATATAACAGTTAAAGCACCATCTCTCATACCAACAGTTATCCCTAATCCACCAAACTCACCATCTGTTTGAACTTTTAAGTTTTTATAATCTTTTTGAGTAAGAAAATTTGAGTGTGCATCAAGATTACTCATCATACCTTTTAAAGCTTTATCCATTAAATCTTCTATACTTATCTCATCTACATTGTATTGTTCAACAATACCAATAACCTTAGTAAATTTAGATAGCGCTTCTAACCTTGATATCTCTTTATCTGAATCTAAATCTTTTGTAGAGTTTCCAAATAGGTTTACTGAAAGTAACATAATTGCTACACTAACAGAAGCAAAACCAAGTGTGATGAAATTTTTATTTCTCATAATATATAATCCATGTGAATATTTTGAAGTAGATATTATAGTTTATATGCTATTAATAAACAATTAATTATTTTTTTAAATTTCTAAATATATCCTTAAAAATTAGAAATTTGTGCTAAAATTATAGAATTAAAACAAAAAGAGGAAAAAAGATGGAAAATCAAACAATAATAGAAAGATTGGATGATAAAGTTTCTCAAATTTTAAAAAAATATGATGAACTAAAAAGTGTAAATGATACATTAAGAACAGAGATCGTAACTCTAAAATCTGAAAGTGAACTAAAAAATGCTGAGATAGCAAGACTTACAGATGACAATGCTATGAAAGAGTTAGAGATTGAAGATATTATGAGTAAAATAGAAAGTATCTTAGGTTAGTAGTTAATGAGTAAAAAAATAGGTTTACACATAGCAGGTCGCAGATTCGATGTTGATGTTGAAGATGAATTCGCAGTGTATTTAGAAAATGAGATGCCAAAAGATTTTAGTATAGATAGTAACAACGACCTAAAAGCTTTACTAAAAGGGTATGTCAGAGTTAGTCATGAACTTTATAAACAAGAGTTGATGATGAAAAACTTGATAAAGAAATTATAACTCTTTGATTTATTTTACTTTAAGTTTATAGTGCTATAATTTCAACCTCTCAAACAAGAGATGGTGTGCGCTCGTAGCTCAGCTGGATAGAGCACTGGTTTGCGGTACCAGCGGTCACACGTTCGAATCGTGTCGGGCGCACCATACTTACTCCTTATTTATAATCTTAAACATTTAATTATCAATATAAATTTGGTTTTATATACAAAATTTTTGGGGCTGACCTGGTTTCGACGGGATCAAGTAGCTTCTAACTGCATGTCGGACTGAGCATCTCCGTTACACGGCTCACAATTGCTTAAATGCAAACAATACAAATTATCGCCCAGCTTTAGCAGTAGCTTAAGTTTTTAACCCCTCCTCAGGAGGCGGGCTGCTTCACCTATGGACTCTGGATAAGTAGGATTCGAAGTATAACCCCTATGCAGATATATTTTGAGTCTGTCTCAGCTCAAAACGAATCTTTGAGGCTAGTCTTGTGTAGCTTTGCAAGTTGTGTGAAGCAAGATTAAACTTTAACAACTTCTCTAAGCATGTAGAGGTTAGGAGTAGCGTGGTTTCGGACTGGAGTTCGATTCTCCACAGCTCCACCAATTCTATCTACAAACTACTAAAAAACATTCTTATCCATAAACCAAAACTACTTGTGTATCCAACTTCACTAAAAACTAGATTTTTATTTTTATCATATATAAAAGTTGTAGGGTAGGCTGAGATATTGAATTTTTTTGATAGTTTTGAATCTTTATCATCTATAACTTTAAATGTTAGATTACTCTCTTTCATATATTTTTTTATATCTTTTGAGTTTACTGCTATTGTTATCACATTATAGTGGTTGGAGATATACTCTATATTAGAGGCTTCAAATTTACATGTTGGACACCATGTTGCCCAAAAATGTATAAGTATAGGTTTATCATTTGGTAGTTTTATATCTTTATCTATTGTTTTTAACTCTATATCATTTAGTGAGTTTTTATTTAGCTCATTTGATTTATAGAAACTTATTGTATTACTTAAAACTGTTAGAACAACGATAAATATTAGAATCTCTTTTGTGTAATATTTTAATTTTTCCATTTTATCTCCATTATTTCCTATATTTTAACAAACTTCTTTGTATTATTTCAAAAACTAGGAGAAAAATATGTTTAAATTATCTATTTTAGTGGTTATATCGTTGTTGTTTGTAGGTTGTGGTTCTCAAACTACACCAAAGGTTAATACCAAAATGTTTCAAACAGTTGATTTTAAAGATGCTATTTTAGTACAAAGTGGTAAAGATAAAAGGTTTTGTTCTCGGTGTGGAATGGATCTTGTTAAGTATTATAAAACATCTCATATGGCTACTTATAAAGGTAAAAAGTATCAGTATTGTTCTATCCATTGTTTAGAGGATCATTTAGGTGAGGGGATTAGCCTTAAGAATCCTAAAGTTGTTGATGTTAGTAGTTTGAAGTTTATACCTGTAAACGGGGCTTATTATGTGGTTGGAAGTTCTAAGAGAGCTACTATGAGTAAGGTTAGTAAATATGCTTTTAAAACTTTAGATAAAGCAAAAAAATTTCAAGCTAAATATGGTGGAAAAATTATGGATTTTACAAAAGCTAGAGAGAAAGCTATGGAGGATTTTAAATATTATAGATAAACTCCTATTTGGAGTTTATCTTAATGATAGAGTAATTAACTACTCTATCTCAGCGTCGATAACATCGTCATCGTCTTTTTTCTTTTTAGCATCAGCTGCAGCAGCTTCTGGGTTTTGCTCTTTTTTATACATCTCTTCAGCCATTTTATGAGCAGCTTCAGTTAATGTTTTTACTTTCTCTTCGATTTGCTCTTTAGTAGCATTTTCATCTTTTAGAGTATCTTTTAAGTCTGTTGTAGCAGCTTCGATTTTAGCTTTTTCATCAGCTTCTAGTTTATCACCCATCTCTGTAACTGATTTTTCAGTTTGAGCGATAAGAGCATCAGCTTGATTTCTTAAATCAACAAGTGCTTTTCTCTCTTCATCTTTTGCTTTGTTCTCTTCAGCATCTTGAACCATTTTGTTAATCTCCTCTTCACTTAATCCTGAAGAACCAGAGATTGTGATTGATTGAGATTTACCAGTACCTTTATCAGTTGAGCTAACAGTAAGGATACCATTCGCATCGATATCGAATGTTACTTCGATTTGAGGCACACCTCTTGGAGCAGCTGGGATATCACCTAGTTCAAATAGACCTAGAGATTTGTTATCTTTAGCGAACTCTCTCTCACCTTGAACAACTGAGATAGATACAGCTGGTTGGTTATCTTCCGCAGTTGAGAAGATTTGAGATTTTTTAACTGGGATTGTTGTACCTTTTTCGATGATTTTAGTAGCAACACCACCTAAAGTTTCAATACCTAGTGATAATGGAGTAACATCTAAAAGAAGTACATCTTTAACATCTCCTCTTAAAACACCACCTTGGATAGCAGCACCAGCAGCAACAACTTCATCAGGGTTTACACCTTTATTTAGGTCTTTACCACCAAAGTATTTAGAAACAGCTTCTTGAGCAGCTGGAACACGAGTTGAACCACCAACCATAATGATCTCTTTGATCTCATCTTTATCTAAATCAGATTCTTTCATAGCTGTTTTGATATGCTCAATAGTTTCATCGATAAGATCAGCAATCATACCCTCAAATTTAGCACGAGTAAGTTTTACAACTAAATGTTGAGGTCCAGCTTCTGTCATAGTGATAAACGGTAAGTTGATCTCAGTCTCAGTCGCACTACTTAACTCTTTTTTAGCATTTTCAGCTGAATCTTTAAGTCTTTGTAGAGCCATTTTATCATTTTTAAGCTCAATTCCGTGTGAGTTTTTGAACTCATCATTTAAGAAATCAACGATTTTATTATCAAAATCATCACCACCTAAGAAAGCATTACCATCAGTTGAAAGAACCTCAAAAGTACCATCAGAGATCTCTAAAGTTGTAACATCAAATGTACCACCACCAAGGTCATAAACAAGTACATTCTCTTCAGATTTAGAATCAAGACCATAAGCAAGAGCAGAAGCTGTTGGCTCATTGATGATTCTTAGTACATTAAGACCAGCAATAGTACCAGCATCTTTAGTAGCTTTTCTTTGGCTATCGTTGAAGTAAGCTGGAACTGTAATAACAGCATCAGTTACAGTAGAACCGATATAAGCTTCAGCATCCTCTTTTAGTTTTGTAAGAATTTTAGCTGAAATCTCTTGTGGAGTGTAAACTTTACCAGCTACATCAACACAAGCAGCACCATCTTTATCTACTATGTTGTAAGTTACTTTATCATGTGCTTGTTTAGCATTTTCCTCATTCATCATAAGACCCATAATTCTCTTAATAGAAGAGATTGTTTTCTCAGGGTTTGTGATAGCTTGTCTTTTTGCTGGATCACCAACTAAAACTTCACCTTTATCTGTGAATGCTACAACTGATGGAGTTGTATTTTTACCCTCAGCATTTGGGATAATTTTCGCTTCACCACCCTCATAAACTGCTACACATGAATTTGTTGTTCCTAAATCTATACCTATTACTTTTGACATATTATTTTCCTTTAATTTTCTATTATATATATTATTTTAATTACGAATCTAGTTCGCTACTATTACCATCGCTTCACGAAGTGGGCGATTTTTATATTTATAACCTGTTTGAAAAGTTTGAACAATTTGTCCAGACTCAACATCTTCACTATCTACTGCCTGAACAGCGTTGTGAATATTTGGATCAAATGGTTCATCGTGTGCTACCATTGTCACCCCGTGTTTATCTAGCTGAGTAAGAAATGATTTATGAGTAAGCTCGATTCCCTCTTTTAGTTTATCAAAAAGTTCAGCTTTATCACCATCACTCTCTACCGATTTGATAGCACCATCAAGAGCATCTAATACAGGAATCATATCTTTAGCAAATTTTTCATTTGCGTACTCAACAGCTGTATATTTTTCTCTCTCTAATCTTTTTTTGATGTTATCAAAATCAGCATGTACTCTCGCATACTTATCTTTTAACTCAGCCATCTCAGCTTGTAAAAGATCAAATTCGTTTTCGACAGCTTCTGCCTCAGCAACTGCCTCTTCATTTGTCACTTCCATATTTTCCTCTTTATTATCTTGAGGGTTTGTTTGTAATTCTTCGTCATTTTGTTTCGACATAATTGTTAAATCACTCCTTAATATTAAAAGTTAACCGTATTATACACATTGAGCGTAATAATGTCAAGTAAAAATTGAATAAATTTAATAAAGATAGTTTAGTCTGGTTATATCAACTATGTTTTTACGATCAAAATAAGCTTTAAAGTGAATAATGTGTATCATTATGTAATTAGATTTTTTTGGAGTTGTTATGAAGTATATAGTGTGGTTTTTAGGGGTTTTGTTTAGTATTATAGCTATCGGTTATGGAGTTTTGTTCACAAAAAGTGGTAATGATTTTCTAAACCCAATTATAGAAAGTAAAATAAAAAAATTTACAAATTTAGATTCGAAGTTAGAGAGTTTTGAGTTGAATTTGAACAGTTTTTTTGTAGAGATAGCTTTAGATGAGGATAATTTGTTAACTTTTAAAGGTAACTACTCTTTATCAACTAAAGCTTTTAATGTGGCATATAGAGTTAGGTTAGATAGATTAGAAAGTTTACAACATCTAATGAACAAGCAGGTTAGGGGAAGATTCTTTACTGATGGAAAGATTGATGGTGATATTTCATACTTTAAGATTGATGGTAGTAGTGATTTAGCATCTTCAGATACTAAGTATCGTATAGCTATTAAAGATTTTAAACCACTATCTATTAAAAGTAGTGTTAGAGGTTTAGAGATTCAAAAGATTCTATATATGTTAAAACAACCACATTATATAGATGGAGATTTAGATCTAAATATAGATATGACAAATTTATCACCAAATAATATTAAAGGTGATGTAGTATCTAAAATTAAAAAAGCTACATTTGATTCTATCTATCTTACAAAAACATATCAGTTTAAACATACTATGCCAAAAACATCTTTTAGTTTATATACTAAGACACAAATAGATTCAAATATAGCTGATACAAAAATCAACTTTAAATCTAAACTTTTAATATTTAGTGTAAAAGATGCTAAGTTTAATCTTCAAGATAGCTCTATTTATAGTGATTATAGAATCTTTATACCAAACTTAAATAACCTATATTTTCTTACAGATAGAGAGCTTAGAGGTTCGTTTATGGCAAATGGTGAATTACAAAAAGATAAAGATTTGGATATAAACCTTTATTCAAACATAGCTGGTGGTAATATTGTGGCTAAAATCCATAATGATAATCTAAAGGCTAAACTAAAATCGATTCAGACAATAGACCTTTTACATATAGTTGTCTATCCTGAAGTTTTTAAATCAACATTAGATGGTAAGTTGAACTATAACTTAGTAACGCAGAGTGGAAATTTTGATGGTGATTTAGTAGCTGGTAGGTTTACTAAAAATAAAGTTTTATCACTTGTTAAAGAGTATGGTAGGGTTGATCTATATAAAGAGAAGTTTAGTGGTAATGTTGATGCTAAGATTAAAAAAGAAAATATTTTAACCTCTTTGAATCTAAAATCAAACAAATCATCTATAACAACTAAAAATACAAAGCTTAATATGAAAACAAAGCTAATTAACTCTAAGATAGATATTGTTGCCAATAAAAATCCGATAACATTTAGGTTAAGTGGTAGCATAGATTCACCTAAGGTGAAAGTGGATGCCAAAAAACTTATAGAAAAAGAGGTTAAAAAAGAGATAAAGAGACATATAGATAAGCAACTAAATAAACAGATAGATAGATACCTAAAAAGCTTTTTTTAACTTTTTAGACTAGCATCTGCTAGTGTGAGGCAAAAAAGAATCTCTTTTCCTTTATCTTTTAATACCCTTACAGCTTGGGTTAGTGTTAACCCAGTTGTGACAATATCATCTACAACGATAACTTGCCTCTCTTTAAACTCTTTTAGCTCAAAATCTCTAGGGTTTAAGATTCTAAACTCTCTATTTTTACCTGAGTATGAGATATGATTTTTTGCTCTTAGTTTATTATGAAGAGGTTTTATATAGTTACTTTTTAATGAATGATTTAATATAGCAGTATGGGAGTAGTTACCTTTTGGGTTGTCATCTATCGCTATCGATACAATATTTTCATCATAAGAGAAGTTTTTAGCAAATTTTTTAAGGCTATTTTGTGCTAAGATTTTGTAAATATAAAAACCTAAATCTGTATGTTTAGTAAAAAGTAGCTCTTTTATCTCATTATATTTATAAAAAGAGATAACCTCTACATCATCTAAAATTTTTCGTTTATATATTTTTGGGGTTAAGTATAACTCTTGACAAGAGTTACAGATATGTGAGAGTGAAAAACTCTCACACAGTAAACATCTCATAAAAGAGGAATTAGTCCATTTTAAGCACAGACATAAATGCTTCTTGTGGAAGTTGTACTTTTCCTATTGATTTCATCCTTTTTTTACCAGCTTTTTGTTTCTCTAGTAGTTTTCTTTTACGAGTAATATCACCACCATAACATTTAGCAGTAACATTTTTACCCATAGATTTTACAGTTTCACGAGCGATAATCTGACTTCCTAAAGATGCTTGAACAGCAACCTCAAAAAGTTGACGAGGGATAAGCTCTTTCATATTTTTAACAAGAATACGACCACGAGGTAGTGCTTGGTTACGAGGAACGATGATACTTAAAGCATCCACAGCCTCACCAGCAACTTTAATATCAAGTTTAACTAAATCGCCAACTTTAAAATCGATAGGTTCATAATCAAATGAAGCGTAACCTTTAGAGATAGATTTTAGCGTATCATAAAAGTCCATAACTATCTCATTCATAGGAATCTCATACTCAAGCATAACTCTATCTTCATTTAGATATGTCATTTTTGTTTGAGTTCCCCTTTTTCCAACTAAAAGGGTGATGATATTTCCTAGATACTCTGCTGGTGTTATAACAGTTGCTCTAACATAAGGCTCTTCGATTCTATCTATCTTTTGAACAGGTGGAAGTTCAGATGGATTTTGTACCTCAATCTCTTCACCATTTGTCATATATACATTATAGATAACCGATGGAGCAGTAGCGATAAGGTCAAGATTAAACTCTCTCTCAAGTCTCTCTTTTATAACTTCCATATGTAGCATACCAAGGAAACCAACACGGAAACCAAAACCTAAAGCGATTGATGTTTCAGGCTCATAAGATAGAGATGAATCGTTAAGACGAAGTTTATCAAGAGCATCTCTTAGATCTTCAAATTTATCTGTGTCGATAGGGTAGATACCAGCAAATACAAAAGGTTTAGCTGGTTCATAGTCTCCAACTGGTTCTGCTGTTGGGTTTTTAGCATCTGTGATTGTATCACCAACATTTATAACACTAACCTCTTTAAGACCAAGAACAACGATTCCAATCTCACCACACTCAATAGTTTTAGTTTTAATCTTTTTCATAGGGTGTGGATACATTAAATCTAAAATCTGATGCTCTTCACCATTGCTCATAAGCTTAATATTTTGACCCTTTTTAACTTGCCCATCAAATACACGTACAAGTGCTAAAGCACCTAAATATTGATCAAACCAAGAATCATAGATGATAGCTTTTGTTGTAGCTTTAGGATCACCAACAGGAGCTGGAACTCTATCAACGATAGAATCGATTAGCTCACGAATCCCTATACCACTCTTAGCACTAACTAAACAAGCATCAGTCGCATCTATTCCAATAGATGTTTCTATCTCCTCAGCAACACGCTCTGGTTCAGCAGCTGGTAGGTCGATTTTGTTTATAACAGGGATAAGCTCTAAGTCGTTATCTAATGCTAAATAAACATTAGCGATAGTTTGAGCCTCAACACCTTGAGCCGCATCAACGATAAGCAAAGCACCATCAGATGAAGCTAAAGATTTACTAACCTCATAAGAGAAATCAACATGACCCGGTGTGTCTATAAGGTTTAGAATATAATGCTCACCATCTTTTACATAGTCAAGTCTAACAGATTGAGCTTTGATTGTGATTCCACGCTCTTGTTCTATATCCATAGTATCCATCATCTGTGTACTCATCTCTCTATCACTAACAGAACCACACTCTTGTATGATTCTATCAGCTAAAGTAGATTTTCCATGATCGATATGAGCGATAATAGAGAAGTTTCTAATATTTTTCAAATAAGCTACCTTAGTCTATACAAAAAGTGAGTTAACACTTTCATTATGGTAAACACGACGGATAACTTCTGCGAAAAGTGGAGCAACAGTTAATACTTTGATTTTTTTGTTTGGTTTAGTCTCTAGTGTATTTGTGATGATAAGCTCATCTAGTTCGCCATGCTCTAAATTTTCATAAGCTTTACCACTTAATACACCATGAGTAGCACAAGCCATAACAGATGTCGCACCTTTGTTTTTAAGAGCAGTAGCAGCTTTTACCATAGTTCCAGCAGTATCTACCATATCATCTATCATAATTACATCATAACCATCAACATCGCCTATGATTCCCATAACTTCTGCTTGATTAGCTTTTTCACGGCGTTTATCTACGATAACCATATCTAAACCCATTCTTTTAGCAAAATATCTAGCACGAGCAACACCACCAATATCTGGACTTGCTATGATAGGATTCTTAAGATTTTTACTCTTGATATATTGTTCAAAAGTTACAGAACCATAAAGATTATCAACTGGAATATCAAAGAAACCTTGAATTTGACCAGCATGAAGGTCTATTGTGATAACTCTATCGATACCAGCAGTTTCATACATATCTGCTACAAGTTTCGCTGTGATAGGAACACGAGGAGCAGCTTTTCTATCTTGTCTAGCATAACCATAGTAAGGAACAACAGCTGTAATACTTTGAGCAGAAGAGCGACGAAGAGCATCTGTCATTATTAAAAGTTCCATAAGATTATCGTTAGATGGAGCACCTGTACTTTGAACTATGAAAACATCACGACCACGAACAGATTCAGCAATTTGTACTGAAATTTCACCATCACTAAACCTTTTTGTATCAGCATTAGCTAATGGAACATCTAAAATTTGACAAATCTCTTTAGCAAACTCAACACTAGCAGAACCAGCAAAAACTTTATAACCACGCATGGAATTCCTTTTTGGAAAAATTGAATACTAGATTATAAACTAAGAGTGCTGAGAGGTTATTAAAAGTAACTACATTTTATGTTATTTAATCGTATAGTCAAACAAAAAGAGGTATCTTGATAGTTTAGCTTTTAAATCTGTCTCAATCTCTGTAAATTTCTCATTTTTATAAACCACTTTAAAACCGATACTGTTTGTTATTTTATATCTTGATGAGAATGAGATTCCAGATGTATATAGATCATTTAGGTTATTTACACTAAAACCACCATCACTAACTCCAAACAATCGATTCCCTTTGTAGTAGCTAAATTTATTTGAAAAATCACCCTTATACTGTTTTAAACTAAAACCAAATGATGATGAGTTTTTTAGGTAGCTAGAGTTACTATCTACACCTTTTGGATAAAATCCATCAGCATTTAATTCTAAGATATATTTTCCCATTGTAGATTCATAATCACCAAATGTTATCTTAAATGATGGTGATATTTGATATATATCATCAACTAAAGCTGTATCATCGTAAATTGATTCTGATATATTTAAACCCAAAGAGAAACTACCTTTTTGAGCATAGCTTAAACCTAAAAGATAAACAGTTGTTTTACTGTTTGTATCTAAATTATTTGAGATTTGGTTATATAAAACTTTTGTTTTGTAGTTTTCATCTATTATATAGTTATATGCTAAAGTGTAGTCTGTTTGGTTTATTGTTGGTGTTGTTGATGAGTTTGTATCTATATTTTCATTCTCATAACAAAACTCTATGGAGTAGGTTGGAGTTTTAAAGTTTGTATATAAACCTTTTGTGGAGGAGTTACTTTTAGAACTATCACTATAACTATTATTTGCTACAAATGGTACTAATGTTATATCTAATGCGACAAGGCTTGTAAAAGTTAAGAGTAAGAAAGCTATAATTTTTTTCATAAAAATCCTAAATAGAAGTTAAACTATAATGTGAAATTTACAAAAATAAACTTAATCTAATGTTAATTTAAAAAATCATACTATATTAGATAGTAATAATAATTTTTTTTTGATATGATTATGTATATAAAAATAATGTTATAATATTTAGTTATTTTAAGGAAAAGTGTTTGAATCTTTGTCATCTATATTTTAATAAAACAGAATCTAAACATGTGGAAAAGATGTTAGATATTTTTGCTGATTCTATATCTATTAATATTGAAATTGAAGACTCTATTGATGATTATGATATTTATGTAGTTGAACTATATGATGCTGATAAAAATATGTCAGCAATTTTAAGAAAGATTTTTAAACAAAAAAACAACCCTTTTATCTATTTTCTTATCCCCAAAAAGTATAATCTTTTACTCTTTCAATTAGCTTTTTTAGTTGGAGCAAATGCTATTGTTACACAAAGTCAAGATAGTAGCAAAGTTATAAAAAAAATGAAAGCAGACAAAAAAATACATGATGAAGAGAACTATGCTCTCATTTCTGGTAAAGCAAGTATGAAAGTTGAAAATTTTATGATTTTTGAGAAAGATTATTTGATGTATGTAAGTGCTGAACTTTTAAAACTTTTTGAGTGTGATGATATAGATATGTTTGAAGATCTTATATCTAGGATGAATATCAAACCATTGCTGAAAAGTGATGTTATTGTTAAAAAATCTATAACAAAAAGTTTAAAAAAGCAAAACTATATTTTTAAAAGTACAACAGTTAACAAATATGATAAAGTTATAACAGTTGAGATAGATAAATCTAATGTTAACGAACTACTGGATGAAAATAACTTAAATATAGTGAGTAGAGTAGCTTTTGTAAAATTATTAAAAGAAAAACTTGAAAAAAGAGAACTTACAGACAACCAACTCTCCGTTATAACATTGAGTATCCAAAATATGAAAAAACTTCAAGAGGAGCTAAGTATAGTTGATCTTGAACTACTTTTTAATAAACTTTTACCTTATGTAGCTTCAATCTTGAAAAAAAATATCTTATTTTCACAGTTTGATATGGATTACTATGTGATACTTTTTGAGGGTACAGATTTTGAAGAGATAAGTGAACTAACTGATGAGTTTCATATAAAAGTTGTTAAGTATATTGAAGCACAAAAATTTAGAGCGATAGTAGATATTTTTGCTTATGATTTAAGTCCATTTGATTTTAGTGAGATTCTATCAACACTAAATAGTATTAGAATTAAGAAGTTCACACATGAGCAAAAACATTCAGATTCTATTAGATACTCATCACATACAGAGAATGTTATCAATGAAAAATCTCTTTTAGATGATGCTTATGAAGAGGATGAGGAGATAAGGTTACTAAACATATATAAAGGTTTAGTTATAAATACCCCATCTAAGATTGTTAAAATAACTAGAGAAAATATTTATATAAGTTTTGAGCAGATTCAAGGTGTTATGTTAAATATGGATAAAGAGACTGTTTTACAAGCTGATAGTTTTTCTCAAGATATATATGCCAAAGTTAAACAGATAAATCTAAAATCAAGAATGGCAATATTAGAGAAGTTTAAATTTCTAAAAACAAATGCTACTGCTAGACAATATGCTAGGGTTACAACAGCTAGAGTTATCCCTATCACTATAAGTATGAAAGGTAGTAGTTTAAATGGTAATATACTAGATATATCTATAAAATCTATCGCTATTCAGGTTAAAGCTACACAAAGAGCTAGAGCAGAGAGATTGATGGATGTAAACCTTATCTTTAATGTTCCAGATGCTAAAGCAGATTTTGGTTATACACAAGTAAATCTTGAGGCTAAAGTTATCGCTATTACCCATAAAGATGAGGATGGTAACTATAAAGTTATTTGTGATTTAGATGAGGAGACAGCAGATTTACCAATCTTATCAAAATATGTATATGAGAGACAAAAAGAGTTGATAGTGGAGCTAAAGAAAACATCTATGTTAAACTAGCAGAGTTTAAAGATATATCTCTTAGAATAATTTTAAGTTTATTTTTCGAATTATTTTATGGAATTTTAGTTGTTGTAAAAAGGTGGTGGCCAATCTCGGAATCGAACCAAGGACACACTGATTTTCAGTCAGTTGCTCTACCGACTGAGCTAATTGGCCACGGTAAATTTTGTAAAAGTAAAATCTTTAAGAAGTGGTGGCCAATCTCGGAATCGAACCAAGGACACACTGATTTTCAGTCAGTTGCTCTACCGACTGAGCTAATTGGCCATCTCTTAAAGACCGAAAGTATATCTGTGTAGTGCTTAAAATCAGCTTAAAGATTTAATAAATTCTTTAAATTGATCTCCTCTTTGTGCGTAGGAGCTAAATTGATCGAGACTTGCTGCTGCTGGTGAGAGCAGGGCAATGCCATCTTTAGTTAGATTTTTATCTATATCTATCATCGCATCTTTTAAGTTTTTAGATAGGGTAGATTCTATTTTATAGTTTTTTGATAGTTCAATTAGCTTATCTTGGTTTGAACCAATAGCATAGATTCTAAGTTGATAATCTTTCATAAACTCAAAGAGTTGAGTTAAATCAACACCTTTGTCATCTCCACCTAGGATTAGATGTATAAAAGAGTTTTTATACCTATTTATAGCTGCTATGGTAGCATCAATGTTAGTAGCTTTTGTATCATTGACCCATAACCTACCTTTAGAATCTTTTAGCTCCTCTTGTCTGTGTGGGTCTATTGTGAATGAGTTTATTTTCCCATAGTCGATTTTATCAAAGAGAATCTTCTCAATACCCATAGCTAAAAGGGCATCAACTAAAAAAGCACCTTTAAATTTCACTTTATCTATATCTATCTGAAATATTTTTGCTAAATCATCTTCATCATCATAGGCGATGAGGTGAGCATCAGTTTTTATATCTTTATACTTAGCTGGGATTATAGCTATCTCCCCTTCTCTCATAGAATCTAATGGTTTGAGTTTAGCTTTTTCATACTGCTCCATATCCCCATGCCAACTTAGATGGTCGGGTGAGAGTGGAAGTAATATATATATGTTTGGTTTAGCTATATTTGTGTAGTGAAGTGTAAAAGAGCTAGTCTCTAGTATCCATATAGGGGCATTTTGATCTAAGTCAGCTAATGGAATCCCGATATTTCCACCCTCTAATGAGCCTTTATCTTTTAGTAGATGTTGAACCATTTGTGTAGTTGTTGTTTTACCATTTGTTCCACTTATCCAGATAGAGAAAGGGATTTTATCTGAAAAATAGTCATAGTCACTTACGAGATTATTTGCTTTTTGTATCAATAAGCTTGATGGTGGAATCCCTGGAGAGACTATTTCCAAATCTGAATATTTAGGGTTAAATTCAGTTGATGGTTTTATTTTATGACCGTTTTCATCTATGAAAGGTTTTATACATTTATCATCATAAAAAGTGATATTTGTTAGATTCTTTGCTATCGCTTTAGTTGTTTTACCGTAACCAAATAGTGAGATTCTTTTCATTATCTTATCTTTAATGACATAAGTGCTATAAGGTTTGAGAGGATAGCAACTATCCAGAATCTAACGATAATTTTATTCTCTGCCCAGTTTTTCATCTCAAAATGGTGATGGATAGGTGCCATCAAAAATACCCTTTTTTTTCTGATTTTAAAACTTACAACTTGGATAATTACAGATAGTGTTTCAATCACAAATATAGAACCGATAACAAGTAGTAAAATCTCACTTTTTGAGATAATAGCTAGATAACCTAAAAAAGCACCAACTGTTAAAGAACCACTATCACCCATAAAAACCTCTGCTGGATGACTGTTATACCATAAAAATCCACTAAGTGAACCCATTAGAGCAGCAGCAACGATAGCAACCTCTCCCACATCAAAATTTGGCATAAGTAGATAAGCACTTAAAGCTGAATGACCTGTGATATATATGATGATTATAAAAGAGGTTAGAGCAGCCAAAGATGGAACAGTCGCTAATCCATCTAGTCCATCTGTTAGATTAACAGCATTTGATGTTGCGACTACAACTGTTATCCATAAGAATATAGCATAGATACCCATATCACAAACTGGAGATTTTATAAATGGTATATATAGTTCTGTATTGAAATTTGTAAACATTGTTAGATAAATAGCTATCAATCCAGCTGAGAGAACCTGAAAAAGTAGTTTTGTTCTAGCTTTTAATCCAGCTAAATTTTCATTTTTTATAACCTTAGCATAATCATCTTGAAACCCAATTATGGTAAAAAGTACAAGTGTTATGATAGCTCCAATCGCATAAAGATTTGAAAACTTAATAGATAAAAGAGAAGCGACAATGGTAGCACCTATAAATACAACTCCACCCATAGTTGGTGTTGATATTTTATCTTTGTGTCTATCTGGAGCCCACTCATTTATAGGTTGAACACTTGATGTTCTTTGAGCCCATCTTATAAATTTTGGCATTAAAAAGAGTGTTAAAAAAAGAGCTATGAAGAAAGATATACCACCACGAACAGTGATATATCCAAGTAGATTTATGTCGAAAATTTGATGTAACCAATAAAGCAAAATGTATCCTAAAGTCTAAAAGTATTTAAAATTAAAAACGGTATTGTAGTTTATATAACATTAAACTAAACTACAAATTACTTTAAATATAGAACCATCTTCTGTTTTGCTATATAATAGATCCCCTCCAAAACTTTTTTTCATAATATCTTTACTCATATAAAGACCAAGTCCTGTACCTTTACCTTGCTCTTTGGTTGTGAAGTAAGGGTTAAAGATTTTTTGTGCTATCTCATCTGGAATCCCTCCACCATTATCCTCTATGGTTATAATAGGGCTTGTTTCACCTTTAAAGATAGAGATTTTGATAAATTTATTCTCTTTTTTTAGTTCATCTAGGGCATCTCTAGCATTTGATAAGATATTTATAATCACCTGTTCTAGTAGATCTTCATGTCCTGTAATAGATAACTCCTCATCAATATTTTCTATACTCACTTTTATATTATGGTTTTCAAGTTGAGTACCCATTATATGAAGTATAGAATATAAACTATGTGCTAGTTTAAACTCTTTTAACTCTTTTGATGGTTTTACAAAATTTAAGAAAGTATCGATAGTTTCAGACATCTTTTGACATTGTTCTTGTATAAATTCGCTACTCTCTTGAAGCTTAGAATCATCTAATGCTCCCATACTAGAAAGAAGTGATATATTGATTCCAGAGGCACTGATGGCATTTAATGGTTGTCTCCATTGGTGTGCTATCATCCCTATCATATCACCCATTTGAGCTAGTTTTGATTGTTGGAGTAGTTGTTCATCTTTTTGTTTTGTTTCTGAAATATCAACGATTCCTATCATTCTAGTTCTTTCCCCATATCTAGTTATAAATTTGGCACTTGTTAGAGTGTATATAGTTGAATTATCTTTTTTAAGCAGTTTTAACTCATAAGGTTCAACAACCTCTTTTTTTGTTTGTTCTTTGGCTTTTTCATACTCATCTGGGTGTATAAATTCAAAAATATTTCTTCCAATAATTTCATCTTTTTTATCATAACCTAAAAGTTTAACAGTTGAGATATTTACATCAACTATAACACCATCATGGTTATAAAAAACTATCATCTCCATAGTTGCGTTTACTATATCCTCAAAACTTTTTATAGCTAGTTTTAGATCTTTATTTTGGGAATCTATCTCCTCTACCGCATCAGAAACTTTTTTCTCTAAAGATATATTTAGGTTATGAATCTTTCTTTTTAGTTTGTTCTGTTTAATCATAAAAACTAAAGATATTATCAAGATAACAGAGAGTATGGATATGATTTGTAGATATCTTATGTAATTAATTTTTGGTTTTACTTGTGGAGAGACCCATTTATTGAAAATGATACTATGTTCAGAAGCACTTAAACTATCGATCAATTTTTGAAAGATATCTTTTAGTATAGGTTCATCATTTCTTATACCCATAGGTACAGAGAGTGTGTCATTAAATTTACCATTTACTTTAAGATAATTTACATATTTTTTTTGAACCATATAACTAACAACACTTAGTGAGCCGATAACACCATAAAGCTTCCCTTTCTTTACTTGTTTTAGTCCATCATCTATATTTTTTATATCAACTATATCAAGGTATGGATACCTTTTTTGTAGTCTTTTAGATAAAGCATAATCTTTAGGGATACCTATCTTTTTGCCAATTATAGATTTAAAATCAACTACAAAGTTATTATCTAGTTTGGTTGCTATAACTATTGGTGTATATATAAGTGGTGTTGTAAAATTAAAATATTTTTTTCTCTCTGAATTTTTTGTGATTAGTGGTATGATATCACAAACTCTATTTTCAGCAAACTCTAATGTTTCACTCCAAGTTGATGTTTGTATCACTTCAATAGGCATATCTAATGTTTTTGAAAAAAGTTTTAGATAATCTGAACTAAGTCCAATATGTTTACCATCTTTAAATGCTTCAAAAGGCATCCAATCAGGATCTATACAAGCTGTGATTTTCTTTTTCTTTTGAAGAAATTTTTTTTCATCTTCTGTTAATATAAAAGTTCTGTTTTTATATAGATCTTCACTAAATAAAAAATCCTCTAACTCTATATCATCTTCAATATTTAGCTCTTTTTTAAATATAATAA
>Ga0256837_1000148_pt1 | contig 64810 bp, 67 predicted proteins | sample 4562384metaG_FD_185976 | JGI IMG/M metagenome (GOLD analysis project Ga0256837, IMG submission 185976) | Hydrothermal vent microbial communities from Guaymas Basin, Mexico - 4561-384 | ecosystem: Environmental > Aquatic > Marine > Hydrothermal vents | place: Mexico: Guaymas Basin | collected... | reverse complement strand
GAAGAGTTGACCATGCACTTTTGGCTGAACCTGCCATCTCTATGGCTCTTAGAAAGACAAACTCGTTTCCACTCAAACTTATAGCACCTGATTTATATAGAAGCTCAGACCTTCAAAAAGAGTGGGGAAAAGTCTTTAAAGTAGAAGGTAAAATTCCACAAGCAGGAATGGCAGTTATAGGGCAAAAAGATCCATATATGGTAAAACGATTTAATGAAGAGTACTCAAAAGCTCTTAAATGGTATAAAACTCATCCAAAAGAAGCTGGCGTTTTAGTAAACAAATATATTCCTATGCTAATGCCTGAAGCAGTAGAAGATAGTTTAAGCTATGTTCAACTTGATGATGTAAGTGCAAAAGATGCTCAAAAAGATTTAGAGTTTTTCTTTGATATTTTGAAAAATAATAATCCTAAAACTATTGGTGGAAAGTTACCCAATAGTGGTTTTTATCAGTAAACTTTCTACTGATAAAATCAATTTAATGCCGTTGCACCCCATCCTAGCTTTTCTTTAAGAACATCGAAGTAGTTAAACTCATCTCTATGAACGAGTTTAACTCTGTTTTTTGCAAGTTTTATCTTGATACTCTCATTTTGTTCTAGTTCATACTTATCTTGTCCATCTATAATAAGTAAAGCTTTCTCTTGTGGCGTTTTCATCTCTATGGCAAATTTACCAGGAAGTACTACAGGACGCTGAGTAAGTGAATGTGGACAGATGGGAGTCAGAGCAAAGACATTTGTCAGAGGAAAAAGTACCGGACCACCAGCTGAAAGATTGTAAGCTGTGGAACCTGTTGGAGTTGAGACGATGACACCATCTCCAAAATAGGTATTAAAAGCCTTGCCATCTACTAAAGTTTCAATATGAATCATATTTGAAACAGAGTGTCGAGTAAGAACAATATCATTAAATGCATACTGAACAACTTCTTTGTTATTTTTTGTAAAACGAGCTTCTAAGATGGAGCGCTCATCTACACGGTAATCCCCTTTGACAAGGTTTGACACAAACTCATCAAGCTCATCAAGTTTCACATCTGCTAAAAAGCCAAGTTTTCCAGCATACACACCAAATATGGGAATATTGTACTTAAAAGAGCGTCTCACTGCAGAGATAAGTGTGCCATCACCACCAAGAGTAACAAGCATATCTGAACTCTGACATAAAAGATCAAAATCCATCCCCATTACACCTATCATTCCACCACTAATACTCTCTATAGTTACCGTGATTCCATAAGAATTAAAAATCTTTTCTAGCTCAAAGTAACTATTTTTGAGTTCTGGAGTTGATGGGCGTAAGATTACACCTATTTTTTCTATCTTTTTTGTCTGCACACTTGCTCTTTTGTTAAAATGTTTTGTTTATTATACACTATTTCGCTATAATCGCGAAAATATTTTACTAGGACTCTATATATATGAGAAGTCATTACAATACAGATTTAAGCGAAGCGAATGTAGGCGAGGACGTAGTTCTTACTGGTTGGGCAAATAACTACCGTGATCATGGTGGGATTATTTTTATCGATTTACGCGATAAAAGTGGTCTTATCCAACTTACTTGTGACCCTGAGGACTCAAAAGAGGCTCATGAAGTTGCAAATAGTGTAAGAGATGAGTATGTTCTCATTGCTAAGGGTAAAGTTCGTCTTCGTGGTGAAGGTCTTACTAATCCACGTCTTAAAACTGGTGCTATTGAGATAATTGTTGATGAGCTTATTATCGAAAACAAATCAGCTGCACTTCCATTTGTAATAGGCGATAAAAAAGTTGGTGAAGAGACTACTCTTAAGTACCGTTACTTAGAGCTTCGTGACCCAGATCTTTACAATGTATTTAAAATGCGTTCAAAAGCGGCAATCGCAGCAAGAAACATCTTAGATCAAAATGGATTCTTAGAAGTTGAAACGCCAATACTTACAAAATCTACTCCAGAAGGTGCTCGTGATTATCTAGTACCATCTCGTGTACATGGTGGTGAGTTCTATGCTCTTCCACAATCTCCACAACTTTTTAAACAACTTCTTATGGTTGGTGGATTTGACCGTTACTTCCAAATCGCAAAATGTTTCCGTGATGAAGATTTACGTGCAGACAGACAACCAGAGTTCACTCAAATAGATGTTGAGATGAGTTTCTGTAACCAAGAAGATGTAATGAAAGTTGCAGAAGACCTTCTTGTAGCAATGTTTGGTGCTTGTGGAGTTGAAGTGAAACCTCCTTTTAACCGTATTACATATAACGATGCTATGGAACTTTACGGTTCAGACAAACCAGATATGCGTTACGACTTAGCGATGACAGATGTTCTTGATATCTTCAGTCGTTGTGATAACGAAATCTTTACAAACATCGCAAAAGACCCTAAAAAGAACCGTATTAAAGCTCTTAGAGTTCCTGGTGCTGACTTAGTGTTCTCTAAACGCGAGATGAAAGGTTTTGAGGACTTCGTACGTAAGTTTGGTGCTCATGGTCTTGGTTACTTCCAAATGAAAGAAGATGGTCTTAAGGGGCCTCTTGTTAAATTCTTTAGCGAAGAAGATATTGCACTTATCATCGAGACAACTAAACTTGAAGTTGGTGATGTAGTATTCTTTGGTGCTGGTGAGAAGAAAACTGTATGGGATTATATGGGTCGTTTTAGAAACTTCATTGCAGAGCATGAAAAAATGAACCTTGTAGATGAAAATGCTTTTGAATTTGTATGGGTAGTTGACTTCCCAATGTTCGAAGTAGAAGATGGTCGTGTCAAAGCACTTCATCATCCATTTACAATGCCTAAAGAAAAGGTGAATGCCGAAGGCAGAGAAGTTCCCCTGGGGGATACTAACAAAGAAGATGTAGAAGAGATAGAATCTATCGCTTATGATATTGTTCTTAATGGTACAGAGCTTGGTGGTGGATCTATCCGTATCCACAAAGAGGAAGTACAAGAGGAAGTATTTAAACTTCTTGGTATTGAAGAGGAAGAAGCTCAAGAGAAATTTGGCTTCTTACTTGATGCTCTTAAATTTGGTGCACCTCCACATGGTGGTTTTGCTCTTGGTTTTGACAGACTTATCATGCTTCTTACGAAAAAATCAAGTATCCGTGATGTTATCGCGTTCCCTAAAACGCAAAAAGCTTCTTGTGTACTTACAAAAGCACCAAGTGCAGTTGATAACACACAACTAAGAGACTTACATATTCGTCTCAGAGAGACTAAATAGTCCCCCTACTTCAAGGAAAGAACTTTGAAAAAACTTTTTCTTATTATCGGAGCTCCTGGCTCTGGTAAAACTACCGATGCTGAACTTATAGCCGCTAAAAATGACAATATTACTCACTACTCTACTGGAGATATGCTTCGTGCTGAAGTGGCTTCTGGAAGTTCTTTAGGAAAAGAGATAGAGGGTTTTATATCTAAGGGGCTTATTGTTCCTATAAACATCGCTATCACAACTATAACAAACGCCATTAAAAGTGCTCCTACTGATGTAGTAATTCTTGATGGTTACCCTAGAAGTATTGAGCAAATGGATGCTTTAGAGGAGTTTTTAGCAAACGATTCCAGTATCATATTAACCAATATCATCGAGGTAGAAGTAAGCGAAGAAACTGCTCGCAATAGAGTTTTAGGTCGTGCACGTGGGGCTGATGACAATACTGAGGTGTTTGACAACCGAATGAAAGTGTATCTTGAACCACTTGAAGCAATTCGTAACTTTTATAAAGCAAAAAACTTACTTACAGTGATAAGTGGAGAGGGAACAATCGAAGAGATTGTTGCAGAGATGGAAAGTTTTATAAACTCTAAAATCTAGTACACCTAAACGCCATGGCGTTTAGAGTAACATGAAGATTACTCTTCTTCTACGAAGCCAAAATCTTCTTCATCTTCACCTTTTTGAGACTCTAAGATATCATCAACAAGCTCTTTTGCTTCATCTTCGTCAATATCACCATTAGTAATATCATCTAAAACATCTTTAAGATCATCTTTAAACTCACGAAGTTCTTCGATCTCCTCTTTTGCATCTTCTGTTGCTTCTTTATTTCCAGCAATCTCTTCAAAGATCTCATCTAAACGCTCTTCAATATCTGGAATAACACTTTTTATTAAAAGTTCTTCTAATTTTGCTATATATGACATAGTCTGCCTTTATTTATTTTTTAGAATTATACTATAATTATCTTATGAATTTTTATGCACTAATTATTGGAACTGAGATCCTCAATGGGAGACGAGTAGACAAGCACTTTGAGTTTGTTAAAAATGAACTAGCAAAGTATGGGCATGAGCTTTTTGCCTCTTTTGTCATTAAAGATGATGTTGAGCTTATGAAAAACACCTATGAGCTCATAAAAAGAGACAAAGAGGCTGTGATGTTTTCTTTTGGCGGTATAGGCTCTACTCCTGATGATTTAACACGTGAGGTTGCAGCACAGGTTTTTACTCATAAGGGTGTTGTCACACATGCAAAATTTAAAGAAGACATTATAGAAAGATTTGGTAAAGAGGCATACCCTCATCGTATCCATATGGCAGATATTCCAGAGGGTGCTACCCTTTTACAAAATCCTGTAAATAACATGTCAGGTTTTGCTCTTGAGAATCGCTACTACTTTGTTCCTGGCTTCCCTTCTATGGCACACCCTATGATACAAAATGTTATAGAGAAGAACTACTCACAAAGTAAAGAAAAATTTCGTTTAACTCTCTTTGCACATACCAGTGAAAACACCCTCATCTCACTTATGAAAGATGTTCCTCCTGAAATTGAACTCTCCTCACTTCCAATGTTTATAGCGAACAAACCACATGTAGAACTCTCCCTAATAAGTGAAGATGAAAACCTTGTGAAACATTACTTTGAGATGTTTCAAAAAGAGTTAGATAAGAAAAACATATACTATAAACTAACATAATTTTCAAATATGTCGATATGTTATATATCATAAATCAAGGAATTTTATCATGTTAGTTTGGTTATTGGTACTTTTGTTGCTAGTTAGTTTGGTATATGTTGTTTATAGGTTTAATCTACAGGAAGTAAAACCTAAGGTTAAAAAAGAAAATAAGCATCATTATACATTTAAAATATAAGAGACACCTATGGCAATAAGTATGAATAATCATGTATTTAAAGGGCACAAAACTCTCCTTGGAAGCAAGTTTGTAACGTATGGTGAATTAGAACTCCCTACAAGATATGATATCTTTCCAAAATCTAGTGCAGGCTTTGACTGGGGCAATGGTGGAACATCATCCATTCAACTAGGCTTTTCTATGCTCTACCAACTTACGAACAAAGAACTTGCACAAGAGTATGCAATCCTTTTCACAAACGAAATTATTAAAAATCTAAACTCTAGAGACTGGATGCTTAGTGCAAATGATGTTCTTGAGTGGATTGAAAAAAACTGTGCAGGAAAACTTCCACAAGAATTCAAGCAAGAAAATATTCAAACAACTTCTACTCCAGTAAAAAATCTTCAACAAAAAGCAACAAGAAAATCCAAAAAAAATAGAACCAATGTTGTCAAAGATATCTGCAAGGAGCTTGGTATAACACAAAAACAACTTGCAGAGATACTTGAAGTACCAGAAGGCACAGTAAGTTCATGGGCCGTAAAAGATGAGATACCCCGCCTTGGAAAAAAAGCGATAGAATTTTATAAACTCAATGTTAAAAATCAAAAAATAGTAGATAGTTATAGAAATTTTCAAGAACTTCTACAAAATCAATAAATAGGAAAAAGATTGAAACCAAAAGATGAAGTAACACGAAGTCTACTTGTAGATAGACAAACATGGGATGAAGCGATGAAATATTCTCGCGATAGATATAAAATGAGCCTCTCTAAAGTAGTAGAATCTCTTCTGCAAGAATGGCTTGTTAAAGAGAAACGCAAACCCTTAGACAACTCAAACCAAGGGAAGTTTTTCGATTAAACTTCCGCTACCTTGCATAGCCAGTATTTTTTGGAGCTTTTTCATCATAATGAAGTAGCTCTAGGACTGACTTTTTATTCATTTTTCTTGCAAAGTCAACAGCAGTAAACCCTTTTGAATCTCTTGCATCTAAACTCACACCATTTTCTAAAAGTATTTTTGCTATCTCTGTTCGACCATAACAAGCAGCAGCCATTAAAGCAGTAAAACCACTTCTTCTGTGTGTTTTATTGATATCTATCCCTTTTTCTATGAGATACTCCACCATAAACTTGTTGTCATATGTTATAGCCATATCAAAGATACTTACACCCTCATCATCAAAGTCAAATATATCTGCACCACTCTCTATGAGAAGCATAAGTGTTTCCTCTTCACAACCAGCACGAAGTGCACAAGCAAGTACACTCTCCCCTGCTTCGTTTGTCTCTTGCAAGTCACCACCACTTTTTATATACTTCTTTATGCCAAGATAATTGTCATTTTTAAGAAGTTCCAGCCATTTGTTCATTATATACTCTTTAAATAATTAGTAATAGTAGTATATATAAATCTTTATTAGCATAATAAGTGTATAATTTCACCAATAAATTAATTAAGCGAGAATTCAATGGAAGTTATTCAATCAACTGATGCTTTTAAAGCACTTATAGACGATATCAAGACAAATACAGAGGGTTACAAAGATCCTTTAGCATTTGGTGTATGTAGAGTAGACTTAGGTCAATTAAATGTAGATAAATCACTTCAAGCAACATACCCATTAATCAATTGGGATGAGAACTTTGGAAGTGCTGCAATCTTCATTAAAGCACTTGCAGAGCAAGGTGTAGATGTAGACTTTTCTCAAAATGAAGTAGTTTGCAATATCAATGTAGAGTTTTTAAAGAGCTGTTTAAATGCTTTTACTCCATATAGTGACGAGGCTCATGGTGATGCACATAAAAATATTCAAGTGATCTCTGCACTTTATACACAAATCATCAACTCTGGTTCACTAGAGGGTGAATTTAAAGTATGTTTCCTTTTTGAAGATGGTGCTTGTGAATCTGTTGAGGCTACTTACCTTAAACTTTATGCAATCAGCCAAGCAAAAGTAGGTCTTCGTGAGATTAACCTTAATGGTGCATTTGGTGCACTTCCAAATGTTGCATGGTCTGCAGGTCAACCAATTGAACTTGATTACTTAAGAGAGTTTGAGATTGAACTTAAACTTGCAAATGAGTATCCACATATTGATTTTGTAGATAAATTCCCAAGATTCTTACAACACATCATCCCAGCTGACAACACTCGTATTTTAGATACTTCAAAAGTGCGTTTTGGTGCACAGCTTGCTGCAGGAACAACTGTAATGCCAGGTGCTTCATACATCAACTTCAATGCTGGAACTACTGGTTCTGTTATGGTTGAGGGTCGCATTAGCTCTTCTGCTATCGTTGGTGCAGGTAGTGATGTTGGTGGTGGTGCTTCTATTCTTGGTGTACTTAGTGGTACTGATGGTAACCCTATCTCTATTGGTCAAAACTGTCTTTTAGGTGCTAACTCTGTTTGTGGTATCCCTCTTGGTGATGGTTGTATCATCGATGCTGGTGTTGCAATCTTAGAGGGTACTAAAATTGGTATCCAAGCCGAAGAGCTTCAAAAACTTATGGATGTAAATACAAATATGAAAATGGTAGGTGAAATCTTCAAAGGGAAACAACTTGCAGGTCTTTATGGAGTTCACTATAGACAAAACTCTATGACTGGTGAGATTACAGCTTCACGTTCAACAAGAGAGATCAAACTTAACGCTGATCTTCACTAATCTTTCTTTCTTATCTCCTCTTTAGCTTATAAGGACTATAATTGTTCTTATAAGAGGAGAACATTATGCAGATATCTAACAACATAGCTTCACTTCAAACCAATCAAACCTTTTTAAACACAAGTGCAAATAATGTAGCCAATATCAATACTGATGGTTTTGTCCCTCAAGATACAAGAATTACAAATAGTGCCAATACTCCAGTTGCAAATACAAGAACAGCAGATGATAATGGCTCAGATAAGAGTCAAACAGATCTTGCAAAAGAGATACCAGACCAAATAGTAGCTGGTGGAGTAGCAGAGGCAAATGTGAGTGCCATCAAAACCCAAGATGAGATGCTTGGTACACTTTTAGACATTAAAGCTTAAAAGAGGATATTAAAACTTTTTAGGTTTTTTAGCATTGAGGCATCTTTATCGTAGTTGCTTAGTTCTTTTCCAAGCTCAAGGGTGCTAAATATTGTCTTACCAACAATATATCTCCCCTCTGCCCCATTCTCTTTCGTTTTTACACCCCAAACATTTTGTAGTATCGTGATTTTTCCATCTACAGTACCTGTATAAAGTACAATATGTCCTCTTTTGTAGAGAAGTGTTTGAAAAGGCACAGCTTTTTTCATTATAAGCTCTTGCTTCTCTTCATTTGTCAGTTTATCTAAACTTACAACTTCACCTACTTTACTTTGTTGGTAAGAGTTACGCGGTAACCACAGTCCAAAAGGTGCATAAAAATCTCTTAAAGTGGAAGAGCAATCTCTATCATCATACATACCACCCCAACCATACTTTCTTCTAAGAAATTGAGGAAGCACATTAGTTAGATTCTCCTTGTTGAAAACTAAAATCCCTTTATGAACAACATTCTTGCTAATCTGTACTTCCAAAAAAAGTGGCTCAGAAAATTTGTAATTGCCTACACATAAGAGAGTGTAACTCTCCTCATCTTCATCTATAAGGGCAAACATCATCCCTAGTTTTGTTTTAAAAAGGAACTTACCCTCTTTTGTATAAAGAGGCACATCCTCTTTTACTACAACAGCCTGCTCTGCTTTTTGCCAAAGCTCTTTTTGATAAGGTTTTAAAAATGCTATATCTTTTGTTTTAACCCAGCCAAATGCAAAAGAACTTAGCACATGAACCCACTCTTTATCTTTTGAATAATGTGTTACAAAGAGAGGCTTATTTGCATGAATGGTAGAGTTTTGCATATAATCAAAAGGGAACCCCTCCCCTGCAAGCTCTGGATTGCGAAGCAGTGGTTTATCTGTAGGAAAAGCTCTTATATTAAGCTCGTCAAGTGATATTGCAGGCTTATTTACACTTGAAAAGTGCTCAAAATTTGCATTTTCTTTCATCTGTGTAAAAAACTCTTTTTCTATAAGCTGAAGATTTTCTCCATAACTTTTACCATATCTAAAAGCATCAAAAGCCCACATCAACTCTTTTGGAGTTTTTTTACTCTCTTTAATGTTCCATACTGCAAAATAGTTTTTTTCATATTTTTCTTGAGAGAGTTTAGTTCCATTAGATTGAAATCTCTCAAGATATTTTTGAATATCTTGAGAAAGAAATGTAATTGTCTGTTTCTTTTGTTCTTTTTGTGTTTCTTTTACTGCAATTGGTACAGTTTTTATAGGTTCTTTTGTAGAACATGAAACAAAGAATAAAATACAAACAAGACCACTAATTACTTTCACACTCTCTCCTATACTTTAATCAACATCTCCAAATCTACTCACTACACGACCAACAACTTCTACCTCTTGAGGATCAAGTGTTTGTGTAGAGTAAACTTGGTTATCTGAGATAATATCTAACTTCCCATCAAGGCGTTTTTGCACTCTTTTTATAAAAAGACCTGCTTCTGTACGGATGGTAAAGACACCACCACGACCAAGGTCTGTTTTACTACGGTTTATAAATACTATATCATTATAACTAAAAGTAGGTTCCATTGAGTCACCAGAGACATTAATTGCTTCTATATTTTTCAACTCTCTCTCCCCACCTAGCATAAAAACAAATTGCTCTGGAATTTCAAGTTCTTCTATCTCTTCACACTGCTCATCAGATCCACCACCAGCACTTGCATTAACATCATTAAAGTATTTCACCATATAGAACTTATTTGTAGCTTCTACAAGGCTCTCAGGTGATTGTCCATATAAAAGCCAATTGATACTAATCGATTTTCTTGCACAAAAATCTAAAAGAGCTTCAAATGGAACTTTGTTGCGTTTTTTCATAGTGGCAAAATTCATTTGACTTATACCCAGTACATCTGCTACATCTTTATCAAAGATTTTTTTTGAATCAAATTCAGCTGATACTATACTTTTAATCTCTTCAACAATTTCTACAAAACTATTCATGACATTTCCTTTGTATTTTTTAAATTATAGTGGTATTTGCTAGAAATGTCAAAGATTATATGACAATTTGTCATACTTTTATAAAAAACATTACAAAAAGTGTAGTATTTACAAAATTAACTAAAGGATTTGAAATGTCAATCTTATTAAAAAATGCAGAAAGTTTATTTGAAAGATTTGAAAAAGTGGTTGAAGAGATCGCAGAGAGAGTTTTTTAGTCGCTCTTTTTTTTAGCTTCTAACTCTTCGCGTTCACGCTGCTCTTCACGCTGTGCTGATTTATTTTTATGGTATCCACCAAAAATAAAAACCATAAATAAAACAAAAAGTGCAAGCATTACTGCATCAACATATCCATTCATATCTAAAAGCCTTTTAGTTTAGTGCTCAAAACTAGAGTAGTTTTGTCTTATGGCATCATAAAGAACGATACCTGTACTGATAGCAAGGTTTAAACTTCTACCCTCTTTTGTCATAGGGATGGTAATATTTTGAGACTTATACTTGTTAAGTATATCTTCTGGTATACCAGCTGTTTCACTTCCAAAAAAGATAAAATCACCCTCTTTGAAATCTGCTTCAAAGTAAGGTTTATCTGTTTTTGTTGTAGCAAAGTAAGCATTGTCATCTATCTTATTGCTTGCAAAAAATTCATCTAATGATTCCCATACATGAAGATCTAACTTTTCCCAATAATCTAACCCTGCACGACGAACTGCTTTTTCATCTATATCAAAGCCTATAGGCTTAATAAGATGTAAACTAGCTCCTGCATTAACACAAAGACGCCCAATGGCACCTGTATTGTTTGGGATTTGTGGGTGAACGAGTACAAGATTAAAAGCCATTAGAAGATCACCGTTTTATTTGCATAAACAAAGATTCTATCTTCAAGTGCGAGTTTAAGTGCTCGTGAGAGTACTACTTTTTCTACATCGCGACCAGAACGCTGCATATCTCTCCATGAGTAAGCATGATCTACTGCTTTAATCTCTTGAGCGATAATTGGCCCTTCATCAAGATTATTATTTACAAAGTGAGCTGTTGCACCTATGATTTTCACACCTCTGTCATATGCTTGTTTATAAGGATTTGCTCCTATAAATGCAGGTAAAAATGAGTGATGAATGTTAATGATTTTATGCTCATATCGCTCAACAAAAGTAGGTGTTAAGATACGCATATATTTTGCAAGTACTATGTAATCTATATCTTCAAAACTATCTATCGCTTCGATTACCTTTGCTTCATGCTCAGGGCGTTCAAGGTTTTCATGTGAAACTGTAATGTAAGGAATATCAAACTTGCTCACTAAAGATTCAAGTTTGTCATAGTTAGATACTACTGCTAAGATATTTGCTTCAAGCTCACCTGATTCGTGACGAATTAAGATATCACCAAGAGCATGAAGCTCTTTTGTCGCCATAATGATGATATTTTTCTTTTTTGGCTCTATCACTTTTACACTAGAATTCTCAGGAAGTACTGCATCTATGGCATCAGTAAGTTCTTGTTTATTTATATCACCATCAACAACACTACGCATAAAAAATTTATTGTTCTCTTTATCAACAAATTCACTATTAGAAAGAATATTTAAATCACTTTCAAAAAAGATAGTTGATACCTTATGGACCAAACCTTTTTCATCATTTGCATCTATTAAAACGCGATACTGTGCCATTAGTGAGTTCCTTTTTCTAGCTTTTCTAGTCTTGAATCAATTGTTGCTAATGTGTACTCTAAAAAGTTAAGAGTCATATCGACCTTTGCTTCTATATTGACATTATTGGGTGCTTGAAAACCTTCAAAAAGAACAAGAAGTCTCTCTCTTATAGAGTTAAGATAAAGTGTTTCACTCTCTAAAGAATTTGTTTGTTCTTGTGGCACTTCTACCACTTCTTCTATAGGCTCTTGTTTTGTCTCAAGGTTTTTTGTTTCTTGAACATTAAAGTCATGTGTAGTTGAAGTATGTTCCACCATAGGCACTTCATCTTCCATCTCTGCTAAGGTTGAGAGTATTACATCTTTTAATTCCATGATTTTAGTAGCCACCTTTCAAACTCGTTAAATTCTACTTCTGTATCCATCTTTAAAAAAAACTCTTTCATTTGAGAGTTGACATTTAAAAATTTTCTTCGCATACCAGAGAGTCTTCGTATTGCAATCTTTGCATCACTATTTTGAGGGTCACGACGAAGCACCTCTTTGTAGATTTCTAGTGCTTCCTCTTTTAAACCTTGTAACTCATAAATATTTGCGAGTGTCAGTGTCTGCATAATGCTCTTTTAGTTCTATCTTACTATATAGTTAGCGATGATTGAACCCATCTCTGAAGTTGAACAGATCTCTTTTGCATCAAATTGTGCTAAGTCTCCTGTTCTGTAACCTTCACTAAGAGCTTTTTTGATTGCAGCATCTATCTTGTCTGCTGCTTCTATCTCACCAAGTGCATAACGAAGCATCATTGATGCTGAAGCTATTGTAGCAATAGGATTTGCAATCCCTTGACCTGCAATATCTGGAGCTGAACCATGGATAGGCTCATAAACACCTATTTTTTCACCAACTGAAGCGGATGGTAAAAGACCAATAGATCCACATAACATAGAAGCTTCATCTGAAAGAATATCTCCAAAGATATTACCAGTAAGCATTACATCAAATTGACGAGGGTTAAGTACAAGTTGCATAGCAGCATTATCTACATACATGTGTGAAAGTTCTACATCTGGATACTCAGCTGCCACCTCAGTAACAACATCTCTCCAAAGTTGAGAAACATCAAGTACATTTGCTTTATCTATTGAGCAAACTCTTTTTTCACGTTTTTGAGCAATTCTAAAAGCTTGGTGTGCTATACGAACAATCTCTTCACGAGTATAAACCATAGTGTTCCAACCCTTATCTTCTGTACGCCCTTTAGGCTCACCAAAGTAGATACCACCAATAAGCTCACGTACCACCATAATATCTACACCCTTGATAATCTCAGGCTTTAAAGATGAAGCATTAATAAGCTCATCATACACAACAGCAGGACGTAAGTTTGCATAAACGCCAAGCTCTTTTCTAAAACGAAGAAGTCCACTCTCTGGGCGTTTTTCACGTGGAAGTTTGTCCCACGCAGGTCCACCAATAGCACCAAAAAGTACAGCATCAGAGTTTAAAGATTTTGTAATAGTTTCTTGTGGAAGTGGATCACCTGTAATATCATAAGCGATACCACCCATAAGCGCTTCATCATATGAAAAGTGAAAATCATAGCAAGATGACACAGCATCAAGTACTTTTACCGCTTCATCAACGATCTCAGGACCAATCCCATCACCTTTTATAAGTGTAATATTGTACTTTTTCATTCTATTGTCCTTTAATTTCGTTTTGTGCAAAGTTCATAAGTCCACCTGCATCTATAAGTTCTTGCATAAATGGAGGAATCGGTGTGAAGTTGTATGTTTTGTTTGTAGATTTATTTGTAATCGTACCTGCATTCATATCTATAGTGATCTCATCACCCTCTTTAATCTCATTTGCTTCTTTAAGTTCAAAAATAGGAAGACCCATATTGAAAGCATTTCTATAAAAAATTCTTGCAAATGTTGGAGCGATAATAGCAGCAACACCAGCAGCCTTAAGTGCAATAGGTGCATGTTCTCGACTTGAACCACAACCGAAGTTTTCATCAGCAACGATCACATCACCTGGAGTCATTTTGTTTACAAATTCTGGGTCTGCATCTTCCATAACATGTTTTGCTAATTCTTCAGGCACTGAAGTATTTAAATAGCGTGCAGCGATAATCAAGTCTGTATCAATATCTTTACCGAAAGTCCAAACTTTTCCATCAATATTTGCTTTTTGCATATAAAAATCCTATTTGTTTTTTACTAAAATAATTTTGCGATTATATCTAAAAAGTGGTTTGTTGTTTATAAAATAGAGTGTAAAAAAGTAAAAATAGACTTAATATCTTTTAGTATCAAGCCTATTTTAAAGAGTTACTAGCGTTTGAGGTTATTTACAGTTTGGAGCATCTCATCTGATGTTGTGATCACTTTTGAGTTAGAATCATAAGCACGTTGCCCTGTAATAAGGTCTGTAAGTTCCACAACAAGTTCCACATTTGAAAGCTCAACAAAACCTTGACGAAGAACACCAAGACCATTAAGTCCTGGCGTTCCCTCTACTGCTTGACCAGAAGAATCTGTTTCTATATATAAGTTATCACCCATAGAGTGAAGACCAGCTGGATTTATGAAGTTTGTTGTATTTATTTGACCAATTTGTGTTGCTTGTGCTTGCCCTGGTTGTACAACTGTAACAATACCATCTGTACCAATACTAATGTTTGTTGCATCTTCTGGTACTGTGATTTGAGGGATAAGAATATATCCATCACTATTTACAATAGTACCATTTTCATCAAGTTTAAAAGCACCATTTCTACTATATACTTCTGTCCCATCAGGAAGCTCCATCTTAAAAAACCCTTGCCCAGTAATAGCAATATCAAGCTGATTATCTGTTTGTTTTAAAGAACCCTCTGAAAAGATTTTGTTGATAGCAGTTGGACGTACACCAAGCCCCACTTCAATCCCAGTTGGAGATTTAGTTACATCTGAAGTCGAAGTTCCTGCATATTCCATTACATGGTACATTAAGTCTGCAAATTCAGCACGAGATTTTTTAAATCCTATCGTATTTACATTGGCAATATTATTGGCTGTTGTATCTATCTGTGTTTGCATCCCGAGCATTCCCGTAGAAGCAGTATAGAGTGATTGCATCATTGTTTTAGTCCTTTAATTAAGCTTTTCTAGCAAGTTTTTCAATTGCATCTCTGTTCATATCGTTCATCTGTGTATCCATAACCTTTTGATACATCCCAACTAAACGATTTGTTTCTATCATCTGTGTCATCATACTTACAGCATTAACATTACTTTTTTCAGTAAAACCTTGCTGAATAGCACCTGTAGATTCTAAAGATGTAAGAGAGCTAATATTGTCAAGTTTAAAAAGGTTATCACCCTCTTTTTGAAGGGTTGAAAGATCATCAGGCTGTGCTATAAAGAGTTTTGACTTTTGAGCTAATTGAGCAGTTCCTGGAATATTTGTATAGATTTGCCCATTTTTATCAATCTCTATAACGGTATCTTCCTCATTGAGACTTATGCTATTACCAGTTTTAAAGTAATCATTAGAAAGTACTTCATAACCCTGTTTTGTTATAAGTTTCCCCTCATCATTTTTTGTAAAACTTCCATCACGAGTGAGTCTTATACCTTGAGGTGTTTTTACTGCAAAGAAAAGTCCTTCACGTGAAAGTGCCAAATCAAGAGGGTTAGAGCTTGGTTGCATAACACCTACACTAAAATTTGTGTATTGATCAACAACCTGAGGAGCTCTTGTCATTGTTCTGTTAATAAAAGCAGCACCCTCTTTTGTATTGTTATCAAGTGATAACTCATCTCGTGCTTCTTTATATATACGCATAAAATCGCCAACCACTACATTGTCTTCTTTAAAACCTGTAGTATTAACATTTGCTAGATTATTTGCGATAGTGTCTAAACGATTAAATTGTGTAACCATTCCAGCCGTCGCACTATAGTAACCTGTTTGCATTTGCTTCCTTTTTTAGGATTATTAAAAAAGAAATAGCAAAGAGTGTTCCAAGTTTATTTTTATAAAAAAAGAGGATACTTTAAGAATATTTCGGTATAATCCACCTTTTAAAAACCTTAAAACTTTACTGGAGCAACCTTCCATATGACAGCAAAAGAACTCAACAAAGCCATAGAGACCTTTTTTAGTGAACACAAATCGAAAGATTGTTTAACTTACGAATCTCTTATCGAGCTTTTTGAAAAACAACCAACAGCCGCTCAGGCAAAAAACATCTATAAACTTATACAAAAAAATAAAAGTTGTATCTACACTTCAAGTGAGCATGCAAAACGTATGAACGATAAAGAGGCAGAAGCTCGTCGTGATGCACAAAGAAAAATGCTTGAAGATAATGAGACAGATAAATTCGACATCTTAAAAGAGCATGAACTTCTTGAGTGGTCGCGTTCTGATTCTCCAGTGCGAATGTACCTTCGTGAGATGGGACAAATTCCACTTCTTACTAAAGAGGAAGAGATAGAGATCTCTAAAAAGATAGAGAGTGGTGAGAGTATCATCATTGATGCTATCTGTTCTGTACCGTATCTTATAGATTTTATCTTAGATTATAAAGAACCTCTTATCAATCGTGAGCGTCGTGTAAAAGAGCTTTTTAAATCTTTTGAAGATGAAAAAGAAGATAGTGATGATGCTACTGATGATAATGTTACTGAAGAAAAAACTCTCTCTGCAAAAGATAAAAGTAGAGTAGAAAAAGTTTCTACTAGCTTCAAAGCTCTTGAAAAAGCAAAAAAAGACTGGTTAAAATTTGCTGAAAAAGCTCCTGAAAGTTTAGATGAGTTAAATGAAGAAGTGATCTACTACTATCTTGGTGTTACTTTCAAAAAATCAGTTCTTAAAGAGAAACTTTTAGATCTTGGACCAACTTCTAAACTTATCAATGAACTTGTAAAAGCGATGGAAACTGCACTAAAATCTGATGAAGGGTACGACAAAGAGCTTAAACGCCTTGAGTATAAACTTCCACTTTTTAATGCAACTCTTAAAGCAAACCACAAAGTTTTAGTTGAAAAGATCCAAGAACTCACAAAAGAAGATATTGCCAATATGGTTCCAGAAGCTACTATGGTTTCTACATATATGGAGATTAAAAAACTTGTTCAAACAAAAGAAGCAAGTAAAAACTCTTTCGATATGGAACCAGAAAAACTTGCAGATATTTTAGAGCAGATCAAACGTGGTAAAAATATCTCTGAGATCTCTAAAACAAAAATGGCAAAATCGAACTTACGTCTTGTTGTTTCTATCGCTAAACGCTATACAAACCGTGGACTTCCTTTCCTTGACCTTATCCAAGAAGGTAATATCGGTCTTATGAAAGCTGTTGATAAATTTGAATACCAAAAAGGTTACAAGTTCTCAACTTATGCTACATGGTGGATTCGTCAAGCAATTTCACGTGCTATTGCCGATCAAGCTCGCACGATTCGTATCCCTATTCATATGATTGAAACTATCAACCGTATCAATAAGATCATGCGTAAACACCTTCAAGAACATGGTAAAGAGCCAGATGTTGATACAATTGCAGAAGAGGTTGGATTATCAGTTGAAAAAGTGAAAAATGTAATTAAAATCACAAAAGAGCCTATCTCTCTTGAAGCACCTATTGGTAGTGAAGAGGATGGTCGTTTTGGTGACTTTATTGAAGATAAAACTTCATTAAGTCCATCTGATGCTATTTTAAAAGATGACCTTCGTATTCAAATTGAATCTGTTTTAGAGCAACTCAATGAGCGTGAAAAAGCAGTTATCAAACTACGTTTTGGAATCATGGATGACGAGAGTGATAGAACTCTTGAAGAGATTGGTAAAGAGCTTAGTGTTACACGTGAGCGTGTTCGCCAAATCGAATCATCAGCAATCAAAAAACTCAAACACCCTAAAGTTGGGCGTAAACTCAAAAACTATATAGAAGAGTAAGCTTCAGATAATGACTTTTGAACAACAGTGGATTGAGTACGATTTTAACCCATTTGTCCTTTTTGATACAAATGGGAAAATTCTCTCTGTAAATTCAGAAGCACAGTTCCTTTTAGGAGCTGCTACAGGCGTTGAGCTCTTTGAGCTTGCTAAAGCTTATGCAAATGTCACCTTCGGCTTTAAAACAACATTTGTGGACCTAGAATTTGGTCGCTACAAGTTTTTTGGCCTTACTGTTGGGTATGAAGATGAAGATCAGATAGGGATTAAACTTTATCAGACACCATCTTTTAAACTCAATGCAAAAAAACCAGAGGGTGAACTCACAAATATCTTCACACTTATAGATCTTTGTATCTCTACAAACTCTATAAGTTCAGAGATTAAATACACAAAAGAGTATGATCCAGCCATCCCAGATATTATTATAAACTCCAATAAATTCATCAAGGTACTCAATAAGATATATTCTTGTTTTTCAGAAAATGAATATATCAATACAAAGGTATTTTACAGAGTTGGTGAGCATATTATTTTTGAGGATAAGAAATATAGTATTTTCTCTATATCTGTATATGGGGATAATCTCAACGAAGACAAAGCAACAGAGTTTAAAGCCCTTGCTAAGATAAATAACTTCTATGTAGATATAAAAAAAGATATAACACTTAATATCCCAATGATTACTTCATAAACCCTTTTGAACTTAAAGACCCTACTACAATCCCTATAAGTAATGATGGAAGATAGACTGCAAGATTTAGCAGTTCATTGTTTTTTAAAGCTATAAAACCCAATGCTAATAATACATAAGGAACAATTCTAAAAGCAGAAACACTTCCACGAGCACCATGTTTTATACTCTTCATACTGAAGGTTTTAATCTTTGCTTTTTCCTCTTTAACTATCTGTTTAAGATCTAATTCCTCTGCAGGAGCCTCATTAAGAGGTGTTTCATCATACAGTTCATGTGGATCTTCTATCTCATCTAAAAGGTCGCGTTTATCTTCAAAATTTTCAGAGTCAAGCTGTGCTTTTACCATTTTCTTATAAGCATACGAAGCACCCAAGATCACAAAAAGTGCAGAGAGAAATGCCACCTGCATATTGATAAAGTATTCAAATGAGTAAAAATAAAAAGCAAGAACGAAAAGTTCCGCTCCTAGAATAATTTTAATACTTTGTTTCACCATAATCCTCATCATCTTCATCATCTTGAAGTTGTTTTTTTATAGCATAACGTGGCTCTTTTGCAAGCTCTTCATACTCTTTATATTGTTTAGAATAAGCTTTATAAACATTTAAAATGGCAGCCGCAATTCCGATGAAAACACCTATCCAAAAAGTCCAGTAAATTCCAGTAAGGTTTTTAAGTAACCAACCAATCCCTACACCCATCACAACAGCGACAACCATAGAGATACCAAGAGAGAGATTATCTGCTGCTTCTATAACAGGCTTGATTCTTGGCTTTTGATTTGCTTCTTTTTCTTCTCTTTTCTCAAGGTTAAGTTTATCCTCTTCATTCTTAGCCATTTTTAATTGCTTTAAATACTTTTGCAGAGGCTGCTATAGTCTCATCTATCATAGCATCTGTTACAGCTGTAGAGATAAATCCTGTCTCATAAAGTGAACAAGCAAAATAAAAACCTTCTGCTAACATTCCTGAGTGAAATTGTGCGAAAAGCTCAGCATCACTCTCACAAGCATCAGCAAAGTTTTTTACTGGTTTTTCATTAAAGAAAAATCCAAACATAGAACCACGAGTGTCTATTTGCATTGTAATACCCTGCTCTTTAGCTGCATTTTGCATACCCTCTACAAGTCTTTGTGCTCTCTCATTTAAAACAGCAATCACTCTAGCATTTTTTCTAAGTTTTGAAAGTGCTGCAAAACCAGCTGCCATTGCCACAGGGTTGCCACTCAGTGTACCTGCTTGATATACTGGACCTTCTGGACTTAACTGTGCCATAATTTCACGAGAACCACCAAAGGCACCCACTGGCATACCACCACCTATCACTTTTCCAAGTGTGACAAGATCTGGTCTTACACCCGTAATAGATTCTGCTCCATTTACAGATCCACGAAAACCACTCATCACTTCATCAAAAATCAAAAGTGCACCATTTTGTGTACAAAGCTCACGAAGTTCATGTAAAAACTCTTTGTCAGCTGGAACTAGTCCCATATTTCCTGCGATTGGTTCAATGATAACACAAGCGATATTATCTGAGTCTGCAAAACATTTTTTTACACTTTCGATGTTGTTATACTCAGCTAGGAGTGTATGTTTAGTAAAATCTGCTGGAACACCTGGGCTTGAAGGGTTACCAAAAGTTGCAGCACCACTCCCAGCTTCTACTAAAAGTGCATCAGAGTGACCATGGTAACACCCAGTAAATTTTACAATATCATCACGATGTGTAAAACCACGAGCAAGACGAATGGCAGACATAACAGCTTCAGTTCCAGAAGAAACAAAACGTACTTTATCTATAGAGTCAAAGAAGCTTACAACAAGTTTTGCCAACTCTGTTTCAGCCTGAGTAGGTGCTCCAAAAGAGAGACCATGTTTAACTGCTTCTATAACAGCAGCTTCAATACTCTCATCTCTATGACCAAAAAGAAGTGGTCCCCAAGATTGTACAAAATCTACATATTTATTGCCATCGACATCTTTTAAGTAAGCACCCTCACCCTCTGTAATAAAAATAGGTGTTCCACCTACACTTTTAAATGCACGTACTGGAGAATTTACTCCACCTGGAATGAGCTCTTGTGCTTGCTCGAATGCTTTCTTTGATGCTTCTGTACTCATCTATAAACCTTCTCAATTATTTTTCTTATTATATCTAAGTAGTATTAACATTGATTTGGTATAATCTTTAAAATTAATAAATTATGGGATTTTTTTGAATAGATCTACCTTTGCACTCTTTGTTGCCATCCTTATACACTTACTTATACTTATGCTTTTTTGGATGCTAGGCACTTTTACTCCTGCAATACAAAAGATTCAAAAACCAAAAGAAAACAAGATCAAAATTTCTCTTAAAGAGATGCCTAAAAAGCATAAAAAATCTGGCCTAACAAAGAAACAAGTTCCTCAACCAAAGATAGCTCCACCTATGCCAAAAGGTTCTCAACTGAAGAAACTTACAAAACAAAATACCCCTAAGCAAAAACCTGTAAAATATGAACCAAAAAAACCGCCAAAAAAAACAAAACTTAATAAACCAACAAAACCAAAAGCTAAACCCAAACCAAAGCATGAAAAAATTAAGCCCTTACCACCAAAAAAACCATATATTCCTCTTTTAGCAAAGAAAAAAGATATAAATAAAACAAAAACAAAAAAAACAACTGCAATGTCATGGCTCTATGAAGACCAATCAAGTAAAGAGGAGAAAAAAGAGAAACAAACTCAAGCTTCTGGTGCACAAATTGGTGGTAGTATAAGACAGATGAAAGAGCTTTATGGAAGTAAATGGGGTAAACTTACTCCAGGGCAACAAAAGTATATGCTTGATAATCAAGAGATAATGAGACGTATCACACAACAGGTTCTAACACGTGTTGCAAGTGTCAATCTATCACGGGACCTTCATGTCAACAGAATTAATGTAGTAGAATTTTATCTTCATCCAAATGGAGATATGACAGACTTTAAATTTTTGAAAAAAAGTGGTTACTATGTTCTTGATGAGACAACAAAAGAGACTATAGAGTATGCTTATAGTAGATACCCTCGCCCTAAAGAAAAAATTCTTATACGTTATAATGTATATTATAACCTTGCTAGATATTAAAAAAAGATTTTTTTAGATATAATCTTTAACAATAAAAAATTGTTATAAGGTTTTTCAAACATGTCAAGAACATCTACACTTTTACACACCCTCTTTTTCACTTCTGTCTTTTTACTTTCAGGTTGTTCAGAACAAAAACAAGAACAAGTTACAAAAAAAGTTCCTCCTCTTTTGGTGGAAGTTATTAGTGTTAAAAAAGAGGCTGTACCTATTTGGAAACGCTACACGGGTATGACAAAAGCAAGTAGTGATCAAGAGGTTCGTGCTCGTGTTTCTGGTATTTTAGAAAAACGCTACTTTAAAGATGGTCAAGTTGTTAAAAAGGGGCAAAAGCTTTTTAAAATTGAACAAAGTGAGTATATAGCAGCACTTAATGCAGCAAAAGCAAAAAAAGCACAAGATGAAGCATCTTTAGCACTTGCAAATGCAGATGTTAACAGATATGCACCTTTAGTAAAAGAGGGTTTAGCTCCCCGTGCAACACTTGAGCAGTACCAAGCACAAAAGCTTGGTCTTAAAGCTGCCATTGCAGGAGATGTTGCTCAAATAAACAAGGCAAAACTAGAGTTAAGTTATACAATCATAAAAGCTCCCATAGATGGTCGTGCTAGTGCAAGACATGTTGATGTTGGAAACCTTGTAGGGCAAGGGGAAGCAACACTGTTAACAACTATTGTAAGTATTGATCCAATTTATGCTTACTTCTCACCTTCTCAAAGTGATGTACAATTATTTCATAAATATAGAAATAAAGATAAACCTGATACTTTTATAACTGTTTCTGGAAACATGGAAGAGTTACGACTTAATGGTTATGTTGACTTCTCAAACAATAGTGTTGATCCACTTACATCTACTATTACGATGCGTGCAACAATTAATAATAAAGAGGGAAAAGTACTACCAGGTACTTTTGTTTATGTAAACCTTTTCATCAATGATAAATACAAATTTTTAATGATTCCACCTGAGGTTATTTTTAATGACCAACTTGGTAATTATGTTTACATTGTAGATGAAAATTCAAGTGTAAAAAGAGCAGATATTACAACAAACTACTCAAGCAAATACTATGTAAGTGTACGTGATGGACTTAAAGATGGTGATAAACTCATAGTTTCAGCCCTTGTAAAACTTAAACCAGGTCTCAAAGTTACACCCAAAGATGTTACAAAAACAAAAGGGATACAAGCGATACTAGAAAAAAATAAACTTATTCCAAAAAGGAACTAAGATATGTTTTCAGTTACTTTTATTAAAAGACCCATACTTGCAATAGTTATCTCTCTTATTATTATAATAGGTGGTCTTGTCTCAATGCTGGTACTTCCTATTTCTGAGTATCCTGATGTAGCACCGCCAACTGTTAATGTAAGTGCTTCATATACAGGTGCAAATGCTTATGTTGTTGAAAACACGGTAACTCGTGTACTAGAAGATAAACTCAATGGTATCAAGGGTGTTATCTATATGGATTCATCATCTTCAGCCGATGGAAGCTCAAGTATAAATGTTTACTTTGAACCAGGTTACGACATAGATATTGGTGCAGTAGATGTACAAAACAAAGTCTCAACAGCTACTGCTTCTCTTCCATCTGAAGTAACAGCACAAGGAGTTATTGTAGATAAAAGATCACCTTCAATAGTTTGTTTGATTGCTATTAGTGGTGATGAAAGATATGATGGAACCTTTCTTTCAAACTTTGTTAATATTAATGTTCTTGATGAGATAAAACGTATTCCTGGTGTTGGTAAAGCTCAAAATATGGGCGAGCAAAAATATGCTATACGTATCTGGCTTAACCCCGATAAGTTAAAAGCCCTTAATATGTCACCGATGGAAGTTATAAATGCTGTTAAAAGCCAGAATAAACAAGCTTCTATAGGGAAAATAGGTGGAAATCCCACATATAAAGATCAAAAACAAGAGTTTATTCTCTCAACAGAGGGAAGACTTAGTGATGTAAAAGAGTTCAAAAAAATTGTACTTAAATATAAAAAAGATGGTTCATTAGTCTATCTTAGTGATGTTTCTCGTGTTGAACTTGGAAGTGAGTTTTATGATTGGAATGCTATCAGTGCAAAAAAACCAACAGGACTCATTGGGGTGTACCAACTTGGTGAAGCAAATGCACTTGATATTAGAAAAAAGATTCAAGAGACTATGGAGAAACTCTCCACTCGTTTTCCTGATGGTATCACATATAGTATCCCTTACGATACAACTAAATATGTATCTGTAGCTATCGATAATGTAGTCACAAACCTCTATATGGCTATTGCCCTTGTAATGCTTATCATATTTATCTTTTTAGGTTCATGGAGACCTACTGTTATCGCTGCTGCTACTATTCCAGTTTCGTTAATTGGTGCTTTTATGGCTATGCAGATAGCAGGTGGATTTTCTATAAACTTCTTAACCCTCTTTGGGCTTATATTAGCTATTGGTATTGTTGTTGATGATGCTATTTTAGTAGTTGAAAATGTTGAAGTTATTATGTACAAAGAACCAGACCTCACAATAGCTCAAGTTGTAAAAAAAGCGATGATAGAGCTTATTGGTCCCATTATTTCAACTACTCTTGTTTTAGTAGCTGTTTTTATTCCCGTATCTTTACTCCCTGGGATTACAGGTGCACTTTATCAACAATTTGCACTAACAATTGCATTTGCAGTAATGGTTTCATCACTCAATGCTCTAACACTCTCTCCGGCTATTAGTTCTATTATCATTAAACGCCGTAAAGAGGGAGAAGAAAAGTTCATTTTCTTTAGAACATTTGATAGAGCATTTGATTATATTACACAAAAATATACTCTCTTAATCACACAAATGGTAAAACTAAGATACCTCATGATTTTTGTTATGGCTGGTATATTTTATATTATGTATTACCTTTTTAGCATTACACCTACCGGATTTGTTCCCTCAGAGGACAAAGGGATGCTTATGGCTTCTATTAACTTAAAACCGGGGACATCACTCTCACAAACAGTAGAAGTAAGAAAAAAAGTTGAAGATATTATCTATAATATTCAAGGAGTTGAAAATATTGTTAGTGTTGAGGGATACAATATTATAACATCTTCTATGGATGGTTCTGCACTTGCAATGTTTATCTCCCTAAAAGATTGGAAAGAGAGAACAACAGCACAAGATAGTGCTTTTGGTATTTTAAAGCAGATAAAAGATAAAACTACAAATATTAGTGAAGCAAATATTGCTGCATTTAATCTCCCTGGTATACCAGGAATAGGAAATGTTGGTGGATTTGATTTTAGACTTCAAGATTACCTCTCTGGAGACCTCTCTACTTTTGAGCAATATGCAAATAAGATAATAAAAGAAGCATTTAAAGATCCTAGAATTGCATATGCATTTACAACTTTTGCAACTAATTACCCTATGTATGATATAAAAATAGATAGGGAAAAAGCAAATGCAATTGGTGTAAATATAGCTGACTTATTTACAACCATGCAAGCTTATCTTGGAAGCATCTATGTAAATGATTTTACAAAATTTGGAAAAGTTTTTCGTGTTTTTGTTCAAGCTGATAAAGAGTTTAGAAGTTCCAAAGAGGATATAGATAAACTTTTTGTTAAAAATAAAGAAGGTAATATGGTTCCACTTAGTGCTCTTATAAAAATAAAAGAGATAACAGGACCACAGAACTTAACACACTTTAATATGTACAGAAGTATTCAAATTAATGGTGCAGCAGCTCCTGGATACAGTTCAGGGGATGCAATGGCCGCTATGAATGAGATAGCTAAAAAAGTATTACCCGCAAGTTATGGTTTTGAGTGGTCAGGTATGAGTTATCAAGAAACACTTGCTGGAAATGCACAAATTTATGTAGTCTTTTTTGTAATTCTAGTTGTCTTTCTTGTTCTAGCTGCACAATATGAATCGTGGATTCTTCCTCTTATGATATTGCTCTCTGTTCCTATGGTTGTTGCTGGGGCAGTTGCTGGACTTCACTGGTTTGGCATACCACTTAATACCTTTGCCCAAGTAGGTTTAGTCTTACTTGTTGCCCTTGCGGCAAAAAATGCCATCTTAATTGTTGAGTTTGCTAAAGAACAAAGGGAGAGTGGTATAAGTATTGTTGAAGCTGCTATAAATGCAGGAAGTCTGCGTTTTCGTGCTATTATGATGACAATCCTCTCCTTCTTATTTGGTATTTTCCCTCTTGCATTTGCGACAGGTGCGGGTTCTATAACACAGCAATCTATTGGTATTGTTTTAATGTTTGGGATGATAGCAGCAACTTTTATTTCAACACTTTTTGTTCCAGTACTTTATGTACTCCTTGAAACATTAAGAGAAAAATTTGTCAATGTGGAAGAAGAGATACAAAGAAGGGAATCACTATAATGAAAAAAACATTACTTAGTTTAGCACTACTTACAGTTAGTAGTTTTGTTTATGCACAAAATAGCTATACAGTTGATGAGTTACTTTTAAAGTCTTTAGAGAACTCTCCAGACTTACAGATATCAAAACTTAATTATGATGCCTCACAAAAACGCTACGACAGTGCATTTTCCGGCTATCTTCCAAAGCTAGACTTAAGTGCTTCTGCCGGAAAAGTTTCACAAAGTGAAACATACAACCTTCCCTCAGCGGATGATACAGTTCTCATTGGAAAAATCTCTTTAAACCAACTTGTCTATGATTTTGGAAAAACAGGTGGAAATACAGATACACAAAAGTTCTATTCAGAATCTTACAAAATGGAAAATATGCAAAAAATCTCTGATAAAAAAAGAGATGTAAAAAATGCTTATTATGGTGTCTTAAAATCACTTGCACTCATTGATGTACAAAAAGAGAACCTTAAACTCAATAAGGCACAACTTTACAGAGCTAAACGCTACTTTGAAGCAGGCATACGCACAAAAATAGATGTTTCAGATGCAGAAGTACAAGTGATAAAAGCCAAATTAGAGCTTAATAAGGCTGAGTATAATCTCAAACTCTCTTATGCAGAATTAGACAAGGTAGTTGGATTTACACAAATAACTCAGGACTACACTGTGTATAGTGAGAAACTTGATTTAGCCACTTTATATGATTCTCTTCATCCTTATCCTTTAGATCTTGAAGAATCAATTGACTTTGCTTACACAAATAGATATGAAATTAAAAAAGAGTTAGCAAATATAAAAGCTTCCCAAGCACAAACAAAAACTGTAAATGCTGAATATTATCCCTCTTTATTTGTGAGTGCAAACTATCTTTCTCAAAAAGCAGATAATTATCAAGTATATATACCAAAAACAAAATGGGATGCGATGGTTAATTTAAACTGGAATCTCTACCAAGGTGGAGATACTAGTGCTAGAAAAGAGGAAAAGGAGATTAACCTCAATATCTCTAATGCACAACTCCTCAATACAAAACTTTTTATCAAGAAAAAAACGACGACAGCATTTATAAACCTTTATAAAACTAAAGACACAGTAGAACTTGACCAAAGTTTAGTCAAAGTCTCTGATGAGAAGTTTGACCAAGCAAGTAAACGCTACGAACATGGTCTTTCAGACTATATAGAGCTTCAAGAGTCTCGTCAAGGCTACATAGATGCTAAAGCAACCCTTGTTGTTGATTATTACAACTACTACATTGCTATAGCCGAATTAGATAATGCAATAGGAAAATAGATGACAGAAAAAATAGCTCCCGTACTCAAAAAAAATAGAGTTGAAATTCTCGATGTAATTCGAGGATTTGCAATTTTTGGGATTTTAATAGCCAATATACAATCGTGGAGTGGATATAAATTTATCCCTTTTGAGCATATGGCTACACTCCCTTATTATGACTATAATGAACTTTTACATTATCTTTTTATGTTCTTTGTTGATACAAAGTTTTATACCCTCTTCTCTCTTTTGTTTGGTATAGGTTTTTACATACAGTTCAACAAACAACGGGATAATCAAGCACCATTTATGAAAACTTATAGAAAAAGACTTGGCTTTCTTATGATGTTTGGAGCTATTCATTCCTTCTTCTGGTCAGGGGATATCTTGCTTATCTATGGAGCAGTTGGTCTGGTTTTTGTAATGTTTAGAAATCTTCAAGGAAGTACTATTTTAAAACTAAGTATTTTTTTATATTTTTCATGGCTTATCTATGATGTTATTATTGCTCTGTATTTTCCACAGATTCTTAACTATGAGTACACAGCTTATAAAACATACCCAGATATAGCTCCAGAAAATTTAACTTATATCTTTCAAAATGGCTCTTTTTATGAGGTGCTTCAAGCAAACTGGCATAATCTTTACTACCGATATCTAGATCTTATCCCCTCTGGACGTTTAACGAAAGTTCTTGCACTCTTTTTACTTGGATTTTATCTTATGAGTATAGACTATTTTACTACCTATGCAAAATCCTTGAAGCTTTTTGTATTTTATTTTATCTCAGGATCTCTTATCTCTTACATAGCCTATGAGATTGGTGGGAGTATGGCATCATTTTCTCATAACCTTACAAATGTTGCATATAAAGCACTTGCAGTTACTGGGCAGATACTCCTTGCTCTCTCCTATATCAGTATCTTAGCCATCTTAGATGAGAAGAAATTTTTTAAGAAATTTTTTCATCTCTTTGCTTATGTTGGTCGCATGAGTTTTACAAGTTATCTTATGCATACTCTTTTTGGATACCTAATCTTCTACCCTTTCTTTGGTGCTCTTTTTGGTACTATGGGACTGGCACAGATCACTCTACTGGCACTAGCACTTTACACTTTTCAAGTTCTCTTTAGTTTTATATGGCTTAAAATATTTAGCTTTGGTCCACTAGAATGGGTTTGGAGATGTTTAACTTATGGAAAACTCTTTCCAATTATACGAAAAGCAAAAGGGGAAATATAATGTCACATCATCCAAAAACAACACTTCATCAACACTACTTGCAAGTCATTGTTCTAGTCATTGGTTTAGTCCTATGGTTTATGCCTACACCTGAGGGTTTAGAGACGCAGGCTTGGCACCTTTTTGCTATATTTATCAGTGCTATTTTGGCTGTAATACTTAAAGCTATGCCTATCTTTACCTCTTCCATTATTGCTCTTGCTGTGGTTGTTCTCACTGGAACACTTACAACAAAACAGGCATACAGTGGCTTTAGTGAAGATTTTATATTACTTATCATCGTCGCGTTTTTAATCGCTCGTGGGGTTATAAAATCTGGACTTGGAAAGCGAATCGCTTTTTTAATCATACGTAAATTTGGTACATCCTCTTTGGGTCTTGCTTACTCCATCATCGCAGCAGATATGTTTATATCTCCCGCTTTTCCAAGTAATACAGCTCGCTCAGGTGTACTCTACCCTATCGTTAATGCACTTAGTGTAGATAGTGGATCTAAAATTGCAGATGGAACAAGAAAAAAACTTGGTTCTTTTTTAATGATGTCTTCTATGGCAGGGCTTACACTCTCTTCAACTCTATGGCTCACAGCTATGGCAGCAAATCCAGCAGGTGCTAAAATGGCACTAGACTATGGTGTAACCATCACTTATGGTTCATGGGCACTTGCTGCTTCTGTTCCTGTTTTAGTACTCTTTTTCTTAGTTCCTTGGGTTATTTTTAAAATATTTCCACCAGAGGTAAAAGAAACGCCAGAAGCTCCACAGATAGCACAAGAAGCACTTGATAAGATGGGTAAGGTTCATAAAAATGAGTGGATTATGGCAGGTGTTTTTATAGGCATGGTATTTTTATGGGTTATGGCAGGTACATGGCATCTTGATAAAACAGCCGTCGCGTTTTTAGGTCTTGGTGTTTTAATGATAACAAATATCTTTACACTTGAAGATATGCGTGAAGAGGGAAATGCACTTTCCACACTCGTATGGTTCTCTATCCTTTTTGCAATGAGTTTATACCTAGATAAACTTGGCTTTATGGGTTGGGTTGGGATGCATATCTCTGATATGGTAGTGGGTCTTTCATGGCCTGTTGTATATGTAAGTATCACTATAGGATATGTTCTTATACACTACTTTTTTGTTTCACAAACAGCACAGATGTTAGCACTTTTTTCTGTCTTTTTAGGTGTAGCTGTAAGTGCTGGTGTACCTGCTGAGATGATGGCACTTATGCTTCTTTTTGCAACAAACTTCAATGCTATCATCACACCTCAAGGATCTTCTGCAAATGTTATCTATGCAGGTAGTGGGTACTTAGAACCTGGGGAGATCTATAAAGTTGGTGGTATTATCACCCTTATCAATACCTTTGTATTTCTAACAGTTGGTACAGCATGGATGCTTATCATCCTTTAGGAAAAACTTTTATGATACAAAAATTATCTCTTTACTCATTTCTTCTTGTAACTTCTTTAGTTAGTGCTAGTGAGCCAGAATTGAATCTCGATGGTACACCCTATATACCTCCACGTCTAGCAGGAGATTCTCTTGCTATTAAACCTCTAAAAAAAGCTAATGATACCGATGTCAACTCTATAGAGTCGATGTTTACAAATGGGAAGATTAAAGGACTTATAAGATACTCCACTCAATATAGAGATACAGCTTATCATTCTCTACAAAGCTCTTTGACACCCACTGCAAACAAGATTCAGCAGTACTCTGCCATTGGTGGATACTTAGGGTATGAGACAGCCTCTTACTACAACATCTCTTTAGGTGCCACTTTTTATACTGCACAAAAGTTTGGTCATAATCCAGATGAGAGAATTGGGCTTGGTGGACTCAATGAAGATGGTGGCAGAGCCAATGCTTATGCTGTTTTAGGTGAGAGTTACATTAAGTACAAAACACAGAACAATGATATCAGAGTAGGAAGACGAGAGATGCCAAATTATAGGTTTGTATCACTCTCAAACATCCGCTTCTCCCCTATCACCCATCAAGGTGCAACTTATGAGAGAAAAGTATCTAAAAACTTGCAACTCAATTTTGCCTATATCGATAGTCAAAAAGATAGAAATGCAGAGAGTTTTATCAATATGATTCAAGCTGCACGTGTACAAAAGTCTAACATAGTGGGCTCTTACAACCCTTACAATTATGATGCAGGTGGAAACTATATAGGAAGTTCAAAAGCGATGCTGATGGCAAGTGCTGTTTATAAAAAAGATACTTTCTCAGCAGAAGTATGGGATTATTATATTAGTGATTTTGTCAATACCCTCTATCTTTATGGAGATTACAATATAGTACTCTCCCCTACTCTAACCTTTACAACAGCCATGCAGTATGCAAAACAAGACAATGTTGGAAGTCGTGTCGCTGGAGATATAGACTCATGGTTTTATGGGCTTAAATTTCAAGTCGCTTCAAAAAAAGGTATAACACTCTTTACTTCCTATAATCAAGTAGCCTACAATGAGAACTCTTATGATGGTGGTACCATCTTTGTAAGATGGGGAACGCCACAGATGTTCAACTCTTTTCAGGTGCAAGATTCTGAGACTGCTGGTGTCAAATCTTACGGTGCAGGAGTACAGTTTGAGCTAGGACATATGGGGATAGTTCCAAATACAGTCATCCGCTTTCGTTATGCTCTGTATGATATGCCAGATACTCTTAGTGACAACTTTGCAGCACAAGATAGAACAGAGGCAACCTTTGATCTACGATACTCTTTTACAAAGAATGATGGCTTTGGAATCTTTACAGAGATGCAAGGACTAAGTGTACAATTTAGGGTTGCTTATGATGATTACAAAACAAACTACGATTTTCAAAGCTACAAGAACTTACATGGATACGATTTTAATGAAGTCACATCAGACTTTATTGATACTCGTCTCTATATTGATTATCTCTTTTAGGTCTCTATGAAAAAAAATATTATACTCCTTTTATCGCTTCCTCTACTACTCAATGCAACTCCTTTAAGTGATGTCATTGCAGATGGCCATATTGATGGAGAAGTGAAACTTTTTTATTACCATATAGATAAAAAAGATGCACCAAATGCCTTTGCAAGCTCTCTTGGAGGACAACTAAAATACACTACAGATACAAAACAACCTTTTTTTGCATCCCTTGGATTTCATACATCTAATCCAGTATTTTCAAACAAAAATAAAGAAAAAACTTATCTTTTTAACAACGATAAAGATGCTTCTGCCTTAACTGCCATAAGTGAGTCTTTTATCGCTTATAAAACACAAGAGCGAGTAATTCGGCTTGGAAATGTACTACTCAATACTCCTATGATGAACAATGACACAACTCGTATTGTTCCATGGAGTTATCAAGGCTTTTTTTATACAGGAACAACACTCAAAGATACAAAGGTGCAACTCAACCATATAAGTGCCATTAGAAGCCATACCTCAGATAGCTACACAAAAGAGAGTGCAAGTGGTGATATAGGCTCTAAAGGGGTCACAATGCTCTCTTTTCACTATGCTCATCCTAAACGCTATAATCTTCAAGCTTATTACTACTATGCACCTGATTTATACTCAACTTTTATCGCTCAAGCTGATTACTCTTTTGATTTGCATACCAATGTACTTTACTGCTTTGGACTACAATACTTTAAAAGTGGGAATGGTGGAAGATATAACCAAAGAGAAAATAAAAATGGTGGAGATGATATAAATCTTATAGCCTTAAGAGTGGCTGCTGAGAGTGATACTATTGGAGTTGCACTTAACTACTCACAAAACTTTGGTATCAGTGGAATGGTAAAGGGATATGGTGGCTTAACAAAGACCTATACAACATCTATGATAGCCAATGGTCGAGGCAATTATAAACCAGAGACATGGATGTTAAAACTCTCTTATGAACTTCCTCTTAAAGCTAAAGAGAGTGAACTTGCACTGTGGCTTACAGATACAAAAGTACACGATAATCGTGGAGATTCTTTTCAAGCTTATTATATGCACTACAGACACCGATTTACAAAAGAGCTTTCACTCTATATTCGCTATGAGCATCTTAATTATGAAAAAGTCTCTACAAGCGATAGCTCTTACTTTAGAGTTATAAGCAGCTACGAGTTTTAAAGCACAAAAAAGTTTCACAGAAAATTCCTGCCCTTTTTTGTAAGTTGCAACACCTTTTGGTGTACCACTCATGATGATATCTCCATCCTCAAGACTCATAAAACTATAGACTCTGGCGTTTCATTTCCAAGTTCTTTAATATGCTTTACATTATGTTCTATACTCATTAAGTAAGGCATTAAGTTGTGAAGTCATCTCCGAGAGATTATCACTTGCTTTTGTAATCCCCTCTACACTCTGAGCATTTTCAGAAGAGAGTTGATTAATATTTTCCACCTGTGCAATCATATGGTCAATCGTTTTAGAGTTATCTATGTAACCTTCAACTGTTTTATCAACCTTAAGAAGTGAAGCTTCCATAGAGCTTACACTACTGTCAATCTCTGCTTCAACATCTTGTGCTGTTGTTGAGAGTTCTTCTATCTTTATCGCGTTTTCAGAGATTTGATCTGAAGTATCTTCTACTGACTGTACAATCACATTAATCGTAGCATTAATCTCTGTAAGAGATTTTTGTGTTCTCTCTGCTAGCTTACGCACTTCATCAGCGACAACAGCAAAACCACGACCATGCTCTCCTGCACGAGCAGCCTCAATCGCAGCATTGAGTGCAAGTAAATTTGTCTGATCTGCTATATCTGCAATTACGGTTAAGACATCTTTCACCTGTTGTGTATCTTGAGAGAGTTGTTGCAGTTTTGATGCCATTTCAGTTTCTACTTGAGAGCGTTCAAACACTTCTGAGGCAAGCTCTTTAATACTGTTGTTCGCATTAAGAAGTTGTTTTCCTGTTTCATCAATCTCTTTTTTCACACTTTGAGCATCACTAATAGCAACTTGAAGTACCTCTTGAAGATTTGTACCCTCATTTGTAACCTCTTCAACTATATGTGCCTCTTGTTGTGCTTTGGATTCTATCTCTTGGGAGGTAGTTGAGAGTTCTACAGCGATAGAAGCATTCTCTTGTGACATCTGTTTTGCCTTATCAACCGTAACACGTACCTTTTCTATAAATGCATTAATATTATTTCCAACCTCATGCATCTCATCACCCTTGGCAAGTTTAATCTGCTGGGTAAGATCACCCTCACCTTTAGCAAGATCATAAGCTGCATTTTGTAAAAGAGAGAGTTTATTGATTATAAGTTTTTGAATACTGATTATCATCACCACAATTAACATAGCTATAATAACAAAAGCCATAACTGCGATTATATTTCTAGTACTTACTACAGATTCAAGTGCCTCATCCTCATCCATTTTGACTATAACACCCCAGTTTTCACCGAAGAAATCAACAGGTGTATAAGAGTTTAAGATTCGTACCCCTCTATAGTCAGTTAAGAGCATCACACCAGATTGACCTTGCAGTACTTTTTTAACAGCTTCGCTATTTACTTTAAAAACACTTATAGTAGTACCAAGCTTTTGAACTTTTTCATCTTGAATCTCTTTGACAAAGCGGCTATCTGTTTTCATAAGCATATCTTGCCCAATTAAAAAGGCTTCACCTGTTTTTCCAAGACCAACCTCTTTAAACTTACCACCAAAATTCATCATATTGTTCAAGGTATTAATTGGAAGCTGAAAAACTAAAACACCTTCAAGATCTTCATGAAAATAGAGTGGTATTGCTATAAAAGAAGCAGGTGAATTATAACTAGGCTCATAAGGTTCAAAATCAGCAAAAGCAATCTCACCATTTTTGAGTTTCATCGCTTTACGAAATGCATGGGAAAGTCCACTATCTTTATAAGGTCCATCGAGTAAGTTTGTAGCAAAATCCTTCCGTTTGAAGGTACTATAAACAACAACACCATCCGCATTTACTAAAAAAGCATCATAAAGCCCAAATTGATCTATGATTGCCTTATATTTTCTATGATAAAGAGCATGTTGTTTAGAGTAGTCATCTTTATAGTTTTTATTTTGATTAAAAAGTTGTTTACTTCCTATAGGATTCGGATTTTCCAATATGAAAAGTTCTTGTGCAAGTTTTCCATTTGTTGTTTTTGGAAAATATTGTTCAATAGGTTTTTTAGCTTTTACATCTGGAACATTAAAGTTTATTTTATTGACATAGTTTGATTGATAATGTTTCTTGAGTTTACTTGTAAGTGTATCCATATTGATGTCGTCGCCAATGTCATCTTCAAGAGCATCAAAGCCATCACTAAGTGCCCACAAATCCTGAACTGTATTTAAATCACTTGCTGTTGAGCGAAGAAGACCTTTGAGCATATAAGTATATTCATTTACACCCTCAGCTTTACTCTCTGCAACACTTCTTAATTGATCCATTCTTGCATTAAGCAAAGCCTCAGAGGACTTATTTATCGCTACCATAGACACAGACACACCAAGTAGAATAAGACCTATAACTGTTAAACCAACAAGTCTAATTTTAATACTTTTAAAGTTCATTTGAACCTCCAATATAATCACATAAAAATGATTATATCATCAGTTTTTACGGTAATTTCTTAAACAGCTCATATATAAATAAAATTTATAAAATGTCTTCCAATAATCTCACCGCACCCTTGTATATTGGCTCATCAATAAAACCATATTCTTCATCGACAAACCCTGTAATACCTTCATCTCTATGCATCTCAAAAAGCTTAACAATCACTTGAGCACGAGCTATCTCTTGCTCTTTATTTACAAAAATTTTATTGGCTAATGTAACTTGTTTTGGTGAGATACAGGCCTTTGCATCATAGCCCATAGTTTTTTCTAAAGTGAGCCATTGTGAAAAAGTTTCAAGATCTTGAAACTCTTGGTATACAAAAGAAACAGGTTTTACACCAAGAGCCTTTGATGTTATAAGAAAATGTGAAAGCATATAATGTAATGTTGGATTATTGATATCTATCAAAGATTGGGAAAGCCCCATATCTGCAAAAAGATCTAATATGCCAAGATAAAAAGCACTTACTCTTTTATTTACAGCTAAAGAACTTAGATTAATCCAAGAGGAAGCTGTTTCTATAGAGAGATGAAGTTCAATCTCATCATTGAGCAGATGTAAAATATCACGAACCTCTTTTTCATTATGTATCTTTGGTACACGAATAGCATCTGGCATAAATTGATTTAAGTATGTTATCTCTTCATAACCACCTTCATCTAAGGCATTAACACGAACCACAAGTTTTTTGTCACACTTTTGTAAACGCGAGAGAAAAATGGCAGCTAAAACAAGAGCAAAAGGTTTATCTTCTTTAGCGACACCATCTTCGAGATTCAAGATAATACAATCAGCTTCTAAAGATTCTATCTTGATGAGATGTTTGAGATTATGGGAAGAAAGCATTAGGGCTGAACGGAAGTTGTTCTTTTTATTTAGTTCTCTAAAACATGGTTTTGCTAGGCCATCAAGAGCTTCTAGGTCACGTTGGGCATAAGCTTTTTCAATCTTATCTAACATTTTGTTTCACTTTTTTATCGTTTTTATGAAGGTGAAGATAGAGTGCATTAACCTCTTTTTTTGTTAAAAAGTATCTTGGCATCCCTTTGATTCTTGAGTTCATAGCCTTATAAAAATCATCAAATGGTATCTTATTTATTGAGGGGCCAACAAAACTTCTTTTTTTGTTTTTATGCATATAGTTAGCGATAAGTTTTCCCTCACCATTTTCACCATGACAATGTTCACACCCTATACCACGAGGGTTTTTATAAAGTTGTGTTGCATATTCAAGAGGAGTTATAAAACTACTTGTTGCATATAAAAAAATGGGAATTGTTAAAAAAAGTATCTGTTTCATTCTAAGTAACCTATCATTATTGAACCGATATAATAGCTAAAATTTAATGTATTGGTTCTATAAATGAAAAATTATCTCCTACTTTTGACTTTATCTTTACTCTTTTTTGGGTGTTCTGCACCTACTCCTCAAGCTGTAAAAATTGAAAAATCACAAAAGAATATAAGCTTTTTAAATGATGTAAAACCTATCTTAGATAAACGCTGTGTTACATGTCACTCATGCTATAACTCCCCATGCCAAGCAAAAATGAGCTCTTTTGAGGGGATAGATAGAGGTGGCAGTAAAATAACTGTATATGATGCCCTTCGTTTAGAGGCCATAGATCCTACTCGTCTTTTTATAGATGCAAATTCTACACAAGAATGGAGAGAGAAAGACTTTTACTCTCTTACTCAAAAATTTGATGCCAATGCAAGCTATAACGATTCAATTATGATCCATATGCTTTATGATAAAAAAATCCATCCCCAAGTGATAGGTTCTTATAAACCTGAAACAGACGAACTTATCTGTCCTCGTAATCCACAAGAGATGGGAGAATATTTAAAAGACAAACCCAACCATGGTATGCCTTATGGTTTTCCAGCTATTAAAGATAAAGAGTACAATACCCTTGTACAATGGATAGCCCAAGGATCTCAAGGGCCAACACAAAAAGAGCAAAAAAAGCTTACTACACCAAGTCACAAAGCACAAAAAGAGATACAAAAATGGGAAAGTTTTTTTAATAACACTGATCCCAAACATACCCTCACAGCGAGATACCTTTATGAGCATTTTTTCTTAGCACACATCCATTTTACAGGTACAAGAACAAAAGAGTTTTATGAACTGGTTCGCTCCTCTACACCTGCACCACAAAAGATACACAACATTGCAACTGTTCGCCCTTTTGATGACCCAAAAGTCAAAAAATTTTATTATAGATTTCAAAAAGTTCACTCTACAATAGTACACAAAACTCATATGGTTGTAGAGTTTAATGATACTAAACTGGCAAGAATAAAAGAACTCTTCATAAAACCAATATGGACCGCAAAACCTCATTATATGAGTTATGAGACCTCTTTAAGTGCGAATCCCTTTAGAATTTATGCACAGATACCACCAAAAAGTAGGTATCAGTTTCTTCTCGATAATGCACACTACATAGTGATGACCTTTATTCGTGGTCCTGTTTGTCGTGGACAGATGGCACTCAATGTTATCCATGATCATTTCTGGGTGATGTTTGAAGATCCCAAAAGTGATATATCCATTATTAATCCAAACTTTCTTTTAGAACAGGCAGGCAATCTCGCTATGCCTATTGAAACAAGTTCACAAAGTCTTTTAGAAACTTTTAGTGATGCTTATAGAGAAAAATACCATCGATATTTTATTGCAAAACAAAAAGAGTATAAAAAGTTTTATCCTCAAGGACAGGGTATAGAATCGATTTGGAAAGGGGAAAATGCAGATGATGCTCCCCTTTTAACTATCTATAGACATTTTGACAGTGCCTCTGTACATAAAGGTGTACTTGGAAGTCTTCCTAGAACTATGTGGGTGATTGACTACCCCCAACTTGAACGTATTTATTATTCTTTAGTTGCAGGCTATGATGTTTTTGGCAATATTTCCCATCAAACAAATATACGCAGATATATGGATTTTCTCCGTTTTGAGGGGGAATTTAACTTTATCTCTCTTCTACCAAAAGAAGCTCGTTTGCCTACTATAAATTCCTGGTATATCGGCACTAATGCTATTGAAAGAGTTGATGAGGATAGACTTGCAGAGGTGCCAACTAAGGTTGTATACAAAACAAAAAACTTTAAAAATGAACTTCTTGAGCAGGTAGTAGAGCATCATATACTCAAATCTACAAATATCTTTTTTGATAATATTAATTATATTAAGAATGGGAAAACAGCCCTTCAAATGCCAATAAAATTTGAAAATCTAGAAGATTTAAATAATGGTGCAAGAGTGCTTAGTTCTTATAGAGAAGGGTTTATTAAACATGTAACAGGTAAGGATGTCAATATTTTACTTGTTCGTATAAAGATGCCTCAAGATAAAGATGTAGTCACATCGATAGTGGTCAATAGATGGCATGATAATGTAAACTCCCTCTTTGGGGAATCTAAAAGACTCAATCCTGAGCTTGACACCTTGGATTTTATCAATGGGTATGTGGGATCATACCCCAATGCCTTTGCAGTAGTGGAATACAAAGATATACCAGATTTTTTTGATGTGATACAAAATTTTGATGGAAGTCAAAAATATATAAAAAAATTTAGAAAATACTATGTACCACGATCAGACACAAAATTTTGGGAAACTTTTGATTGGTTTCAAGAAAATTTTGAGAAAAAAGAGCCCTTACAATCAGGCCTCTTAGACTTAAACCGTTACTACCACAACTAAGCGGCTAAAGAGGCAAAGTTAATCTCCTCTTTACAAATAAAAGGTATAATAACAAAAAAATATCTGTAGAGGTTTAAATGCAAATTCTTGATGGTAAAGCACTTTCACAAAAAATAGAAGCCAAAGTTGCCCAAGAGGTGATCCAGTTAAAAGAGACTTGTGGATGTACTCCCGGTCTTGCAGTATTACTTGTTGGGCAAGACCCAGCGAGTGCCGCTTATGTAAACATGAAGAAAAAAGCATGTGACCGTGTTGGTTTTTACTCTGTAACTCATGAGATGCCTGAGACAATATCTCAAGAAGCGATAGAAAACACTATAGAGATGATGAACCAAAACTCAAATATCGACGGTATTTTAGTACAACTTCCCCTCCCTCCACAAATAGACACTACAAAAATCTTAGAGCTTGTAGATCCTGCTAAAGATGTAGATGGTTTTCACCCTTTTAATGTTGGTCGCCTTGTTACAAACCTTGATGGTTTTGTACCATGTACACCACTTGGTGTAATGGAACTCTTAGCAGAATATGATATTGACGTAAAAGGGAAAAACTGTGTTGTTGTTGGAGCTTCTAACATTGTTGGAAAACCGATGGCTTCACTCCTGCTCAATGCAGATGCAACAGTAGAAGTTTGTCATATCTTCACAGATGACTTAAAACGCCACACTCTCAATGCAGATATCATTTTAGTTGGTGTTGGAGTGATTAACCTCATTAAAGAAGATATGGTCAAAGATGGTGCTATCATTATCGACATTGGAATCAACCGTGCTGAAAATGGTAAACTTGTTGGTGATGTAGATTTTGAAAATGTAGCAAAAAAATGCTCTTATATCACACCTGTTCCAGGTGGAGTTGGTCCTATGACCATCGCTATGCTTCTGAGTAACACTTTAAAAGCTGCGAAGATTAACGGTGCAGCAAAAAAACTCTCTCAAGAGGAAAAATAAACATACATGAAAAACCTTTTTACAAAAGCATATAAATTTTCAAACTCTTGGACAGGAACGATAGTTATCGTTCTTTTTGTCATCTTTTTTATCGCTCAAGCATTTCGTATCCCTAGTGGAAGTATGAAAGATTCTCTTTTAATTGGGGATCACCTTTTTGCGAAAAAGTTTGCTTATGGTGTCTCTATGCCTCATATCCCATTCTTGGAAGTTTCTATCATGCCATGGAGTAATGAGTTGCGTTTATTTGATGGGGATACACCAAAACGTGGTGATATCGTCATTTTTCGTTATCCAGGTAATGTTAAACAACACTTTGTAAAACGCTGTGTAGCACTTCCTGATGATGAACTTTTTGTAGCGGACAAAAATCTTTTTATCCATTTTAGAGAGGGTAATGAGTGGATCAAAGAGCACTATAAAGGGTTTGAGATCGCTGTATATGAGGGAAAACTTTGGGTGAAAAACCCTTATATGAAGGCACATCCTGGTATCCATCATGACGATAAAATCATCAATAATGGACGTTACCCTATCCCTCTTTTCTTTGTAAATCCACTCCGTGTTGAAAAAGGGCATTATTTTATGATGGGTGACAACCGTGACCACTCAAATGACAGCCGTTTTTGGGGGAGTGTTCCTTATGATAATGTTGAGGGAACACCTTGGTTTATCTACTTCTCTATCGATGATAACTGGGAGATTAGATGGGATCGTATCGGTAAAACACCAACAGATTTAGAACAATCTCCTTATCTTGACAAAGCAAAAGAAGAGAGAATAAGAACAGATAAAGATTTCCATGGAATTACTTGATATTTTAAAAATTGTTGCTGCAGTCTTAGCACTTGCAGTTGCAATCATTGGACATGAGATTATGCACGGCTGGGTTGCTTATATGTATGGTGACACTACAGCTAAAAATGCTGGTCGTCTTACTATAAACCCACTAAGCCATGTAGATTTAGTTGGGACAATCATCGTTCCTGCTACTATGTACTTTCTCCCTATGCTTTTAGGTGGAGAGAGTGGCTTTTTATTTGGTTGGGCCAAACCTGTTCCTATCGACATGGGTAAAGTAATACGTCGTGGTGGATATAATGGTGCCATGCAGGTTGATTTAGCAGGAATTGTCTATAACTTTACACTTGCTGCTTTTGCTTCAATTGCAATTGTTTCTATGGCACAACCAACTACAGGTGATGGGTTAGCATATATTTTCACCTATCTGTTTATCTTTCAGTTACTTGTTATCAATGTAGTTTTAGGAGTATTTAACCTTCTGCCTATTCCACAATTTGATGGTGCTCACTTTTTAATGCACCTGAGTTTAAAATACAAAATCAATGGTATCGCAGAGTTCTTTTACAAAAATGAACGCTACGGTATCATCTTTGTACTTGTGGTTTTAATGACACCACTCAAAGACTACCTACTTATTTTGCCAGTTCAAACGATACTTGGCTTATTACTATCATAAAGGAAAAAAATGAAATTTTTTGTTGCAACAGACCATGCTGGGATTGAGTTAAAAGATTATACTGTAGAGTTACTTCGTGCTAAAGGGCATGAGGTTGAAGATATGGGGCCTTACTCTAAGGATAGAGTAGATTATCCAGATTATGCACATAAAGTAGCAACTGCTGTACTTGAGAATGAGGGTACACAAGGTGTTCTTATCTGTGGAAGTGGTATTGGTATGAGCATGGCTGCAAATCGCCATGAGGGTATCCGTGCAGCACTTTGCCATGATGCCTACACTGCAATGGTAGCACGTGGACATAATGATGCGAACATCCTTTGTTTTGGTGAGCGTATTGTTGGAAAGGGTGTTGCTGAGTCTATCATTGATGCTTGGCTTGCCGCTGGTTTTGATGGTGGCAGACACTGTGGTAGAGTAGAAAAAATCGAACTAAACTAAGTTAGAAAAAGGAGTTAGTATGTTTTGGGAATGGTCACTTTTAACACTGTTATCTATACTCTCTATATGGCTCTTTGTAAAGATGTACTACTTTAAGAGTATCACAAATAAAGAGCAACGTAGTAATGACTTAATGAAACTCACTCTCCAAGAGGCAGAGATTCTTATAAGAAAGTACCAGATTCAACTCCAACGTGCACTTGGAAATGTAGATATTTTAAGTGAAGAGCTTACAAAACTGAGAAATGAGCTCAAAGTTCTTAAACAACGTAACTCAAAACATAGACAAGAAACAGACCGTCTCAATGGCAAAATAAAAGCCCTTGAGGGTCGTATAGATGCACTTCTGTAAAGGAAAACTATGACATTAACAAATACTGAACGCAAAATCATCGAAGACTCAATTAGAGATATACAAGATTTTCCAAAACCGGGCATTGTTTTTAAAGATATCACTACTCTTTTAAATAATAAAGAGGCTTATGGCGTTTTAATGAACCATCTTTACACTCGTTATAAAGAGTATAACCTTGATTATATAGCAGGGATAGATGCTCGTGGTTTTATCTTTGGAGCAGCACTTGCACAAATGTTAGGACTTGGTTTTGTTCCTATTCGAAAAAAAGGGAAACTCCCATACACAACTATTAGTGAAAAATATGCACTAGAGTATGGTGTAGATGAGATTGAAGTACACATTGATGCCTTTGGTGAACAAAAAGGTGCAAGAGTCCTCATCATTGATGACCTTATAGCTACAGGCGGAACAGCCAATGCAGCTGCTACACTTGTAAATCAAACAGGTGCAGAGTGTGTTGAGTGTTGTTTTGTAATTGGTCTTACTTTTCTAGATGGTATCAAAAAATTAGAAAAAACTACAAAAGTTTATAATATTATAGAGGTTAATTAATGTATATTCCAACTCCAAGCAAATACGATCCAGATAACAACGGACACTTTGGAATCTTTGGTGGGCGTTATGTTCCAGAAACACTGATGCCAGCCCTATTAAAACTCAAAGAAGAGTATGAATCTATCCGTTTTGATAAAGATTTCTGGAGCGAGGTAGACTACTACTTAAAAGATTATGTAGGTCGCCCTAGTCCACTTTATTATGCAGCAAATATCTCCGAAGAACTTGGTGCAAAAGTTTACTTTAAACGCGAAGACCTAAACCATACAGGTGCACATAAAGTAAACAATGTTATTGCTCAAGGACTTATGGCTAAACGCCTTGGATATAAAAAGATCATCGCTGAAACTGGTGCTGGACAACATGGTGTAGCAACTGCTACCATCTGTGCCCTTTTAGATTTAGAGTGTGAGATTTTTATGGGTGCTAAAGATGTTGAACGCCAAGAGCTTAATGTTTTTCGTATGAAACTCCTCGGTGCAAAAGTCAACTCTGTAGAGAGTGGTTCTCGTACACTTAAAGATGCTATGAATGATGCAATTCGCCACTGGGTTACAAATGCTCGTGATACATTCTATATCATTGGAACGGTTGCAGGTCCACACCCCTACCCTATGATGGTAAGAGACTTTCAAGCTATCATCGGCTGGGAAGCTCGTCAACAAATCTTAGAAAAAGAGAATCGTCTCCCTGATCATATCATCGCCTGTATTGGTGGTGGTTCAAACGCCATTGGAATGTTTCAACACTTTTTAGAAGACAAAGAGGTTGAGTGTATCGGTATAGAGGCTGGTGGACTTGGAGTTGAGACAGACAAACATGGCTGTTCTTTAGAGAAAGGTCGTCCTGGAGTTCTCCATGGTCAAATGTCCTACCTACTTCAAGATGAAGATGGTCAGATCTTAGAGGCACACTCTATCTCTGCTGGGCTGGACTATCCAGGGATTGGACCTGAGCATGCTTTTCATAAAGACAATGACTCTGTAAGTTATAACAATATCACAGACAAAGAAGCACTTGATGCCTTTGTTTGGTTAAGCCAAAAAGAGGGAATCATCCCTGCATTTGAGTCTTCTCATGCCGTAGCATATCTGAAAAAACTGCCTAATATTAAAGACAAACTTATCATCGTAAATCTTAGTGGCCGTGGCGATAAAGATATGATTCAAGCAAAAGATCTACTTCACTTTAACTAATAAATACTTTACCATACTCTTGTTTTTTTGCCTGTCCTAAAGCATATTTTACCTTTTGGACAAGCTCTTGTACACTCTCATCATCTCCAAAACTTGTAACACCAAATGCCAACTCTGCTTTAACACCCTTCATAAACTCAATCTGAGAAAGTTTTGCCTTTAGTTTTTTTACAACAACTTCAGCAGCTTTAATATCTGAATTTGTCAGTAGTATCATAAACTCAGCACCAATCCATCTTGCCAATACATCAGAATCTCGTATAAGTACTTTTAACTCCTTAGCAAATAAAGCAATAATTTTTTCTCCATATTCAAAGCCAAAAATGCTTGATGTTTTATCTACATTTAAAAGACTAAGATAAACAAGACTTGTGTCATTTTTATATCTTTTATATGTATTTATCTGATGTTTTAAGATAGCCTGCATATGCATTTTTGATGATGATTTTGAAAGTTGGTCAATAGTTGCTAGATGCCCCAATTTATCTACTCGAAGTTTATACTCTTTTAATTTTTGTAATTGTTCAAAATGGTACTTTACACGAGAGAGTATCTCATGTTTATCAAAAGGTTTTTTGATATATTCTGATACACCATAATTAAAACACTCTTGCAATCTCTTTTTATCATGTTCTTTTGCATTATCTAAATAAATCACAGGTACTTTAACAGCAAAATCAGCATGTACTAATGCTATTAACTCTTTAGATGAAACATATGTTACATGTGAGTTTACTAAAACTAAATCGAACTCTTCAATTGGTAGCGATTGTAAGCTATTTAGATCTAAAACTGCTACACAATCAAACTCTTCCTCTTTGAATATATGCTCTAAGACATCAAAGTTTTTTTGATTATTTTCTAATATTAAAATTTGTTTTTTTATCATATATGATTGTAACATATTCTTTTTAACTTATTACCTATTTATCTATATATTTTTGTTACAATACTTACAAATTTACTCATAGGTTTACAGAATGCAAATTACAGAACATATTTACATAGACAATGTAACACTTAAAGCAAAAGGATAGATACAATAATGAATATACAACTACTCAATCAAAATATTGCAGATGCACAAACAGATATTACACTCGTATATATGAGTGAAAAAGATTTAAAAAAAAGTAAAAACAAAAAAGCTCTTAAACTTGCAGGTTTTAAAGCTTCTCAAGACTCATTATGCTACTTACATAACAAGAATACTCTTGTGTGTGGTATAGAGGAGCTTAGTGAGGAAAATGTTCGTAGTGCCTCAGCTGCAGCTGTAAAATCACTTAAAAATACAAACTATAAAAGTGCCAATATCGCCATCGATGATATGACACTTATCCCTGCTCTTGTAGAGGGATTTGTTCTTGGTGGTTACACTTATGAGAACTATAAATCTAAAAAAACGAAAACAACTGTAAAAGATATCTCTCTTATCTACACAAAAGATGACTATAAAAAAGCTATAAAGATCTTTAGTGATGCTATCATCATAGCTGATGCTACTTGTTTTACTCGTGATATTGTCAATACTACTCCAGAAGATTTAAACCCTGTCACATTTGCTAAGTTAGCAAAAAAACTTGCTAAAGAGAATAAGCTAGGATGTACAATTCTTGATGAAAAAGCACTCAAAAAAGAGAACTGTACTTCTATGTTGGCAGTTGGTCGTGCATCTCGTCATGAAAGCCAACTCATTCACCTCTCATACAAGCCTAAAAATGCGAAGAAAAAAGTCAATCTTATAGGAAAAGGTCTCACTTATGATAGTGGTGGACTTAGCCTAAAACCGGGTAGTTCTATGGTAACTATGAAGATGGACAAAGCTGGTGCTTGTGCAGTTCTTGGTATCATCAAAGCAGCTTCAGAGATGAAGCTTGATGTAGAGATCAATGCTTTCATCGGTGCAGTTGAGAACATGATTGGTGGGGATGCTTACAAACCTGATGATGTTTTGGTAAGCCGCAATGGAAAAACTATAGAGGTTAGAAATACAGATGCTGAGGGGCGTTTAGTACTCGCTGATGTACTAGACTATGCACAAGAGAAAGTAAAAGCAGACTATATGTTTGACTTTGCAACTCTTACAGGTGCTTGTATGGTAGCAGTTGGACAGTACACAACCGGTGTTATGGGACACTCTAGCAAACTCAAACACGATCTTGGAAAAGCTGCTAGTGCTTCGGGTGAACTTACAGCATCATTGCCATTTAATAAACACCTTAAAAAACAACTCAAATCAGAGATAGCAGATATTTGCAATATCTCTAACAAACCTTATGGTGGTGCAATTACTGCAGGTCTTTTCCTCGATGCATTTATCAAAGAGGAAAACAAAGATAAATGGTTACACTTTGATATAGCAGGAAGTGCTTACACTGAGTCTTCTTGGGATGTCAATGTTTATGGTGGAACAGGTGCAGGTGTACGTTTTATGAGTAAATTTCTACAATCTATAAAGTAAACCTTGTAAAGAGAGTATCTCTACTCTCTTTCTAAAAATCCCCTATATTCTCTTTAAATACACATAAATTTAATCTTACTTAGCTATAATTGCAAAAAATATTTTTAAAGGTATACAATGGGATTAGCAATCGGACTCGTAGGACTTCCAAACGTAGGTAAATCAACAACTTTCAATGCACTCACAAAGGCACAAAATGCAGAGGCAGCAAACTATCCTTTCTGTACTATTGAGCCAAATAAAGCAGTTGTTCCTGTACCTGACAAGCGTTTAACTGAACTTGCAAAGATTGTTAATCCTGAACGTATCCAATACTCTACTTTAGATTTTGTCGATATTGCAGGACTTGTAAAAGGTGCTAGTAAGGGTGAAGGTCTTGGAAACAAGTTTCTTTCTAACATCCGTGAAACAGAGGTTATACTTCAAATTGTAAGATGTTTTGATGATGAAAACATCGTTCATAATGAGGGAAGTATTGACCCACTTCGTGATGTTGAGATTATTGAGGGTGAGCTTATTCTTGCTGACATTGAAGTACTTTCAAACCGTATGGATAGACTGAAAAAACAAGCTAAAGCTGATAAATCTGCAAAAGCTGTTTTAGAGATAGCAGAAGAGCTTTTTGAATTTCTTGGAGATGGTAATCTTGCTCGTAACTTCGATAAAGCTGATTCAGATGAGTATGCACAACTTAACAATGAAGTACGCTTTTTAACACATAAAGAGATTATGTATGGTGCCAATACAGATGAAGATGGTCTTATGGAAGATAATGAGTATGTAATAGCACTTCGTGAACATGCAGAAAAAAACAACTGTGAACTTATTAAGCTTTGCGCCAAAGTTGAGGAAGAACTTATTGGTCTTGATGATGAAGAGGCACAAGAGTTTCTTACAGATATGGGTGTTGAAGAATCAGGACTAGAGCAAATTATCCATAAAGGATTTGATAAACTTGGTCTTATGAGCTATTTTACAGCTGGTGTTAAAGAGGTTCGTGCTTGGACAATTAAGAAAAATTCAACAGCTCCTCGTGCCGCTGCTGCTATCCATAATGACTTTGAAAAAGGCTTTATTCGTGCTGAAGTTATCGCTTATGAAGATTTTGTAGCTCTTGGTGGTGAAGCAAAAGCTAAAGAAGCTGGTAAAATGAGACTAGAGGGAAAAGAGTATATAGTACAAGATGGTGACATCATGCACTTTAGATTTAATGTATAAAGTTGCTATAATAGCATAACAACATCTACAAAGGAGAAGTTATGCACTTAAAATATGTCGGACCAAAACCTCTCATATCCCATACTGGGATAGAGTTTGACAATAACAAAGAGGACAAGTATGTCTACCTCAATATTGTTTTACAACTCATTAAAGCTCTAGATCATGATTACTTTGAAAATAAAACTTATACTTACCATGCAAGTACACAGCGTTTAAGCAGCGATGAATTAGAAAGTGAGCTCAATAAATACTGCAAAAATCTAGATACACTAGAAAAAGATAAACTAGAAGAAGCTCAAAATGAGTATAAACATCAAATTCAAAGAGCTAAAGAAAATACAGTACTTAATGATGAGAGTAAAGAGGTACTTATTAAAAATATACAACTTATGAAAGATTATCTTATCCAAAGAACTATCAATAAGGCTGCCTATTATTGTGCAGTTGATCTACTTGCAGATATATTAAAAAAAGATCACATTGATTATATTGTCGTACCGATGTTTCAAAAGTTTGCTCATGTTTTACACTCTGTACAAGGTGTACTGAGAGAGCAAAAGTTTCCAATGGATACAAAACTTGAAATTTATGAAGAAGATGGAAAACTTCTAGCAAAACTTCAAGTGATCAATATACTTGATGAGATAGAGACAAAGATACCTAAGAAAGCTTTGCTATAGTCTGAGCATACTTAACATTTTGTCCAGCTTTTACATTCAGAGAAAGCATATCTTTCTCTGCAAGTATTACGATTGTAGAACCCATCTCAAAACATCCAAAATCATCACCCTTATCTAAGAAAAGATCTTTAAACTCATAAGCTTGAGGTGTAGTAGCACTCGCATTTGTTTGAATACGAGGTTCAAAACTTACTTTCATCACACCAACATTTAATGCACTCACAAGTACCATATAAAATTTCTTACCCTCTGTTGTTTCACATAAGATGACAACACGTTCATTTTCTATAAAAAGATTCAGTCTCTTTTTGAGTGAAGGCATATTTACAGGGTAAAATTTTCCTGGAATATGTACAGCCTTAAGTACTTTGAGATTTGTTGGTATATGATAACGATGGTAATCTTTTGGAGAGAGATAGAAGTTTACAAAAGTACCATCTTTAACAAACTCTTTCTCTTCATCATCAAATTTATCACCTATAAGTTCATTACACTTATAACGCATCCCTTTTATCTGAAGGGCATAATCATCTACTATAGTGCCACACTCAGAGATAAGCGAATCACAAGGAGAGATAAAATCCTCTGCATCTAGTGAATATTTTCTATCTTCTCTTAGGTGACGTGTAAAAAGTGCATTGAGTGATTTATATGTATTTGGTGCATGAAATTCACTCATATCTAGGCCCATTAAGCCCACGTATGACTTGTTAACTATATTTTGAAACCAAGGGCTAAACTCTTTAGAAGCAAATTTTCCAAATGTTTGTGATATTGCTGATGTTATATGTCTTTTATTCATTAATTTTCCTCTTTGCTATCTCTTCGATTAATACTGTGGCATATGAGCCTTTTGGTAGTGTAAAATTCATCTCATACTGAGCTTCTACGGGGTTAAAACGCCCCTCTACATCAGTAGGATAGATCCATGCAAAACGTCTTGCCCCATCTGCATTAATCTCATCATCAAACTCTTTTTCTATCTCACCGGCAAGAGACTCTGCAACTCTTACCTTTTTCCCACATAAAAGTCCTGTAACAGTGATGTCATGAGTATTAAAACGCTCAAAATCATGTTCTGTCGCTTCAAACTCAAAAAGTTTACCTTTTGGATAGTGTTCCATCAAATCACCACTCATAAGTTTAAATGGGTGCTTTTGCTCTTTCATCTTTCTTACTTCATTGTTGGGAAGATTCAGAAGTGATTCTATCTCCTCTACTGAAAAGCTACTCACAAGAGAATTAATCTCTAAACGTCGTGAGAGCCAAAGATTAAACAGATGTGATTGGTAAGCATTGATAAGTAGTTTTTTTACTCTAGGGTTTCGCTCTCTAGCTTCCCCTTTCGCTAATTTCTCACCAAGTATATGATTGTCACCATCATTACCAAAACGCTGGTAACCAAAAAAGTTTGGCATACCATTTTTAGCTATATTTTTAAGTGCTTCATCAATTTTTGCAGCATTAGTTGGGTTTACTTTTTTCACTTTAATATAAAAACGATTCCCTTTTAAATGCCCTATTCTTATCTTGTTGTTGTGGTATGTTTTACTAATAACTTTCACACCATCAAGATTAAAATTTTCAAGTTGTGCTTCATATTTTTTATGTAAAGAGATGTATTGTTTTGTCATTGCATGCTTATCTTTAAGACCTGCATAGCCTATCTCTTTATTTTTTATACCTAAGTATCTAGCAATCTGACCTATCATCTCATTTGTTGTAAGGTTTTTCTTTCTTACTAAAAGTATAAGGTGCTCACCCTCTCCTGAAAATTCATAAGCGGGTATCTCTTCTACAACAAAGTCTCTTGGAGATTGTTTGAAATGAAAGTCAATGCTTGAGTGTGCAAGTGAATAAAATCTATCCATATAATTTGTAATCCTAATCTTTAAAAATGATGTGCTTTACATCTGTTTGTATATTGGCCTCTTCTTGCTTGAGCAAAAATATTGAGGGCTGTTCTACTTTGTGTGGCACGACGTTGTATAGTTTTAAGATGGCGTTTATCAAACGCCACTAAAACCTCATACTCTTCGCCACTACAAAGTATTCTTTTTTCTATTGTTTTAAAAAACTTTATACCAGTTTTATTTAATCTTGAAATTTTAGCTAAATCATCCCCAAGACCATCTGAAATATCCATTCCAGCAGCTAAAAACCTAGCAGAATTTTGTACAAATTTATCTCTTAATTTTATATCAATAAATTTTGATTTTTGATGAATCTTTCCTAAATTAAAAAGTTTTTTCAACTCTTTAGAAGCCTCACCTAAAACTCCAGTATAAGCAAAAAGCATCCCCTCTCTAATATGTGTACGATAAAGTGGTTTTTGAGTTTTTGAGATTATTGTTACTGTGATATCAAGTTTTGTGTTACTGAGTGTATCACCCCCAATAATTTCAATATTATATCGTTGAGCGATACTCTCAAATCCTCGTGCTAGTTCTCTCATCTGAAATTTTGTTATTGATTTTGGCATTGCAACACTTAAGAGTGCATATTTTGGAGTTGCATTCATAGCTATAGCATCAGAGATATTCACTAACATCGCTTTTTGAGCAATTTGATAGTGATTTATCCATTTTCTTTTGAAATGTACATTTTCAAAAAAAGCATCTTTTGAGTAGACGTAACCATCTATGTATGCCCCGTCATCGCCTATATGCTTATTATTAAATTGTGATATAAAATAATTTTCTAAATTCAAACAAACTTCTTTAAGTATATATTAATATTTATAAATATAAAATAGTAGGTTATTATAACATTAATTAGGATAATTTTAATGAAACACTCTATTAAGAAAATATTTCAGAACTTAAATACATATATGCTTTTCATATTATTAGTATCTTTTATATTTATGGCCTTAACCCTTGAAAAGCAACTCTCTTTTGAGAAAGTTGAAAACCTACTTTACCAAAAGAAGCTCATAGCATCTTTAACAAAGCTCAAAAAAGATGATATTGAACTAGCTCTTATCCAATTTAATGGCAAAAGTGCTCAACTTCATAATCAGATTGATAAACTCCATAATATATACAAATATAGTATTACAGAAAAATATATTTTAAACAATCAAGAGACCTATCTTTCTCAACTACAAAAACTAAGTGCACTCACAGATAAATTTAATGCAAATGCACAAAAATACTATGTAGATAGTGCAAAAAAAGAGCAAGAGATTTTAGACAAAGAAGAACTTGCAAAATCATTCTATGAAATCAATCACTTTATAGATACTTTGATTTTTGAGAACATCAAGTATGATGAGACTAGATTTAGTATCTTTAAAAACCTTTCTATCCTCTCTTTTGTTATCGTATTTTTTGCATCTCTTTGGTATAGAAAAAGAATCAATGCCATTTATGAAGATCTTACATATTTGCAATCTATAGATAAACAACATGAGCCTTATAAAATCTTCTCTCAAGAAGCAGATGCAATTGCATTAAGAATGAAACGCAAAACAGTTGTTACTGAGAACCCCGCATTTACCGATCAGATCACAGGTATCAATAATCACAAAGGGATGCTCAACTCTTATGCAAACAAAAAAGGGATGAAAGATAGTAATTTTACTTCAGTAACAGTTTTAGAGATAGATAATTTTTCTAAATCACATCGCCCTTTTAGTCAAGATTTAACACAGGCAATACTCAAAAAAATTGCTTTTACTATATCTTTGCATGAGCAACCAACAGATGTTATAGCAAGAACAGACTACAATCAATTTACCATTATCCTCTCACGTAGTTCCAAAGAGCAATCATTTAAAGATGTTGACATCATTAGACAGAGTATCTCTGAACTTAAGTTTAATATCCCAAATGGTGAGAAGATTACAGTATCTGGTGGATTTGTAATAAAACCAAACAATACAAACCTTGAAGAAGCAATAAAACAAGCAATGGAAATTCTTCTTAAAGCTAAAAGCATAGGAAAAAACAAAATACTACAAACGAGAGATATAGCAGAACTCCATACATAAGAATTACTTGTTCTTATGTGTCTCAAATAGTAACAAACGCAAACTTCACAAACACAAACTCTTTATTTAACCTCTCCTAAGCCAATTCACGATACAATCAGCATTATTTTAATTTAAAATTTAAAGTCTTTATACGAAGGAAATTGAATGAGTATTCCTATTTATACTTACGATGCAATTGTTGTTGGTGCGGGTCTTGCGGGATGTGCAGCAGCTAGAGAGTTGCAAAATGCAGGAAAGAAAGTTGCAGTAATTACAAAATTACACCCACTTAGAAGCCACTCCGGTGCTGCTCAAGGTGGAGTTAATGCAGCTTTTAGTGATGAAGATTCTGTTGAACTTCATGAGTTCGACACAGTAAAAGGGAGTGATTACTTAGCTGATCAGGATGCTGTAGAATTTATGTGTCAAAAAGCTCCAGAAACAATTCGCTGGGCTGAGCGAATGGGTGCTGCATTTAGTAGAACTGCTGATGGTAAGATTGCTCAACGTCCTTTTGGTGGACAAAGCTCTCCACGTGCTTGTTATGCAAAAGATAGAACTGGTCTTACACTATTACAAACTATTTATGAACAAGCTCACCGTGCTGGTGTAAAGTTTTGGGATGAATGGTATGCTGCTGATATCATCTATAAAGATGGAAAAGTTTCAGGTGTAGTTGCATTTAATATTCGCGATATGCAAACTGTAATTTTTAATGCAAAATCTGTAATGTTCGCTACTGGTGGATATGCTAGAAGTTATAAAATCAACTCTAATGCACATGCAAACACAGGTGATGGTCTTAGTATCGTTGCTCGTCATGGTCTTCCTTTAGAAGATATGGAATTTGTACAGTTCCACCCATCTGGACTTTCTGGAAATGGTGTACTTATCTCTGAAGCTGCTCGTGGTGAGGGTGGACGTCTGTTCAACTCCAAGGGTGAGCGTTTTATGGAAAAATATGCTCCAAATGCGATGGAACTTGCTTCTCGTGATGTTGTATCTCGTGCAATCCTTAATGAGATTCGCGAAGGTCGCGGTGTAGGTCCACGTAAAGATGCTGTTTATATCGATGTAACACACCTTGGTAAAGACTTAATTATGGAAAAACTTCCTGAGTTACGTGAACTTGCTATCACTTTCTTAGGTTTAGATATGATTAAAGAGCCTATCCTTATCTCTGCAACTGCACACTACTCTATGGGTGGTATTCCAGTAAATATCGCTGGTAATGTTCGTAAAAACAATGACGAATATGTAGAAGGTTTCTATGCAGCTGGTGAGTGTTCTTGTGTATCTGTTCATGGTGCAAACCGTCTTGGTGCAAACTCTGTTCTTGAAGCACTTCTTTTTGGTCGTTTTGTTGGTAAAACAATGGTTGAAGAGATTGATAATATCGAACTTCGTACAGCAACACAAGAAGATGCAGCCACTGCACTTGCTGAGATTGATTTTATTCTTCAAAATAATGGAGAAGAGACTGTAACACAGATCCGTGAAGAGCTTCAACAATGTATGACAGCAAATGCTGGTGCATTCAGAACAGCGGAGACTTTAGAGATTGCTATCAAAACTGTAAAAGAGTTAAGAGAAAGATTTCAAAATATTCGTATTAAAGACAAATCAACAGTATTCAATACTGAACTTCAAGAAGCGATTGAGCTTGGTCATATGTTAGATTACTCTCTTTTCATTGTAGAGTCTGCACTTCCTCGTAAAGAGAGTCGTGGAGCACACTATAGAGAAGACTTTGAAACACGTGATGATGAAAATTTCTTAAAACACACTATGGCTTATATGGATAACAATGGTGAAATTTCACTTGACTACATGGATGTTGTACTTGGCAAACATGAACTAAAAGCTAGAAACTACTAGAGAAGAGAAAGGTATACTTATGAGTCATAAAATTACAACACAAAAAGTAAATTTCAAAGTATTTCGTTTCAATGCTGATGAAGATTACTTACCATACTATGAAAACTACGATATGGAAGTAACTTCTGAGGAAGTTGTACTAGATATTTTAAACAGAATCAAATGGGATCATGATGGAAGCTTCTCTTATAGAAGATCTTGTCGTCATGGTATCTGTGGTGCTTGTGCTATTAAAGTAAACGGGAAAAGTACTCTTGCATGTAAAGAGAGTATGAACGATATGGTTGACCTTTTTGGTAGTGAACTTACTATTGAACCATTAAGCATTAAACGTGCTGTCAAAGATATGATCATTGACAAGGGTGATTTCTGGGAGAAACATGACGCTATACAGCCTTATCTTATCTCTGATGTTGAAGAGCATCCTGAACATGAACACCTTGTAACTCCAGAGGAAGCTGAAGAGCTTAATGAAGCTGACTTATGTATCCAATGTGGTGCTTGTCATTATGCTTGTCCTGTTGTTGATATCAATGAAGACTTCTTTGGTCCTGCTGCATTTGCAAAAGCATACCGTTTTGAAGCTGATGTTCGTGATGATGCCCATACAGATAGACTTGTCGACTTACATAAAGAGAGTCAAGGTCTTTGGGACTGTGTAAAATGTTTTGAATGTGCGGAAGTATGTCCAAAAGATGTAAATCCTATTGAGAAGATCACTAAACTTCATCAAATGCTCTTTAAAGAGGGTGTAGCTACTTCAAATGTAGCAACACGTCATGCAGTTGGATTCAAACACTCTATCGCTAAAAATGGTGTACTTGACGAGGGTGGATTAGTACTTTACTCTGAGATGGCTGGAATTGTAAAACATGTACCAGTTGCACTTAAAATGTTTAGAAAAGGTAAAATTGTTCCACCATGGGGCATTGTAAAATCAGATAACTTAGATGAGATTCAAAAACTAGTAAAATCATCATCAACTGCAAAGTTTTAGGGGTAAAATATGGAAAAATTAAAATACGCACTTTTTACAGGATGTACTGCTAAACAAAGTACTCCAGAGCAAATGATGTCTACTATGGCAGTTGCTGAAAAACTCAATATTGAGCTTGTAGAGCTTACAGAAGCTTCATGTTGTGGAGCTTCTCACTTACAAGATTATGATGACTTTTTATCTTTAGTACTTAATGCTAGAAACATAGCTTATGCAGAAAAGCATGGTCTTACTATGGTTACTATCTGTAATACTTGTCAACTTAATACTGCAATGACAAAACATCGTTTAGATAATGATGAAGCTTTAAAAGCAAAAGTAAATGAGAAGCTTGCAGAGATTGGTTTAGAGTACAAAGGTACTTCGGCTATCACTCACTTCCTATATGCTATCATCGATGATATAGGTCTAGATAAAATTAAAGAGATGGTTGTAACACCACTTTCTCAGTTTAATATTGCACCATTTTATGGTTGTCATAATATTCGCCCTTCTGAGCTTCAAAATGAAACTCATAAGACTCCAGAATCTGCATATCGCCCTACTTCACTTGATGATTTAATTATCGCTTGTGGTGGTATGAATGTTGATTATGAAGAGAAAAATAAATGTTGTGGTTTCCATGCTGAGCTTCAAGCACCAAAAACAGCAGCTATCCTTACTGGTAATGCTATTGCAGGTGCAATGGATGGAAATGCTGACTGGATGGTAACACCATGTCCTCTCTGTCATCTTAAATTAGATACACAAACTCACCATGCATCTGAAGCAATTGGACGTGAAGTTTCACTTCCAGTACTTCATATGCAACAAATGGTAGGACTTGCTCTTGGATGTCCTCCTGAGTCACTAGGACTAAAACATCACCTAGTAGATGTAGATTTCGTTTAATCTACCTCCTTTTTCCCCTAGGGGAAAAGCTTTCCTCTTAACTCTTTAACCCTGTTTTTACCATCATTCTTCTAAGATAAGCTATCTTACTTTGTAGAGGTAAATCTTTTGGACAAACATCTTCACATCCAAGCAGTGTCATACAACCAAAGACACCATTTTCATCACCTATAAGTTCATAATAATCCTCATCGGAGCGTTTATCTCGTGGGTCTAGTTGATAACGGGCTATTTTATTGAGTCCCACTGCACCAACAAAATCTGGTCGCATCTGAATCGTTCCACAACCAGCAACACAACAACCACACTCCACACAACGATCAAGCTCATAAATCTCATCTGCTAGTGCTGGCTCCATTCGCTCTTCAAGCTTATCTACATTAAGCTCTTGCTCTTTATCATGGATCCAAGACTCAAGTCTCTCATTCATCCCACGCATCCATTTTCCTGTGTATATAGACAGATCCCCTATAAGTTCAAATAGAGGAAGTGGTGCCAAAGTAAAATGCTCATCAAGTTTTTTTGTCAAAGTTCGACAAGCAAGGGTCGGTCTTCCATTAACAAGCATAGAACAAGAGCCACAGATACCTGCACGACAAACAAAGTCAAACTTTAAAGAGTTGTCATGATGCTCACGAATCTCATTTAAAGCTACAAAGAGTGTCATCCCATCAGCTTCTTCTATCTCAAAAGTTTCCATATGTGGAAAATCTTCTGGATCATGTGGATCAAAACGCAATATACTGATTTTTAAAATTCTATTTTTTTTCTCTTGATTCATACATTTTCTCCAAGTCTTTCATTAATACCACGATATTTTTTGGGAAGTTTTTCAAGGTAAGGCATTAGAGCATTTTGTATCTCAAAACGACTTGCCCCCTCTGCTTCTAACTTCTCTCTTATGGCTTCTACAGCTGAAACTCTCATAGGTGTATCTGGGTGATGCTCAGTTAGGTCTTTTCCATAACCACGAAATCCTGGAGGCATCTCCATATTTGCTATAGAGATCTCCTCATAACTCACACTTGGAAGAGTATCAGATTCATTCGGCCAAGTCATTATGGTACGTTTTAACCAGTTGGCATCATCGCGTTTTGGAAAATCTTCACGAGAGTGTGCTCCACGACTCTCTGTACGAAGTAATGCTCCATAAGCAACAGTGAGTGCCACTTTAAGCATTTTTTGAGTTCTATAAGCGTTTACAAGTGCTGGATTTGCAGCACGAGACTTAGAGCGAAACACCTCTATGTTTTTAGCTCGTTGGCATAACTCTTCTAATTCATCTACAGCCTCTTGAAGATCTTTAGCATTTCTAAAAATCCCCACCTTCTCCATCATAATCTCTTCCATACGACGACGAAGTACATAAGCATCTTCTCCATTTTCTTTAGAGAGAAGTGCATCAATCTTATCTTGCTCTTTTTGTATAAACTTCTCAACAGTAGCAGTATGAATACTCATAGCACTCTCAGGTGATTCTAAAAAATCACTAATATACTCTGAAACAAGCATACCCGAGACCACTGTTTCACTTACAGAGTTTCCACCTAAACGGTTAAACCCATGCATATCCCAACAAGCTGCTTCTCCACAAGAGTACAAGCCTTTAAGTGTTTGAGATTCTCCCGTATACTTCGTTCTTATACCACCCATAGAGTAGTGTTGCGTAGGGCGAACTGGTATCCAGTCTACTGCTGGATCTATCCCTAGAAAGTTCTCACATATCTCTTTAACTTCACGAAGATTTTTCTCAATATGCTCACGACCCAATATAGTAATATCAAGCCACAGATGATCTCCATAGCGAGATTTTACACCCTTTCCTTTTCTCATATGCTCTGTCATACGACGACTTACAACATCACGAGAAGCAAGTTCTTTTTTATCGGGTTCATAATCTGGCATAAATCTGTAGCCATCCTTGTCAAGTAAAAGACCGCCATCACCACGACACCCCTCTGTTGTAAGTATGCCCACTGGGACTATGGCTGTAGGGTGAAACTGAATCGCTTCCATATTTCCAAGAGTTGCGACACCTGTTTCAAGTGCTATCGCCTGCCCTATCCCTTGACAGATGATGGCGTTTGTGGAAACACTATATATGCGACCATATCCACCCGTTGCAATGGTTGTAGCCTTTGATATATAAGCTACAAGTTCCCCATTCATTAAGTTTCTTGCCACTGCTCCAAAACAGCGACCATTTTCATGAATAAGTGAGATAGCTTCAAGGCGTTCATGCACCTCTACCTTCTCTTTTTTTGCTTGGTTATCCATAGCAAAAAGCATTGAGTGACCTGTTCCATCTGAGGTATAACAAGTTCTCCATTTTTTTGTACCACCAAAATCACGAGCTGTTATAAGACCATGGGCTTCATCACTTTCAGTAATAGTAACTTTTTTAGCATTGATGATAGAATTATGCTCCCCTCTTTGTACTCTTGTCCAGGGAACACCCCATTGTGCTAACTGACGAATTGCCTTTGGTGCACAATGAACAAACATACGAACAACCTCTTGGTCAGCTCCCCAGTCACTCCCTTTAATGGTGTCGGAGAAGTGCACATCTTCATTATCACCCTCACCCATTTTAGAGTTTGCCAAAGAGGCTTGCATACCACCTTGTGCAGCAGCAGAGTGTGAGCGTTTTGGTGGAACAAGTGAGAGTACTATACACTCATGTCCCCTCTCCTTTACACCCGTTGCCACTCGAAGACCTGCGAGACCACCACCAACAATTAAAACATCTGTATATATTATCTTCATTCGTGTGCCCCTAATTTTATAGTTTGAGATTGATACTTCACACCATCGCTAAAATCGTGTGTCACCCCAATATAAGTGTATTTTGCCAAAGAAAACAAACCTACTACAATATATAAAGCGATCATAGCTTTCATTAAAAACTTAAATCTTGCACGCGATACTTTTGTATTTTTACCTTCCATAAAGCCCCATTTGAGTGCTAAACGGTACAAGCCTATAAATGCATGTGAAACAACAGAGAGTAAAAGTAAAAAATACAATGGCCCCATCAATTCATCAACAATTCTACTTGAACTTGCATATGGTCCAATATTTTCAGGTTGTGTCATCATTATATAAAGATGCACTGAGCCTATAAAGAACATCATAAAGCCTGTTATAACTTGAATTAACCATAAAGAGCTATCTTCATGTTTCATCTGCTGTGTATGCTTTGTTATTATCTTGTAATCTCTGTAAGATGCAGGAAATTTTCGTATTGCCACGAAAGCATGCAATATAAAAATAAGAAAAATAGCAGCAGCTAAAAAGGAGATAATGCCAGGGTAGCGTTCACCAAAAAAGTAATACCCCTCAAACATCAAAGTCACCTTATACATCATCTCTGAAGAGAGTAGTATAGAGGCTTCAAACATAATATGCCCCATTATAAAAACTGCTAAAATCAAACCTGTCACACTTTGAATAAAGTCAAGCCTTGCAGGTGTTGTATCTATATTTTTCATTAAAAAACCCTTTACTACATTGTATAGAAAGGGAACTTATTATCTTCTTTTATATTTTTTAAAAATTTAACTGTTCACCTCTTTCTATTAAATATTTTTCGCTACAATCCTTTTTAAAATACCTAAGGAAGACTATGTCAGACTCTATTGAAATCGTATCTTGGAATGTAAATGGCATTCGTGCAGTAGCAAATAAAGAAGCATTAAAATGGATCGATGAACGTGATACTGACATACTTTGTCTTCAAGAGATAAAAGCACTTCCTGAACAGATGCCTGAGGGGATGTTTGAAAAAGAGTATCTTGAACTGCATGTGAACTCTGCTGAGAAAAAAGGTTACAGTGGAACAGCTACTTTTTCAACTATAAAAGCAGATCTTACTTCAACTGCTAACCATATTGACACTATGAATGAGGGTCGCATAGTTGAGACCCATTATGGAGATATCGTCCTCTTTAATATCTACTTTCCAAATGGGCAAAAAGATGAGCATAGACTTGCTTATAAGATGAAGTTTTATGATGATTTACTTGCACATTGTGAAGCATTGCGCGAAGAGGGAAAAAGCATCATTATCTGTGGTGATGTCAATACTGCACATAAAGAGATAGACCTTAAAAATCCAAAGGCAAACTCTAAAACTTCTGGCTTTTTACCAGAAGAACGCGAGTGGATAGACAAGCTACTCGACCATGGCTACATAGACACATTTCGCTATGTCAATGGTGATGAAGTCGATAGATATAGCTGGTGGTCATACCGTTCTGGAGCAAGACTTAAAAATGTTGGCTGGAGAATAGATTATTTCTTTATAAGCGAAGACTTATGTGAAAATCTTGAAGATGCCTTTATACTTGACGACATAGAGGGAAGTGACCACTGTCCTGTAGGTATTCGTATAAGCATCTAAGCTTATGATATACTTATAATTATGTTTAAACAAACTATTAAGACAAATATACTTTCAGTATTTATTACACTTGTTGTGATTGTATCTTCCTCTTTGATGATATCGCAATATTACTTTGGTAAAAAGCTTGCTTTAGAGATAACAAAAAAAGATTTTACACTTATAGCAAATAACATTGTTAAACAACTCAGTAGTAGTGATAAACAGATTAAAAATTTTCTAAAGATGGCAAAAGAAAATGAAAATTTTTATGCCCCTATTAAATTTGATTATAAAAATGCTATTCTTCATGATTTTATTCAACTTACAAACATTGACAAGTCTATATATTCTCTTTACTATACAGATGACAATAACTCATTTTATGAACTTATTAATATTAAAACATCAGATTTACTATATAAAAAATACAATGCTCCATCAAATACAAGATGGATAATTATAGTTACAAAAAACCATAAAACACTTTTCTCTTTTTTAGATAAAAAGAAAAAACTTATCTTACAACATACCTCTTCTGAGAGTTTTCATCTTAAAAATAAAATCTGGTACCAACAAGCACTTAAATCAGACCATATTATTACAACACAGCTATATAAATTTCAAACTATTCACACCGATGGTTTTACTTATGCAACAACACTCAATAACAAAGGTTTTGTTTTTGCCATAGACTTTACCATTGATACCCTAAATAAACTTCTAAAACTTCAAAAAACAGACAACTATACAGACATATTTATATTTGATAAAAAAGGCAATATTCTTGCTTCTTCTGGAGATATGGATAGAAAAATAGACACTGTTCTGTTCAATTCATTTCAGCAAAATAAAATCAATGCCATTAATTTTTATAAAAAAGATGGCAAAGGTTATTTTAGTGTATTTAAACCGCTTAACAGTGGTCTTTACCTTGCTGTGAGAATCGCTTCTAGACCTCTTTTTGCACCTTATATTCAAAGTATTGAATACTCTTTTCTTATTGCACTTCTTGTTCTTATGCTTAGTATTCCATTTATATTTTTCATCACTAACAAAATTGTAAAACCTATAAAAGAGCTTATTTTTGAAAATGAAAAAATAAAAAATAGAGAGTTTACTAAGGTAGAAAAAATAGATACAAAAATAGTAGAGTTTATAGAACTATCAAACTCTCTTGTTAGTATGTCAAAAAATATAGATGCTTATCAAAAATCACAAGCAGAACTTCTTGAGTCTATAGTTAAACTTATAGCTGAAGCTGTTGATGCAAAATCACACTATACTGGTGGGCATTGTAAAAGAGTTCCTGAGATTGCACAACTTCTTATGGATGCTGCAAACAACTCTCAAAAAGAGCCTTTTAAAAACTTTTCACTTCAAAGTGAAGATGAACTTAAAGAGTTTAGCATTGGTGCTTGGCTTCATGACTGTGGAAAGGTTACTACACCTGAATATGTAGTAGACAAGGCTACAAAACTAGAAACTATTAACAACCGTATTCATGAGATTCGTACACGTTTTGAAGTACTTTGGCGTGATGCACAAATAACATACTTAGAAGAAAAACTACAAGGTAAAGAAAAAGATGCACTTGATGTTCTTAATAAAAAACAAAAACAACTTCTTGCAGATTTTGAGTTTATAGCTTCTGTAAACCTTGGTGGTGAATTTATGAGCCAAGAAAAGATTCAAAGGGTTCAAGATATTGCACAACAAGAGTGGACAAGACATTTTGATAAAAAACTAGGGCTTAGTGCTGATGAACTTCAAAGATACTCAGATAAAGAGGAAAAACTTCCTATTCAAGAGAAGCTCCTCAGTGATAAAGTAGAACATATAGTAGAACGCGAACACTTCAACTATGCTCAGTATAAAATAGATGGTTTTACACAAGAGATACCCCATCACCTTTATAATTATGGTGAAATCTACAATCTTTGCATAGAAAAAGGGACACTCACTCCAGAAGAACGCTACAAAATAAATGAGCATGTCATTATGAGCATAAAAATGTTAGAAAAAATCCCTTTTCCCCAAATAATGAAAAAGGTTCCCGAGTATGCTGGAACTCACCATGAAACACTTATAGGTACAGGTTACCCAAGAGGCTTACATAAAGAGCAACTCTCGATTCCTGCTCGTATTATGGCGATTGCAGATATATTTGAAGCACTCACTGCATCAGACAGACCTTATAAAAAAGCTAAAACTCTCTCAGAATCCTTGAAAATTATGTCTTTTATGGTAAAAGATGAACATATTGACAAAGAGCTATTTGAATTATTTTTAGAAAAAGAGCTTTATATGCCTTATGCAAAAAAACATCTTAAACCTGAGCAGATAGATACTATCAACATAGAAGAGTATATATCATGATAAAAATATCTCTATTCTTATTTTTAGCACTAACTCTTTTTGCAAACACTCCACTCAAACGCCAGTATTTTGTCAGTAGTTCTGAGATTAAGCTCTCAGACATTACAAAGAATCCTCAAGAGGATCAAACTCTCTTTCATATTATGGAGGGAAGACATACAAAGAGGATAAAAAGCTCTCAACTTCTTGAAATCCTTAAGAAAAATGGACATAAAGAGTTTATCTCTCATCATGCCTATACTCAGTTTGAGAAAAAAAGTCCCATCGATACAAGTAAAATCTCTCAATATATAAAAAACTATTACCTCAAGTACTATAAAGAGATTACCATAAAAAGCATCAATGTGCATCCAAGAGGCTACCTTACAAAACTTCCCAAAGACTACACCATAAAGATGCAAAAACATAGTTACCTTCACAAAAAGGGTGCTCTCTCCATAAAATCCCAAGATCATAGACAACTCTTTTTTGATTACACTATAGAGGCTACAGTAGCTGTTTATGTTTCCAAAAAAGATATCAATAGAAATGAGGAACTCTCATTTGTAAATAGTGTAAAAAAGAGTATAATTCTTAAAAAATTTCGTGCTTTACCGATTCAAGAGCTCCAAAGAGGGGTCTTAGAGAGTAAGATACATATCTCTAAGGGAAAAGTTTTAACACAAAGAGATGTAGAGAGTATACATCTCGTTAAACGTGGTGCAATAGTACAAGTGGTACTTCAAAGTGCTAATATAGCAATATCTTTCTCTGCTAAGGCTGTTCGCAGTGGTAAGCTTGGAGATACCATTACAGTAGAAAAAAGTAATGGTAAAAGATTAAAAGTACAAGTTGTCGGTAAAAATAGAGTAAGGGTTTTATAAGTGAGAAAAATTGTAGTCGCATCAAGTGGTGCAAGTGGAGTAAACTTAGGGCTAAAAACCCTCAAACTACTTCCACAAGATATAGAAAAGCACTATGTGATGTCACAAAATGCACAAACAGTTTTAGACAAAGAGATGCATAATGTTACTACACATGAAAATGACAATATTGCAGCAAGTATCTCCTCTGGATCTTTTGGTGTTGATGGGATGATTATAGCACCCTGTTCCATGAATACTCTTGCTAAGATTGCCTGTGGTATCTCTGATAATCTTGTAACCCGCTGTGCAGCTGTTATGATAAAAGAGCAAAAAAAGCTTCTTTTAGCTCCTCGTGAGATGCCATTTTCTGCCATAGCTTTAGAGAACATGCAAAAACTAGCAACACTGGGAGTAATTATAGCTCCACCAGTGATGGCTTACTACTCAGAACAACAAACACTCGATGAGATGGAAAACTTTGTCATTGGCAAATGGTTTGATCTTCTAGGGATAGAAAACAATCTTTATAAAAGATGGGAATAAAATGAAAAAAATAGCACTCTACCCCGGGACATTTGACCCCATAACCAATGGACACTTTGATGTTATAGAGAGAGCACTTAGACTTTTTGACAAGGTGATAGTAGCCGTGGCTATCTCCCAAGATAAAAAACCTATGTTCACTCTTGATGAACGCATAGAGATGATCAATGCAGCCATTGGACATTTAGAAAATGTCAGTGTTGTTGGTTTTGACAACCTTACAGTTGATTTGGCACATGAACACAATGCGAGTGTACTCATCCGTGGGCTTCGAGCTGTGAGTGATTTTGAGTACGAGCTTCAACTCGGCTACTTAAACAACTCCCTTGATGACACCATTGAGACAGTTTACCTTATGCCAAAACTCCAACATGCTTTTGTAAGCTCTTCCATTGTAAGAAACCTTTTAAAATTTAATGGAAAAACTGACCACCTTGTTCCAAATGCTGTTCAAAAAATTTTAGAGGAAAAAACTTCATGTACATTGCAATAGAGGGTATAGATACAGCTGGAAAAAGTACACAAATAGCACTCCTGGCACAAAACTTTCCTGATGCCATCATCACTAAAGAGCCTGGTGCTACAGAGATTGGTAAAGAGATACGAGAGATGGTTCTCTCCGCTCGTGCTAAAAGTAAAAAAGCAGAGTTTCTTCTCTTTTTAGCAGACCGTGCAGAACATATAACGGAGGTGATAGAACCAAACAGAGAGACTAAGATGATTATCTCAGATAGAAGTGCTGTTAGTGGTGTTGCTTATGCTCTTATTCAAGGTGAAATAAGCAAAGAAGAACTTGTAACACTTAACAATTTTG
>Ga0256837_1000147_pt1 | contig 64949 bp, 59 predicted proteins | sample 4562384metaG_FD_185976 | JGI IMG/M metagenome (GOLD analysis project Ga0256837, IMG submission 185976) | Hydrothermal vent microbial communities from Guaymas Basin, Mexico - 4561-384 | ecosystem: Environmental > Aquatic > Marine > Hydrothermal vents | place: Mexico: Guaymas Basin | collected... | reverse complement strand
GTACTTAGAAAATCAAACTCTGCAAGAATCTTATCTTGCATCGTTCATTGAAATAATATTGTTAATATTCTGATGTCTATTTTTTACTTTCCTTACTTTTTAAGTTATTCTTTATAAAAAGGCTTTTAATATCACCATATACGAAATCGTATAAGCATAAATAATACCAATTTAGTTAGATTCTTTTCTAAATTTATCCTCTAGTTTCTGAAAAAGATTTGATAGATAGTTCATAGGGATATACCACACAGCTACACCAACAGGTAGTGATAAAAGTATAGTAAGGTTATGCTCTTTAAAAAATATACTACTTATATGAATAGTGTAAAAAGCAAAAAAAGTTACCGATACACCTATGAACCATTTTAGATATGTTAGTAGTATAAAAATAGTACCAAATTTTTTCATCTGAACAACAGTATAATATGTAAAACCGTATAAAAGTATAAATAAAGGTATATATGTTAAAAATAGTTCCATAACTCTATTATATCTAAATAATGTTTCTTTAAAGCAATATGAAAGACATTTTTAAGTATAATCCATCGATTTTATATAAAGGTGTATCAATGGCTAATAAACGCGTTTTAGTTAAGTTTTCAGGTGAAGCTCTTGCTGGTGAAGCAGGTCATGGGATTGACACACAGATTTTAAAATATATAGCTCAAGAGATTAAATCTCTTGTTGATGCTGGTATTGAAGTTGGTATCGTTATTGGTGGTGGTAACATTATTCGTGGTGTAACGGCAGCTCAAGATGGTATCATAAAAAGAACTAGTGGTGATTACATGGGTATGCTTGCGACTGTTATTAATGGGGTTGCTATGCAAGAGGCTTGTGAACACGCTGGACTTGAAGTTCGTATGCAAACAGCTATCAAAATGGAGCAGATTGCGGAGCCATATATTAATCGTAAAGCAGTTCGTCATTTAGAGAAAGGTCGCGTTGTGATTTTCGCAGCTGGAACTGGTAATCCTTATTTTACAACAGATACAGCAGCTACACTTAGAGCTGTTGAGATTGGTGCTGAGGTTATTATTAAAGCTACTAAGGTTGATGGTGTTTACGATAAAGACCCAGCAAAATTTAGTGATGCTATTAAACTATCTGAGTTAAGTTATGAACAAGCACTTACAGATCATATCAAAGTTATGGATGATACATCGATAGCTTTAGCAAAAGATAATAAACTACCTATTATTGTGTGTGATATGTCTAAAAAAGGTAATATTTTAGATATTTTAAATGGTAATATGAACAACTGTTCAATAGTAAAATAAGTAATAAAAAGGAAATTTAGTATATGAAAACTGAAGAATTAACAGCAAAAATTTTAAAAGAGAATCCAAACCTAGATAACTACCGTTTAGCGATGGCAGTAGCAGCTAGAACAGATGAGATTTTAAATGGTGCTAGTAGTAAATTAAATATTAATGTAAAAACAATTAAAGCTGCTGATTTAGCTTTAATGGAGATAGCTGAAGGCCTTGTTGTAGTTAAAGGTTTCGCAGATATAAAGAAGTAAATTTTGAGTCTGAGTCATATTGAGATTGAAAAGGTAAAATACCTAAATGATATTGACTCAGCGACTCAGTATCTTTTTACTCAAACAAAAAAGACAAAAGAGATAGAAGATGCTCTCTCTTACTCATTAGATGCTCATAAAAAGCAGTTTAGAAAGAGTGGTGAGCCATATATTATACACCCCATTTTAGTAGCTAGTATAGTAGCCTCTATCACAGATGATGAGGCTATGACCATAGCTGCTCTACTACACGATGTAGTGGAAGATACCCCAACAACTATTGAAGATATAACTAAAATGTTTGGAGATGATGTTGCTCATCTTGTGGAGGGTTTAACCAAAATCGACACAATTAGAGATTCTGAACTTATCTCATCACACTCAAACGAAAAACTTATAGTTTCAGCATTATCGTTTAGAAAAATGTTGTTAGCGAGTATAAAAGATGTTAGAGTTTTAGTTGTAAAACTTTGTGATAGACTTCATAATATGTTAACTCTTGATGCTTTAGCTGAACATAAACAGCAACGTATAGCAGAGGAGACACTTGTTGTTTATGCTCCTATTGCGCACCGTTTAGGTATCTCTTTTTTAAAAAATAAGTTAGAAGATTTAAGTTTTTCATACCTTTTTAAAGAGGATAAAGAGCATATAGATAACTATCTTGATAAAAACTACCACTCTATTGAGTTAAAACTAAATGAGTTTAAAGATTCTATACAGAAGCTTTTAATAAAAAATGGTTTTTGTGAAGATGATTTTGAGATTTTAAGTAGAGTTAAACATAGATACTCTATCCATCTAAAGATGCAAAGAAAAGGTGTATCGATAGATGAAGTTTTAGATCTTTTAGCTGTTAGGATTTTAACATCTGATCCTGTTAAATGCTACAATATTTTGGGTTTAATCCATCTAAATTTTCAGCCACTATCATCAAGATTTAAAGATTATATAGCCGTAGCTAAAGATAATGGTTACCAAACGATTCACACCTCAGTTTTTTACAATACTGCCATATTTGAAGTTCAGATAAGAACTTACGATATGCACAAAACAGCAGAGCTTGGTGTTGCTGCTCATTGGAAATATAAGAGTGGTGGAAATGATAATATCAAACTTGACTGGTTACACAATCTTCAGTATCAAAATGAATCGGTAGAGGATTTTTACGCTTTAATCAAAAATGATCTGTATAGTGAAGATATATCTGTATTTTCACCAGAGGGTGATCCTTTTACTCTACCTCGTGGTGCTGTTGTTTTAGATTTCGCTTATGCTGTACATAGTGAAGTGGGAAACAAAGCTGAATCAGCACTTGTAAATAAAACAAAATCTTCACTCTTAAGTGAGTTACATAATGGTGATATAGTAAAAATAGTGATGGCTGATGATGTTATAACTAGATGTAGTTGGATAGATGCTGTAAAAACATCAAAGGCTAAATCAAATATGCGTCTAAATTGTAACGCAAGAATCAAAGAGATTAACCTAAAATCTAGTGTAAATATTTTAGCAACAGCTATGAATCTAAACACTAGTAGAATTGTTGATTGGTTTGAGGTTAATCATTGTGAAAATCATTATAAAATACCTTATGATTTAGAGCATTATAGAACTGTGATAAATAGATACATTCAAGAGATTAGTCAAAACAGTAGGTTTAAAGGTTTCTTATCTAAACATAGGTTTAAATTAAAATCTTATAAATTTTCAACATTAGAGGTTTTTAGTGTAAACTATGTTTCAGATATTGTTTTTGATTATTGTTGTCACCCAAAATCTGGAGATGAGATATTAGCATTTTTAGAAGATTCTAAAGCTCATGTTCACCATAAGATGTGTACTAATGCTACAAAGATGTTAGAGCAACATAAACCTATGGTTTTTGTAAGATGGTTTGGTGAAAATAAATATAATTATAATATGATAGTATCTTTACATAATGAAAAGGGTGCTTTAGCAAACTTTTTAACTTTTTTGGTAAAATTAAACATAGATATTAATTCGATAGAATTAGGTAAAAAGAATAGTGATTTTATTAAGTATTGTGAGATAAGTTTTGAATCTAAAGATTCAGATATAAATCTACTTCGTAGTAAAATGGAACAAAAAATAAAAGTTATTCATCTAGTTCGTACTGATGATGCTTACAGATAAAATTAAAAAATATAAGAGAGAAAAATGTTAGAAGAAGCTTTAAAAGAGATAGGTAGAGGTAGTGCTGAGATTATTGATATGGAGAGAGTTGAGAAACTTTTAAAAGCATATTTTGATGAGGGTAAGAACTATACTGTAAAATGTGGTTTTGATCCAACTGCTCCAGATCTACACCTCGGTCATACTGTTCTTTTACAAAAACTTGCTACATTTCAAAAATATGGAGCGATAGTTCAGTTTCTGATTGGTGATTTTACTGCTACTATTGGTGATCCAACTGGGAAAAGTGCTACAAGAAAGGTTTTAACAAAAGAGGATATTAAGAAAAATATCTCATCTTATACAACTCAAGCATTTAAAATTTTAGATGAGAGTAAAACTCAGATTGTATATAACAACGACTGGTTAGAGAAACTTGGTGCTATCGGTATGTTAGAGTTATCTTCAACTCTTACAGTTGCGAGAATGTTAGAGAGAGATGATTTCTCTAAAAGATTTGCTTCAAATACACCTATCGCTGTTAGTGAATTTATATATCCACTTTTACAAGGTTACGATTCTGTTTATCTTAAAAGTGATGTAGAGATTGGTGGAACTGATCAAAAGTTTAACCTTTTAATGGGTCGTCAACTTCAAAAAGTTTATGATGTAAAAAAACAACAAGCTGTTTTAATGATGCCTATTTTAGAGGGTCTTGATGGTGTTCAAAAGATGAGTAAATCTTTAAACAACTACATTGGTGTAACAGATGCTCCAAATGATATGTTTGGTAAAGTTTTAAGTATCTCTGATGATTTGATGTGGAGATTCTATGAGCTTTTAAGTGACAAAAGTTTAGCTGAAATAGCAGAGTTGAAATCTGGTGTTGAAGATGGTTCTCTACACCCTAAAAAAGTTAAAGAGGATTTAGCTTTAGAAATTGTTGAGAGATTTCACTCAAAAGAGTTAGCAGATGGAGCAAAAGCTGAGTTTGAAAAAGTTCACGCAAAAAGCCAAATTCCAACAGATATAGCTGAATTTTCTTGTGATGGAGAGGTTTGGATAGCTAAAGCATTGGTAGATTGTAACATTGAGCCATCAACTTCTCAAGCTAGAAGAGATATTAAGCAAGGTGCTGTTAAAATAAACCAAGAAAAAATTTCAGATATGCAACTACAACTATCCGCTGGTGAGTATATACTTCAAGTTGGAAAAAGAAAATTTGCGAAACTAAAGGTAAATTAGATGAGTTTTAAACCATTGAAAATTGGAAAGTATGTTATAGAGAAGCCTATTGTTCAAGGTGGAATGGGTGTTGGAATCAGCTGGGATCAACTAGCTGGTAATGTTTCAAAAGAGGGTGGTTTAGGTGTGATTAGTGCTGTTGGTACTGGTTACTACAATAACAAAGAGTTTGCTAAAAAACTTGTTTCAGATAGACCACAAAGTGAAGCAAACTTCTACTCTCCAGAAGCATTACATAAGATTATCTCAAATGCTCGTGAGATTTGTGGAGATAAGCCTTTAGCTGTAAATATTTTATATGCTATGAACGATTATGGTCGTGTCGTAAAAGATGCTTGTGAGGCTGGAGCAAATATCATCATCACTGGTGCTGGACTTCCAACAAATATGCCAGAGTTTACAGAGGGTTTTCCTGATGTAGCACTTGTGCCTATTGTATCTTCACCAAAAGCACTCAAAATCATCTGTAAAAGATGGAAAAAAAGATATGATAGAGTTCCTGATGCTGTTATAGTTGAGGGTCCAAAATCTGGTGGTCATCAAGGTTTTAGCTATGAGGATTGTAAAAAAGAGGAGAACCAACTAGAAAATATTGTTGCTCCTGTTGTTGAAGAGGCTAAAGCTTGGGGTGGTATTCCAGTTATCGCTGCTGGTGGTGTTTGGGATAAAAATGATATTGAAGAGATGATGGCACTTGGTGCTTCAGCTGTTCAGATGGGTACTCGCTTTATCGGTACACACGAATGTGATGCTCACGATAACCTTAAACAAGTTCTTATAAATGCTAAAAAAGATGATATTAAACTTATGAGTTCACCTGTTGGTTATCCAGCACAAGGTGTTGTAACGAACTTAACTCATCTTGTTGCTAAAAGAGAGGGTCCGGCTATTAAATGTATCTCAAACTGTGTAGCTCCATGTAACCGTGGTGTTGAAGCAAAAGAGGTTGGTTTTTGTATAGCAGATAGACTTAGTGATGCTTTTTTAGGTAACTTAGAAACTGGTCTTTTCTTCTCAGGAACTAATGGTTATAGACTAGATAAACTTATCTCTGTAAAAGAGTTGATGAGTAAATTGGTTGATGGTGAATAGTTACTAAATGTTCCGTTATCTTTTACTTTTTTTATTACTTATTGCCTCATTAGATGCTTTAAGTGATAATGCTATCTTAAAAAGAGCTAACTCTTTTATGGTAAAAGGTGACAAAAGTAACTACTTTAGAGCATACAACGATTATAAAAATCTTTATATCCGCTCTATGATGTCTGGTGATGATACTTTAAGAAGAAGTTCATTAAAGGGAATCATAAAGAGTGGAGATATTTTACATATAGATGTTGATAAGTATAAAAAAGAGCTTTCTCAATTAAAATATAAACCAAAATCAACATATCAAGCACCAAAATCAAAACCAAATAAAAAATCTACAAAAAAAATCAAAATAAAATCTTCACATAAACTAAAATCTGTTGGTTGGGAAAATGATAGGTTAGTTCTAAAATTTGATAAAAAATTAAAACAAAAACAGATAAATTATTTCACTATTTACGATTCTAAAAGAAAAAAGTATAAATATATTTTCGATATTCACGCTTCAATGTTGAGTAGATCTAAATCTTTAAGAAGAGATGGTATAAAAAGGATTAAATTAGCGCAGTTTAATCCAAGTACAATAAGACTTGTTATAGAGAATAATAAAAAGCTAAAGGTGAGATTTAAGAGAGATAGCTCGAAACTAGTGATTAGAGTTAGCGGCTATAAAAAAAGCTCTAAAGTTGTAAAAAAGATAAAACCTAAACCTGTTAAAAAATCTACACCACCACAAAGGGTAGATAGAGATAAAGTTATAGTGTTAGATGCTGGACATGGTGGTAAAGACCCCGGTGCGATAGGTTACAAAAGGTATAGAGAAAAAGTTGTTGTTCTTCAAATAGCAAGAAAGGTTCGCTCCATACTGAAAAAGCGTGGTTATAAAGTTTATATGACTAGAAGTAATGATAAGTTTGTTAAACTGATTCGTAGAACAAAATATGCTAATAGAAAAAAAGCAGATATATTTGTGAGTATCCACGCTAACGCTGCTAAGAGTAAAAAAGCTAAAGGGATAGAGTGTTATTTCTTATCTAAATCTCGTACAAACAGAGCATCAAGAGTTGCTGCTAAAGAGAACTCGGCAGATATTAGTGCTATGAATAAATATGGTAAACAAAGTTTTTTAAACTTCCTTAGTCACCATAAAATCTTAGCATCAAATAAGTTAGCGATAGATCTTCAAAGGGGAATTTTAGGTTCTGTAAAAAAATCATATAAAAATGTGAAAGATGGTGGAGTAAGAGAGGGTCCATTTTGGGTTTTAGTTGGCGCTCAGATGCCAGCGGTTTTAGTAGAGGTTGGCTTTATCTCGAATAAAGAGGAAGCAAAAAGGTTAGTTAAAAAAGATTATCAAACAAAGATAGCCTTAGGGATAGCAAACGGAATAGAGAACTACTTTATACATACTACACATAATTAAACCTAAATTATGTAATAGAAATAAAAAACTATACTCTCTTATAAATTTCTACTGATAAGGTACTTATATAAATGAAAATACTACACACATCAGATTGGCATATTGGTCAAATTTTTAAAAATTTTTCTCGGCAGGTTGAGCATGAGATGTTTTTTAGTTGGCTTAAAGATATTATCGTTGAGCAAAAGATAGATGTTTTACTTGTTGCTGGGGATATTTTTGATGTAGCGAATCCATCATCTTCTGCCTTAAAAACTTACTATAATTTTTTAACTTCACTACAAACTACCAACTGTAAAAAGATTATCATCACTGGTGGGAATCATGATGGTATCTCTACTCTTGATGCTCCTAAGGAGCTTTTAGAGGTTTTAAATATCTCTGTAATCTCTGGTGAAAAAGAATTTATGAGTGATAAAGAGAATCTTATCATTAAACTAAAAGATAGTGAAGATGAACTCTCTGCTATCGTTTGTGCTGTTCCATTTTTAAGAGATTCTGTCGTTCGTAAAAGTTTACTAAATCAGAGTTCAGCAGATGTTGAGACTCAGCTAAAAGAGGGGATTACTAAATACTATAAAGATAGTTTAGAGTTGGCTATATCTATCTCCGATAAAGTGCCTGTTATCGCTATGGGGCATCTAAGTGTTATAGGAAGTTCTATAAGTGATAGTGAGCAAGATATATATATAGGTAAACTCCAAAGTTTAAATAGTTCTATCTTCGATGGGTATGATTATGTAGCACTTGGGCATCTTCATAAGGCTCAAAAGGTGGCATCTAATGAATATATAAGATATAGTGGTTCACCAATATGTTTATCATTTAGTGAGATAGCTAACGATAAAAAAGTGTTGATTTTTGATACAAAAACTTCAACTGTTGATGAGGTGGTTATACCTAGGTTTAGAAAACTTTTTCATATAAAAGGTTCATTTGATGATGTTATGGAAACACTACTCTCTATGGAGAGTTATACCTTGACACCGTTTGTTGAGTTGAGCATCGAAAATGAGTATGTAACCAGTGAGCTACACTCTTTGATATATGAAAAAACAAAAGATTTAGATATAGAGATTTTACAGATAAACTCCCAAAACAAAGATTCTGAGATTAGAACTGAGATGGAGGTAGAATCTCTTGATGATATAACTCCATTAAAAGCATTTGAGACAAAATGTGATGAAAATAGCACACTTATAGATGATGAACTTAAAGCCTCTATCGTAGATTGTTTTAAAGAGATTTTGGAGATGACAAATGAAGATTCATAAACTTATACTTAAAAATATAAACTCCTTAAAAGGGGAAAATAGTATAGATTTTAAGAAAAACTTTGATAACTCCATATTTCTTATCACTGGTGATACTGGAGCTGGTAAAAGTACGATTTTAGATGCTATATGTTGTGCTTTATACAACGAAACACCACGATTAAAAGATGCTAGAGCGATACTCACAAAACATACAGCAGAAGCAAATATCACTTTAGAGTATGAGGTTAAAAACAGTATATATAGAAACTCATGGAGTATCCAACGAGCATATAAAAAGGTGAGTGGTGAGGTTGCCAAAGCACCAAAAATGGAGATGGCAAAGTTAGATGAGGTTAGTGGTGAGTTTGAGATACTAGAGACCAAAATATCTTTGATTCCAAAGATGGTTCAAGAGATAACAGGGTTAGACTTTTCCCAATTTCAAAAGTCTATGTTACTATCGCAAGGTAATTTTGATGCTTTTTTAAAAGCTAATGTAAATGAGAGAGCAGATCTACTAGAGAAGATGACAGGAAGTGGAATCTATACTAAGATAGGGATAAAAACATTTGAGGTTTATAAAACCAAAAAGCAAGATATAGAGAGTTTAAAACTTAAGCTTGGTGAGATTGTTGTTTTAGAATCTAGTGTTTTAAAAGAGTATGAAGATGAGGTTAAAAAACTAAAAAAAGATAGTGAAATTTTATCTAAAGAGCAGAAAAATAATCAACAAAAATTGGATCAATTAAACAAGAAAGAGAGTATTTTAGAGGATATAAAAAACTATACGAAACTTTTAGATAATTCTGAGATAAAACATAAAAATTTGGTTGTTAAAAAGCAGATTTTATTTGATGAGTTAGTTAAACAACAAAAGCTTTATGATGATTTTATATTAGCTTATAAAAAAGAGTTAAAGATTATAGATGAGGTGATAGTGTTAGATCTAAAGATACAAAACTCAAAAGAGGGTGAAGAATCTATAAAGAAAAGGGTAAAACAACTTTTAAAAGATGCTGATAAGTTTCAAAAAGATAAAAAACTTAAACTTGAAAATATAGAAAAGTTAAAGTCTCAAAATTTAAAATCTGCAGACTACTTAAAACTAAATAATTTTGATGAGAGTTTACTAGAAGATTTTAAAATACTCTCTTTAAAGATAGAATCTTTTTTAAAACTACAAGCTACAAAAAATCAAGATTCTAAACTAAAGGTAGAGTTGGAAAAAGTTTTAGAAGATGATACTAAAAAATTATCTCTAAATAAAAAAAATCTACAAAACTATTTGGAAAGATTAAACTATTTGGAATCTAAAATAGTTGTTTTAAAATATGAAGATGATAGAGAAAATTTAAAAGATGGTGAACCTTGCCCCTTGTGTGGTTCATCAACACACCCATATAAAGATGATTTACCGAAGATAACAGAGAGTATCTTAACTGAAAAGTCTCAACTTTTAAATGAGATAAAAGTTTGTGAAGAGATGGTGGAGAGTTTAGAGGTTTTACTCATTAAAAATGGTGCTAAGCTAGAATCTTTAGATGAAAATATAACTATAAAAGATAGTGAATTAAAAGCTGTTATAGAGGATCTAAAACCATATCTTAACAGATATAATTTTAGTGTTGATGATGATTTAAAGAGCTTAACTGATGAGTTTAAAACTAGATTTGAGCTTTATAGTTTACATAAAATCAAGGTAGATAGTTTTCAAAAAGAGTTAGATTCTTATAACCATCAGTTAGAGATTTTAAAGACTAAAGAGGAAGTGAATCAAAAAGAGAAGAAAGATGAAACTAAAAGGTTAGAAAACTTACAACTTGAAAATAAAAAGCTTATAACTAAAAGAGAATATATCTATGCTTTTAAAGGTACTAAAGAATCTAAAAAAGAGTTGGAGAGTAGTAAAAATATATGGGATGAGAAACTTAAAACTCTTCATACTAATAAACAAAAAAATCAAATAGAGATAGAATCTATCATAAAAAAAATCGAAGAGTTTAACGATTTAAGAGATAAAAAAAGTAAGATTTTAAAAACATTAAGTAGTGAGTTTAGTATAGATGATAAAGATAAACTTTTATCACTATCTGTTACGATTCAAAGTGACTTAGAGGAGATTAACCGTAACTATGGAGTATTAAGTGAAAAACTAGAGGAAAATAGCTCAAAACTAAAAGTATCTAAAAAATATCTTGATGAGATAGATATAAAACAAAAAGCTATAAAACCTTATGAGGTTCTAAACGATTTTATAGGTAGTGCCGATGGTAAAAAATTTAAAAGATTTGCTCAAAATCTAACATTAGGGCATCTTTTATCTTTAGCAAATAAACATCTAAAAACATTAAATGAAAGATACTTTTTAGTAAAAGATAAAACAAAAGATTTAGAGATATTAGTAGTAGATAGATATTTAGGAGATTCTGAGCGATCGGTAAATTCACTCTCTGGTGGTGAGGGATTTTTAGTGAGTCTCTCTTTAGCATTAGGGCTTAGTGATATGGTTAGCTCAAAAGTTAGTATAGAATCGCTATTTTTAGATGAGGGGTTTGGGACATTAGATTCTAAAACATTAAATGATGCTCTCACAACTCTTTCAAAACTTCAAGATAGTGGTAAAATGATAGGGATTATCTCCCATGTAGAAGAGTTGAAAAATAGTATAGGCTTACAGATAGAGGTTAAAAAAGGCTCTGGTGGTACTAGTATAGTAGGTATGAAAAGATAATCTTTTGTGCTTATCTTTATTATTTTACTTTTATCTCTATAGCTTTATCAACATTTTCAAAGATAGTTTTTACCATATCTTGAAATCTTTTAGGGAAAGATTTTATATCCTCCTCTTTAGCATCTTTAGATATGGCACTTTTTAGTATAGCCATCGGGTTTACAACTTTTTTAGGTGTGTAGTTTACAAAAACTTTTTTACCACTCTCTATATCTGTAAAAGCTACATCACTCTCTATATCAGCACCAAAAAATAGTAATTCGCGTCTGTTAAATTTACCAGTTGGGATACCACCAAAACCAAAATCTGAAGTAGCACCTGTAATAGTTGATATAACACAACCAAGAACACCAGCATTATCATCAGTTGGCTCTTTTTTTAATTCAACTTTTATCTTACCTCTTTGTGGTATAGAATCTTGATAAAGTGCTTTTAGTGCTTCCATTGTGATAATATATGCTCCAGCAACAGTAGTACAGCTATGACCAGCACCTTTAACTATCTCAGCGTAGTTAAACTCTATGATTCCATCATCACTAGCACCTAAAAACTCACTAAGTTCATCATAAACTGTAATTGTTGGAAGATCTTTAAAAAAGCTATTGTATTTTATATTTTTCCTTTTGAATTTGATTCTCTTTATTATACCTATTTTTAGTGTATAATTATTTTATGAAAATGTTAATATAATTAGTAATTAAATTGTATGGTATCATAAAGGGTATATTATGTGTATGACAATAAAAGAGAGATATATAGATCCATTTACAGATTTTGGTTTTAAATGGCTTTTTGGAACAGAGGAAAATAAAGAGTTACTAATAAGCTTTTTAAATGACCTACTAGATATCGAAGATAAGATAGTAGATATAGAGTATAGAAACTTAGAGAAGTTAGGTTTAAATATCATAGATAGAAAAGCTATATTTGATGTATTTTGTACTGATGAAAAAAATAATAACTTTATAGTTGAACTCCAAAGAAGTAAACAAAAATATTTTAAAGATAGAAGTGTTTACTACACTAGCTTCCCAATCCAAGAGCAATCTAAAAGGGGTGATTGGGATTATGAACTTAAAAAAGTATATTTTGTTGGTATATTAGAGTTTAATATGGTTGAGAATGAACATAACGATAATTACCTAACAAAAGTACAACTATGTGATACAGCCACTAATGAACCATTTTATGAAAAACTTACTTATTACTACATAGAGATGCCAAAGTTTAAAAAGAGTGAAGAGGAGCTATCTAACCACTTAGATTATTGGCTATATACATTAAGTAATATAAACAACCTAGATAAGATACCACAAAGCTTTAAAGATGATAAACTTATACATCAAGCATTTGATGTAGCAGAGTTTCTAGCTTTACCAAAAGAGCAACAATTTTCATATCAACAAGACTTAAAAGCAAGACTAGATTATAAAAATGTGATGGATTATGCTAAAGAGATGGCGAAAGAGGAGGGGTTACAGGAGGGCTTAAAAGAGGGTAAAGAGGTTGGTTTAAAGGAGGCTAAAATTGATATAGCAAAAAATTTACTAGATATTTTAGATGATGAAATCATCTCATTAAAGACTGGTTTATCTATCGATTTGATAAATAAACTTAGAGATTAATCCTCTTTCACTTTAAACTCAGCTACAACAGCCAAATGGTCAGAGTAACCTTTCCCTTTGTGTCTGTTTGGTTTTCTTCTTGTTGTTTGCCAACGGTAGATTCTTCTCTTTTTAAATAAATAGTTTTTTTCAAAAGGTGCTATGGTTGAATCTATGTAAGAGATTCCCTTTTTGTTTAGAAGTGGTTGAGATATTATGATGCTATCTAGTGCCTCTTTTTTACCTTTATATATATAAGTGTATCTATTATCTTCATCTGTATCGTACCAAAGGTTATATAGGTTATCTTCTATATATTTTACTTTAGAGGCTCTTTGTGTTTGGTGAATTGTTTTAAGAACATGGTTGATTCCAGTTTTTCCACCAGTATCGTTTAATCTTCTTTTTCTTTTAAACTTTATATACTCTTCATAGTCAGAGTTAAAGTCACCAACTACTACTATATTTTTATCGTAGCCTATCTCTTTTATCCGTTTTTTCAACACTTTAGCAGAGATGATTCTTTTACTCTCACCACCACTTTTTGCTTTCCAATGATTCACAAAAAGGTATAACTCTTCACCATCTATTTTAAATTTGGCTTCTAGTATATTTCTATGTCTATATGTTGGAGTTACTCTTAACTCTTTGGCATAAACAAATGGTACTTTGCTTAAAAATGCTACTTTTACAGTTGTATTTTTGTTGTCAGCTATTTTATAATATTTGTAGTAAAGACCTTTTTGTTTTAACATTAATCTTAAATCTTTCAAGGCTTGTAGAGATTCTATCTCCACAAGAGCGATGATGTCGGCATCTATATCTTTTATAACTTTGGATATGTTTTGTAGTTTTATTTTGTAGTTTCTTAGGTTCCAGTTTGATGAAGTAAAAGGGATATACTCTCTATACTCATGCCCATCTTTGTTTAAATCAAAAAGGTTTTCCACATTATATGTTGCTATCTTCAAATCTCTATCTCCATAAACTATACTTATCATTAAAACTAAAACTAAAAATATTTTCACTACTTGATGCCGTTTAATCTCAACAATTTATCTGTATCGGCATCTCTACCCATAAGCTCTTTAAAAAGAACCTCCATACTTTTAGCTCCACCACCATTTAGTACAATCTCTAAGTATTTTTTAGCAGTTGTAGAACCAAAGATTCCCTCATCAACCACAGAGTAAAAAGCATCAGCACTTAAAACTTCAGCCCATTTATAGCTATAATACCCAGCAGAGTAACCACCAGCAAATATATGAGCGAACCCATTTTGAAATTTGTTATATGATGGTGTTTTTATAAGTGCTGTATCTGCTCTTATAGAATCAAGCAGTGCTTGAACTTCATCACCTTGATAAACTTTAGTATGAAGTTTAAAGTCAAATATAGAGAACTCTAACTGTCTTAACATCCCCATCGCTGATTGGAAGTTTTTACTTTTTACTAGCTTACCTATCATCTCATCAGAGATAATTTCACCACTTTCATGGTGTTTAGCAAACAGTTTTAAAACTTTTGGTTCATAAGCAAAGTTCTCTAAAAATTGTGATGGAAACTCAACAGCATCCCACTCAACACCATTTACACCACTCACCTCATTTTCATCTACACCACTAAGCATATGGTGTATAGCATGACCCATCTCGTGAAAAAGTGTCACAACATCATCGTGTCTTAAAAGTGATGGCGAATCTTCACTAGATGGTGGGAAGTTACAAACGATAAAAGCAGAAGCTAGTTGCTCATCACCTTTCTCATCTTTACAGTGAGATTGCCAGTTGTGCATCCAAGCACCACCCCTTTTACCTTTTCTAGCCTCTAAATCAAGATATAATCTAGCACGAAGTTTATTATCTACAAACAGGTCATAAGAGAAAGCTTTTTCATCCCATAACTTCTCATCTACTTTTTTAAACTCGATTCCAAACAGTTTATTTAAAAACTCAAACATACCATTTACTACTGACTTTTGCTCAAAATATGGACGGTATAACTCCTCATCTATATCATACTGAGCCTTTTTAAGAATCTCACCATAGTAAGCAGTATCGAAGCTTTTTAACTCCTCTGGTGCTATTGCTTGAAGCTCTTTGAGTTCATTTTTTGCTTGTGCTTTTGAGTTTGTTGCTAGTGATGTTAAAAAATCTAAAACAGTTTTCTCATCTTTTGCCATTTTAGAAGCTAAAGAGTATTGAGCATAGTTATCAAATCCTAAAAGTTTACTCATCTCATCTTTTAGTGCTAAAAGTTCATCTATGATTTTAGCGTTTTGTGGTGCTCTTGTTACATAAGCTTTATAAAGAGTTTCACGAATCTCTCTATTTTTACCATAAGTCATATATGCTATATAAGATGGCATTTGTAGAGTAAACTTATACTTTACAACTCCATCATCTTCAAATCTAGCATTATCTTTTTCACTAGATGGAAGCCCATCAACATCTTTTTCATCATCTATGATATACTCATATTCATTTGTAGCATCTAGTAGGTTTTGAGAAAAGTTGTTTGATAGTTCACTTTTTTTGATGTTTATCTCTTGAAGTCTAGCTTTTATCTCATCATCAAGATGAGCTCCACTTAACTCAAAATGTTGTATATTTAACTCTAAAACTCTTATCTGTTCATAGTTTAAAGTATTTTTTTCATTCTCTAGTATCTCTTTGTAAACCTTATAAATCTCAATATTTTGAGATAGTTTTGTAGAATACTCCGTTATGATAGGTAAAGAATCAGCATAGATTTTTTGTGTTTCATCTGTATTGCTAACAGAGTTTATATGTGATAGTGGAGTAAAAAAATGCTCAAGGTACTCCTCCATCATCTCTAAAGGTTTTACAAACGAAGCGTATGTTTTTTTATCTTGTTTTAAAAGTTCTGTAACTTTAGCACTGTTTGATTCTAAGCGTTTTTTCAGCTCATCTATAAAGTTTTCTATATCTACACTAAACTCTAAAAATTTTTTCATATTAATCCTCTTCATCTCTTTTTTGTTTTATCGCACCAAATCTATTTATAAGAATATCATCATATTTATTTGAGTATTCTATAAGCCTTTTTATAGCAGTTTTACCCTCATCTTTACTTAGTGAACTATCAACTATAAGGTAAGATAGATAGATACTATTTTCATTTATGGAAAATTGTAAATATGATAAATTTTTATTTTCCTCTAGTAGGTAATCATAAACTTTATCTATATTTTTACTAGGGATAGCACATAGTTTTGTATCACCTATAATGATTCCATTTTCGTAGTAGTTTATCTCGATTCTAGCACTACCCTCATCGATTCTCCATGAAGATTGACTTCTTCTTGCTAGATTTACATCTATGTTTAGAGAGGTCAATATCTCCTCTAAAAGTTTAGTAGCTCCACTAGGGTTATAACCTTTTCTTCTTAGTCTGGCAACCTCTAGTTTTACACCACAACTAGGACAGTAGTCGTTTACTATATCTTTTTCATCTATATAATTTTTACAAGATGGACATTTGATGATATTTATCTTATTTAATGCTTTAAACTCATCTATCACCTCTTTTATGTAGAAGTATGGTAGTGAAAACCCTAAGTTATTAGCATTTTGGATTATAAATGTGTTTATACCTATAACATCACCATCAACATTTAAAAGTGGTCCACCACTATTTCCAGGGTTTATCGCAGCATCTATCTGTATATACTCTAAATCATCTTGAAGTCTTGAAGCACGAGATACAATCCCCTCAGTTGCTGTATAGTTTAGTCCATAAGGGTGACCTATGGCTATGGTTGTATCACCATTTTCTACTGTTTTTGTAGATAGTTTTAGTGGAATCGATGGTTTTTCAAACTCTGTTTTAATAAAAGCCAAATCGTAGTAAGGGTCATCATATATAACACTAGCTACAACTCTTTTTATCTTCTTAGAGTGTAAAACAACCTCCTTAAGACCACCAACAACATGGGAGTTTGTGATGATTAAATCATCGATGATAAAACCTGTTCCTGTACCATAAGGTGTCATTATTTGTATAATATTATCTATATATTTTTCGAGAATTATTTGAGTGTTCATCTATATATCCTCAAAGTTAAGATTATTTATTTGTAAGTAAAAACTGTTGCTAAACTCATTCATATTTGAAAAGTTAAGCTCCTCACCAAATGGTTCAAGCTCTTTAAATCTAGCTTGATGTGGCTTTATAATATCTTCGATTCTTGATATGATAGCTTTTTTAGCAAATGTTTCATTCTCTTGATTATAAAGAGTAGGGTACTCTAATTTGTTAAAAAATTCTTGATTTTGAATCTCAACTAAAGTGTGAAGCAACTCCCTCATAACCTGATTTAGACCATAATTGTAAAGTATGTAGAAAGCTATATATCTATATATGGTTGGTATTATCTGATTGTAACGGTTATTTTTATACCATCTGATTTTTGTAAGAGATTCATTTATAAAGGTTGTAACCTCTTCAAATGATGTTTTCTCTGTTGGATTAAAAGTATATTTAGCATTATAAAATCTTGTTTTGAACTCATCAAAGTTCATATCTCTTAGTTTGTGAATATACCTTTTTAGCTCCTCATTTTTAGCCTCTATGGTTAAATTCTCATCACCAAAATACTCTTGAACTTTTTTACTGATTTTATGATAAATATCATACTTTGGTACAAGTAGGTAGTCTATCTGAAAAAGTATATTTAGATGTAAAAATGCTTGCATACCAGCATTATCATTAGATGGTAATGTAAGAACTTTCTCATCTAGTTCATCTATCCATCTATCTAAAAATTGATATTTTATTTTTAACTCATCCTCATCAACAGCTTTAAGATGGTTAATATCCTCTAGTGCTATATCTGGAAACTCACTTTTTATATGCTCTTTATCAAAGTCAGCATTAAGAGCTAGTTCTCGGATAGGAAAAAATATCTTTTGTGGTGACATAGTGATGTTATCATGAAAAAGTTTTAGTTTTATATACTCATCATCACTAAAATAGTAAGCGTAAGTGAGTTGGTAGTTCCTCTCTAAAATATATCTTTTTAGTGCCACAGAAGCATCACTCTTTTTTATCATAATAACTTCAGCATAAAGATGCTCTTTTGTTATAGTCCCAGTAACTCTAGCACATCCTTGATATATCTCAAAATAAAGCTTATCACCATCCATCTTAGTCACAGTGTTATGGTTAGGAGTATCATCACAATAGTTCTCTAGTGACCTAAAAAAATAATCATAAGCATTTAAAATATCTTTCTTTTCAAAAGCTTCATAAGATTTGTTAAATAACTCCTCTTCATTAGGGGAGATAGAAGCATTAGTCCCTCTCCCAAAAGGGTGTCTAGTGTGTGTCGTTTTAGTATCGAAAAAATTTAGCCAGTTCATATATCTACTTTATGATTTTGTATGAAATTATACTATAATTTCGTATGCTTTTAACTTTAATAAAAAAGCTATTAAAGGTGGTTTAGTAAATATCTCCTCTATTATTTCCATCTACCATTAAAATAACTAATTCATCATCTATGATTTCATAAATAAATCTAAAATTATTGATTCTTAGTCTATAAAAAGTTGTCTTGACTAATTGGGGTGGTATAGTTGCTTCATTGGTGTTTGTAGGGTGTGGGGAACAGCCTTTGCCTAATGGTGAAGTGAGTGCAGTTTTTAATTTTGATAGAGAAAAAATTATTAAAAGTGTGAAACAAAATTTTGAGAGTAAGATTCCTGAGCTTTCATTAGTAGAAACATTGTATGATTCAAAATTATGAAGATTGGGAGATAGAGGTATGAAAAAAGAATTAGATTTGATTGTAAAACCAGAGTTTATTGATGATTATAAAGCTGGGTATCCACTTATCACAAAGGAATCTTTGGTTGATTTTAAAAAATTGAGTGATGAGGGTACTATTTTAAACCTTTTTGATTCTAAAAAGAGGTTTATAGCTAAAGGGTACTATGGTATCCAAAACAAGGGGCATGGTTGGGTTCTCTCTTGTAAAAAAGATGAGTTGATAGATAAAGAGTTTTTTATATCAAAGATAGAATCTGCTATAAAGTATAGAGCAGATTTTTTTAGTGATGAGAGTACAACAGCTTTTAGAATCTTCAATGGTGAGGGTGATGGTGTTGGTGGTTTGACTATCGATTATTTTGATGGTTATTATCTTATCACTTGGTATAGTATAGGAATCTACGAGTTAAAAGATTCTATCTTAGAAGCTTTAAAAGAATCTGTTGATTATAAAGGAATCTACCAAAAGAAAAGGTTTGATTCTAAGGGTAGATACCTTGATGATTCTGATGATTTTATTTGTGGAGAGAGGGCAGAGGAATCTATAACTGTAAAAGAGAATGGTGTAAATTTTGCTATCCATCTTGATGATGGTGCGATGGTTGGGGTGTTTTTAGACCAAAAAGATGTAAGAAAAACCATAAGAGATAAATATGCTAAAGGTAAAACAATTTTAAACACTTTCTCTTACACGGGGGCTTTTTCAGTTTATGCTTCATTAGGTGGTGCTACAAAAACAACAAGTGTAGATTTAGCAAAAAGAAGTTTACCTAAAACTAGGGAACAGTTTGAGGTTAATGGTATAGATGTTGAAGCCCAAAGTATCATAGTTGAAGATGTTTTTAATTACTTTAAATATGCTGTTCGTAAAAAACTTATGTTTGATATGGTTGTGCTTGACCCACCTAGCTTTGCTAGAAGTAAGAAACACACTTTTTCAGCTTCAAAAGATTATGTAAATCTTCTAAAAGAAGCGATACAAATCACCTCAAAAGATGGCATCATAGTAGCTTCAACTAACTCAGCAAATTTTTCTATGATGAGGTTTAGAGATTTTATATTTAAAGCATTTAAAGAGTTAAAAGGTAAGTATAAAGTAGAAGAGAGTTTCACACTCCCTAAAGATTTTAGAGTAAATCCAAAATTTAAAGAGGGTGATTACTTGAAAGTGGTTTTTATCCGTAAGATTAGTTAAGCATCTAATGCTTGTTTCATATCATCTATCAAATCTTTAGAAGATTCTAAACCACAAGAGATTCTAATAAGTCCAGTAGGAACACCACAAGCTACTAACTCCTCATCTGAGAGTTGTTGGTGTGTTGTTGATGCTGGGTGTGTTATGATAGATTTTGAATCACCTATATTTACCACCAAAGAGTAAAGTTTAGTGGCATTTACAACTTTAGTAGCAACCTCTAACGATTCTAACTCAAAACTTAAAAGTCCAGAACAAGCACCATTTTCAAAATACTTTTGAGCATTTTCATAGTTTGAGTTACTTTTCAATCCGGGGTAATTAACCTTTTTAACTTTAGGGTGAGATTCTAAAAACTGTGCTAACTCTAAAGCATTTTTAGAGTGTTCTCTCATACGAAGTGTAAGGTGTTCTAACCCTTGTATAAATAACCATGAATTAAAAGGTGATGAAACAGCACCTAAATCACGAAGAAGTGATAATCTAGCACGAAGTGTAAAAGGTGGTAAGTTTGTATCTACATAAACTAAACCGTGGTAAGATGGGTCTGGCTCATTGAAGTGGGCATATCTAGGGTTGTCTTTTAGTTTCTCTAAAAGATTTTTGCGTTCAACTAAAATCCCACCAATAGCAAGACCTTGACCAGTTGTATATTTTGAGGCACTATGAACTGTTACATCAGCACCAAACTCAAAAGGGCGACATAACACAGGTGTTGCTACTGTGTTATCTACAACTGTTAAGATTCCATACTTATTAGCGATAGTTGTGATAGCTTCTATATCAGCAACATCAATGCTAGGGTTTGTTAAAGATTCAAAGAAGATAACTTTTGTTTTATCATCTATCAAACTCTCCATCTCTGCTGGGTTATGAACATCGAAGAATCTAGCTTCAATTCCAAATCTTTTAAGAGTATGAGCATTTAGAGTTAAACTTCCACCATAAAGTTGTGAAGCACAAACGATATTATCACCAGCTTCAGCAGAATTAACTATGGCAAAGAAAATAGCACTCATACCACTTGATGTTGCTATCGCTGCTTCACCACCCTCTAATTCAGCAAATCTTTTCTCAAAAACATCTGTTGTTGGGTTATTTAGGCGAGTGTAGATATTTCCTAACTCTTTAAGAGCAAATAGATTCGCTGCGTGTTCAACATCACGAAATTCATAAGCTGTACTCATATATATAGGAACAGCCATAGTTCCTTGTGTATCTTTTTCATAACCTGAGTGGAGTGCTTTTGTTTGTAAATCCATATCAATTCCTAACTATATTTTTTTAATTTTATCTAAATTAGATCTATTGCTCTCATCATAAATGACAGCAGTTCCAGCTAAAAGGTCATGTAAACCTCTTTTATCTTTTCTAAAAGCAACCATTATAAAGCCGATAAGAAAACTAAAAGTGGAAACTATATACCCAATAGAGCGAGTGATAGCTTGTTTGTTGTTAATATCTTTAAATGTTTTAGAATCTACTATCTTGATATGAACAAACTTTTTCCCTGGTGTAGCACCTTTGTACTTTTCCCAAAAAAGTAAGGTGACAACTAAAACAGAGAGTTCAAATAGTAGTTCCCAACCGATAGATGTTTGTGGTTGGGTAGAGAGAGCATCAACATTACCAGCTATAGCCATCTGTATATTTTGTTGGTAAAGTGAAAAATCAAACCAGTTGCCATCACTTAAAAAGTAGATAACAACAGCGATTGGTAGGGCTAGAAAAAGAGTATCTAAAAATGAAGCTATAAAGCGAATCCAAAAACCTGCGTATTTTATATTTTTATCCATCTTTGATTAGCTTACTACTGTACCTTGTGAATTGATTAACTTTGGTCTATTATTTGTATCAAAGATAATATTATTTATCCATTTTATAGTTTTAGTAGTTCCATCTTTACATCTTATATCATTAGTATATTCCCAATGTGAGTTACTTCCATGAAAAAGATCACTAAAAACTTTTAGTATCTCTACTATATCACTTTCTGGTATAAATATCTCAAACCAGTTTTTATTTAATACTTCATCTCTTGAATATCCAGATATATTAGAAGCTGTTTCATTAAAGTCTATAATAATCGCTCCAGCATCTAACGATACTTCAAATACATTTTGATTTAACATAATATTTACCTTTAACTAATATATTTTTTTAGAATAAAGCTAAATAAAATTAGCTTTATCTAAAAATTATACATGGTAGTTAGGAGCTTCTTGTGTGATGATAACATCATGAACATGAGATTCTTTAAGACCAGCAGATGTAATTTCAACAAACTCAGCTTTATCCCAGTACATCTCAATATTTTCACTTCCACAATAACCCATAGATGCACGAAGTCCACCCATCATTTGGTGAACGATTCCAGCTATGCTTCCTCTAAATGGAACACGACCCTCGATTCCCTCTGGAACAAGTTTATCAGCAGCAGTTCCCTCTTGGAAATATCTATCGTTTGAACCTTTTTGCATAGCTCCAATAGAACCCATACCACGGTATGATTTGTATTGACGACCTTGGAACATTATAGTTTCACCCGGTGATTCCTCTGTACCAGCAAGAAGTGAACCAGCCATAACACAACTAGCACCAACAGCTAAAGCTTTTGAAATATCACCAGAGTATTTAATACCACCATCAGCGATAACAGGAACACCATGAGGACGAGCAGCTTCAGCACACTCATCGATAGCTGAAATCTGTGGAACACCAACACCAGCAACGATTCTAGTTGTACAGATAGAACCCGGTCCGATTCCAACTTTAACAGCATCTGCTCCAGCTTCTATAAGTGAAAGAACAGCTTCTCTAGTAGCGATGTTACCAGCGATAATATCAACTTCCATAGTCTCTTTGATTTTTTTAACAGTATCTAAGATACCTTTTGAGTGACCATGAGCAGAATCTAAAACTAAAACATCACAACCAGCATCAACTAGAGCCTTAGCACGATCATATTGACCAACACCAATAGCACCACCAACAACAAGTCTTCCAAAAGCATCTTTGTTTGAGTTAGGATACTCTATACGCTTTTTAATATCTTTGATAGTTACTAAACCTTTTAAGAAACCCTCAGAATCTATGATAGGTAGTTTTTCTATCTTATTTTTGTGCATAATATCAGCAGCAGAATCTAAAGAGATACCTTTTTCAGCTGTTATAAGTGGCATCTTAGTCATAACTTCAGATGCTAGTTTTCTCATATCTTTTTCAAATCTCATATCACGATTAGTAAGGATACCTAAAAGTTTGTTGTGACCATCAACAACAGGAACACCAGAGATTTTATACTCATTCATAAGCTTTTCAGCATCAGCTAAAGTAGCATCAGGGTGAACATAGATAGGGTCTATGATGATTCCACTTTCACTTTTTTTTACTTTTTTGATCTGTTTAACTTGAGTTTCAATATCCATATTTTTATGGATAATACCAATCCCACCAAGTCTTGCCATAGCGATAGCAGCTCTATACTCAGTTACTGTATCCATAGCAGCAGAAACCATAGGAATTTTAAGAGAGATATTACGAGTAAGTTTAGTCTCTAGTGAAACCTCTTTTGGTAATACTTCAGAATATTGTGGTACTAATAAAACATCCTCAAATGTTAATGCTCTTTTACGAATTTTCATGGTTATCCTTTATGGTGGAAGTTATTGTAAATAATAAAATTTTTAGATTATATCTTTTTTGTTGTTAAAAAGAAGTTAATCTGAAACTATAAAAAGTTTCAGATAGTTTTTAAGAGTTATAGTTTATCTCTCTCTCAAGTGAAAGTGAACCATCAAAAAGAGTTTGTTCATCATAAGCTTTTGCTATAAGTTGAAGACCCACAGGCATACCCTCAGATGATTTTGAGATAGGAAGTGAAAGGGCAGGTAGTCCTGCTAAGTTTACACTTATAGAGTATATATCACTAAGGTACATATCCATAGGATTCTTTAACTCTCCAAATTTTGGGGCTGTACTAGGAGCGATAGGTGAAAGGATAAGATCAACATCTTCAAAGATTTTGTTGTAGTTATCTTTAATGATATGTCTTGTTTTTTGTGCTTTTACATAGTAAGCTTCATAGTAACCACTAGAAAGTACAAAGTTTCCAAGCATAATTCTTCTTTTCACTTCATCACCAAAACCGTTACTACGAGTTTGAATAAAAGTATCTTCAAGATTTTTACCAGTTACACGGTTACCATAACGGATACCATCATATCTAGCTAAGTTTGTTGTAGCTTCAGCAGTTGCTGTGATGTAGTAAGCAGATATATCAAACTTAGCATCCATCATCTCTTTTTCAACTATGGTATGACCTTGAGCTTTTAGTGCTTCTATGGCTTTCGCATAAGCATCTTTTACATCATCACTAGCATCTTCTATATATTTTGGAAGTACAGCGATAGTTAATTTTCTATCTGGGTTTAGATTATCATAAACTTTATCGTCCATTTTAGCATTTGTAGAATCTTTATCGTCACTTCCACTAATGATGTCGTAAAGTATAGCAGCATCTTCAACATTTTGAGTCATAGGACCAATTTGGTCAAGGCTAGAAGCATAAGCACCTAAACCGTAACGACTTACACGACCATAAGTTGGTTTCATACCAACGATTCCACAAAAGGCAGCAGGTTGACGGATAGATCCACCAGTATCGCTTCCTAGTGCTGCGATAGCTAAACCAGCACCAACAGCAGCAGCAGAACCACCAGAACTTCCCCCTGGTACACAATCAGCACTATGTGGATTTTGAGTTTTACCATAAAAACTAGATTCAGTAGTTGAACCCATAGCAAACTCATCCATATTTGTTCTACCAAAAGGGCTAAGACCAGCCTCTTTCATCTTCTCAATTACAGTAGCATTATATGGAGCTATATAACCTTGTAAAATGTTTGAACCAGATGTAACAGACCAATCTTTTACTTGAATATTATCTTTGATAGCGATAGGTACACCCTCACCAACATTATTTATATCTATATAAGCGTTTAGTTCAGGGTTAGCTTCAATCTTAGCTTTTAAATCATTTTTAAAATTTTCTAGTTCTTCTTTATTTAGTTTTAGTGCTTCTTTTAGTGTAATCACTTACTATCCTTTTTTTAATATTATTTGAATTTTTTAACAAAAAATATACCAATACCAACTACTGTAAATATCAGGGCAATAGTTACCCCAATAAATGTAAATGTTACTGGTTCTGCGAAGTTAGGCACCAACTACCTCTTCACATCTTTTACAAGTAGAATCTTCAGATTCTGCTTGGTATTTCCAACATCTAGGGCATTTGTGAGCTGTTGCTTTAGCGATTGTAAATCTATCTCCATCAACCTCAAATGAGCCTAACTCATCAGAAACTTCAGAATCATTTACAGATGAAACAACAAACCAATCTTCAGCATCAACACTATCTATACTAAGTGCCACTTTAGATGAAGTAGATATAACTAACTCTAAAGTGCTTTTGATGATTTTCTCTTTTTTAAGTCCATCTACAATAGAACCAAATCCCTCTCTAGCTTTTACCATATACTCAGCATTGAAAGTAGATTCACCAACCTCAATATCACTATATACTAAATCAAAAATAGAATCAGCATCACCTTTAATGATTTTAGGAGCATGTTCTACAATCTCATCAGCAGTATAAGTAAGAATTGGAGCCATTAAAAGAAGTAGGTTTTTAGTGATGATAGCCATAGCACTTTGAGATGCCATTCTTCTAGGGTCATTTTTAGCGTTACAGTATAAAGAATCTTTAGTCATATCTATATACATACCACTTAGTTCATTTGCTATAAAGTTGTTTAGTGTACTCATACCATTTACAAAGTTGTAGTTAGAAAAAGCGTTATGAACCTCTTTAAATACTGAACTAGCAACACCTAGAATCCATTTATCAAGTTCGCCCATATCTTCATAAGGTGTTAAACTTTCTAAATCGTTAATATTTGCTAGCATAATTCTAAAAGTATTTCTTAGTTTACGGTAGTTTTCACTTATCTGTTTTAAAATTCCTTGAGAAATTTTCAAATCACCTTGATAATCAGATGAAGCTACCCAAAGACGAAGAATCTCACTACCATACTCTTTTAAAACTTTTTCAGGAGCGATAACATTCCCTTTAGATTTAGACATCTTTTCACCCTTGTCATCAACAGTGAAACCATGAGTTAAAACACCTTTATATGGTGCTTTATGTTCAACAGCACAAGATAAGAAAAGAGATGATTGGAACCAACCACGATGTTGGTCACTTCCCTCTACATAAAGGTCTGCTTGGTATTCACCAGCATCATAGTTACGAGATTTTAAAACACTATTCCAAGTTGAACCAGAATCGAACCATACATCTAAAATATCATCTACTTTTTCAAGCTCTTCAGCTTTATAACCACTACCTGGATAAAGAAGTGAAGCTATATCCATAGAGTACCAAGCATCACTACCTTGCATCTCAAAAATCATAGCAGTATAGTTTAAAACTTTCTCATCAAGTAAAACTTCACCAGTAGCTTTTACTCTAAAGAAAGCGATAGGAACACCCCAATCTCTTTGACGACTTATACACCAATCAGGACGATTTTCAACCATAGAGTTTAGTCTATTTCTACCAGTTTCAGGCATAAATAGAGTTTTTTCCACTTCACTTAAAGCTATATCTCTAAGTGTTTTATCTTCACCATTTGGTTTCTCATCAACAGAGATAAACCATTGTCTAGTTGCTCTAAAGATAAGTGGAGTGTGACTTCTCCAACAGTGTGGGTATGAGTGAGTAAATTTAGATTCTTTAAGTAATGAGTCCCCTAGAAGCTCTAAGATTCTATCGTTACATTTAAAGATAAGTTTACCAACAAACTCCTCAGGGTTTGGAAGTAGGGCATCTCTAACTATTGTTTCATCGTAACAACCAGTCTCATCAACCGGCATAATAACTTCTAAATCATACTTTAGACCTACACGGTAATCATCCTCACCATGCCCTGGAGCTGTGTGAACACCACCCGTACCACTATCCATAAGAACATGATCACCTAAAACAATTTTAGAAGTGCGACCATTTAGTGGATTTATAGCAACTTGGTTCTCAAATAGTTTAGAATCTATCTCTTTTTCTATCTCACCTTTAACTACACCTTGTTCTAAAAGTGATTCAAATAGTGCTTTTGCTACTATATAACCATCTGTTGTAAGAACATATTTTTCCTCAGGATGAAGAGAGATACCTGTGTTTGATGGAAGTGTCCAAGGTGTTGTTGTCCAGATAACTAAAGAGGCTTTTTTACCTGCTAAATCAGCTTTTGTTTTTGCTTCATCACTAAGTTCAAAAGCTACATATATAGAGTGAGATTCTTTATCTTCATACTCAACTTCAGCTTCAGCAAGTGCTGTTCTCTCAGCCCAAGACCAATAAACAGGTTTACTTCTCTCAACTAAAAGACCTTTTTTAGCAACAGAACATAAAGTGCGGTAGATGTTAGCTTCAAATTTGTAATCCATAGTAACATAAGGGTTTTCCCAATCAGCTAGGATTCCAAGAGTTTTAAACTCCTCTTTTTGAATATCTACAAACTTAGCAGCATGTTCACGACATAGTTTACGAACATCGGCAACTTCAAGCTCCTCTTTTTTCTTTTTTCCACCAAGTTTTTTCTCAACTTGTTGCTCAATTGGAAGACCATGACAATCCCAACCTGGAGTAAAGCGAACAGATTTACCATTAAAATAGTTATGTTTAACAATAATATCTTTTAATACTTTGTTAAGAGCATGACCTATATGGATATGACCATTAGCATAAGGAGGTCCATCATGAAGAGTAAATTTAGGAGCATCTTTACGATTAGCTTTCATCTTTTCATAGATTTTATTTTGATCCCAAGAAGCATAACGCTTTGGTTCATTGTTTATTAGGTTTCCACGCATAGCAAACGAAGTTGTTGGTAAAAGTAGTGTGTCTTTGTAGTCCATTTGAGCCTCTAAATAGTATAAAATTGTCGCATAATACCAATTTTGTAATTAAGAATCTCTTTAATAGTGATATAATAAGGATATAAAATAGATACAAAGGTAAAAGAGTATGAAATTAAATCTATTATTTATCGGAAGTAAATTTATCTACAATAAACCTTTACAAGAGTATATAATCAGAAATGTTGAGAAAAAAACAGATTTTATAAGCTCTATCACATACTTTAAAGAGAATGATAACTCACTGTTTTTATATTTAGAGGAGGAGTTAAACTCTAATGATAAACTTGTGATTGTTACTACTAAACAAAACTTTACAACAGTTGGAAAACTTATATCAACAGTTACTAGTGATAACCAAGTTTTAAAAGAGAATATGCTTATCCCATCAAACTCTTCAGTTTTTGAGGAGGGGAGTTATCTACTAGAATATAAAAAATCACTCATAAATGTCTTACATATAGATGAATTAGAAAAACTACCTGAATTACTTATAAATAACACAACTTCTAAAGCGGTTGTTCATATATTTGAAGAGGATAAAGAGAGTGCTAATCTATTTTTAAATCCTATCGCTCAAACTTATGATGTAAATATAAATATTTTAACTTTAGTTGATGGATGGTTATATATAGATATAGAGAGTAAAAAATATGGAAATATATCTAAGTTTATAAACTCTGTAAAACAGTTACTTCCTAAAAAACTTATAGCTACTACAAATATTATTCAGTATATGATAGATAGGTTGTCTATGAATGGTAAAAAGATAACTTTTGCTGAGAGTTGTACAGGTGGATTACTTAGTTACTACTTTACAAAAGAGAATGGAGCTTCTAAAATCTTAGATGGATCTTTAGTTACATACTCAAATGGATTAAAAGAGAATTGGTTAGCGATAGATCACAACATAATCTCAAAAGAGGGTGCTGTTAGTTCTGAAGTTGTAAAAGAGATGAGTGAGGGTGCTATTAATGTTAGTGATGCTGATTATTCTATATCTATAAGTGGAATAGCTGGAGATGGTGGTGGAACTGAGTTAAAACCAGTTGGAACTGTATATATTGGAGTAAGAAATAAAGAAAAACATCAAGAAGTTCACCTTTTACTAAAAGGTGATAGAAATTATGTACAGCACCAAAGTGCCTTATACGCGATAAAAATGGTACTAAATTTAGAAAAATCGATATTTTTTTAAATTTCTTTCAAAAAAGCTTGACATTGAATCCAAATTCGTCTATAATTCTGCCAACAAACAAGGAAGAGATGATTTGTTTGAGAAAATGTCTTGTTAGCTCAGCTGGTAGAGCACGTCACTTTTAATGATGTGGCCGATGGTTCGAATCCATCACAGGACACCATTTAGATTAAAAACAAAAAGATTTTTCTCTTAGTTTTTAGAAAAAGAGATTGAAGCATATTATGTATGTGAGAGAGCTTTTTATAAGAAATAAGTTAAAATGCGGTGGTAGTTCAGTTGGTTAGAATACCTGCCTGTCACGCAGGGGGTCGCGAGTTCGAGTCTCGTCCACCGCGCCATTTAGTTTTTAATCGTTTTTTTCAATGGGCGTTTAGCTCAGTTGGTAGAGCGCTACCCTTACAAGGTAGATGTCACAAGTTCGAGTCTTGTAATGCCCACCATTGATAAAAGTTTTGTATCTTTAAAATACAATATTGACAAACCGTTTGTTTTGTGAATGAAAGTGACCCTTTCGTCTAGTGGCCAAGGACACTATCACTTCATGGTAGGAACAGAGGTTCAAATCCTTTAGGGGTCGCCAATTTTGGTGTTTAAATTATGAATGGGCGTTTAGCTCAGTTGGTAGAGCGCTACCCTTACAAGGTAGATGTCACAAGTTCGAGTCTTGTAATGCCCACCATTTATAATAATTTCTTTACGAAATATTCTTCAAAAAAATAGGTTGCGGTGGTAGTTCAGTTGGTTAGAATACCTGCCTGTCACGCAGGGGGTCGCGAGTTCGAGTCTCGTCCACCGCGCCATTCCTTTTAAAAAAAAATCACATAAAATATATAAATTAAGATTAAAAATACCCATTCTATTGTTCTTTTGTTGTTTTTCTCACTTTTTAAAAGCTAATTAATATAGATTTTAGTAATATGTCTAAAACAGTTCAAGGTATGATATATGTTTAGATCTCTTAGAAAATTTAAAATCGGTACGGCTTTTTCCATTGTTATATTTTTTACTATTGTTATGGTAACAACAGCAGCATATTGGAAACTATATAGTGAAAACAAGCTTGTATATGAAGATAATTTAAAAACAAAAGCGGAATCTATACTGAATTTTGCTGGTGTTCTTTTAGATAGTAGAAATGAGAAGTTTTTCTCAGGTGAATCTCCAGAGATTCCTCAAGTTATCCAAAATGAGGTTTTTAAAAGGTTTACAGATGTATCTGAGGGGAAAGTGTTTTTTAAACAAGCTTCTAAAATGCCTATGCTTGAGAGAAATAGAGCTTTAGATTATGAAGAAAACCTTATAGATTATTTTGCTAATAATAGAGATATAAAACAAAAACATAAATTTGTTGTTGAGAACAACAAAGATTATTATATCTTAGCTCGTCCCATTATCGCTGAAGAGAGATGTAAAATGTGTCATCCAACTTGGACAGCTGGTGATGTTATCGCAGTAGAGGATGTGAAAGTTGACTTAGTTGATTACCATGAAGCACTAGATACTAACCTATATCTTATGCTTTTAAACTGGTTTTTAAATATAGTTCTAGTTATCGTAGTTATTCAGGTTATGTTTAAAGTTGAACTAGTTGATCGTGTTGCTAATATTTTAAAAGTTATTTTCAAAATAGAAAATGGTGTTTTTGTTTTAGATGAGGAGCTTAAAAATGAAGCTATAACGGAAAAAGGCTCAAGTAAAAATGAGTTTGATAGGGTTATAAGACACTTAAAAAGGGTTTCAGATAATCTTCAACCTGTTATGTTTAATGTGGTTCAACAATCTAAAGTTATCACATATAATGCTTCATTTGCTACGGTAAAGGTTAATCAAACTTCAGAATTAGCATCAACTCAGGTTGAGATTGTTGAAGCCTCTATGGATTCTATTAAAGATGTAAATCAAAGTAGTGAACTCTTAAGAGAAAAAATGGATGTTTTAAAAGATGCTTCTAGCCATACGATAGATAGTGTTCAAGATGGTAAAAAAGTTTTAAATACAAATATAGATATGACAAATAAAGCTTACGATTCTATGCAGATGACAAGTGAATCTATCAATGGTCTTAAAGTTCTATCTAGTGAGATTGTTCATACTATCGATACTATGTCGGAGATAGCAGATCAAACAAATCTACTGGCATTAAATGCTGCGATTGAGGCTGCTCGTGCTGGTGAACATGGTCGTGGATTTGCTGTTGTTGCTGATGAGGTTCGTAAACTTGCTGAAAAATCTCAAACAAGTGCTAGTGTTATTAAGGGTGTAATAAGTAACATAGAACAAGCGATAGGTAAAGTTATAGATGATGCTGATTTAACAAAAGATATATTTGATGAGCTTAAGTTAAAAACATCAGACTTAGAGAATAATTTTGTTTTTATAGAAAATACCTTAAGCACAACGATAGATTCTATAAATGAGTTTCAAGATGAGTTTGCTGTTCAAACAGATCAACTATCTGTTGTTCATAACTCTTTGGTAAATGTAAGTGAACAATCTGATTGTACTTTGAAAAACTCTCAAATATTAAATAAAATTATTTTAGAGATTATGGAGCAAAGTAGTAGTTTAAAAAGCCTAAGTGATGGGTTTGAAGTTATCTTAAATAACAGAACAGATAAGAGAAGTATCATCTCGCCACCAGTAAAATGTGAGATTAAAGTTAATGGAAAACTAGAAAACTGTTATCTATTTGATAGTAGTTCAAAAGGAATCTCTTTCTATTTTGTAGATGAAACAGTTGCTGCTAGTTCATTAAAAGATCAAGTGATTGATCTAAAACCAACATCAAAAGGTCACGAAGATGTGACACAAACTAGATATAAAGTTGTATATACGATAGAACAGAGTGAACATAGATGGTTCTGTGGAGCTATTAAAGTTCAGTAATAAAAGAGTAAAAAGCTTGTATAGTAGTTAGAGGAAAAACTCTAACTACACAAAACTTTTTGTTCCTCTAGCATCGTAAGAATCTTTATATTTAAAAGCGATTAGGTTTTGCATAATCGCAAATAAAATAATGAAGTTTAAAAAACTACTTCCACCATAACTAAACATAGGTAGTGGAACACCAACCACAGGTGCGTAACCTATTGTCATAGAGATATTTACCCCCATATAGATAAAGATCATAAAAGATATAGCGATTGTAACCACTTTTATATAGTAGTCTGTATTAAACACACTTAAACTAAGTAGATGAAGAATCAACATCACATATACTAAAATGATAGCTAACGCCCCTAAAAATCCAGTCCTCTCAACTAAAAAAGCAAAAATAAAATCACTTGTAGCGATTGGTAAAAATTTCATCTGAGTTTGTGTAGCTTCCTCTTTTGATTTTCCACTCCAACCACCTGAACCGATAGCTATAATCGACTGTTGAACATGATATGATGGTTTTTCACTCATAAAATCTTTGATTCTTACCTTTTGGTAATCGTGAAGTAAAAATTTGTATGCTATGGGTGAGAAAAGTAGTATCGCTGTTAAGATAGATGCCCAAATCTTCCAATAAACTCCAACAAAAAATAAAACACCATAACCAATAAGTAGTAAAACAAGGGCAGTTCCAAGATCTGGCTCTTTAGCGATAAGTAAAAATGGTAAAAGGATATAAAAGCTTATTTTTAAAAAACCTTTTATTTTATATCCATTTATGGGTGGTGGATCTCTACTGATAAGGTAAGCTAACATTAAGATAAGGGCTGGTTTAACAAACTCTGATGGTTGGATAGTTGCGTTTATGAAAGGTATATCTATCCACCTTTGAGCGCCAAGTCTAGCATGACCAAAAAACTCAACAGCTAAAAGTAATAGTATATTTACCCAGTAAACTAAAGGGATTAACCAGCTCATCCTTCTAATAGGTAATAAAAAAATAAAAATAAATGCTAAAAATGCTACACCAACATAGGCAGTTTGCTTTTGTGCGAGCATAGGAACAGCTTCATTTATCAACCAATTTGAAGTTAATACCAAAGGTATAATCAAAATGATAGAAAAAAAGTCAAATTGTGCTAAAATACGCTTATCAAATCTCCACAAATTTATAACTCCATAATATTTTATAAAATTGTAACACAAAAAAGGGCATAAATGAGAGAAATACAAAATTATACAAGTGACACAACTCAAAGGTTAGATGTTTTTTTATCATCTAAACTTGAACAGACTCGCTCACAAATAGCACAGCTTATAAAACAAAAATGTGTTTATATAGATGATAAGTTAACAACAAGACCTGGGGTTAAGTTGAAACTAGAACAAAAAGTAAAAGTTGAATTACCATATCCAAAAAAAGAGAAAGCATTAGATGTTGATTTTGATGTTGAGATTCTTTATGAAGATGATGATGTTTTAGTTATAAATAAACCTAGTGGTGTAACAGTTCATCCAGCACCAAGTGTTAAAGAAGCAACATTAGTTGATTGGTTAAAACATAAAGGTGTAAGGTTATCTACAATTAGTGGTGAGGAGAGACATGGAATTGTTCACCGTTTAGATAAGGGTACTAGTGGTGCTATGGTTGTAGCAAAAAACAATGAAGCTCATGAGTTTTTATCTGAGCAACTTCAAGATAAAAGTATGGGTAGATACTATGTAGCAGTATTGACACCACCATTAAAAGATGATATAACTGTAATTGAAAAAAATATAGGTAGAAGTCAACATAACCGTTTAAAGATGGCTTGTGTAGATACAGGTAAATATGCTAAGACTGTTTTTAAATCTTTACTACCATCAGAAGATGAAAAAAACCAGCTTGTAGCTTGTAAACTTTTTACAGGTAGAACACATCAGATTCGTGTCCATTTAGAGAGTATGAACCGCCATATAATAGGGGATCATATCTACGCTGTAACGCCAAAATCTGAGAAATCGGAACGCATCTTGCTTCACGCTTATATGATATATTTTATCCACCCAACAACTAAAAAAGTTGTATCTTTTAGTGCCTCTTTTGATGATAAAATGGAAGAGTATATAGAAAATAAATTTAATATGGAGCAGGTAAATGAAGTTCTCGATACTGATTATATTTTACGCAGTTTCAATTCTGATTCTTAGTGGTTGTGGGAAACCAAAACCAAAAAAAGAGGAGGTGATAGATTCTACACTTCCTGTTATACATTTAACTAAAAATGGTATTGTTGTAGATACAACTGCGATAGCTTTTGAGTGGTATCCAATTACAGATCAGAGAGTTAAAGGTATATATGTTTATAAGCATGCTACTGTTGGTACAAAAACAGATGATGAGTATTATGATACTATCGATAACCGTTATGTTACACATTATGTAGATGCGAATGTTTTACCAGACACTAAATATGGTTATTATTTTAAGACATTTAGTGATAAGGCTCAGTCTGTAAAGAGTAAAACAACAGTTATTAGTTCACTACCTGTTTTAGAATCTGTATCGTGGGTATATGCTAATCAAAATATGCCAAGATGTGCTAAAATTATCTGGAGACCACATACAAACGAGAAAGTTAAATCTTACATTATAGAAAGAGAGGAACTAGATTCTAAGAAATGGGAAGTTGTTGCTACTGTTGATAAAAGGTTGAGTGCTGAGTATATTGATGAAGATTTAAAAGATAAACACGCATATAAGTATAGAATCCGTGTTTTAACTTATGATGGAATCACATCAACTCCTAGTAAGATAGTAAAAGTTGTAACAAAAGCTTTACCTAAAACAGTTATGAATATTAAAGCTACAAGAAATTTACCTAAAATGATAAAAATTAGTTGGGATAAAACAGATACTAAAGATTTTGCATACTATAATTTATATAGATCAGAAGATGTAGATGGTGGTTATAAACTTTTGGCAAAACTTAAGAAAAATCATTATACAGATAAGTGTAATGAAGATGGTAAACAATATTTTTATAGAGTTAGTGTAAAAGATAAAGATGGTTTAGAATCTAAACATAAGATAAACTCGATTCAAGGTTTAACTCTACTAAAACCAACCGCTCCAGCTGTTGTTGAGGTTAAATTTGTTAACAATAAAGTTAAGCTTACTTGGAGTGGAACTGATTCTAGAACAGTTAGCTATATTGTAAGTAAAAGATACAATAAAAGTTGGCATGAAGAGATAACAGAAGATTTTACAGGTATTCGTAGAAAAGAGTTTATAGATCCAAATATTAAACCAAATAATAAATACTACTATAAAGTTTATAGTGTTGATAAAAATGGTATAAAATCTAAAGCTAGTAAAGAGGTTGAGGTGGAATCTAAAATGGTTGAGCTGTTAGATTCTTCACCTGCTAAGTTTAGCACAGAGCAGGCTAGAAATAAAGAGGTAGAGAAGATGGTAGAAGAGAGTGAAACCATCATACCTGTACAAGATTTTAATTAGATGAGAGATTGATGCCACATTTACATTTAGAAAAGTTTTCAGAGATAGAATTTCCACAAAGTTACGATAATGTTGATTTCAACTTTATCGCTAAAAATGCTAACCATGATGAAGAGTTATTGATCTCTGTAAAAGTTGAAGATGATCAGTTTTTTTTGGTTTTAAAGCAAGAAAATGAAAAAACATTACTAAAGTCTGATAAGTTAACAAGACCAGCTTCGATATATAATGTTCATAAAGCACTTTTAGCTTATTCTAAAGTAGCTAATCTAAATATATTATCTTCAAATGTTCCTGATACTCAAAAGAATATCCATCTTGAAGAGGTTACAGCACTAAAAAAGATAAACTATTTTGCTTCAGATTTTCCTGTTGATAGAGAGGTTAGAATCGAAGTTGGTTTTGGTTCTGGTCGCCATCTACTTCATCAAGCTATAAATAATCCAGATATTTTATTTATAGGTATAGAGATTCATAGACCATCAATAGAGCAGGTACTAAAACAGATAAGTATCCAAAAGTTAGATAATCTTTTAGTTCTTGATTATGATGCTAGGTTGTTTATGGAGCTTGTTCCATCTAATGTTGTTGGAAAAATCTATGTTCATTTTCCTGTACCTTGGGATAAAAAACCACATAGAAGAGTTATTTCTACTTCGTTTATCAAAGAGGCAAATAGAGTGTTAAAAGTTGATGGAAGATTAGAGCTTAGAACAGATAGTGAAAACTACTACGCTTACTCTTATGAAACTTTTATAGCATTTAATAAAACAACGCTACATATAAATAAAAACAAAGATATAGCTGTAACATCTAAATATGAAGATAGATGGAAAAAGATGGAAAAAAATATCTATGATGTAACTATGATAAATGAGGAGGAATCTCAGCCACTTAGTATAGAGGGAGATTTTGAGTTCTCAAAAGTTACACTATCTTTAGATGAGATGAAAGCACTTCATGGTGTTACTAAAAAATTTGATGGTGGATTTATCCACTTTGAGAGGGTTTACACAACAAAAGATGGTCTTATGATTCGTCTATCGATGGGTAGTTTTGATAGACCTGAACATCTATATATTTTAGTTAATGATAATGTTTTATCTTACTATCGTTCTCTACCATTAAAATCAAAAAGTAATCTAAAAGCTCATAAATTTTTAGATGGGATATTTCATGGATAAGGTGATTATGGCAGAGAATTTATCTCTAGCATACTCTGATAATGAAACTATTATAAATAAGATAAACTTTTCAGTTGATTCTGGAGATTTTGTTTTTATAACTGGTGCTAGTGGTAGTGGAAAATCAACACTTTTAAAATCGCTATATGGTGCTTTAAGACCTAAAAATGGAAGTTTAATCGTTGGTGGAGTATCTTTAGAAAATATAACTAAATCAAAACTAAACTTTTTAAGAAGACATATAGGTATAGTTTTTCAAGACTACAAACTTGTAAAAGAGTGGACAATAGAGAAAAATATACAACTACCACTTCTTATAAATGGTTATGATAAAAGTGTTATAGATAATCAAGTAGATTCTTTACTAAAACATGTAAGGTTGATGCACCAATCTGGAAAATATCCACTAGAGTTAAGTGGTGGGGAGCAACAGCGTGTTGCTATGGCTAGAGCATTGGCTCATAACCCTATCCTTATCTTAGCTGATGAGCCTACTGGTAACCTTGATGATTACTCATCTAAACTTATTTGGAATCTGCTAGAGAGTGCTAATGAACAGTTAAATACAACTGTGATAGTTGTAACTCACCATATTCCAGATACACTACTTATAGATTATAAACACTACCATATAGAATACGGGAAAATAAATGCAGTCCATTAAAAATCACTTATCTTTAATCATAGCACTTTTAAGTATTTTGGCATCTATCCAAATTTTTATAGTTACAGATAGAGCGATAACAGCATATAAAGAGAATTTAGCTAATAACTACTCTGTAATTGTTGTAAGCCATAAAACTATAAAAAAAGAGGATATGTTAAAGATAAATGATATTATCTTAGATTCAAATGAGATATCTCCAGATAAAGTTATAAAAAAGTTAAACTCTAAGATGGATGCTAAAGATGTAAATCTCATAAAATTAGCACTACCTAAATTTTACAAGATACACCTAAAATACTATCCAAGTCCAGATGAGGTTGAGATTTTAACAAAGCAGTTATTTGAAAATAGATCCATATATAAAGTTGAAGATTTTTCAAATATACATGATAAAACATATAAGCTTTTGGTTCTTTTTAAAGGTGTAGTTAGTATGTTCGCTGTTATTATCCTCCTTGTTACGATTTTACTTATCTTTAAAGAGTTGAAAATTTGGCAATTTAAACATAGTGAACGGATGAATATTATGGGGCTTTTTGGTGCTCCTATTTGGCTCCGTTCAGTTGTACTATTTCGTTTAGCTATTGTTGATGCTATCATTGCTAGTGTGTTGACATTTATTATGCTAAGTTATTTTTCTGTAAATCAGTGGGTTTTAGAGCAGTTTAGAAGTGTTGATATTGAGGTTGTTATCTTTGATACTTTAAACGATTTTGTTATCCTTTTTAGTGTTTCTATCGTTGTTTCTATCTTGTTGGCATTTTTAATTGTGTTAGGACATAAAGAGGAACTATGATTCGTATATTTATCCTCTTAAGCTTTAGTTTTGTTTTTGCTTTTTCAAATAGTGTAGATAAAAAGATAAAGGTTACAAATACAAAACTAAATACATTTAGTAAAACATACTCAAGCATAAATAAAAAGATGGCAGATAATGCCAAAGCTATACTCTTACAAAAGAGAAAGATTTTAAAACAACAAAAATATTTAGAACAACTAAAGTATGAGTTATCAAAAAAAGAGAGTAGTTATAAACTAAATAGCTCTAAGTTGGTAAAATTAAAAAAATCTCAAAATAGTTTAAAATCTAACCAAGATAAGATAGAGCTAGAGTTATCATCAGTTATCTCTAAAACAATCTCATTAAATGTAGTGTTAGATGCTCAATACTCAGCAGATATAGAATCTATGATAGAGTTTGAAGTTTTACAAGTTATGTTAAAAGAATCTAAAGAGAAAGCTAAAAAACTTAGTAGTGTTTTTCATGAGAACTCTAAACATATAGATATTTTAGATAGACAAACAAGTTCATTAGAGCAAGAGATAGAGAAGATAGATAGAAAAAGAAAGAAGTTGATCTCTACACAAGAAGCAAATAAAAAATCTCTGAAAAAATTAAAGTTAGCTAAATCTCTTTATAAAAAAGAGTTAAAAAAGCTTCTAAAAAAGCAAGATACACTTAAAAAGACATTGGCTAAACTAAATATTATCAAGATTGATGAGATTAAAAAAAGGAAAGAGGAGGAGGCTAGACGGGTAGCATTCTCAACTAAAAAAAATAGTAGTGATGGTGATAAGCTTATCAAAGTTAAAAAGCATGGTAGTAGTTATCAAGCTGTAAAAACAAAACGATACCGTGGTAGAAAAACAATAGCACCATTAGATCACTATACTATTACGAAAAAATATGGTACATATACAGACCCTATATATGGTATAAAAATTTTCAATGAGTCTATATCATTGAAACCAAAAAGGGCAAATGCTAAAGTTAAAACTGTGTTTAATGGTAAAGTTATATATGCTGATAAAACAGCAGTTTTAGATAATATAGTTATTGTTGAACATAAAAATGGTTTACATACCATATATGCCAATCTTTCTAAAATTTCACCTAATATAAGAAAGGGAAAAAAGATTAAAAAAGGTTATACAATAGGTAGAGTTAGTGATGAATTGATTTTTGAGGTAACTCAGAAATCATATCATATAAATCCTATTAGACTTTTTAGATAAATCTTAGTTTCAATAGAGTAGAATAGAGTAAAATTTACTCTATGGAGCTAACTATGCCTTTTCGTCTCTCTGATCTCAAAGAACATAATTCAGAACTTCTCAAGCTTCTTACTATAAATCTTCCAGATATGTTGTGGGTTAAAGATTTAGATGGTAACTATATCTATGCTAATAAAGCTCTTTGTGATGGTTTACTTATGGCAAAAGATACTAATGAACCTATCGGTAAAGGTGATGTCTTTTTTGCTATGAGGGAGAGGGAAAAACATAAAGAGGATCCTAACTGGCATACTTTTGGTGAGCTATGTTTCAATAGTGATTTAGATGTTATAAAAAATAATAAAGCTATGAAATTTGAGGAGTATGGAAATGTTAAAGGTAAACTTTTTTATTTAGAAGTTTATAAAGCTCCATTTTACGATAAAGATGGTGAGATTATAGGGACTGTTGGTGCTGGTAGGGATATAACACAACTAAAAAAGATTCAAAGTGATCTTCAAGAGAGTTTAAAAATTCTTGATCTACAAAAAGATAAGTTGGAATATCAGGCTAAACATGATTATCTGACTGGTTTACCTAACCGTATATTGTTTATGGATAGGTTAGAAGAATCTATAAAATCACAAAACTCTAAAAATAATAAAGTAGCTCTCCTTTTTATAGATTTAGATCATTTTAAAGAGATAAACGATTCTTTGGGGCACTATATTGGTGATAAAGTTCTTGTTGAGGTTACAAAAAGAATCGAGAATAGGATGAAAGAGGGTGATACACTATCAAGATTAGGTGGTGATGAGTTTTGTGTTATCTTGAATGATATTGAAAATTTAGATGATATATCTGAGCTTATTTTAGAGTGGAAAGAGGATTTTAAAAAAGCTATATTAGTAGATAATAACTCCCTGTATATCGGTATGAGTGTTGGTATATCGTTATATCCAAATGATGGTGATACAGCTTCAACACTTTTACAAAACGCAGACGCAGCTATGTATAAAGCTAAATCTGATGGTAGAAATAGATACTGTTTTTATAATGAAGATATGACAAAAAAGGCTCATGAGAGAGTATTTTTAGAGAGTGCTTTACGAGAAGCATTTGTAAATGATGAACTTGTTGTATATTTTCAACCACAAATAGATGCTAGAGAAAATAAGCTAGTTGGGATGGAAGCACTTGTTAGATGGCAACATCCAAAGCTGGGTCTTATCCCACCAGATAAGTTTATAAATTTAGCAGAGATTACAGGGATGATAGTTGAACTTGATAGAATAGTTATGAAAAAAGCTATAAAAGAGTTTTCTACTTGGCATTATCAAGGTTTAAAAGTTGGAAAATTATCTCTAAATTTAGCTATCAAGCAGATAGAACAAGCTGATTTTGTAGATTTTATAAAAGAGTTACTATCTGATAAAGATTGTTTAGCTCATTGTATAGAGTTTGAGGTAACTGAAACTCAGATTATGAATGATCCTGAAAAATCTATAAAAGTGTTACAACAACTTGATGAGATTGGTATTTCGATAGCTATTGATGATTTTGGAACAGGTTACTCATCACTATCTTATCTGAAAAAATTACCGATAGATAAGTTAAAAATAGATAAATCATTTGTAGATGGTTTACCAACAAATAGTGATGATATAGCGATAGCAAAAACGATTATTAGTTTATCTAAAAACTTAAATATAAAAGTTATAGCTGAGGGTGTTGAGAGTGAAGATCAAAAAGAGTTTTTAGTTGAAAATGGTTGTGATTTGATACAAGGGTATTTTTACTCTAAGCCTTTACCCTCAAAAGAGATGGGAGATTTTTTAATAAACCTTTAGGTATAATTCCAAAAAATTTGTGACAACTAGGAATTTAACTATGAACTTTATTCAAACTCGTGGAATTGATGAATCAAAACCTAAAACAGTAACTTTTTCTGAGGCTATTTTAAGCCCTATCGCCTCTTTTGGTGGACTTTATGTGCCTGAGACTCTTCCTGAATTGGGTGAGGAGTTTTTAAACAAACATATAAACTCTTCATATAAAGAGTTGGCTTCAGATATGTTAGCTAAATTTGAGATAGATATTGAACAGTCAGTTATAGATGAAGCTTTATCACTTTATGATAAATTTGATGATGCTTCTAACCCTGTTCCAGTTGTAAAACATAAAGAGAACCTTTTTATTAGCGAACTATACCATGGTCCAACTCGTGCTTTTAAAGATATGGCACTTCAACCATTTGGTAAAATTTTATCTTCAGTAGCACAAAGAAGAGGTGAAAACTACCTAATCTTAGCAGCAACAAGTGGAGATACTGGTCCAGCAGCACTAGAGACTTTTAAAAATCAAAAAAATATACAAGTTGTTTGTATGTACCCAGCAAATGGTACATCTGATGTTCAAAGACTTCAGATGGTTACTGAGGAAGCTAAAAACCTTAAAGTTATCGGAATCAATGGTAACTTTGATGATGCTCAATCAGCACTTAAAAGATTGTTAGCAAGTGATAATTTTGCTAAAACTTTAGATGAGAAAAATATCTCTCTTTCTGCTGCTAACTCTGTAAACTTCGGTAGAATCATTTTTCAAATCGTTTACCATATCCATAACTATTTAGAATTAGTTAGACAAAATGAGATTAAGATTGGTGAGAAAGTTTACTTAAATGTTCCTAGTGGAAACTTTGGTAATGTTCTTGGTGGTTTCTATGCTCAAAATATGGGTCTTCCAGTTGAAAAACTTGTTATATCTTCAAATGAAAACAACATCTTAACTAGACTTATTCAAACAGGAATCTATGATATAAGAGATGGTGATCTAAAACTTACAACATCACCAGCTATGGATATACTAAAATCTTCAAATGTTGAGAGAGTTTTATATGAACTTTATGGAGCAGATAGAACTAGAGAGTTGATGGAAGATTTAGATAAAAATAGTATCTACACTTTAACAGCAGATGAGTTAAGTAAACTTCAAGAGATTTTTATCGCTGATTATTGTAGTGATGAAGAGGGTAAAGAGTATATCAAAAAAGCATTTAACGATGGCTACCTAATGGATCCACACACAGCAACTTGTTTTAAAACTTATGAGACTAAATCAGATCCAGCTATAAAAACAATCATCTACTCAACAGCAGAGTGGACAAAATTCTCACCAGTTATCGCTAATGCCTTAACAGGTGAAGAGGATGCTAAAGATATAGTAGCTTTAGAATCTATCTCAAAAGAGGCAAAAGTTGAGATTCCATCTATGATAAAAGAGTTATTTACAAAAGAGATTATCCACAATTCTGTGATAGAAAAAGAGGATATAGAAAAAGAGATTCTAAAGTTTTTATAACTTTGGAATCTCTTTTAATAGGTAGTTACCTTATATTAAAAAGTCTTAAAGAATTAAAAGAATTATCACAAAAAGAACTGATTGAATTTTGTGATAATTATATAACTGAAGATAGTGATATAGAAAAGTATTGTAAAAGTAAAAATACATCTATTTACTCAGAGTAAACTATTAAAATAAAATAATTCTTTTGCTATAATATTTATATAAAAAGCTGTGGGAGTGTTACAATGACTATGCCAATGAATATAAATCCAAATTATATAACAAATGATAATGGTGAGAAGATGTCTGTGATATTATCGATGGAAGAGTTTGAAAATATATTAGAAGAGTTAGAAGATTTAGCTGTTGTAGCAGAGCGGAAAGATGAAGAAACTATATCACATCAAGATTTTATTAAAGAATTGATAAATGATCAAATTATTTGATATACAATGGAAATTATCAGCAAAAAAAGAGCTTAGAAAAATAGATAAAATTGAAATACCAAAAATTTTAAAAGAAATTGAGACTCTATCAAAAAATCCATATCCTACAAATTGTAAAAAGATTTTAGGCACGGAACATATTTTTAGAATTAAAATCGGAAAGTATAGAGTTATCTATTCAATAGAGAATCAAAAGTTAATAATTGAGATTATTAGAGTAAGACATAGAAAAGAAGTTTATAAAAAGTTTCCATAATAATTATGTAAAAGTAAAAGTAAAATTCAAAATTTAATAAAAAGTTGTGATAAGATAGAACAATTATTATCTAAATAAAAAGACCACTAAGTTTTACAACTCAGTAGCTTTTTTATATGCCATCTCAACAGCATTTATACAAGATGCTCTTACATTTCCATCTTCCAATGCTCCGTATCCAGCAGCTGTTGTTCCTCCAGGGCTCATCACTCCATCTTTTAATAAAGCAGGGTGTATATCTTGAATCAACTCACCAAAACCACCAAAAAGACCTCTCATTATGGCCATAGCATCATCTCTTTTTAGACCTTGTTTTACAGCTCCATCAGCTAGTGCTTCTGCCATTAGTGCTAGGTATGCTGGTCCACTTCCTGCTAGGGCTGTTGCTATATCTATCTCTTTTTCAGATGATAACCATCTAGTTGATCCGATAGCTCCTAGTAACTCCTCTGCTTCCTCTTTAAACTCAACATCACCTGTTAAAGTTGTCATAGATTTTCCAACACTCGCAGCAAGGTTTGGCATAGTTCTAACAACTGCTTTTGATTTTAGATTCTCTTTTAGTTTTTCAACTTTTGTTCCAGCTAAAACGGAGTATATAACTCTTGCTTCACCTTTTAAAAGTGTAGAGATCTCCTCAACATTAGCAGGTTTTACACATAAAAGTATAGTTTTATCATCCAGATTGAAATCTTTTATGAGATGTTTTTCTATTTTGACACCTAGTGCCTCTTCAAACTTATCTATTTTAGTTAAATCTCTCCCAACAACTTCAAGTTTATAACTATTTTTTAAACCTTGGGCGATACTAAGTGCCATATTTCCATTTCCAATAAAAGTGATAGTTTTCATAATTTTCCTTATTTAATCCAAATTATATCAAAAATAGATATAATAGTAGGTTTTTATTTTGGAGATAATATTATGAAACTATATGGCATACCAACTTGTGGTAGTGTAAGAAAAGCAAGAAAATTTTTTAAAGATAATGAGATAGAATTAGAGTTTATTGATTTTAAAAAAACTTCTGTTGATTGTGAAGATGTAGATAGATGGTTAGATCAAGTAAGTATAGATATACTTTTTAATAACCGTGGCACAAAATATAGAACATTACAACTAAAAGAGTTAAATCTTGATGCTGATGGTAAAAGGGAGTGGCTTTGTAAAGAAAATATGCTTCTTAAAAGACCTATCATTGAGTTTGAGGGTAAAGTTGTTGTTGGTTGGGATGAAGAGAGATATAAAGAGATGTTTATTAAATAAGGAAAAGATTTGAAATTAACTATTTTATTTGGTGGGGCTAGTTTTGAGCATGAGATTAGTATCGTGAGTGCTATAACTATAAAAGAGAAGCTATCTAGTTTTGATTTAACTTTTATATTTTGTGACCAAGATCATAAATTTTACCATATAGCTTCTTCAGATATGAAAGCTACAACATTTTCTAAAGGTAAACATAAAAAGATGCCAGAGGTTACACTAGGGCATGGTGCTTTTATACAAAAAAGTATGTTTAGTTCCACTGAACATAATAGTATAGTGTTAAACCTTATACATGGTGGAGATGGTGAAGATGGTACTATCGCTTCATTGTTAGATTTTTTCTCTATAAAGTATATAGGTCCAAGAGTAGATGCGAGTGTTTTTTCATACGATAAAAGATATACAAAATGGCTTTGTGAAGCAAGAGATATTAAAAGTATTAGGTATGAGATTCTAAATGCTAAAGAGCATAAAAATGTAACCATACCATACCCTATCATCATAAAACCAGCTAGTTTGGGAAGTTCTATCGGTGTTAGTATCGTTAGAGATGAAAGTGAACTTGATTATGCTTTAGATACTGCTTTTGAGTACGATTCTAATGTTATAGTTGAACCATTTTTAGAGGGTGTAAAAGAGTATAACTTAGCTGGATATTTTGGTGATGGTAAGATGAACTTCTCTATCGTTGAAGAGCCTCACAAAGAGGAGTTTTTAGATTTTGAGAAAAAATATATGGATTTTTCAAGAAGTGAGCAGGTTTTAAAAGCTGATATAAGTGATGAACTTATAGCTAGATTGAAAGTTAATTTTGAGAGGGTTTATAGTGGACTTTTTGAGGGTTCTCTCATCAGATGTGACTTTTTTGTGGTAGATGGTGAGGTTTTTTTAAATGAGATAAACCCTATCCCTGGATCTATGGCAAACTACCTTTTTGAAGATTTTGCTGGTTCTTTAGAATCTTTATCTCTTGCTTTACCACATGCTAAAAGGGTAAAAACAAACTATGAATATATCCACTCAATCTCTAGTGCCAAAGGTAAATAATGGCACTAAAATCTATACAGTACAACAAACATACTTTAGATATTAGTTATGAGATTATAAACCCAACTGCTAGTGTAGATATCATCATACTACATGGTTGGGGAAGCAATAAAAACTTGATGAAACAATCTTTCTCACCATATATGAGTGGGTTTAGACATATCTACATAGACCTACCAGGATTTGGAAAAAGCACTTGTAATATTACCCTTACTACTGCTGATTATGCCTCTATCTTAGAACTACTTTTGATTCATCTAAATGGCTCTAAAGATATAATTTTAGGACACTCTTTTGGTGGTAAAGTTGCTCTTTTACTTGAGCCTAAAGTTCTTGTTTTAGTAGCTAGTGCTGGTATATTTATACCTAAACCATTTAAAGTAAAAGCTAAAATAGCACTCTATAAAATTGCTAAAGTGTTTGGTTTATCTAAATTTCGTTCACTTTTTGTAGCTGAAGATGCTAAAAGTTTGAGTGAACCTATGTATCAAACATTTAAAAATGTTGTAGATGAGGATTTTTCAGATCAGTTTTCATGGTATGATGGGAAAGCTTTACTCTGTTGGGGTAGAGATGATACTGCTACACCTTTAGCATCAGCTAAAAAGATAGATTCTCTTATAAAAGATTCTACACTTGAGATATATGATGGTGATCACTACTTTTTTATGAAAAATGCTGAAGATATATCTACGAAAATAGAATCAACACTCTTAAAAACTTTGGAACACTAATTATGGAACAATATGAAACTTTATATCTATTTGTAACAAATGTACTTTTTGTTATAACACTTGGTTACTATCTTATCACAAATCTACAATGGTATGATTATAGATTATCTCGTGTGATTTTAAAACATCATAAACCTCAATGGCATCTTATCTACTTTTTTATCCCTTTTATAGCTTACTATACGACGGGAATCTATTTTGGAATCTTTTTCTATTTTGCTTTATTACCTGCTATGTTTATGTGGCATAAGAGACTTGATAAAAAGCTAGTTTTAACTTGGCGAGTAAAAAGGTTTTTGATTCTAGTTGTATCTTTAGTTATTTTTCAAGATATGCTTTGTACTCTAAAAGGTGGTTGTGGTGTTTATGGTGTATTTATCCCTTTAGCTATCGCTTATATAGGTAGTTATATGGTAGAGAAGTTTCTTTTTGCTACCTATCAAAAAGAGGCGAAAAGAAAACTAAAAGAGATGGATAAACTCCAAATCGTAGCTATAACGGGAAGTTATGGTAAAACAAGTATCAAAAACTTTGTAGCAGAGATTCTAAGTAAAAAGTTTAGAGTTTATGCGACACCTAGAAGTGTAAACACTTTAGGTGGAATCACTGGAGATATAAACAACTCACTACCTAGTGATACAGAGATATATGTTTGTGAAGCTGGTGCTAGGGAGATTGGTGATATTTATGATATTACAACTTTTATAGAACCACAAACTGTTGTTGTTGGTAAGGTTGGTGAGGCTCATATAGAGTATTTTAAATCATTAAAAAACATCATCGCTACAAAGTTAGAGATTATCCAATCACCTAGATTAAAAAAAGCTTTTATACATACTTCAGTAACAGATGAACCACATGAAAAAGTTACATTTTTTGGTGATGAGATAGTTAATGTTGAAGCAACACTAGATGGAACAGATTTTGAGTTAAAAGTAGATGATGAGGTTATAAAATTTCATACAGATATTTTAGGTGAGTTTCAAACGATGAATATCGCCGTAGCTGTTAAGATAGCTAAACATTTCGGTATGAGTAATGATGAAATAGTAAAAGCAGTCTCAAAACTAACACCAGTAGAGCATAGACTACAACTCATAAAAGCTGGTGGTAAAATCATACTTGATGATGGTTACAATGGTAACATAGATGGTATGCTTGAGGGTATAAGACTTTGTTCTCTTCACGAGGGTAGAAAAGTTATAGTAACTCCAGGGCTTGTTGAGAGTAGTGATGAGTTAAACTTAAAACTGATAGATTCTATAAATAAAGTATTTGATATAGTGATAGTAACAGGCTCACTAAATGCTGAACTTTTTGATAAAAATCTAAGTGTTAAAACTAAAATAATGTTAGCAGACAAATCTAAACTTACAGATATTTTAGGTAAACAAACAAGAGCTGGTGATATTATACTTTTTGCTAATGATGCTCCAAATTTTATATGATTTGTAAAAATTGATGTTAGAGAATCTACTAAATGCTCAATGGGTACAACTATTAGTAGTTGTTGTTGCTGGTTTTTTGATTGGGCTTGAGATAAAAGCTCACCGTATAAATAACGACACAAATAAAGAGATAGGGAGTGTAAGAACTTTTGCTTTTATAGCTCTTATAAGTTATGTATTTGCTTCTATCGATATATATCTTTATATCGCTGGTTATTTGGCACTCCTTATACACCTTTCTCTATTTTATTACGCAAAGTTACAAAGATCAAAGAGTGGAATCATTATCTTTTTACTATCTACACTAGTGTATAGTTTTGGTATGGTTGTTATAAAGTTTGATATTTGGTTTTTACTTATCATCTTTGTTGCGATAGTATTTATCTCAAACTTAAATAGAAAACTTGAACATTTTTATGCTATATTTGATGAAAAAGAGATAGAGACATTTGCTAAATTGTTACTACTTAGTGGGGTTGTTTTACCACTACTACCAACTGAACATATTGCTGAATTTATCCCTGTATCATACTTTAAGGTGTGGCTTGCTGTTGTAGTTGTTTCTATATTCTCCTATGTTGGTTACATACTTAAAAAGTATATTTTTAATGATAAAGGTTATCTTGTAACTGGTATATTGGGTGGGATATACTCTAGTACAGCTACAACGATAGTGTTAGCAAAAAAAGCATCATCAGGTAGAACACCATATCTATTTTCATCATCTATCATCATCGCTACGGCTCTTATGTATCTGAGATTACTTGGTATAACCTTTGCCTTTAATGTAGATATAGCAAAGAGTCTTCTCATACCATTTTTAGTTTTAGCTGTTATAACTATCATAATCTCTAGCTATCTTTACAATATATCTAAAAGGGATATATCATCTAAAATAGATCAAAGTGAAGATAAGAATCCACTTGAGTTAAGTACAGCATTTCTTTTCGCATTTTTGTTTATAATTATGGCTGTTGTGACACATTTTGTACTTACAAAATATGGTGATTTGGGTTTAAATATTTTATCTTTTATCGTAGGTTTTACAGATATTGACCCTTTTGTTTTATCTATACTATCATCAAAATTTGAGGTTACAACACAAAGTGCTTCAACTGCTATCTTGATAGCAACAGGCAGCAATAACATTCTAAAAGCATTCTACTCTTTTGTTTTTTCTAAAAATAAATCTGGAAAGATAAGTGCTTTAGTTTTATCTATTTTGGGTGTGATTACTATAAGTATAGGGTTTATAATCTAGTGTTTTTTATAAAAAAGGTTGTGTTTTATGATAGATAAGATGGTTAAATATCTCGGTTATCTAACTTTAGTTGTAGTGATTCTTTTAGTGTTGTTGGTGGTTTATGATGCTACTGCTAGGTATCTTTTCTCTACTGGTTCTATCGCTCTTCAGGAGTTGGAATGGCATCTTTTTGACATTATCATACTTTTTGGAATCTCTTACACATTAAAAGAGAATGCTCATGTAAGGGTTGATATATTTTACAACTCATATAGCGATAAAACAAAGGCTCTCATAAACCTTATCTCATCTATATTTTTTATATTACCATTTTCATTTTTGATAATATACTTGGGTTTAGATTTTGTTTCACAAAGTTTTATACAAAATGAGATCTCCTCAAATCCAGGTGGATTGGAGTATCGCTACCTTGTTAAAGCTTTACTTCCACTATCTTTCATCTTTGTATCTCTTGTCGCTCTCAAAGATTCTATAACAAATTTTAAATTATGGAGATCTCTATGATAGCTTTATCTATGTTTGGAGTAGTTTTAGCTTTACTACTTTTGGGGATTCCTGTCGCATTTGTTTTTGGTAGTGTAGCTATAATATTTTCATTTTTTATCCCTGATATAGGGAGTGGAGTTTTTTCTATACTACCTTTTAGAATCTTTGGAATTATGTCAAACTCTACACTTATGGCAGTTCCACTTTTTATAGCTATGGGTTTAGTTTTAGAACGCTCAAAGATGGCTGAGAGACTTTTAGTCTCTATGAGTGCTTTATTTCGTAATGTTCGTGGTGGGTTGGCTGTAAGTGTTGTTTTAGTTGGTGCTATGCTCGCAGCTTCTACTGGAATCGTATCGGCATCTGTTGTTATGATGAGTGTTATCGCACTACCTTTGATGTTAAAAGCTGGTTATGATAAAGGTTTAGCAAGTGGAACTGTCGCTGCTAGTGGGACATTGGGGCAGATTATACCACCATCTATCATACTTATCATCTTAGGTGATGTTATGAATGTTAGTGTTGGTGAACTTTTTATGGGTTCTGTTTTACCAGGGCTACTGTTAGTAGGTTTGTATATCGCTTATATCTTAACCTATTCATATTTTTCACCAGAGATAGCTCCAATTCCAAAAGATATAAAAGATGTTAATACAAAAGAGATTATCATCTCTATTGTACCACCTTTACTTTTGATGATCTCTGTTTTAGGTAGTATCTTTGCTGGAATCGCTTCACCTACTGAATCGGCTGCTTTTGGGGTTGTTGGTGCTTTATTTTTGGCTATTTTAAACCGTTCATTTAATTTTGAGATGGTTAAATACTCTGGGTTAGAGACCATAAAACTAACTGGTATGATTTTTATGATTCTCATTGGTGCTACTGCTTTTTCACTTGTTTTTAATGAACTTGGTGGAACAGATATGATTTTAGAGTTTTTTAGTGAAGATATAGGTGATGTTTGGGCTTTTATCGGTATAGCTATGCTTAGTATCTTTATACTTGGTTTTTTCATAGATTTTATAGAGATCTCATTTATAATAGTTCCGATTCTAGTTCCTGTGATGGATTCTTTTGGAATCGACCCTGTTTGGTTTGCTGTTTTGATAGCTCTAAATCTACAAGCTTCATTTTTAACACCACCTTTTGGTTTATCACTATTCTTTTTAAAAGGTGCTGCTGGTGATTCTATAAAAACTATGGAGATATATAAAGGGATTATCCCTTTTATACTTTTACAACTTTTAGGGTTAGGTTTGGTTATACTATTTCCAGATTTAGTTTTTGCGTTTATTTAAAGGATAGAGATGGAAGATATTTTATATGCTCCTTGGAGAGATGATTATGTTACAGGTGAGAAGATAGAGGGGTGTGTTTTTTGCCATATCAGTAAAAATAGTGCTGATGATGAGAAGCTTCATACTCTTTATAGAGATGAACATTGTTTTATTGTGATGAACAGATACCCTTATACTCCAGGGCATTTTATGATTATTCCACATCTTCATACTGATAAGCTAGAGGAGTTACCAGCTGAGAGTTGGTTGCATATGAGTGGTTTGGCTCAAAAGTGTGTTAAGCTTCTAAAAGAGGGTTTAAATGCTAAAGGGGTGAACCTTGGTATGAATCTTGGAAAAGCTGGTGGGGCAGGGATAGCAGAACATATCCATCTTCATTTAGTGCCTAGATGGGAGGGTGATACAAACTTTATAACCTCCATAGCAAACACTAGAGTTTACTCAACAGATTTTGAGAAGATTTTTCATAAGATAAAAGATCTAATCCCAAAATATATATAGAGCTAAAAAGCTCTATATAGAATACTATATAGTTACATATTCACTATAACTTTTGCTAACTCATCAGGTCTATTTGAGTTTTTGATAGCATTCTCTTTTGTGATAACACCATTTTTTAGGTACTTGATAAGCTCATTTGTTTGAGTTGTCATTTTTGTTTGAGTTTGGTTTAGTTGCATTTGAGAATAGATTTGGTGAACTTTATCCTCTCTGATAAGGTTAGAGATAGCAGGGTTTGTTATAAGAACCTCTTGTGTTGCTACTTTACCACCACCAACTTTAGGGATTAAAGATTGTGAGATTACAGCTACTAAAGATGAACCTAGTTGAGCTCTAATCTGTGCTTGTTCTTCACCTGTAAAAACATCTATAATACGGTTGATAGTACCAGGTGCTGAGTTTGTGTGAAGTGTACCAAAAACAAGGTGACCAGTCTCAGCAGCTGTTAGAGCAGCACCGATAGTTTCAGCATCACGCATCTCACCGATAAGGATAATATCTGGATCTTGTCTAAGTGAGTATTTTATGGCAGTAGCAAAAGATTCAGTACAAGTACCCACATCTCTTTGTGAAAAGAGTGATCTAACATTTTTATGAACAAACTCCACAGGATCTTCTATGGTGATTATGTGTCTTCTCTCTGTGATATTTATCTCATGAAGCATTGAAGCTAGTGTTGTTGATTTACCACTACCAGTTGGACCTGTTACTAAGATAAGACCTTTTTCTATCTTTACTAACTCTTTAAAAACAGGGTTGTTGTTAAACTCATCTAGTGTTGGAATCGTGATAGGAATCATACGAAAAGCACAACCGATACCGTGGATAGTTTTATAGTAGTTACCTCTAAAACGACCGATTCCTTTTAGCTCAAAAGAGAAATCAAGTTCATTATGTTCCTCAAAAATCTGCTTTTGTTTATCTTCTAAAAGGGAGTATGCCATCTCCTCAACATCTTTAGCCGTAAGTGGGTCAAGGTTTAGTGGTCTTAACTCTTTATCGATTCTGATTTGTGGTTCACTTCCAACCACAAGGTGTAGATCAGAAGATTTTAAAGCTATAACACTTTTTAGAAGTTTTCTAATATCTATCGGTTTTTTAGTTTCAGTTTCTGTTGTAGTTGTCTCTTCACTCATAAAAGATTCCTTGTTTTAAATATAACTAAAATTATTCTATTATTTTTGGTACTATGAAAAAGTTATCTCCACTTTGAGGAGCATTTTTAAGTATATCTTCATTAATTCTATTATCACAAGCTGGTATATCTTCTCTTATAGTTGTTGAATTATCATTCATAGCAAATTTATCATCAACACCATCTGTATTTAGTTCACTTAGATTATCCACAAATGTAACTATCTCAGATAGTTGACCTATAATCTCCTCTCTCTTATCATCTGAAACTTTTAAAAATGATAACTTTTCAAGTCTTGTTAATAGCGCATCATCTACTTGCATATAAAATCCTATATTAATAATTTTATAAGATTTTAACATATAAAACTTATGTATTACTAATTGTTTGATAAAACTTTAACAAAATTTGCGATATTATTTTGCTAGAAGACTAATATATATACTAAGGGATTATTTTTGAGTATTAAAGATGATATAAATATGGTAAAAGAGGAATTAAATTCCGAAGAGAAATTTTTTGAAAAAGCTGTTATTACAGAGAGATTTGTAAAAAAATATAAAAATGTGATGATAGGTTCTGTTGTAGCGATAGTTGTTTTAGTGAGTGGTAACATCATCTATGATGCTAAAAAACAAGCAACGATTGAGGAAGCAAATAGTGTTTTAGCTACACTAAATAACAATCCTACTGATGGTGCGTCTGCTAAACTGTTGAAGTCATTAAGTCCATCTTTATATGATGTTTGGTTATATTCACAAGCTGTTACTAATAAATATGTAAATAAACTAAATGAGTTAAAAAACTCTAAAGATCCAATTATAAATGATTTAGTATCTTATGAGTTAGCAAAGGATTCTAAAGATGTTAAAGCTCTTGATGAGTATGCTTTAAGAGAAAATGCTATATATAAAGATTTAGCCTTAGTTCAAAGTGCTGTTATTTTAATGAATCAAAATAAAATAGATGAAGCGCATCAAGAGCTAGAACAGATCGGTGTTGCTTCACCGTTAAATGGGATAGTTCAAGCATTATCACATTACGGAGTGAAGTAATATTGTGAGATCATTTTTTTTAGTAACTATACTATTGGTAACAACTTTTTTTACAGCTTGTAGTACAAAAAAAGTTTATGAGCCAAAGCTTGTTAGTGGTGATTGGCAAGATTATGGTGATAGTAATGAGACCATAGTTAATGTAGCATCAAATGTAGCTAGATTGGAAAATGGAAAAGTTTTATCTAAAGATTCTGTTATCGATGTAGAGATTGAGAAGCCATATAGAGTTTTATCTTTAAGTGATGGTTGGGTTATAAGCTCCAACATAGATGGAAATTTAACTATACAGTATAGTGCTGATAGCTCTTTGAAAAAAAGTTTTGAGCTTAAAAAAACTGTGGCAACAGCCTCTATAAAAGATGATGTTTTAGCAGTTTTATTTGCTGATAATGAGATGGCTTTATACTCTATATCTACAAAAGAGTTGATATTTAAAGAGCGTGGGAATCCACAAAAGATTATAGATTCTAGAGTTGTAAACCCTTACTTTATGAAAGATTTGGTACTATTTTCAACACTAGATGGAAAAGTGGTGATTATCAACTCAAAACTAAAAAAACGCCTTAGAACAGTAATAGTAAGTTCTGAAGATTATTTTAACAATATTATCTACTTTAATATCATAGAGAATAGAGTTGTAGCTGTTACTGCTAACAAAATACTATCTATGGGTGAAAAAGAGGTTAGAGCTAAGTATGAGATAAGAGATGTTGTATCAAATGATGGCAATATCTTTATAACAACAAAGCAGGGTGAGGTTATCTCTTTAACATCAGATCTACAACTAAATAGTAAAGTTAAATTTCCATTTGCCCACTTTTTAGGTATGATATTTAACAACGATAAGTTATATCTTTTAGAAAAAAATGGTTATATCATAGAGTTAAGTAAAGATCTATCTACATATAAAGTTTATGAGGTAGATATAGATGATGGGTATATATATATAGCTGATACAAAATTTTATGTAGATGATAAATATATATCGACTCAAAAACCGTAAGTTTTTCTAATGTCTAATGAGCTAGAGGCTTTTTTAGAGTATATAACAGTAACCAAAGCACTCTCTAAAAAGAGTGTTGAGGCTTATAAAAGCGATCTTACGCTTGTGGAAGATCAACTCTCATCACCACTTATCAAGCTTGATTCTAAAGATGTTTTGGAGTTTTTAACTAGATATGAAAACAAAAGAACTCTAAATAGAAAACTATCCTCTATCAACGCATTTTTTGATTTTTGTTATAAGAATCAGTTTAGAGATGATAAAACAAAACTCAAATCTTCAAAGATTCCTAAACTACTACCAAAATTTTTATCTTATGAGGAGATTCTTAGTGGTTTAGAGCTTTGTGATAGAACAAACTGGATAGGTCTTCGTGATTATGCTCTGATTCTTTTTCTTTATGCTACTGGTGCTAGGATAAGTGAAGCTCTAGCTTTAAAAAGAGATGATATAGAGGGTGAATGGTTACATATTCGACATGCTAAAGGTGATAAAGAGAGAATCGTTCCTATCGCTAAAGTAGCACTAGATGCCATAACACAATATCTAAACGCTTTTAAATATGAAAAAGAATCTATCTGGTGTAACTACAAGGGTGATCCACTTAGTAGAATCTCAGCTTATAAGATAACACAAAAGTATCTAGGTGTTTCACCCCATGTTTTAAGGCACTCCTATGCTACATCACTTATAACAGGTGGAGCAGATTTGAGAGTGGTTCAAGAGTTACTTGGACACTCATCACTTTTAACAACACAGATATATACACATATACAAAGGCAAGATCTAAAAGAGACTGTTGAGGTTTGTCATCCTATGAAAGAGATTTAGTATAGAGGTTGGTTTTTATCTTTATCTTCTAGTAGTAGTAACCTACAACTTTTTTCTAAAATAGATAATTTTTTAGCTATCTCATGTAGATCTCTGTTGTATGAGTAAACACCATATCCTCTGATTATCATAATATCTGTTTTTTTAGTTTGGAAGTAGTATGCTATCTCACTTTGAGCTCTATCATACCAATCTTCAAACTGTTTAGGGTCTATAATCTCGATAGAACCTATCTCTTTAAAACCAAAGTAATCTTTAGGTATTATCATATTATGCTCTAGTGAGTATGCTGTTGTATATGGTGGCATAGTAAAAGCTACAAACTTAGCATCAGTTATTTGTGAGTATATACTAAAGTGTATGTTTGAATCTATACTAGCATGTTTCCATCTGTAATCTTTTTTGAAATATAACTCAGTTAAACTATCTTCACCTAAATCATCAAACACAGCATCTTTTGTGTTTATAAGGAATCTATTTGATTCTGTTTTAGCTGAGATTGAACCATGATATATACCAAAAAAGTCTTTTCTAAACATAGATAGAGATAGGGCTGAGAGCTGGTTTTTAAGGTGTTGTTTGTTCATAGTAAAGCCAAAATTTTAGATTAAAGAAAGTTTATCATAAACTATCTTTAGGTTTCAAAAAATTTATCTATATCAATTTGTAAGGCTTTAGCAATTTTATATAGATGTTCTAAGTTAAAATGTTTATTATATTTGTTGTTTTCACAGTTTGAGTAAAATGCTACCGATTTTATACCTATCTCTAAAGCTAAATCTAGTTGAGTGATGTTTTTATGTTCTCTATAATATCTAACTCTTTTTGATATATTTTTATAAAAGCTTTTAATCTCATCTTCTGATGAGTTACTAAAATCGATATCCATTATATATTTATCCCATAGAGTTAATTAATTATTAAACTTTATAGTTATATAATGATAAAAGCTTTATCCCATAGGATAAATAACAAAAATTCACTTATTAAGATGGCTGATGAAAAAGATTATAGAAGATTTAAAAGCAAGAATAGAAAAAAATAATAAGTGTTTAAAAAAAGAAGATGATACTATTTGTGACTTGGTGAAGCCAACATTGGAGATTATTAATCTATTGCTTATCTCAAATGCTTCGAATAATAAGATTAAACATTGTCTAAAAACAATGAATGGAACAATCTCAATTATAGAAGAAAAGTTGGAGAGAGTGGAGAAAAAGAAGTAGTAGTGTTTAATGATCTGATCTGTATTGGTTGATTGATTTGAAAAATTAGTATAGATTTTTTAGAATTGGTTGCGGAAATAGGATTTGAACCTATGACCTTCGGGTTATGAGCCCGACGAGCTACCGAACTGCTCTATTCCGCGACACTTAATGTTGGATGGGGTAGAGGGATTCGAACCCCCGAATATCGGCACCAAAAGCCGAGGCCTTACCGCTTGGCGATACCCCAATGTAGAAATTTAAAGAATTGGTTGCGGAAATAGGATTTGAACCTATGACCTTCGGGTTATGAGCCCGACGAGCTACCGAACTGCTCTATTCCGCGACATTCACAAACAAGTCTAATATGTTTGTTGGATGGGAATTATAGACAAATTTAGAATTAATGTCAAGTTTTTTTAGAAAAAAAGTTAAATTTTTTTTTGAACTCTTTTTAATAAAGATTTATATATAATAAAACCAAATTATTAAAAAGAGATTATATGACGCCTACACAAAGAGTATTGGAAGCTATTGATGAGATAAAAAAAGGTAAAATGGTTATCATGATAGATGATGAGGATAGAGAGAATGAGGGTGATTTAGTTTATGCCTCAGCATTCTCAACTCCAGATCATGTTAATTTTATGGCAACAAACGCTAGGGGGCTAATCTGTGTAGCACTTAGTAGATCTATCGCTACAAGGTTAGACTTAAACCCTATGGTGAGTTCAAACACATCATCCTATGAAACAGCTTTTACAGTTTCTGTTGATGCTAAAGATGCTCTAACTGGTATATCAGCTGGTGAGAGAGATGATACTATAAAGATTCTTGCTAATCCTATATCACACGCAGATGAGTTAGTAAAACCAGGACATATTTTTCCACTTATAGCAAAAGATGGTGGAACATTAGTAAGAACAGGGCATACTGAGGGTTCAGTTGATCTATGTCGTTTATCGGGAGTTAGTGAATCTGCTGTTATTTGTGAGATTATCAAAGATGATGGAACGATGGCTAGAAGAGATGATTTAGATATTTTTGGTGAGCAACATAATCTAAAAACAGTTTTTATCTCAGATATAGTTGAATATCGTTTAGCTAATGAGAGACTTGTTAAAGAGATAGATGATGAGATGATAGAGTTTTTTGGTGTAAAAGTTAAGAAAACTACATTTCAAGACCATGACAAGGTTGAACATACAGCTATCACTTTTGGTAGCATAGATGAGATAGCAAATGTTAGAGTTCATAATGTTATACCAGATATAGAACTTTTACTAAACCAAAATAAATACAACAATTTAGTAGAATCGATAGAGTATTTGAAAAAGAACAATGGTGTTTTAGTCTTTATAAATAAGATAAATCATCAAGATAATGCTACAATGAAAGAGTTTGGAATCGGAGCTCAGATAGTAAAATCTTTTGGAATCTCTAAAATGAACCTTATAACATCTATGAAACAAACAGATTTTGTAGGTTTAAGTGGATTTGGTTTAGAGGTTAACTCTATCGTAGATATTTAGTAGTTAGGGTTTTTTTAACCCTAATCTAGCTCCTCTGTATATACTCTGTTTTTACCACTTTGTTTAGCTATATACATATATTTATCTGCTTTCATCACCATAGAATCTAGTGAGCCTATCTCAGATGTTACACCTGATGATATAGTTATTCGAAGTTCACCACCATCATTTAGGTAGAAGATAGAATCTGATAATGTTTTAGTTAAATTATCTATCACTTTATAAGCCTCTTTTGCTATACAGTTTGGTAGTAGTATGATAAACTCCTCACCACCAAATCTTATAACTATATCAGATTCTCTAATATGATTTTTTAAAGCATTTGCTATATATTTTAAAGCTCTATCACCTGTATCGTGTCCATAGGTATCGTTTATAGATTTAAAGTTATCTATATCTATCATACATATACTTAGTGGTGTTGATGATCTTTTTTCTATCGCTAGTAGTTGTTCACCAGCTTGATAAAAATATGCTCTGTTATGTAAACCTGTTAAGTGGTCTGTCATAGCCATATTTCTTATCTTTTTAAACATATCTAAAATATTTAAAGAGTTTGAGATTCTAGCTATAAACTCTTCATTTATAAATGGTTTTGGTATATAGTCGTTTGCCCCATTTTTTAAGAATCTAGCTATTATCGCTGTATCTTCTGTCCCAGAAAGAACTAAAATAGGAAGCTCCTCTAGTGGGTATTTTGTTCTTACTAGTTTTATAAGCTCATAACCATCTATGATTGGCATCTCATAATCTGTGATGATTAGATCTATCTTTTTATTAGTTGGATCGTTTATGTAGTCCCAAGCCTCTTGACCATTTTTACATTTGATATAGTTTAGGTTTTGAGTTTCGAGGATAATCGCTAAGCTGTTTAGTATAAGTGCTGAATCATCAACAATCATAACAGTTAAATCTATGTTGTTTATAAGTCTAGTAGCTATCGTTAGTGCTACATCACCTGTACTAGTTTTATGTGTTAATATATAGTCAGAAGCACCTGAACTTTGGATAGTTTTTCTTGTATCTAAATCATCTGAAACAGTTAAGAGTATGACAATTTTATCGTTATCTATTAGATTATCTATTATATCTTTATTTTTATTATTTAATCTTATAAAATATATAGCATAATTATCAATATCTTTTATATTAATATTTTTATCTGCTATTTTACAGTTTACATTTAGATTCTCTTCTAACTTGCTTTTTAGCGTGTTTGGGTATGAACAATCATCATCAATAATAAGAATGTTTTTTAGCATAGATATTCTTTAAATTTGAATTTTGACATATTCTACTAAAATATATATATATTTAAACTTATAAGTTAAATTTGTTTATATCCTTTTTAGATGAAATTATGTAGAATAAACAAAGATATTAAAATTTTTAAAAAAGTAGAGAAACTATAATGAGAGATTATTTTACAAGAATAGAAGATGGTAGAGTTATAAATTTAGAAGTTGTTATGGATGCTGGTGAATATAAAGATGATATGCCATGGTTATTTAGTGTATTTGTAAAGTATGATGGTGCTAACGATTCACAAAAGGGGTATGAGGAGTTTTTAGAGAGTAAAGAATCTCTAATTATTGGTATTGAGTATGAGGATAAAGCTAAGTATATAGGTAGTAGAGTTGTTGATGGGTGGAGTGAATTTTATTTTTGTGCTTCATCTGCTAAAGAGTTGAACAATATGGTTACTGCTATGTTAAAAGATACTGGTTATGTTTATGAAAGTAACATAGTAAAAGATAAAAAATGGGGTTTTTATGAAACTCAACTTTTCCCAACAGAGTTAGAGTTAGCTCATATCCAAAGTTCTAAAATAATCTTTTTACTTAAAGAGGAGGATGATATTTTAACAACACCTAGAGTTGTTGAGCATTATCTATCTTTTGAAACACCAACAGCTAAAAATAGATTCATAAACACACTTGATTTAGATGGTTTTAGTTTTAAAGATGAGATCGATAGTGATGATTTTGAGCATGGAATTGTTTTAGTTAAAGAGCATAGTGTTGATGAGGATGAGGTTAAAAAAGTTGTAACTGAACTTTTTGAAGCTGTTAAAAAAGAGGGTGGTTATTATGAGGGGTGGAGTACCACTCTTGTTCACTAATATCTATGGGTAAACTTTTAGCAATTACAGGGGTATTAAACTATCTTGTAGTTGTTTTTTTAAATGCTTTTACCGATTTAGGTCATAAGATAATTATACAAAACACCATATTTAAGGTGTATGATGGTGAAACACAGATCATTTTAACCGCTGTTGTAAATGCTCTTATCTTATTACCTTTTATCTTAGTATTTTCACCATCAGGTTTTATAGCAGATAGATTTTATAAAAATAGCATTATGAGATATTCAGCACTTTTTGCTGTTTTTATCACCTTAGTTATCACTTTTTCATACTATCAAGGTTGGTTTGTTTTAGCTTTTTTTATGACATTTTTACTAGCATTACAAAGTGCCATATATTCACCAGCAAAGTATGGTTATATAAAAGAGTTGGTACCTGAGAACTACATAACATCTTTAAATGGTGCTACACAAGCTGTTACAACTGTTGCTATTTTAGGTGGTATCATCTTTTATACAGTTTTATTTGAGAATTTTGTTGGTGATGAATTTAATACAAAAGAGACCATTTTAACAAATATAGCACCTCTTGGTTGGCTTTTGGTAGCTAGTTCGGTAGTTGAGTATATCTTAGCTTCTAAACTCCCGAATAAAGTGTTAAAGTTAAACAAAAAAAAGTTTAATCTAAAAAGATATTTTAGTGGTTACTATCTTGTTGAAAATATGAAAATAGTAAAAAGAGAAAAAGAGATTTTTGAATCTATTTTAGTTCTTGCTCTTTTTTGGTCAATCTCACAAGTTATTTTAGCTATCTTTGGTGAGTTTACTAAGAGTGAGTTAAATGTAACAAATACCATATATGTTCAGGGTGTTATGGCTCTGGCTGGAATTGGAATCGTTTTTGGTTCTATTTTTGTATCTAAATTATCAAAATATTATATAAATTTAGGTTTTGTTATGGTTGGTTCTGTTGGAATTTCAGTAGTAGTTTTTCTGATTCCATTTTTTAGTTCAATGGTTAGTTTAGCGATACTTTTTGTGTTGTTTGGAATCTTATCAGCTTTTTTACTTGTTCCTTTAAACGCTTATATCCAAACATTAGCACCTAAACAGCAGTTGGGAACTATCTTAGCTGGAAATAATTTTATACAAAATATTTTTATGGTTACATTTTTACTTTTAACAACACTGTTCGCATATTTGGGAATGGATAGTGAAATTTTATTTTATATAATGGGTTTTGTATCTTTATATATGTGTAGTATAGTTATAAAAAAATATCTAGTGATGGGCTTTTGGGCTATAATAGAGATGATTTTTAGAACTAGACATACTTATATCTATCATGGTTTAGAAAATATACCAAAAGATAGGGCAGTTTTATTACTTGGAAATCATGTTAGTTGGATCGATTGGATTATAGTTCAGCTTCCATTTAAAAGACGGATAAGTTTTATGATGGATAGAGCTATATATAACTGGAAATTTTTAAATATGTTTTTTAAAAAAGGTGAAGCGATAGCTGTTTCATCAAAAGGTTTAAAATGTGCTTTTAAAGAGGCTCATAAAAGGCTTCTTGATGGTGGTATGGTGGCTATATACCCAGAGGGTGGAATCTCCAAAGATGGAAAACTTGGTAAATTTTATAGTGGTTATGAGTTGATAGATAACGATTATGATGGTGTTGTGATTCCTTTTTATATAGATGGAATCTTTGGTAGTATTTTTTCAAAATATAAACCAAAAAATGGTAAACTTTTTTATAAAAAAAGAGTTATAAATATATACTTTGGTGAGTCACTATCTAAAGATATAAAAGCAGATGAGTTAAAAGATAAAATAATTAAAATGGGAAAAAAGATATGAAAAAACTACCATACGGCTTAAGCGATTTTGTAAGGGTAAAAAAAGAGAACTATTACTATATAGATAAAACATCATTTATCTCCAAAGTGGAAGATTCCGCAGATTTTTTATTTTTCTTAAGACCTCGCCGTTTTGGAAAATCTTTGTTTTTAAATATGCTTATAGCTTACTATGGAATCGAGTATAAAGATGAGTATGAAAATATTTTTAAAGATACTTATATATTAAACAACCCAACACCATTAAAAAATAGCTTCTACATTATGAAGTTTGATTTTAGTGGTATTGATGTTACTGATTATGAAAATAGTTTTAGATCTAACCTTACAGATGTTATAAAAAACTTTATACATAACTATAATATATCGATAGAGTTTGAAAATGATAACCCCATAGATAGACTTAGATCACTTTTTAGCCATTGTGAAACTAAAAATCTACCTATATATATTTTTATAGATGAGTATGATAACTTTGTAAATAAACTTCTAGTTATGGATATGAACAACTATAAAGGTTTAGTAACAACAAATGATGCTTTTTATAAACAGTTTTTCACAACCCTAAAAGTTGGAACAAGTCAAAACAATAGTTCAATCAGAAAGATGTTTTTTACAGGTGTAAGCCCACTAGCACTATATGATGTGACAAGTGGAAGTAATATAGGTAAAAATATATCAACAGATGAATGGTTTAATGATGTAGTTGGTATAACTAAAGATGAACTATCTGATATGATAAACTACTATAAACTAGATAATCAAAAAGAGCAAATCATCAACCGTTGCGATATTTGGTATGATAGTTATAGGTTTAATGATGATGTTGAACATACCATTTATAACAGTGATATGATACTTTACTATTTAGATAGTATTATACATAGAGGTAGAGAACCAAAACAACTTATAGATGTAAATGTAAGAACAGACTACTCAAAATTAAAGTATCTCATCTATACAAACAAAAAACTAAATGGAAACTTTGACATCATAAATGACCTTATCCAAAACAATGAGGTCTATATAAATAACCTAAAAGATAATTTTAGTGCTTTTGAGATGAGTGAAACAAATAACTTTTTATCACTACTATTTACTTTAGGGTTTGTGACGATAGAGAGATATAGAGCTCAACTAAAACTATCGATTCCAAATATGACCATAAAAACTATACTAGCTGATTTTATAGAACATGCTTATAAAGATATGGATTTTAATTTGATACAACATAAACTTTCAAAATATCTATCTGATTTTGGATATGATAAAAATTTAGAGATATTTCACTACCTAAATGAGCAGATAAAACAACACTCAAGCATAAGAGATTTTATAAGTAAAGAGGCACATAACAAAGCATCACTCATAACATACTTAACACTAAACTCCCAATACGAGGTGTTTAGCGAGTTAGAGGTTACAAAAGGTTATGTAGATTTAGTTTTAAACCCAATAGTACCAGAGATTCCTTACGGAGCAGTTTTAGAGATAAAATATATCTCAAAAGATAGTTATACAGATAGTAAACTAAAAGAGGTTATAAAAGGTGCTAAAGAGCAGATAGCTAAATATGAGATAGAAACAATCAAGAGTTTTAAAGAGACTAAGTTTATAAAAGTGATTTTAGTTTATCGTGCTTGGGAACTTGTTTTTTGTGAAGAGGTATAAGTTTTGAATATAATAATAGCTGGAGCTGGTAAAGTTGGCTTTAATCTTGCTAAAAAACTTCTAATAGGTCATGATGTAACCATAGTTGATAGAAATGATGAAGCATTGAACAGGATTCAAGAGAGTTTAGATATTTTGGCTTTAAAAGGTAATGTTGAGGATTACTCAACATATACGAAGATTATAGATAAAAAAATAGATCTCTTTATCGCTGTTACAAACTTAGATAATGTGAATCTTGTCTCAACATTATAGCTGATAGTGTTTTAGATATAGATAGAAAATTTATAAGACTTCATAACCATTTTTATGATAACAATACTATCTCAAATAAGCTTCAGATAGAAAATATGATTTTTCCAAGAAAAATCACCTCTAAATCTATCACCTCATTACTAGATTACCCAAAAGCGAATAATGTTAAAACATTCAAATACACAGATTATAAGCTCATATCTATCAAAGCTTATGGGATGATAGAGCCTTTTATCTTAAAGTCGGATGATTTTATAATAGTTGGTGTTGAGAGAGAAAAAAACTTTTTTATTCCACAAACAAAAAGTTTAGAGATACAACCAAACGATCTACTATATATATTTGCTTTAGATAAAGATATTAAAGAGATTTGTGATCTACTTAAACCTTATGATGTTGATGCCATAAAAAGATGTGTAGTTTTTGGTGGTCAAGATTTAGGTATATCTATCTCAAAATCGCTATTAGAAACTAAACGAGAGGTAAAACTTATAGAAAAAGATGTTGAGTTTTGTAAAAAAGCAGATGAGATTTTAGAGGGTAGAGTTGATGTTATAAATCTAAAATATGGAACAAGCACCATATATGAAGATGAGGGGTTAGATAACGCAGATATTTTCATAGCATCAACAGATGATGATGAGTACAACATAGTAAAATGTTTAGAAGCTAAAGATAAAGGGATTAAAAAAATTGTAACTAATCACCCTACAAAACATTAAGAATACTTTCAAGATTTATGTTAAAAACAGTCAATAACAAGCCTATTTATAGGACTTTTAAGCTATAATATTCTATCTAAAAAGTAGGTGTATTCA